>Ga0074045_10001510_pt1 | contig 22361 bp, 14 predicted proteins | sample BogForMeECP23OM2_FD_94442 | JGI IMG/M metagenome (GOLD analysis project Ga0074045, IMG submission 94442) | Bog forest soil microbial communities from Calvert Island, British Columbia, Canada - Bog Forest MetaG ECP23OM2 | ecosystem: Environmental > Terrestrial > Soil > Wetlands ... | reverse complement strand
GGCAATTTCCCACTTCTGGTAAAGCCCTCCGGCGAAAATTTCGACTTTGGTGCCGATTCCGTTTTTGTTGTCATCCAGGCCCTTAAGGTCGATCTGAATCCAGCTGTTTTTGTTGGCGCCGACATTTTCCAGCAGGATGGGAGCGCCTCCCGCCTGGGTCACGATCAAATCGGGGCTTCCATTACTTCTCAGATCGGCTACCGCGATAGCCGCAGGCTTGCTTAATTTGACGGCATCGAGTTGCGTCTTTTTCGTGACATCGGCCCAACCCGCCTCACCTAAATTGCGTAACAACCGAATCTCCCCACCATTCGCGGATTCGCCCACGGCCGCAAGATCGAGCCAGCCATCATTATCGAAATCGAGCGAGGTGAGGCCCCAGCCTTGTTTCCAGCCGAGGTCGGGGAGTGGCACGCGTTCGAGCTTCTTGCCCTGGACGTTTCGCCACAGGGTGAGTCCCGGCGGACCGCTGTGCGTAAACGCCAGATCCATCCAGCCGTCTTTGTCGAAATCAAAGGCAATGACGCCAACGGCGGGCGGCAAATTTTCTTTCGCAAAATCGATCCCCGGGAGCGCCTTGAACTTACCTTCGCGTGGATTCAGCAGAATGGCGGCGCCCTGCGGCCCACCGGCAACGACAAAATCAATGGCGCGATCGTTGTTGAAGTCCGTCATGGCCACGCCCGCGCCCGTGGCATCCAGGCCCATGGCGGTTTCCTCAGAAACGTCCGTAAAGGTGGAATTTCCGTTGTTGCGCCAGAGGCGGTTCGTGCGCGTTTCGCTGCCGGGAGCCATAGTCAGGTAGAGATCGAGGTCGCCATCGTGGTCGTAATCCACAAAAGTGGCGGCAACACAACCCTTTTCGCGGCGAATCCCGGTTTTTTCGGTTACGTCCTGAAACTTGCCGTGGCCATCGTTATGAAACAGGCGCACACCACCCGTTTCGCAGACGGCCAGATCGGTGTGGTTATCGCTATCGAAATCGCCCGCGGCGCAGCCGAGTCCCGCGCCGACGCCGCTCAAACCGGCCTTCTCCGTCACATCCTCAAATTTGCCGTCGCCGAGATTGTGGAGGAGGCGGCTCTCGCCTTCGCCGGCGCCGACCAGGAAAAGATCGGGTTTGCCGTCGCCGTCATAGTCAAGGAAGCACGCGCCGCTGCTGGGACCGAGAGCCGGAGCAGTCAAGATGCGCTTGGCAAGGGGTTCTTGCGTGTAGTGAACGGGAATTTCCGGCGGGGCCGTGGCCACGGTGCCGTGTATAAACTCCGCGAGAGAGTATTTGCCCTGCTCGCCGTAGCCCGCGCCAAAGGGAATACCGATCTTCTCGGAATTCATTTTCTCAAAGCGCTTCATGCATTCACGGGCGTCAGCGGCGTCACCCTTCCGCTGGTAGGCCCGCGCAAGCCCAAACTGCGCCGAAGCGTGAAAGGGAGACAGGGACAAGGCTTTTTTGAATGCCACAATCGCTTCGTCATAGCGTTGCAACTGCGATTTGATGAAGCCCTCGAAGTAGTAGGCATCCGGCTCTTCGGGCACGATTTTTTCCACCTGCTGGAAAGCGGTGATGGCTTTTTCCGGTTCGTTGGAGTCCTTGTAGGCAAGGCCCAGGTTGTACCAGGCATAGGGATCCTGCGGAAGCTTTGCGGTGGCCTCTTCGAGAGCGGCGCGCGCCCGCTCCACTTTCTGCTGGCCAAGGAGAGAGATGCCCAGATTCATTTTCGCCGCAGCAAACTGAGGGTCTGCCGCCAGTGCCTGCTCGAAATAGGTTTGCGCTTCGGCGGCCTTTTGCTGGTTCATGTAGGCCACGCCCAGTGTATTCAGGCGCATCGCCTCGGGGGAAATGTCCTTGTCCGGAGTCACGCTTTGCTTCTCGCTCGTGGACGATTGCGCCGCCTTGAGCCGCAAAACTGCCAGCGAGCCAACCGCGAGTAAGGCGAACAAGGCACTCAAGACAAGAAAACGATGGCGTGAAGTGAATGGTGTGAAACTCATGAAGAAATATTCTCTCTGGACGCGCGACATGTCGTGAATCTGGCCGCGTGCCGCTATCCACTCGATTGTCTTGGCTCAGCAGGACATCGTCAACCGTTTTTATGAAGGTCCTTCTGCGGTCCGGTCCGGCAAGCCTTGACCGGAAGGACGCCGGCCTTTACCTTGCTGAAGGGACCCCATGGCCGCTGTCAATTATTTTTCTATCGCTGAAACGCTTGAAAAAGTCCGCCGAAAAGAAATTTCTCCGGTTGAGATGATCACCGCGCATCTGCAGCGCGCGCAGGCGCTCCAGGCAAAGCTGAATGCCTTCGTGCATCTGGACGCGGCGTCGGCGCTGGCGCGGGCTCGGCAGGCGGAAGCGGCCATCCAGCGTGGCAGGCCGTTGCAAGCGCTGACGGGGATACCTCTTACAGTGAAGTCGTGTATTGATGTGGCCGGCTGGCCGTGTCCCGCGGGCTCGCTTTTACGCAAAGACTACGTTCCGGCGAGCGACGCGACACTCGTGGCGCGCCTGGAATCCGCCGGAGCAATCCTGTTGGGCAATAGCAACACGCCGGAATTCCTGATGGCCTACGAAACGGACAACCGCGTCTCCGGGAAAACCTCAAATCCTTGGGATCTTTCCAGATCCGCAGGCGGCTCAAGCGGTGGCGAAGCCGCGGCCATTGCCAGCGGGTGTTCCATGGGCGGGGCAGGCAGCGACGGCGGCGGTTCCATTCGCGTGCCCGCGCATTTTTGCGGCATTTGCGGACTGAAACCTACCCCAGGCCGGATTCCGGCTACGGGACATTTTCCGCCGGGGGCAGGCGCGTTCTCGTGGATCGGCGTGGTGGGGCCGATGGCGCGAAGGGTTGCGGATCTTCGCGCGCTCTTCGAAGTGCTGGCGGGGCCGGACGCCAGCGACGCGCTCTCCGCGCCTGTACCCTTGCGGCGCATCCGCGCGGAGGAATTGCGCGGCCTGCGTGTCGGGATTCTCGAGAGCGGCGCACTCGGCACCGCTACGCCCGAAACGCAAGCGGCCGTGAACCGCGCGGGCCGACTCCTTAGTGAACAAGGCTTCCATGCCGCGCCGATGAAGTTGGAGGGACTCGACCGCGCGCTGGAATTGTGGTGGTTCTTCTTTGGAGCGGTGATCGGCGGCCTGATTCGTCACAGCACGAAGGGCCAGGAAGACATGTTGAGCCCGATGCTGCAAGAGTATCTTGCAGCTACGGCGGCGGAACCCGGGGTCACACTGGAATCGTTTATGGCCGCATGCACGGAACGCGACCTGGTGCGCGCCGATCTACTCCGGCAATTGCGCGATGTGCCGATTCTTCTGTCGCCGGTTTCCACGGCGCCTGCCTTCAGACATGGCGAGGGTAATTATCGCCCCGGTGATCCACATAACTACCGGGACACCATGCGCCACTGCCAGTGGCTGAATCTCGCGGGCTTTCCGGGGCTTTCCCTACCTTTCGGCCAATGGCCCGAGGGCTTGCCGATCAATGTCCAACTGATTGGCCGGCCCTACGAGGAGGAACTCCTTCTCGCCGTCGCCGAAACCCTAGAGCAAGCCCGCGGCCGCTGGCAAAAGCCGCCGCAAATCTAGTGCTGTTCATGGCATTCGCGCTTTTCAGTTCGGGAGTTGGCTCAATTCCGGGCTCGGCACGTACCGCTTTTCCAGCTTTTCCCGATCCTCATTGAACCCTTGGTCCATAAGCTTTTTCGCGATGGCAAACTCGGCCCCGGCTTCCTCTTTGCGGCCCAGACGTTGCAGCACCTGGCCGCGTATGAAGTGCACGCGCTGGTTTTCCGGCGCCAGCTTTGCCGCTTTATCGATAGCCTGCAATGCCTCGGTATATTTCTTCTGTCTAAGGTAACTTCTTGCAAGGCCAAACCAGGCGTCGCTGCTTTTTGGATCCTTCTCGAGCGCCTTGCGAAATTCCTCCACGCCATCATCATTCCGCTGCAGGAGCCAGTCGAGGTGCCCAAGCTGGACGTAGTTGTCCACGAGTTCCGGCTCCAACTGAATATCCTTTAAGAATTCGGCTTCACTCTTCGCGTAATCGGCCATGTGCAAATACGCCACCGCAAGGTTGAAATGCAAATAGGGCAGTTGAGGATTCAGGGCTTCGGCTTTTTCCAGCTCTGCAAGTGCGCCCGGGATGTCCTCACGTTGGAGATAGGATTTGCCGAGGATCACATGAAACTCCGGCGTGTCTCCCCCAATGTGAATGAGCCGAAGGATGGCCTTTTCGTCGAGGGCTTTGTCGCCCGCGTGACTTGCAGCCATGCCGAGAACGTAGAGATACATGACTTCGTTGGACTTCGACTCCCACAAGGGCTCGAGCGTTTTCACGGCAGCAACGTAGTCCTCCGTGAACACCTGGCACAGGCCGAGCAGATAGCGCGCCTGTTGCGAAGCGGGCTCATCGCGGACGACACTTTGCAGCGGGGGAATGGCTCCCGCGTAATTTTCGCGGCGGAATTCGACAAGGCCGATATTCAAGCGAATGCCCGCCATGTTGGGAGAAAGCCTCTCGGCCTTCTTCAGATCTTTCAAGGCTTCATCCCACTGCTTGCGGCGCATGGCGATAACCCCCAGATTGGCGTAGGCGGCGCCAGACCGTGGATCCGCTGCCAATACCTTGCGAAAAGCGTCTTCGGCGGCTTGCAGGTCACCGCTCTGAAGAGCCGTCTGCCCGGTTTGAAACCAAGCCTGGGGACCATCGGAAGTGCTTGATTGGTGCTGCGGACTCGCCCCATCGGAAAAGCGCAATGCGGCGGGCACTTCGCCGGCTAGGCTTGCCGCGAGCACCAACCCGCCACAAATCCCAAGAACTGTTGAGCTGTTGTTCATCTTTCTCAGGCTAGTGCCATTCCAACTTGTTCCAGCAGATCCCTTCGAGAATACTCTCTCCGCGTTCGCGTCAGATGCTTGGACGGTCATTTGGCCCAAATAGTTGGAACGGCACTAGTTTCCGCCATTCGCACTGTTGGCTTCAACCCAAGTTCGCGTCGTTGGCAATGGCCGCATTCCAGCCGGAGGGAGACCGGGCTGACAGCCCCGTAGAAAAGGACTTATTTTGTCCTTGACAGATGCACCACTTTCCTTTATTAATCCGATTTAATAGATGGTTTTGGGGCCCGGCAAGGTCCCTTCGAGGAACCGGGGATGTGGCGGCGAGTGGTCGGACGCGGACTTTAGGGTGATTTTCCGCTCTTTTTCCTCTTCCTCCAGCCTCCAATCTCTCCAGCATTCGGGCGAAAGTTAAGTTACCGGAGGTTCATCGTGAAGGCAATTTCATTCGCTTCTCAATCGCACGGCGCGCGGCTGCTCTCCTGCCTCGGGGTACTCGCCTTTTTCCTCTTGCTCCCGTTGCTCGCGTCCGCGCAGACGAACGGTCTGATCAGCGGCACGGTCATGGACAAAACCGGGGCCGCAGTGGTCGGCGCACAGGTGGTTATCGCCAGCGTTGACGGCAACCTGACGCGCACCACGGAGACGAACGGGGAGGGCGTTTACGTGGCTTCCTCGCTGCCTTCCGGCACTTACAACATTGCGGTCACGGCCAAAGGCTTCCAGAAATTTGAAGCGAACAATTTCGTTTTGGAAGTGGCGCAAAAAGCGCGTGTAGACGTGACGCTGACAATCGGGTCGGTGAACGAGGTGGTGGAGGTCACGGGCGAAAACGTCGCGCAGGTGGAAACGCAATCCTCCGATATTGGGAGCACGATCACGAACAAACAGGTCCAAGAACTCGAACTCAATGGACGCAACTTCACACAACTGGTCACCCTGGCGCCCGGCGTGATCAACCAAACCGGCCAGGATGAAGGAAAGGTCGGAGTCGCCGGCAACATCCTATACAGCATCAACGGCGGCCGCACCGAATACAACAACTGGGAAATCGACGGCGGCGACAACGAGGATAACGGGTCCAATGCCACCTTGAACGTCTATCCAAATCTCGAAGCCATCGCGGAATTCAAGGTTCTGACGTCGAACTACGGCGCGCAGTTCGGAAAAAGCGGCTCGGGCACGATCGAAGTCGAAACCAAATCCGGCACCAGCCAATTCCACGGCAGCGCTTTCTATTATGGCCGCAACGATTTCTTCAACGCCAACTCGTGGGCTGACAACGCAAACGGGATCCCGCGTCCTGCTTATAAGAGGCACGATTGGGGCTACACGGTCGGCGGCCCGGTGTATATTCCCCATCTTTACAACAACAAGAAACAGAAGACCTTCTTTTTCTGGTCGCAGGAATGGCGGCGGGAAATCGATCCAGGAACGACGATTGCGCAGAACGTGCCATCGGACGCGGAACGCGGGGGTAATTTCAATGACGTTTGCCCGGTCTACACCGGGGCCGTTTTCGATCCGACAGTTTACCCAGACTGCCCGTACCAACCCAGCCAGCCAGCAGGCACACCGTTTGTGAACAACACGATTACGGCGCTGTCTTCCACGACCGCAACCGCACTGCTGAGCTTGATCCCTCGTGCCAATGGATTTTCCGGACAGTATGCGGTGGGCCAAGCGGCGGGCAGTCCGCTGCCGGCATACCTGGCAAATCCTAGCTTCCCGACACACTGGCGCGAAGAACTGATCCGCGTGGACCACAACCTCACGGACAACCAGCGCTTGACGTTCCGCTGGATTCATGACACGTGGGGCACAGTCAACCAGGGACCCTTGTGGGGCGGCACGAGTAGCTTCGACAATACCAATACGACTTTTACCGGGCCCACGACGAGCTTTGTGACCCGGCTAACCTCTAATTTTACGCCAACCCTGATGAACGAGTTCGTGGCCAGCTATACGGACGATCACATCTTCCTGTCAAACCAGACTAACGTTGTGAATCTCCCCAGCGGCGGGATTGACCTCACGCCGCTGTACCAGAACGGCCTGGAAGGCAAGATTCCAGCTTTCAGCCTTGGCAGCGCGACGGGCAGCGTGGCGTACGGCGGCGGTTTCGGCGTGGACGAGGGATACTTCCCTTGGAAGAACGCCAACCCCACCTACTCCTATCGCGACATCGTCACCAAGATCATCAGGAACCATACCCTGTTCTTCGGCGGCTACTTCGTGGCCGCGCAAAAGAACCAGGAATCCTCCGTGGATTTGCAAGGCACTTTGTCCTTCACGACCGGCTGGACGTCCGCCACCCCGGGGGGTGCCGTCTTTGGCAGCACGAACAACCCATTCGCGGACCTGCTCCTCGGCGAAGTCAATTCTTACTCACAGAACGAGAATAAAATCTACTACTATGACCGCTACAAGATCTTTGAACCCTTCTTCCAGGACGATTGGCGCATCTCCCGGAGACTGACCCTTAATCTTGGCCTGCGCTGGAGCCTCTTCGGACGTTACCAGGAGAAGCACGACCAGGAATTCGGTTTCTCCGAGGCCGCCTACAATGCAAACCTTTCGAAGGTCCCGAGTTTGTTTCCCTACGGCAGTGCGAACTCGGCGCTTCTTGACCTCACCTCCGGCACCAGCCAGTACACTGGGCAGATCCAGTGCGGCAATTCCAATCCAAGCGTCGCCGGCGTTTCGCCCGGCGTAACGGGTTGCATGAAGAACAAGTGGATGAATCCAGGCCCGCGCATCGGTTTTGCCTATGACCCCTTCGGTGACGGGAAGTGGGCGCTCCGCGGCGGCTATGGCATTTTCTTCGAGCACATGAACGGAAACGAAGCCAACGCCGAATTGTTGGAGGAAAGCCCCACGCCGTTTGCATTAAACGCGGTCTCCAACCCAGCGCTGGGCTACGCGAACCTAACGCCCGCGGCGGCCGGTCTGCCAGGCCCTCCGTCCCTGATCTACTCCATCCCGGATCAGGTGCAGTGGCCCTACATGCAACAATGGAACCTGGGCGTCGAGCATCAATTGCCCAGCAACATTATGCTCTCCGTGGCCTATGTCGGCAGCAAGGGGACGCACCTTACCCGCCAATTCGACGCGAATCAGCTTGCACCGGTGCCCGCGGCGGATAATCCGTATCTGAGCTCGGCGAACCCGAACGCCGGCGCTCCAATTGATCCCGGCGGCGCCGATTGCGCCAACTTCGGTAACTTCAACAGCCAGGGACTACCCACTACCGCGACCCTGGGTAACGGGACGCCGGTGCCAGCACAGGCCATCGGTAGCTTGTTTATTGCCTGCAAGAATGCTAACGCGGCGCTCTACTATCGCCCGTACCAAGCCTATGGACCGATCGAACGTGTCGAAAACACCGCCAACTCGATCTACAACTCCCTCCAGGTGGCCGTGCGCCGCAGCCTGGGTGACCTGACCTTGAGCGCCAGCTATACCTACAGCCACATGATTGACAATTCCTCGGACCGTGGCGACCCGGCGTTCTATTCCCCATACGATCCCGCACTCAGCCGCGCCAGTTCGAACTACGACCTTCGGCATGCGTTTTCCCTGAGCTACGTGTATGCGCTGCCCATCTTCAAGAAGCCCGGCGCATTGCACACGGCGTTGGGTGGCTGGCAGGTGTCGGGTATCACTACGGCACAGAGCGGATTGCCCTTCACGGTAACAAATGCCACCACATACAGCGACAGCGCGGGAGTTGCGGATGGGCTTCCGGGAGGAATCGTGTCCTACCCGGATGTGGTCGGTAATATCTCCGCGGTGACATCGGCCGAGAAAGCCGCCTATGCCGCGGGAGGCAAACCCGGAGTCCTGGCCTACAATCCAGCAGCGTTTGCGCTTCCGGCGGGACTGACGTTCGGTAACGCCTCGCGCAACGAGTTCCGCATGCCGGGGCGATTCAACAGTGACTTCGGCCTGTTCAAGCGCTTTTCGTTTAGAGAACGCTACGCGTTTGAATTCCGCTGGGAAAACTTCAACGTGTTCAACCACACGCAGTTTAACCAGATCAGCGGAAGCACCAATGCTGCCGCCGCCGGCGCGAACGTAGGCATGGGCTGCTCGGGAGTGACTTCAACAGGGCTGGATCCCACATGCGCCACGGGCGGCTTCCTTCTGCTGGACGGCACACACTTGCCGCGCATCATGCAGTTCGGCTTGCGCTTCCAGTTCTAACTTCGCAATGTAGAGCCACGGCGCGCATCCCAGCGAACGCGCTGTGGCTTCCGCCCAGCAAGAGCGCCCCGGCATCCTCGGGGCGCTTTTGTTTTACTCGCTCATCTGCGATTCGGTGTACAATCCGCCCATGAACCGCCGAACTTTTCTGGAAACTTCCATCGCCACTGCTGTTCTGACTTCCCTTCCCACCAAGAGCTTCGCCGCCACGCACCAGATCGAAAAAGTGGGCGTGCAGCTTTATTCCGTCCGCGAACTCATGAAGAGCGAGTTCGAGGGCACCATCGCCAAAGTCGCCGCCATCGGCTACAAAGAGGTCGAGTTCGCGGGCCTTTTCAACCATTCACCCAAGGACGTTCGCGCCATCCTGGACAAGGATGGGCTGACCGCGCCCTCCTCCCACGTTGGCTACGACATCGTCGAAGGCCATTGGCCCGAGACCATCGAGGCCGCAACGATCATGGGGCAGAGCTACATCGTTTGCCCGTGGATTCCGGAAGATGCACGCAAGCAGCCGGATGGTTACAAACGCATCGCCGAACTATTCAACAAAGCCGGGGAAGCCTCGAACAAGGCCGGCATCAAGTTCGCCTATCACAATCACACCTGGGAGTTTGAGCCCATCCCGCTGCTGGGCGGCAAGCGCCCCTATGATTTTCTGCTCGAAAACACGGACCCGAAGCTCTGCAACATGGAGATGGACCTTTGCTGGGCTGAGGTCGCCGGCCAGGACCCCGTTTCCTATTTTAATCGCTACCCGGGCCGCTTCCCCCTAGTCCACGTCAAGGACATGAAGAAGCTCCCGACACCGTCCGGTGACAATGCGGTTCTGACGAAGCTGGACACTTTGCAAGCGGACATGACCGATGTGGGCTCCGGCGTGATCGATTGGAAAAAGATTTTCGCCAGCGCGGACAAGGCCGGCATCAAGCACTTCATCGTGGAAAACGATTGGCCGAAGGATGCGCTTGCCAGCCTCGCCAACAGTTACGCGTATCTCTCCAAACTGCGCTTCTAAGCGCGGCAAGAATCGAGAGAGCTAAGCCTGAAATTTGAAGTTGAAGAGGGATTCCTCCGCTCCGGGACGGCCTAAACCGCCGTCCCTCCGGTCGGAATGACAAGTTTTGGGCGGTGGATGAGCGGGGGAGACCATGCCGCGAGGATCGATTGATTGAGACAAAGGGGATGCACTTGCCGGCAGTCGGCGAATTTCGCGGCTCTGGCTAAAAGGAAATCCCGAGAACGTCTACGCCCGCTTGGTCCTGCTGTTAGTGCTCGCAGAGTGGTACAGAGATCATCCGGGCGTGGCGGCCGGTGTGGGAGAAGGACTCACTGCCGATTCGCATTGCGCAAGGAGCGCGGCGATGTGCGCACGCGGAACTCCTTCCGCACGGGTAAGCGCCTGCTTTAACAGGGGAACGGCTTCGACAGATCTCCCTTCGCTGTACAGGAGCACCGCAAGGTTTGCCGCCGTGCCCCCGTTTGCGGGTTCAAGCTGCAAGGCACGGCGGAAAGCGCGCTCCGCAAGTGCGATCTGCACAACTCCCCAATCATTCCACAGGGTGCTGGTTTCCTGCTTGGTGAGGGCCTCGGCCAGAAGCTGCAGGGCTTCCGCGAGGCGCCCTTGGGCGTAGAGTTGATCAACGGATTCCTGAATCGCCGGTTTTTCCATGGGGTGTCTCTCCACTCGGCGTATTCGCCACGTTGGAAACCATGCAGGCGCTTCGTGTGGCGCCCATTCTGTGCATGCGCTTCGCGGCAAGCCGAGAATTGCCACAGGCTTAAGTGCATCTGGAGCGCCACAGCGGTGGGTCCCTGATTAGAATTTGTTCATCTGACGAGGCCGCCGTGTCTTGGAAGCTTCGGGGTGCGCCAGTTACCCGGGACGATGCAGGCCCGCGGCTTCCGCCGTTACGTCCGTGTACTTGAGCCCCGCGCCGGTGTTGAACAGCACGACGAGGTCTTCGGGCTTCAGGTAGCCGGTGCTTATCAGGTGGTCGTAAGCGGCCGTGGCCGCAGCGCCTTCCGGCGACAGAAAGATTCCTTCGTTTTTGGCCCAATCTTTCAGCGAAGCTAGAATTGTTTCATCGGGAATGGAAAGCGCCACGCCACCCGATTCGCGCAGAATTTCCAGCATAATGTAGTCGCCGTAGGGCTTTGGCACACGCAGGCCGGAGGCGAAGGTGGCTGCGTTCTGCCACATCCGGCTGGTCTTTTCGCCCTGCTCAAAAGCGCGCGCGACGGGCGCGCATCCCGCAGACTGCACCGCAATCATGCGCGGCCTTTTGCCGGGCCGCACCCAGCCGAGTTCTTCCATTTCACCAAAAGCTTTCCACATGCCGATCAATCCGACTCCGCCGCCGGTGGGATAGAACACCGCCGCGGGATACTCCCAGCCCAGTTGTTCCACCAGTTCGTAGCCCATGGTCTTCTTCCCTTCCACGCGAAAGGGCTCTTTCAGCGTGGAGATGTCGAACCAGCCTTCTTTATCTTTTCCCTCGGCGACCATCCGGCCGCAGTCGGAGATCAGGCCATCCACCAGGGTGACCTTCGCGCCATACAGAACGGCTTCCACATAATTGGCAAAGGGCACGTCCTTGGGCATGAAGATGTGGGCTTCGAGTCCCCCGGCTGCGGCATAGGCCGCCAGCGCGCCGGCGGCGTTTCCGGCGGAGGGCACCGCGAGTTTTTTCAACCCGTAATGACGCGCCATGGTGACTGCGAGCGCCAAACCCCTGGCCTTGAAACTTCCGGTGGGATTCGCGCCTTCCTCTTTCAGAAACACGTTGGGATAGCGCCGGCTGCGCAACACGGGCGTCCAGCCTTCGCCGAGTGTGACGGGATCGACATCGGGAAGAACGCAGCGGTATCGCCACAAACCGGGCCAGCCGGTTGAAGAGGATTCCCGGGCAATCTGATCGCGGTGGGTAATTCCCTTCAGCGGCGCGAGGTCGTAGCGCACATAAAGCGAGCCGGCGCACTGCGGGCAAACTGTTTGCGGCTTATCAGCGGAGAGTGTTCCGCGGCACCGCGTACATTCCAGATGGCTGATTTTTGACATGCAGGCACGATAGCAGCCGTTGCAACATTGCGGCAAGCGGCGCTGTTTTACAAAAAAATCTATTCGGGCTCGCGCGCCTCACGCTATGATGGCGCCACTCGCTCGTTAGTGAATGCAAACCGGGGACGTGTCTTGGTAAACGCAAAATCCCAGTGGTATGCCCTGTTTTTGCCGGCAGGATTGTTGTTGTTTGCAGCGGGATCGCTGTTGCTCTTGATTTTGCCGGGGCACGTGACGCTCACCGTCATCCGCTGGGCTGGCCTGTTTTGTCTGGCGCTTGCAGGGCTGCGCAAGCGTTCGCTCACCTTTTGGATTTTCTTTGCGATGCTCGCAGGGCTTGAGATTGGGCTGGATCGCCCGCAATTCGCGGTGCACCTGCGGCTTTTGAGCGATATTTTTCTGCGCCTAATCAAGGTGATCGTGGCGCCGTTGATTCTGGGCACGCTCGTAACCGGGATTGCCGGTCATGGCGATCTGAAAAAGGTTGGCAGGATTGGGCTGAAAAGCCTTATCTACTTTGAGGCTGTAACGACGATTGCGTTGTTCATCGGGATCGCTGCGATCAACCTGACGCGCGCGGGCCAGGGGTTGGCTTTGCATGCCACGGCAGCGGAACAGCTTCAACCGGCGGCTGCCCCGCTAAAGTGGGACGATTTCGTGCTGCACATCTTCCCGGAAAATTTCGTCAGGGCTATCGGGGATAACTACATTCTGCAGGTGGCGGTGTTCGCCATTCTCTTTGGCATCGCGCTAACGCGTGTGCCGGAGAAATCGCGGCAACCCATCCTGAGCGTCGCGGAATCGCTCACACAGACGATGTTCCGCTTCACTAACATCGTGATGTACTACGCGCCCATCGGCGTCGGCGCTGCCATGGCCTACACCGTTGGGCATATGGGAATGAGCGTGCTCTTGCCGCTGGCGAAGCTACTGTTGACAGCCTGGGGCGGGCTGCTGGCTTTCGTGTTGCTGGTCTTCCTCCCGATTGTGTTGATCACGCGCTTGCCGCTTGGGCGTTTTTTGAAGGCCGTGGCGGAGCCCGCCACGATCGCCTTCGCCACCAGCACTTCGGAAGCGGCGTTGCCCCGCGCCATGGAATCCATGGAAGAGTTTGGCGTGCCCCGGGAGATTGTGGCGTTCGTCATTCCCGCGGGCTACAGCTTCAACCTCGATGGCTCGACGCTCTATCTGGCCATGGCTTCGATTTTTGTGGCGCAGGCCTCGGGCATTCCCATGAGTTGGACCCAGCAACTCTTTATGGTTTTCGCGTTGATGCTTACCAGCAAAGGCGTGGCCGGCGTGCCGCGCGCCGTTCTCGTCGTGCTCTTGGCAACGGCCGCGACGTTTCATCTGCCCACCGAGCCGATCTTCATCATCCTCGGTGTGGATGCGCTGATTGATATGGCGCGCACTTCGGTCAACGTCATCGGCAACTGCCTCGCCAGCGCCGTCATCGCCCGCTGGGAAGGGGAGTTGGATACATCCGTTCCCCGCAAACTGGAAGCGATCTAAACGCCCCTTGGTGGGGGATCAGTCTCAGATAAGACGAATCAACAGTTCGGGCATAAAAGGTACAGCCGGAATTAATGTAACATATCAGTTATAGCGTACTTGCTATGGAGGAAATCATGCGTACTACATTGTGGTTCTCTTCAGCGCTTATTGGGGTTTCGCTTTTGTTAACTCCGCCTTCCAATATTTTAAGCGTACTGACAAGGGGCTGAGATTATCATCGGATGTGGACAGATTCCTTAACGGTTATAACTCTCCATCGCTTCACCAGCTAGGAGACGCAGTCTCTATCGCCGTTCTGAAGATCTGCACGCTGGACGAACTAATTAAACCTGAAAACGCGCGTACCTACCTTACCATCGTGCGAAATAGCTTTGCCGACCGTAGCAAGGTCTTGGAGAAATCAGATCAGGATCCTAGGGTCACGTCGCTTATGCTCGACTACTTTGAACAAAAAGAGTTGTTAGAGCCACTCCTTGAAAAAAGAGTTGCGTACATGAAGGGGTGCGTTCAGGATTTCACATGCTCTTCTCAAGGCGAGGCCGATTTTTTCAAGAATCATCAGGACGGCCCCGGCTCCTTATAAATGAGGCTACCGGAAGCTGACCCACTACCGACCCACCTGAAAAACTCGACAATTCGATGTTCGAGCGGCAAATCACTTAGCATCCTCCAGCTCTTACGATTCGAGGATCGGAGGGCAGCCGGGGAATTCGGCGAGCGCGGTGTTGCCGATGTACTGGAGGTCCGCGATGCCGATTTTGCTGGTGTAGAAAGCGTCGCAGGTCATCTGGCGAAGCCGCGCGAAAAACGCGATCCCCTGGGTAAGCGAGGGATTGGCCTTGGCGTTCTTCCGGTGGGCAATGAGATCGAGGATCTCCGTTTTCTGGGCAGGCGTGGACTCCAGAAAAGTGTGTTCGTAACGGTCCTGGCAGGCATTGTCCAGCCAATGGAGGCCGCCGCCGATCTGCAACTGAAATTCATCGTTTTCGCTACAGAGCAGATCGATGAACTCCGGCGCGCCCGCTTCCAAGGCCCCGCCGGACTTTTCGTCCTTGGGTATGATGGCATCGCAGAGCGTTTTCAGGGTTTCGTACTGGTGCCGGGAAAAATATTTCGGCGTGTACTTCCCTGCCGACGCGGCCTTCTCCTTTTGCACCATCTGGTGCGCCAGCGCCGCCGCTTCCGCGGGAATCATTTGCAGCACGGAGCCGCCTGCCGCGCCTAGGGCCAGGTTCTTCAGGACATCGCGTCGCGAAATTCCTCGCATCGTTCGCCCCTCGTCCTTCACTTCGTACGCGCTTCCTTTTCTGTACAAGCCGCCGGAAAAGTGGCTTGGTTCGTCATTCCGAGCAAAGCGAGGTACGGATTTCCATCGCACGTTTTTCGTGCGATGGATCTCTCCGCGGCGGAAACCCAAGAAAAGAGAGATTCCTCACTCCGCAGACTCCGTTCGGAATGACGAAATGGCCCGTTTCCCACAATTTGTAAAGCCACGTTCCACTTCAAAGGTTGCCCTTCTTCGCCTCGCTCAACAAATGTTCCGAGGCGCGCCAGGAGAGCGCCATGATGGTGAGCGTGGGATTCTTGTCGGGATTGGTCACCAGCGGCGCGCCATCGGCGATAAACAGATTCTTGACGTCGTGCGCCTGGCAATAGCCGTTCAACACGGAAGTCTTGGGATCGGCACCCATGCGCGCCGTGCCGACTTCGTGAATGATCCTTCCGCCGGCTTCGATGCCAAAGGGATACTGCCCGCCCGGCTCGGTTTTGGTTTTGTATTCGCCGCCCATTGCTTCGACGATGGCCTTGAACGTCTCCTGCATATCCCTGGCCTGGCGGATCTCGTTATCGCTCCACTTGAAATGAAATCGCAGGACGGGGATGCCGAACTCATCCACAACTTCCTGATCGATCTCGCAGTAGCTATCCGGGTTGCCAATCATTTCGCCTCGGCCGGCGAAGCCCACGCTGGTGCCGTACCGCGTGCGGCACGTGCGCTTCAATTCCGGGCCGTAGCCCTCGAATTCCTCGCAAAGATCGTCAAACATCCCCGCGCTGGGCAGTTCCCTGCCCCCGCCAATTTCAATGTGATAGCCGCGGGGGAAATCATTTTTGCGATCGTATTTCCACCAGGGGATGTACATGTGCATGCCGCCGGTGCCATCGTGATTGTGCGGCGGAATTTTTTCCATTTGCGGTATGTAGCCCCAGCCGCTGCTGCCCACGGAATCGGTGAGGTTGCGCCCTACCTGCCCCGAAGAATTGGCGAGCCCGTCGGGAAAAAGCTTCGATCTGGAATTGAGCAGCAAGCGCGCCGATTCGCACGCGCTGGCAGCCAAAACAACGGCGCGCGCCGCCACATGCTTTTCGGTGTGCGTGGCTTTATCAATGTAGGAGACGCCCGTGGCCTTGCCGTCCGCACCCACAAGAATTTCGCGCGCCATCGCGCCGGTGAGCAGCCTGAGCCGCCCGGTTTTCAGCGCCGGGGGAATCAGCACCTGGCTGGAGCTGAAATTGGATGCCGTCGTGCACCCGCGTCCGCACTGGCCGCAGTAGTGGCAGGGGGGGCGCCCGTTGAGCGGCTTGGTGAGAATAGCCAGGCGGGCCGGAATGCAAGTGATGTTGAGCTTGTCGCAAGCTTTCTTGATGAGCAATTCGCTGCAACGCGGCTTGGGCGGTGGAAGAAAAACGCCGTCCGGCGCGCTGGGCACATTCTCCTTTGTGCCAAAGACGCCGATGTACGATTCGACCTTGTCGTAGTAAGGCGCGAGGTCCTCGTACGCGATGGGCCAATCCTCGCCGAGACCGTCGCGGCTCTTCGACCGGAAATCGACCGGGGCAAAGCGCAGCGCGATGCGCCCCCAATGATTCGTTCGCCCACCGACAATGCGCGAGCGGAACCATTGGAAATTGGAACCCGGCGCGGAGGTGTACGGCTCGCCTGCGATGTTCCACGCACCATTGGGCGCGAGGAATTCCCCGAAATTTTCCGCGGCTTTTCCTCCAACCCCGACGCCGCGATGGGGCAGTTCATACGGCCACACAAACATTTTGTAATCTTTTTCGGGATTTACGGGAGGGCCCGCTTCCAACAGCACAACGCTGAGGCCGCCTTCCGTGAGGACCTTCGCGGCCATACCGCCACCCGCGCCGGAGCCGATGATGCAAACGTCATAGGATTTGGGAGCGCGCATCACCTGGGTCATCGAGGCTCCTTGCTACCAGGAATTATTTTGCAATTCAGAAGAGCGCGCAACAGCATAGCCTAAAGCGATTGCACAATGAAGCGCGCGAGAAGGCGAATCGGAATCCATTGCTCTGCCCGGAAAACGGAGAGGGCGCCGAACCGCGGCGCCCCAGCCCGTAACACCACAGAAATCCGCAAATTGGCCGCGATGTGCGTTAGGCCCCGAGGATTTCGTCGCGGACGTTTCTCAGAACGTACGCAGCGCGTTCGACGCCTACTTCCCCGCTCAGGACTGGATCCTCATTTTCGATGCTGAGAATCCCTTCGTAGCCGACATCCATGTACGCCTGGACGATGGACTTCCAGACCGCCGCGCCGTGGCCATAACCGACGGCGCGGAAGGCATCGGAGGCAAGGGGCAGATCGCCGGATTCGAAGACAAAATTGAGGATCCCGTATTTCGCGACGTTTTGCGGGTAAAGAACCGTGTCCTTCATGTGCGCGTGATAAATGATCCCCTGCTTGCCCAGAAAATGGATGACTTCCACGGGATCGCATCCCTGCCAGAAAAGATGGCTCAAGTCGCAGTTGGCGCCGATCTCTTCGCCGACGGCTTCGCGGAGCCTCAGCAAGGTGCGTGGATTGTAAACGACGAAGTTGGGATGCATCTCGAACGCGATGCGATGAATACCGTGTTCACGCGCGAATTTCGCCGCTTCTTTCCAGTAGGGAATGACCTGCTCGTTCCACTGCCACTTCAACATTTCATCGTATTCGGGGGGCCAGCGGTAGGCGATCCAGTTCGGCTGCGTGTCCTTGGGCGAACCACCCGGACACCCGGAGAAGCCGACGATCACCTTAACGCCAATGCGCTCGGCCAACAGCACGGTCTTTTTAAAGGTCTCCCTGTCGGCTGCGGCGTGTTTGGCGTCCGGGTGCACGGGATTCCCATGGCAGCTCAGCGTGGCGACAGGGATTCCGCGGTCCGCAAATTTCTTGGCCCATGCTTTCGCTTTCGCTGGATCGGCGACCAATTCATCCAGCGGGCACTGCCAGGAGTTCGGATAGCCTCCGGTGCCGATCTCCATGGCTTCGAGGCCGAGGGCGCTTACTTTGTCAAGCATGGCATCAATGGAGAGATTTTTGTAAACGTCCGCGTTGAACACACCGATGGGGATCTTGCGCTTGTTTCCAGAAGAGACTTGCGGAGAGCGCGCCGCGGATTCGGCGGTGAAATGGGAGGCGGCGCCCATGAACGGAGACGTTACGGGGAGAGTAGCGGCAAGCACGCCGCTACCACTGGCGGCAAGAAACTCTCTACGATCCAGAATTTGTTCTGCTTTCGGGGGATCCAGGTGCTTGACGGACATTGAAAGACCTCCTGAGGGTCACGAGAGATGCGCAAAAACGATTTCAGCGGCATTATACGCCGGGAGAATCGGCGAAGAGCGACAATTGTGGGGCGAAGTCACTTATGCGGGCGGAGAGATTCGACCGGCGGCACGGAAACAGCGACCGTAAGGGCGCACTCGGGAGGTGCTTTGGAATTCTGCAGCGCATCGACAAGCATCTCAATCGCCTGGCCCGCGTTGGGCGGAATACAGATAGTGGCAGCCAGAAGACCGCTGCGCACCCAAGCCTGCCCCGTATTCCGAAGTCCGTCGCAACCGAGGTACGGGACGCCCAGCCATCGCTCCTGCTCGATTTCCGAGGGCAATTCCTGGAACGCTTTTCGAACGCCCATGGCCATGGAATCGTCCTGGGCGGCAACCAGGTCGATGATGGTTTTCTGAGAGGTCGTGAGTTTCAGCCAGGAACGCACCGCGCGCTGCGCGCTTTCCTCGGTCCATTGCCCTTTCAATGTGACCAGGTGGATGTTGGCGGGCTTGGCTTCCTGCATACCCTGAGCGCGTTCCCTGGCTTCCGAATTTTCCGAAGGCCCTTCGATGTAGAGGACGGAACCCCCCGTGGGGAGAAGGGCGGCGCACTGGCGTCCCTGAATGCGTCCGATTTCAACGTGGTCGGAAGTAACGCAGAAAACCGGCGCCTTGTTGGCCGCGCGCAGTTCGGGAATATAGTTGGCGTCGCGGTTGAGTACGACCCAGCCAATTCCGGAACTCACCGCCGCGCGCGCCACTTGCGGCAACGCGGTACCTCCGACAGGCTCGAAGATGATGGCATCCGGTCGATCTTCGGGCTCAGCTTGGATGACTCTCAGGATTTGCGTGCTTTGGTTGATGGCATCGTTGCCGGCGAACACCACTTCGATGTCCACGCCGAACTTCCGCGCGGCTTGTTCGGCATTCTGGGCTTGCTCGATCTGGTAGTCGTTTTGGTTGGTCGTAAGAGAGACAAGGAACTTTGACTTGGGCATCGCGCCACCGGAATTGAAAGTTCTTCCTTACAATACACCGGAAGCAAAAGAAGTGCGCAGGATCGTTTGGGAGATGTCCCATCACAGGAGACTCCCAAGCCCCGTCGCTCGGTTGTCAGGTGGGAACCGCTAAACCGGCCACGGCCTGTTGTATCAGGCCTTCGCGGGATGCAGCGCCTCAATTTCCGGGATCGAGGTGGGCGCAACCAGCACGCGCTCCGGCGGGATTTTGCCATGCTGATATGCGCCGACGAGCATTTCAATCGCCTGCCCCGCCAACGGGGGCGTATGAATTGTGGCCGCCAGGAGGCCGCTGCGTAACCAGGACTGCCCCGTCTTCGGAAGGCCGTCGCAGCCGGTGAAGGGGAGACTCAGCCAGTGATCGCGCTCAGCCTCATTGGGAAGCTCCTGGAAAACCTTGCGGACACCGATGGCCATGGCATCATTCTGCGAGCCAATCAAATCAACGTGGGCCTTCTGCGAGGTGGAAAGCTTGAACCAGGACCGCACGGCGCGCTGCGCACTCTCTTCGGTCCATTGCCCTTTCAATACGGTGAGATGAATGTTGGCGGGCTTCACTTCCATCATTCCCAACAAGCGTTCCTTCGCAGTTGCACTATCCGAAGGTCCTTGAATGTACAGAACAGTTCCACCGGCGGGGAGAAGCGCCGCGAACTGGCGACCCTGGATGCGGCCGGTCTCAAGATGATCGGCACTCAGCGCGAAGACGGGAGCCTTGCAGGTCTGGCGGAGTTCCGCAATGTAGGTGGCTTCCCGATTCATGACCACCCAGCCCACGCCTGCGGTTGCCGCGGCGCGGGCGACTTGCGGAAATCCCGTGCCACCGACCGGCTCAAATACGACGGCATCCGGGCGATCCTCGGGGGCGGCCTGAATTGCTTTCAGAATTTGCGTGCTCTGATTGATGGCGTCGTTGTCTGCATAAACAATCTTCGCTTCGACACCGAGCTTGCTGGCCATCTGCGTGGCGGAATTGGCCTGTTCAATCTGGTAATCATTATCGTTGGTCAACAACGCTACAAGAACCCGGAGCGTTTTCATTGGCTATCCTCGAGCGAGCACAGAGTTCAGCATACTCCCGCGCCCGACAGGTAACTCAAGAAAGTGAAGCAAATGTTTCAGGTCAGGAAACCTGCCGGCGGGACAAAAGCGCTGTGGAAAACAAGAGGAAATTGCCAGCCTTACTGCTCCATGCTCCACGGGGGCAGGTAGCGGTGTTCTGAGCAAAAGAACGCAAGCGCCGTCGGCGAGTGGGGCAAAAGGCACAATCAGCCCCATAAGCAAAACTTAGGTTGATTATAAGCTCTTTCTTTACAGGGACCTGGAAAAGGCACCCGGCCCCCGTTCTGGTACGCCCCTTGCTGTTCTGATTGTGGAGGCGACCCCCGTGGAGCCGCTAGCGTACTGGTTTGTTTCCGCCCCTCAGCTCCCCATAGAAATCCACAGCGCCGCCCTATCTGCTAACTCTTTGCGCTCCCAGCGGATAGCTCGGGGACGGAGACTCACCGAGTTCCCTTTGTCCGCTAGAGCTTCGAGCGCGGTACAGCCCCCGGAACGTCCGCGGCACAACGCAGTCTGCAGAGAGGCGTTATGACCTGGCAAGAGGATTATCGCCGTAAGGTGATGCAACCGCGCGAAGCGGTTCAGTGTATCCAGTCCGGCATGCGTGTTTACATCCATCCTGGCTGCGCCGAGCCGGAAACGCTTGTTGAGGCCCTCATCGGGCGGGCTCCTTACGTCAAGAACGTGGAAATCGTGCACCTGCTGACGCTGGGACGGGCGGACTATATCGCGCCCGAAATGGAAGGGCACTTCCGCCATAACGCGATGTTCATCGGAGCGAACGTGCGGCAGGCTGTGAATGAAGGGCGCGCGGACTACACCCCGGTGTTCCTGAGCCAGGTCGAGGAGATGTTCGAGAACGGACAGATGCCCATCGACGTGGCTCTCGTTCAGATTACGCCGCCGGACGCGCACGGCTTCTGCTGCTTCGGGGTGGGCGTGGAAGCAACGCTGAACGCGGCGCGCCATGCGAAATTCGTGATCGCGCAGGTCAACGACCAGATGCCCCGCACGTTTGGTGATTGCTTCATCCACGTGAGTGACCTTGACGCGGTGGTGGAGGTTTCGCGGCCACTCTGCGAATTGAAGCCGGTGGAAATCACGGAACTCCACCACCAGATCGGCCGGAACGTGGCCTCGCTGATCGAGGAAGGGTCCACGCTGCAGCTGGGTATCGGGGCCATTCCGGACGCCGTGCTGCTGGAACTGAAGGGCCACCGCGACCTGGGAATTCACACGGAAATGCTGAGCGATCAGGCCATCCCGCTGATTGAATCGGGGGTCATCAACGGCAGCCGCAAAACGGTTCATCCGCGCAAAATCGTGCTGGGATTCGTCCTGGGCACGAAGAAACTATTCGACTACGTCAACGGCAACCCGGAATTTGAGTTTCATCCCAGCAGCTACACGAACGATCCTTTCGTGATCGCGTCAAATTACAAGATGGCGGCGATCAATTCGGCGCTGCAGGTGGACCTGACCGGCCAGGTTTGTGCGGATTCCATGGGCACCACCTTCTACAGCGGCATTGGTGGACAGGTGGATTTCATCCGTGGAGCGTCCTTTTGCAAAGGCGGAAAGCCGATTATCGCCATGTCGGCGACGGCCAAACACGGGACACTCTCTCGGATCGTGCCGATGCTGGATCCCGGCGCGGGCGTGGTCACCTCCCGGGGTTCCGTGTGCTATCTTGTAACGGAATTCGGCGTGGCCAATCTGCACGGGCGTACCATCCGCCAGCGCGCCGAGGCGCTCATCGAAATTGCCCATCCGAAATTCCGGGAAGAACTGTACGCATTTTGCGAGAAGACGCGGTGGCTGCAACGCCCCGCGCTTCAGGAGAACTGAGCCATGGCACAGGCGCGAGGCAAAGTCACCATCGACACCGAAGAGTGCAAAGGCTGCGGCATCTGCGTGGACGCTTGCCCGCCCAAATGCCTGGAGCTTTTGCCGGGCTTGAATCCCTATGGCGTGCATCCGGCGCACTATACGGGGTTGAACTGCTCCGGCTGCGGAATCTGTTTCTATGTGTGCCCGGAGCCCGGGGCCATCACCGTGTATCGGCTGATCGTGCCCAAGGTGGCGCGGCCGCCAATGGAGG
>Ga0074045_10001509_pt1 | contig 22388 bp, 16 predicted proteins | sample BogForMeECP23OM2_FD_94442 | JGI IMG/M metagenome (GOLD analysis project Ga0074045, IMG submission 94442) | Bog forest soil microbial communities from Calvert Island, British Columbia, Canada - Bog Forest MetaG ECP23OM2 | ecosystem: Environmental > Terrestrial > Soil > Wetlands ... | reverse complement strand
TTCGCGCTGATTGGAATTATTCTCCTCATCTCTCTCATCTGCGGAGTGTTCTTCGGAGGGATGCGACTGATGGTGAAGCGCTTTTTCCCCGGCAAGGTGTTCGACCGGCCCGAGGACGTTGAGTTCATCCAATTGCACTTGCGGCAAGAAAACACATCCAGTAAATAAATGAAAATAAACAACTTGAGTGGTTTTTGTGAAAATACGGCATGTTTCGGCTATTTTCTCTCGACTTGCTTAATATCGCATAAGTTATTGATAACACAGCGATTTAAGTCTTAAAAATTGCTTGACACGCGCTTTCCCGTGAACCTAAGATTTGTGCAGAAAGTTTTGACGGCCTAAGCCTCCGTTGGAACTATTCTCCCTTGAAGAGAAGGCCGCCCAGTTGCCGGGTGGCCTTTTCGTTTGCGTCAAATCCCTCAGCCAGTAATTTTTCGATCGAACGCAACAGAAAATGTTACCCGTGTGTGCGCTACAGATTATTTGGACTGCGAATCGCTGAGTCCGTAGAGCTTGGCTGCGTTATCGTGCATCACCATATGAGCGATGGCGCTGGCTTGCTCGCGCGTGATCTCCCCATCCAGCATCATGCCGGTGAGCGCGAGGGCGAGCGCTGTCCGCCCGGCGGTTGATGTCTGGTAGCCGGTCTCCTCCCAGTTCACTTGTGGTTCGAACGGATACAAGTCGGTCCCGAACAGGACCTTCTCGGGGTAGAACTCCAGCATGAAACGAATGCTGCCGGCGATGTGACGCGGCGAAGTCATCCAGGTCTGTTCGGAGAAGTCGGCGTAAACATTCGGCTTCATCAACAAGTAGGCCACCAGCCCTTCGAAACCCCCGGCTCCCCCGTGCAGCATGACGAAGTTGGTCTTGCGTAGCGACGGGTCATTGAATATCGAATCCAGCAGGAGAGGATTGCTCCCCTCCATAGCGAAGTAGCCCCCGCAGCCACCTCCAGTGTGGAAGTGCACCGCCATGCCAATCCGTCCCGCCTCGCGCGCGATGTAGCGTAAAAGATAGTCTTGCAGCGTCTTGTAGTCGGCGTCGCTGGGAACCCCGCCGCGAAAATAACGCGCATAGACGCGCGCGGCATCAGCCTCTTTCGCCGGAGCAAAGTCAAGAGATCGCAGATAGGCAGCCTCGAACTTGATGGCCACCGCCCCGTTCTTTCTCTGTAGCTCGAGCAAAGGCGTCACCAGCTTGGCGGTGTAGTCTGCCAGGGTCGGCGGCACACCGTTCAGGTTGAGCAGGTTCAGATATCGTGCGAAGACCAACTCCTCCCGCCCGTAGAAGATTTTGCGGTCGGGCGATTGCGCCGCCAGTGAGGAGTTGTTCAAGGGAAACAGCAGAGTGTCATCGAACGGCACCCAGCGGAAGCGTGGCGGCTCCAACCCGCGCCCCATGGCGACGCGGTTCGCCAGCTCGCTCTCGATACCGAGCTGGTCGAGCACCCAGTTGGGATAGTTTTCCCCCTCTTTCTGCTTCACCCGCTCTTTGGCAGCCAGCAACTCCTTCACGTGCTCCGGCGTCGCGTCGTCGTACTTGTAGCCGAACATCGCTTTCCAGGCCTTGATGTAAACGGGATTGTCCTCGCGGAACATCAGCCCTGCTGCCGTGGGCTCCAGCGGATCGCAGGGTAGGGCGTCGAAGTCTTCGTCCGGCTGTCCCGCATTGTCCAGAGCCGGCGGATGGGAATGATTATCGATGGCCTTGATGTGGTTGATCTCGTCGAACAGGCTGGCATCAGGCTTAAGTTGGTGATTGTCTTGCGCAACTAGAGGGAGAGAGAGAAGCAGCGCTGCGGCAAAGGAAAGTGGGAGTTTCATGGTGCGGCCTCGGCGAAGTTTACCATCCGGAGAAGACCAATCTATCAGTGGGCAGGAGCGCATCAATGATTCTGGATTCCCATCTCGTGGGCGAGACTGATCTGGCTGCTCTGAAATTCTGTCAGGGCTTTCTCCAAGCTGTCAGCCCCGCCGGCAACGCGTTTTGGGTCTCCATTGGAGCGCTCGACCTCCTGGCTGAGGGCCTTCTGCTGTTTACTGACGGCTGACTCGGCCTTGCTCAGCTTTTTCACCAACTTCTTTAGGCCTGAGGTCTGGTTATCGTTCATCATCTTTACGAACTGTGCATTGCTTTTTTGTGCGTCGTCGACCGCGTCGTCGAGCGCGTTGGCATGGTTCTGGATGTCACCCAAGCTGCCGGAGCTTGCGGCCATCTGGGTAAAATCGTGGGCCAGTTTAAGGGCCTCAGCGGTGTCCTCGCTGGCGGTTCGAAATTGCGCCACTTGAAATGGGTTTGCCTGTAGCTGTATTGCCCGTTTGAAGTCGGTGAGGTCGGGATTGTCGGCTGGGAGGCTGGAGCTACCGGCCGGCGCAGTGCCGCTTCCGGAGGCGCCCCCGTGGGAACCATGCTGCGCCGCGAGATTAAAGGGAAACAGCAACGACGCGATGAGGAAAATCTGGAGGATTGTGGTGGCATTCGGCATTACGCAGCCTCTTTGCCGTGAAACTCGGGTCAGGCATGAAGCCAGGAGCGACTACTGGCCGACGTGGTGTTGCTTATTCCAATTTTTCGTCGCCTTTTTTTGCTGTTTTTCCGTCTTCTTTTGTTGCTTTCTCTGTTGCTTCATGTACTTCTCTGAATTCTTTGTGGACGCGCGTTGCGCGGAACTCGCGTCCTGGCCCATGGCCGGGAGGGAAAGCGCCAGAGCGAGAACCGTGAACAGAAGGTAAGCGGTAGCTTTTTTCACACGCACTCCATGAAACCAGCCCTCTGTCAGATTGTACGACGAGAGCCGCTAGTATAGAACACCTCACTGTGGCATCACCCCGCCGCCAACTCCCGCACTGTTCCTATTTGGGCCGCAAGTTCACTATGGGTCGTGGAGGCGGTCACGGTGATTGCTTGACTGATGTGACCCAGCTCACTGAAACGCAGGGCTTGTCCGGGTGAAGATATTGCTATGTCAGTCGCCACTGCTCAATCTCCTACACAGGTAGTTACGAATTTCGCCCTCCTTCGCCGTGCCGCACAGCCGCTGGGGCCCAAGCGCCTCGCCGTGGCTGTTGCCGACGACGAAGTTGCCCTGACCGCAGCCGATGGCGCTTTACAGCTTGGCATTGCCGTTCCGGTGCTGATCGGTAACGGAACAACAATCCGCACGAAAGTAGAGGCACTCGGACTCTGTGGCTTACTCGAGGGGGCCGAGTTCGTCGACGCAGAGAATGCCGCGGTAGTCGCGGCAAACCTGGCACGCGATGGCCGAGTGGATCTCCTGCTGAAGGGCCATCTGCGCACCGACGAACTCTTGCATGCCGTACTGGACAAGTCGGCTGGGCTGCGAACCGGGCGACTATTGAGCGACGTGCTCCTCTATGAGGACAAGCTCGCGGGCCAGATCAGGCTGGTGGGCATTACCGATGGCGGACTGAATGTGGCGCCGAATCTGGAGCAAAAGAAACAAATCGTACTGAACGCGATTGAAGTCATGCGATGCCTGGGACTAGCACGTCCGAAAATCGCGATCATGAGCGCCACAGAAGCGGTCAGCGAGTCGGTCCCGTCGAGTGTGGACGCCAGAACGCTCTCCAAGATGGGTGAAGCTGGTCAGTTCGGCGATGCGGATGTATTTGGGCCGCTCGCCCTTGATTGCGCTCTGCTGGAGTCGGCGGCGCAGGCGAAGGGCATGAAGCATCCGGTGGCAGGGCACGCCGACTGCATGGTGGTGCCAAACATCGAAGCGGGCAATCTTCTGGGAAAATCGGTCAAGTATCTGGGCAGTTCGCAATGCGCCCACGTCGTGGTTGGCGCGAAGGTCCCCATCCTGATTCCATCGCGGGTTGAGAGCGTGGATGACAAGGTGAACTCGATTGCGCTGGGGGTGATCTTTGCCACCCGGTGAGTTCAGGGTTCTCGCGATTAATCCTGGGTCCACGTCCACGAAGTTCGCGGTGTACCTGAACGAGTGCCCCGACTTGGTGAAGAACATCCGACACTGCGATGCAGAAATGGCGCAATTCCGCGGACGTCCAATCCTCGATCAGCAGGAGTTTCGTTGCGCGCAGATCGAAGATGCTCTGCGGGAGGCAGGACACGAGGTCCGTAAACTTCACGCCGTGGTGGGACGTGGCGGCTTGTTGCCCCCTTTAGCCAGCGGCACCTACGTCGTGAACGACCGCATGCTCGAGGAGTTGCGCCTTGCCCGGCGCGGTGAACATGCATCGAATCTGGGCGCCTTCCTCGCGCACAGCATCGCGCAGAAGGCGGGGGTGCAGGCTTACGTTGTTGATCCGGTAAGCGTGGACGAGTGGACAGACTGCGCGCGGCTATCGGGATCGGTGCTGCTGGAGCGGCAGTGTTTGTCGCATGCGTTGAACTCCAAGGCGGTCGCCAAGCGCTACGCTCGCGAGCGCGGGAAAGCCTACGAATCGTTGCGGCTTATCGTGGCCCACCTCGGCAGCGGGATTTCCGTCTCGGCGCACGAAAACGGTCGCATGGTTGACGTCACCAACTCGCGCGAAGAAGGAGCGTTTTCCACCGAGCGCGCAGGTGCTGTGCCCGTGATGCAGTTGGTTGCCCTCTGCTTCAGTCAAAAGTACACCCAAAATCAGGTAGACGCCCTGCTCTTTCGCGAAAGCGGCCTGTACTCGTATCTCGGGACGAAAGACTTGTTGGAAGTGGAGCGCTGCATAGCGTCAGACGATGAAAAGGCCCAGACCGTTTTCGAGGCGATGGTTTATCAGATCGCGAAAGAGATCGGCGCGATGGCAGCCGTCTTGCACGGCCGCGTGGACGCGCTGCTTTTCACCGGCGGTATGGCACATTCGGAGCGTTTGGTTTCGAGGCTGAGCGAGTACGTGAGCTGGATCGCTCCGGTCGTGGTTTATCCCGGCGAGGACGAACTCCAGGCGCTCACGGAGGGCGTGTTGCGCGTGCTGCGCCGCGAAGAACAACCCCGGGTTCTGTGACGCGGTCTTCTGATTACTGTAGGTCGCGAGTTCCCACGGCCTGCCGCAACTGCTCCAGGGTACTCATGTAGGTCGCCAGGGCCTGGCGATAGCTCAGCTCAGTCGCGCGATACGTGCGTTCCGCATCCAGAAAATCCAGCAGCGACGCCGCGCCGTGCTGATACGAGAACTGGGTGATGTCCAGCGACTGCTGCGCCTGTTGCAGGTAGCCTTTCTCGTAGAGCTGCACTACTTCGTCACTGTTAAGCAGTGCTTCGTAGGCGTTTCTGACATCCGTCAGCACCTGCTGCTCGGCGGCGCTCTGTTGAAACTGGGATTGCGTCAGCGCGAAATAGGTTCGTGCAACCTCACCCTGATTGCGATTGAAGATGGGCAACGGGATGCTGAAAAAGAATGACCCATTATTGGAAGCGTTCACGTGGCTGTAGTCGAAGGTAAAGGTGACATCCTGCTTCGCATTCGCCTTGGCCAGCCCAATCTGGCTTTTGGCCGCCTCGACGCTGCGCTCCGCCGCCTGCAGGTCAGGCCGCAACTTCAGCGCGCGCGCCTGTAAATCCTCCAGTTTCGGTGTAATCGGCCTGTAGGCGAGATCGCCGGCCACATCATAGTCGCGAGGAACGGAATTGAATCCCATCAACTGGCGGAGAGATCCGAGCGCCTGCACTCGCGCGATATGGGCGGCCGTTACATCGGTCTGGAACTGCAGGGTTTGCAACTGGATCTTCAGCAGATCCGATTTGCTGAGGCCGCCCGCCTTGAACTGCTCCTGGCTAATGCCTACACTGTGCTCATAACTCTGCAGGAACTGCTCTGCGAACTCAAGGTTCGATTTCGCCAGCAACGCGGTGATAAATTCCTGCGCCGCGTTCTCGACGGTAGTGCGTTCCGCATCCGCAACCTGCGACTCGGTAACGGCGGTCTGGTCCCGGGCCGCCTGCAGCCGATGCTGACGCTTCTTGCCGCGCTCGAACAAATAGGCGATGCCGACGTCGAACTCCGCGAGAACGTTAATGTAGTCCGAAGTGAACATATCGGGACTGAAGATAGGCAGAAACTGCGCGTCCACTGTCAGCACCGGATTAGGCCTGAGGTTGGCTGTGACCTCCTGCTCCTTGTTCTGGTAGATCAATGTCCGGTTCGCTTGCAGCATTGGATTGTTCTTCTTAGCAAAGTCAATTGCCTGCTCGATGGTGATGAGCGTGCTTGCTGTCTGCAGCGGGGGCGCCGGAAGTTGCGGGAGGCCCGGCACTTGTGTTGTGCCAGAGGTCGGCGGCACGCCCTGCCGCGGGCTCGACACTTGTCCCCACAACCCTGCCGGCAGGAGCAAAACCAGCACACCAACACACTCAGTCAGAATGCGAGAGAGCTTGCGCGCGAAGAAGTTTCTCATTCCGTGATCTCCTCTTCTTCCACCGGCAGCACGTCGTTCGGTCCGGCAACCCAAGTGTAGAAAGTTGGCAAGAGCACCAGGGTCAATGCCAGGCCGGTTAGCAATCCACCTACGATCACGATAGCGAAGGGGCGCTGCGAATCGGAGCCTATGCCGTGCGACATGGCGGCCGGCAGCAGCCCCAGCGTCGCGACCAGCATAGTCATCATGACAGGCCGCAGACGGCGCATGGCGCCGTGCAGAGCCGCTTCTTGGACTGTTTGTCCGCGCGTTCGAAGCTGGTTTATATATTCAATCATGATCACGCCGGTTTGCACCGATACTCCGAACAGCGCCAAAAAACCTACTCCCGACGAAACGCTGAAGTGCGTGCCGGTAATCAGCAGAGCGAGCAAGCCGCCCACCGGCGCCATGCCGAGGTTCAACAGAATCAGGAAGCCCCACTTGAAAGAATGGAACATGGAATAAAGCACTAGCATGATTACCAGCACCGTCAGCGGAATTACGAGCGCCAGGCGACGGTCAGCCCGCTTCTGGCTTTCGTATTCGCCCGCCCAATCGAGCGTATATCCCTGGGGTAGCTTTACCTCACGATTCACCTTTGCTATGGCCCCCTCGACGGTGCTGCCCAAGTCGCGCCCCCGCACACTGTACTTGATAGCAATATAGCGCTGGTTGCCCTCCCGATAGATCATCGAAGCTCCGTTGTCCACCGTGATGCCGCACACCTCGCCCAGCGAGACGCGCTCGCCGGTGGGAGCGAGGAGGCGAAGGTTCGCGATGTCATCAATACTGTTACGAAACTGCTCCTGATAGCGCGGCACCAGGTCGAAGCGTTGTTCGCCGATCAGGATCTGGCTCACCGGCGTCCCCCCGACCGCGGTCTGAATCGCATCCTGAACGTCGGCAACGTTGATGCCGTAACGGTCGGCCTTGGCGCGATCGACCTTGATGTCAACATTTGGCTGGCCCAGCACGCGGAAGAGGCCGAGGTCCGCAACGCCCGGTACACTCTTCATTGCGGCCATGATCTCCTCGCCCTTTTGTTCCAGGTCATGCAGATCAGAGCCAAAGATCTTGACTGCCAGTTCTCCCTTTACACCGCTGACTGCCTCTTCCATGTTGTCGGCGATGGGCTGCGAAAATCCCCATGAGACGCCGGGAATCTTCTCGACTTCCTTATCCATGGCCTCTATGAGCAACTCTTTCCTGCCGCGAAATCGCGGTCGCCACCGGTCGCGCGGTTTCAAGTCAACGAAGTATTCGGTGTTGAAGAAGCCGGTGGCGTCCGTTCCATCGTCGGAGCGTCCTACCTGCGATACCACTTGCGTCACCTCCGGGAAGCTGGCAAAAATGAGTCGCGCCTGGTCCATGATTCTCTGGCCCTCGCTCGGCCCCGTGCTTGGAGACAGCGTTCCGCGGGCCCAGATGGAGCCCTCATCGAGATGCGGCAGGAACTCCGAACCGATTAAGCCGCCGAAGGCGAGAAAAAGCGAGAGGCCGACGATAACAACCGCCGCCGCCAGCGCCACTATGCGCCGCGCCATGATCCAAATCAGCGTTTTCTCATAACGTGCTGTGATCCAGGACATCACCGGGTTGCGCCACTCCTTCACGCCGCCGCGAAAAACAAAGCTAGCCAGCACCGGGGCCAGCAAAATGGAGAAAAACAGGGCTCCCAGCAGTGCGAAGGCGACCGTCCACGCCATGGGTTTGAACAGACGGCCTTCCACCCGCTGCAACGTAAAAATCGGCAGATACGAAATGATGATGATCGTAATGGCGTAAAACACCGGCCGCTGCACCTCATGGGCAGCCGCACGGATGGTCTCGTCGACACTTCCCCTGCGGTGGTTTTCCAGGCGGCGCAAGATGTTTTCGATCATGACCACCGCGCCGTCCACGATCATGCCGAAGTCCAGTGCGCCCAGCGAAAGCAGATTTGCGGGTATGTGGCTTAAGTCCAGCAGGATGGAAGCGAAGAATAGTGAAAAAGGAATTGTGATCGCAACAATAAGAGCCGAGCGAACATTCCCCAGGAAGAAGAACAGCACCAGAACAACCAGCAGGATGCCCTCGCTGAGATTGTGCAATACCGTATGCGTGGTCAGGTGGACGAGATCGTCGCGGTCAATATGAGGAACGATCTTCACGCCCGGCGGTAGCACGTGTTGGTTAAGGAAATCCACCTTGATGTCGATATTCCGCAGAACGCTCTCCGCCTCGGCGCCCTTTCGCATCTGCACAATGCCTTCGACTACATCATCGTTGTCGATGACCTTTCCGTCTTCGCGCCTAATCGCTTTACCCAGTCGGCCCAGCCGAATCTTCGGTCCTAGCGTTACGACGGCGACATCGCGGACCCGCACCGGTGTTCCATTCTGTGCCTTCAGCACGGTCGCGCCGACGTCATCCGTGTTTTGCATCAGGCCGACGGCCCGAATGTTGTAAGCCTGCTGCCCTTTTTCGATGAAACTACCGCCGCCATTCAGATTATTCGCTGTCAGCGCCTGCTCCACTTGCGCCATCGACAGCCCATACGAAACCAGCCTATCGGGATCGACCTGCACCTGGTACTCGCGTGTCTCTCCACCAAAAATCGAAACCGCGGCCACATTGGGCACCGACATCAAGTGCTTGAAGACGACCCAGTCCTGCAGCGCCTTCAAATCCATGATGTCGTATTGTGGGTTTGTGCTTTGCAGCGTGTAGAAGTAGATTTGCCCCGCCGGGCTGAAGTCCGGACCGATTTGTGGGTTCAGGCCGGGCGGCAGATTGACCAGCGTGAGCTTTTCCAGTACTTGCTGCCGGTTCTGCAGATTGTCAGAGTCGTCATCGAAGATGGCAGTGATGAAGGAAAGACCGGCCAGGGAGGTGGACCGCAGATGCGTCAGGTGTCCGAGCCCGTTCATCTGCGTTTCGATCGGAATGGTGACCTGTTGTTCGACCTCCTCCGCCGCCCGGCCCGGCCACTGCGTGATGACCCACACGTACTTGTCGGCGACGTCGGGATATGCCTCCACCGGAAGGTTGTGAAAGGAGATGATGCCCCAAATCAGCAGGCCCACTCCGAGCGCCAACACCAGGATGCGGTTGCGCAGCGCAAAATCAACCAGGAACCGGATCATGCCGCTTTACTCCTCCGCCGCACTGGAAAACTGCAACGCGTTGGCCACGACCTGATCGCCCGGCTTCAATCCGCTGATTAACTGTTGCGTTCCGTCCTTCTCCTGCGCCCCAAGTTGCACTGCCACGCGCCGGAACTGGTTTCCCCCGGCTGGAAGAAAGACCCAGTCCTTGTCATGCAGATGGACAACCGCCGAAGCCGGCACGACGATGCGGTCCACCGGTCGTTCGGCCCGAAACGTAGCGGTAACGAACATGCCCGCCCGCATCACGCCTTTGGGATTCGGCAGTTCAATCCGCACTTTCGCCGTGCGAGTGTTGGGATCGAGCACCTGGCTGATGTTGATCACCTTGCCGGGAAACTTCTCGTCGTAGCCATTGACGTTGATTTCAGCAATGTCGTTTACATGTACGCGCGGCAGCATGTCCTGATATACATCGCAAAGCACCCACACGGTTGAAAGATCTGCGATGGTAAACAGTGCCGGCTGATTGTCGAGCGAGCGCACCCCCGTCCCACCGGTAATCTGCTGATCGACGATCGTCCCGGAGATCGGCGCGCGCAAGGGCAGCAAGGGAGACGGATTGTTGATATCACCGCCCAGCACCCGCACGTGCTGGATGGCGGCGTTCAAATCGGCCATGGCCTTGGCGTGGGTATCCTCCGCATTCTCCAGATCGGCGAGAGCGATGGCTCCCTTGTCGTAAAGCAGTTTGGCGCGAGCCAGTTGCTTGTCAGCCAGTTGCTGGTCGGCCTTGAACTTCTGGTAGTCGGAAAAAGCACCCGATAGATCAGGGCTGTTTATCAGCAACAGCACCTGTCCTTCTTGCACGTAATCACCCAGCTTCGCCTTGATCTCGACCACCCGGCCGCCGCCCAGCGATACCACAGGAACGGAGCGGTCTACGTCCGGAGCGATCACACCGTTGACATGGACCTCGTCGTTGACTTTGCGGACTTCTACCGTCGTGAGCGGAAACTGCCCCGGGTTCTGCATGGTGAAAACGTTGGGGTCCGTATTGGTTACCACGACGGTGCCAGCCGAGGGCTCGGCTTTGGTCTTCGAACAGGCAAAGAACAGGCCGACGAGCAGCAACGGGAGGAGTCCCGCGATACGCGCCCTGGCACGCTTGCCCTGAATAAGGTGGTTTTTCATTGCATCCATTCTTCTTCGAGTACTCTGCTTACGCAGTCTGCGAGGAGCTCCAATTGTCCATTACGCCGAGTGCCACGCCAGGGATAGACAACTATCCACATGGCTTGGGTGCTCGGAACGGAACTGGCAGCAGGAATTCAGCTAGAGAACGGAAGGAGGAGCCCGCCCGTCGGCAGGAATGAGGTCGCGATCCAGGACGCTGACGGCCAGCGCTTGTGGACGGCAAAGCCGCAGCGCAACTAGGGCGAATAGCATCTGCACGGCAAGTAAAGCTGGAAAAATCGCAACCGGAGGACCATTTCGCACCAGCGATACCGGGCCGATGGCCTGTTGAAGTCGCTTTGAGGCGTCTTCCATGACAGCCTGCACAGGATGCAGATCGTCACTCGCGGAAATGATGGGGAACAGCAGGACTAGCCCGCATGCCAGCGCTAACAGGCCTTTCACGCAAGGAACCTGCGCGACCAAAGTGGACGAGCGGCGCTTACCCACAAAGGCGCAAAGGACGCCCAGGGCAACAGCCAGCCAGATCAGGTTGAGCAGCAGTTCCATAGTCGGACTTAGAGCACAGTTTACCACTCCAAGGAACTCGATTCACAGAACTTGAGCCGCCAAGGAGGCCGTAAGGAGCGGCATATAAAAGATGATTCTTCCCCTCCAACGTTCGCTAGCTGGCCACCTTCACTCCGGTGTTCTGGTCGGCGCGGAAGCGCAGCGAGGCGGCAATTCTGCCAACCCGATCAAATTCCTCGTCGTTCCCGATGTACACGATTTCTATGCCATTGCGGATGGAATGTCCCACGATTGCGTCGCCGATGTCCTCCAGTTGCGTGTTTTCCTTACCGCAAACCACGCATGTCGGAGCAGAATGCATGTCCATATGGCCGCAGTTGAAACACTTCACTCCCGGTGCGAGGAAATTCGAGCCCAGCAGGAGAGTCTGCACCTCGCCGATTTCCAGCGAGCGCAGCACCCGGCGCAGACCGATCGCCCCTCGCCCGTTGCGATGGGCCTCGCCAATCACATCGCTGATGAGACCCTGCTTCACACTAGCGTTGTATTCCTCAAGCAATCGCAGGGCCATCTGCTTCACCTGCTCGGGCGTTGCCGCCTTCGGATCGATGCGGAAGTGTCCGACCAGGCGCTGCCGGGCAGTGGAACGCAGTTGCGGTTGGATCTCCGACCAAACATCGTCGTGGCAACCCACGACCAGACGGTCGCAGCCACCGCGATCGAAGTACCCCTCGACATAGTCAGCCAATACCCTGAAATGCTGCATGGTCTCGTTCATCTGCCGTCGCTCGGCGTGACCGCCATCGTAACCGCCCCAGCCGGCGCTCTTACCCCGATGCGTGAGTTCGTTAACGAAATCCAGCTTTTCTGTAATCTTTTCGTCCACGATCTCGAAAACTCTGGCCTTGGAGCGGTCGGCGAGCAGCACGCATACACGGCGCACGCTATCGACCACGGCAGCCAGCGGCTTCAAATGGAAGCGCTGGTTCAGCAAGAGGTTCGTCTTGGGCAACTGGGCGGGAACGTCGAACTCGCGCCAGAATCCCTGTTTGCTGCAGGCGAATATCGCCTTGGCCTTCCCGCCATTGCCGCGCAGCGTCTCGACCATGCCGTTAATGCGATCAAGGTCGGCGCGAGCGCCGCCATTCCTTCCCTTCTTCTCAGCCTCGCGCAGGGCATTGCGCACCAGGTCCTTCAACAGGATGGATTCTTCGCGATGCGATTTATTCAGCGGCGTCGCAGGCTGGTAGTAGAACGTCACCGCGCATGCTTCCGGCGAGTGAAAATTAGCCAGTTCACGGATGTCATCTCTCGTGATCATTCGTCCTCCTCAATTCGCTTTGCTATTTATTGGACGCATGGAACTGCGCCTTCGTTCAGGCGCTCCGGGAATACTCAACGAGCTTCTCCTTCAGGGGGTCTTTTATAGGCAAGGCCCGTTGCAGGTGCTCGCGGGCCCGGCGAACGGACGCGCGCACCTCTTCCACATCGTGGTTGGTAATATCCGCAACTTCTTCCACTGTGAAACCTTCGATGGTGAACAGAATGAAGGCCTCCCGCTCATCGCGGCCGGCGTCGTGCAAGCTGGCCGCCACCAGCCCGATCAGCTCTCGCCGCGCCGCCAGTTCCTCAGGACTATCGGCGGCGGAATCGGCAACAGCGTCGTCCCCTCCAATGTTCCGCTCTCCCCGGTCCTCGGCGCTGAGCTTGCCGATGGCCCGTTTGGCCAGCCGGTACAGCCAGGGCTCCAGCTTCATGCGCTCCGGTTTGTCGTGCTGTTCGCTGAGAGCATCGGCGATCGCCTCGCTCACTACATCGTCCACCGCGAACTGGCTAGGCAAAATCTGGCCTTCCCTCTCGCGATGTTCAAGTTCGCGCTGGATGAAACGCTTCAGCCGCGGGAGATTCACGTCCACATAGCTGGAGATGTCGCCAGCGGACACGGTCTCGGGCTTAACAAAAGCCAACGTCTGCTCGAATGGAACTGTACCGGATGGGGCGCGTTCCGGCCCACGGCGGCGCGGCCACCTGTGCTGGTTGCGCAACAGCTCCTTGTGCTTCTTGAGCTGCTCGATCACGTCCTCAAACGCAGCTTGGATGGCAGCCATCGCGGTCGAAGCCTTTTCCCGCGTGGCCATCTGTCCCGTCGGCAAGCGCAGGTTCAGCGACACGACTATGCCCTGGCGCGCCGAGTTCTTCTCCACAACACCTTTAAGATGCAAGAGTTCCGGACGGAATACTTGCAGGTATCGGCCCAGCTTTTCTACTTTTTGATTGATTATGTTTTCGAGGTCGGGAATTTTGGAAATTTTGTAGCTGATATGAACGTTCATATCAAAGCCTCTCCGGATGGGAGATTCCATCCGCAGCTACATTCGTTCTGAGATAATTCTACTCCTCTTGTAAAGAAGCAAGCGGGAAAATGAAGGCTCGCTTCGACTCCCCGCCCGCCATCAGACGAGCCTTGCCGGAACCCAAGGCGGGCGCCCGCCCCGTCGAATTACCACAAAGACACGGAGGCTTTCGTTTCTACTGGATCTTTCTCCGTGTTATCCGTGCCCCCGTGGTGAACTTTCATCTCTCCGGAATCCTGACCTTCACATCCGGACGCTTATCCACATGGATGGTCTCGACGAACCGGACCTTGCCTCGATTGAGCTTCATCACCAGCGACGTAGTGCGCACGCCATCGCCGAAGAAACGAACTCCCTTCAGCAGAGCTCCGTCGGTGACTCCGGTGGCGGAGAAAATGATGTTCTTGCCCGGCGCCAGGTCGTCGGCGGCATAAACGCGCTTGGGATCGGCAATGCCCATGTCCTTCATGCGTTCGCCCTGCTCCGGGGTGTAGCCGACCAGACGGCCCACCATATATCCATTGAGGCAGCGGACGGCAGCCGCAGTGAGCACGCCCTCCGGAGCTCCACCTGTACCCATGACGGCATGAACCCCCGAGCCCAGCATACAAGCGGCAACACCGGGCGAAAGATCGCCATCGGTGATCAACTGGATGCGCGCGCCTGCTTTGCGTATGTCGCTGATCAGCTTCTCGTGGCGCGGGCGATCGAGGATGATGATGACCAGGTCTTCCACCCGCCGGCCGAGCACCTTCGCGATGACCGCCAGGTTATGAGCAACTGGAGCGTCGAGTTCAACCAGGCCCTTGCACGACGGCCCAACCACGATCTTCTCCATGTAGCAGTCGGGCGCGTGGAGCAGCCCGCCCTTTTCCGAGGCGGCCAGCACCGTGATGGCGCCCGGCGAGCCGGTGGCACACAGGTTGGTACCCTCCAACGGATCGACCGCGATGTCCACTGCCGGATAGCTCCCGCCATCCCGCCGGCCGACCTTCTCGCCGATGTACAGCATCGGTGCTTCATCGCGCTCGCCCTCGCCGATGACGATGGTGCCATCCATCGGCACCGAGTCCATCACTGTGCGCATGGATTCGGTGGCGGCCTGGTCGGCATGTTTGCGGTCGCCCTGCCCCATGGTCTTGGCGGACGCGATGGCCGCCTCTTCGACGACTCGCAAGAACTCCAACGCGAGATCAGTTTCCAGGTTGGCGGTAGGATCGTGGTGGACAAAAGGTTCGGCTTGAACTTTCGTTGCCATGTGGCCTCCAAGGATGGGCTCGGCTTGCGATACAAACTATAAGAGAAAAATACGGATTGCGCCCGCCGATGCAGTGCAGGGACTCGCAGCGCAGGAACGACAGGCGTCTGCGCCTTCCCAACACAAACGCAAAGCATACACCTCTTTAGGGTAAGTGTTCGAGGACTTTCGTCACATCATTGTGTCACCTTGAGATTGTGTCATCGCATCCGATTACCAAATTCTTTACTAGCCACTACCCACTATCCACTATTCACTGGCTCAGAACCCCGCGTGCCCCGTGATGTGCTCGCCGATGATCAGCGTGTGGATGTCGTGCGTGCCCTCGTACGTCTTCACCGACTCCAGATTGGCCATGTGGCGGAAGATGGGATACTCGTCGGCGATGCCGTTGGCGCCCAGGATGTCGCGCGCCATGCGCGCGCACTCCAGCGCCATCCACACGTTGTTGCGTTTGGCCATCGAGATATGCCACGGCTTCACCTTGCCCGCGTCCTTCAGCCTGCCGACTTGCAGGGCCAGCAGTTGCGCCTTGGTGATCTCGCTGATCATCCACACCAGCTTTTCCTGCACGAGCTGGTGCGAGGCGATGGGCTGGTCGTGAAATTGCTTGCGGAACTGCGCGTATTGTAGTGCGCAGTCGTAACAGGCCATGGCCGCTCCGATCGCGCCCCATGCGATGCCGTAACGCGCCTGATTGAGGCAGCTCAGCGGAGACTTCAGCCCGCCCGACTCCGGCAGCATGTTCTCTGCAGGAATGCGGACATCCTGCAAGGAAAGACTCGACGTGACCGACGCGCGCAGCGACCACTTGCCATGTACGTCGGCAGCCTTAAAGCCCGGCCGGTCAGTCTCGACGATGAAGCCGCGAACGCGGTTGTCTTCGTTCTCAACTTTCGCCCAGATGATAGCGATGTCAGCAATGGAGCCCGACGTAATCCACATCTTCTCGCCGTTCAGCACGTAGCCGTCGCCGTCCTTCCGCGCGCGAGTACGCATCGCGCCGGGATTCGAGCCCGCGTCCGGTTCGGTCAGCCCGAAGCAACCGAGAATCTCGCCCAGCGCCATCTTGGGCAGATATTTCTGCTTTTGCTCCTCGCTGCCGAAGGCATAAATGGGATACATGCACAGCCCCGACTGCACGCTGACGAACGAACGCACGCCGCTGTCGCCGCGCTCTAGCTCCTGCGTCATCAGGCCATACTCCACCGCGGACATGCCGGCGCAGCCGTAGCCTTTGAGGCTGGCGCCGTAGAAGCCCAGCTCGCCCATGGGCTTGATCAGCTCCTTCGGGAAGCGGCCTTCGCGGTTGCACAGCTCGATAATGGGGATAAGGTTGTCTTCGATGAACTTGCGGGTGTTGTCGCGGACCAGACGCTCGTCGTCGCTGAGCAACGTGTCGAGTTCGATGAAATCCACGCCCTTGAACTTAATGGCCATGCCGCCTCTCGCTGGTGGAAGATTTGCAGGTGGGCAAACTCTTGAAGTTATCAGGCAGCAAAGAGCGTGGTCAAACGGGAGAAGGGATCGGAGATAGGGCGAATCTGAAGCTGCCGCTCATGGCAGGTCTTTCCCGTTTGACTCAGGCCCCTCGATGGCCCACAATCCGTTTAGATCCAGACGATGGGAGGTGTGCTATGACCAGCAACCCAGACGAACCGATCTGGGGAGAACTTGGCATAGAGTTCGTCGTGCAACTCCTGCTCTTCCTCTATCCTTACGGGGCTGCACAGATGCGAGTGCCATACAATTTCTGGGTAGGTGTCGGATGCCGGGTGTTCGCAACGGCAATAGCCATCCGTATGTTTTGGATATTCCCACCCTGGGCACAGAAACTCACTAGGCTTAAGAAGGCATTGATTTCGTTGGTCGCAGTGGGGATATTTATCGTCGCCTTCTCTTCGCCGGCGACAAATGCTTATTACAAAGTCAACCAGACCCACGGGATAGAAGTTGTAGTACCGCCATCTACACAGTTAGTTACTGACTCACCTGCTGTTGCCCAATATCTGAAGCCAGTGCGACCTACGTCTTTGGTGCCTGCTCTACCGTTGCCGACACCTACTGCCCCTAACGACATACTCATCGGGAGCATAACACAAGGATCGAACAGTATTACTCAAGTCGGTAATGATAACGCTACGATTGAAGGCCTTTACGATACTAAGACTTTTTATAGCTATAACGGTGTACAAAAGAAGGAAATATCGGAAAGCGGAACTCATATAGAAGTCACTGGGCGAGGTGATGCCGACTTTAAGCAGATGGTTGATAGGGCTGAGAATGGCGACTGGGCCGGCCTAATAGCCCTCTGTAAGATGCTACGTGAAACAGAGCCCACGTGGGCTACGACATACATCTTTGAGTCCTTGGCGAATCTTAGGCTTGGGAGGCTGGATCAGGCGGACACACAACTAAATCGTGCCCAAGCAATTACTGGAAATGACCCCGAATATAAGAGCAGAATAGATAAACTGAGAGCTGTAATCCATCAGCAACGTACCCATGCGAGTCGGAACGCTTCCAACTTCTAAGGCCAACAAGGATAAACCTCAGCCCAAGCCGTTCGGGACCAAACGATTAGGTCCGCCGCTGTAAAATCGGCGGATTTTTCGCTTCCTTTCACAACTCTCAGGCATCCTTTTGTGGTCGGAGGTTTGACTATGGCAGCCGGAGCACCACCGCTTCAACAGCTCAAGCAAATGGCAAAAACCACCTGGATGGCAGGAGATTTCGGCGAGATTGCCCGCTACAACGAGGATGCGGGTATCGCTTTTATCGAACGCCTCGGACTTACTCCCGGCGCCAGGGTACTCGACGTCGGCTGCGGAACCGGCAACCAGTCTTTGCCTGCCGCCCGCAAAGGCGCGCGCGTGACCGCGATTGACATTGCTCCAAACCTGTTGGCGCAGGCGGTGCAGCGCGCGCGCGCCGAGAAACTTGACATAGAATTCCGGGAAGGCGATGCGGAAGAGATGCCTTTCGCTGACGGCGAATTCGACGTGGTGATGTCTGCATTTGCCGCGATCTTCGCGCCCCGGCCCGGCAAAGTCGCCTCGGAGTTACTGCGCGTCTGCCGCCGCCCCGGTCTGATCGCCATGGCCAATATAAAACCGTCCAGTTTCTTGGCCGCGCAATTCGCGGTTACGGCGCGCTATGTTCCGCCTCCGCCGGGATTCATCCCTCCCGTGCTCTGGGGCGATGAGGCCGTGGTCAGGCAGCGCTTTGGGCCCAACGTTCAGATCGAAACCAGCACGCAAATCATGAGAATGGATCTCCCGTTCACTCTGGCCGAAGCGGTGGCCCATTCTCGCAAGCATGTGGGCCCGATACACATGGCGTTCGCCCGGCTGGATGAGGCGAAACAAAAAGCGTTAGAAGCGGACTTTCTCACCGTCTGGTCGCAGTTCAACCGCGGCGACGAACACCATACGATTGTGGAGAACGAATTTCTTGAGGTGCATGTTCGGCCGCAGTGAGTCACAGCGCCAATGGAGCAACTGTGAACCGTTCCAAGCTGTGATCAACCTATCCCGGAAACACGAAGGAGATATCCATGGCGTCCACTACAGACAGCGGCATCATCAACCAGCCCAGCAATCACTCGGTGGACGAGACGGTGGAAAAGCTCAAGAGTATTCTGCAGGCGAAAGGCGTCACCCTGTTCGCCCTGGTTGACCATAGTGGAGAGGCGCAGAAGGTGGGAATGAAAATGCGTCCCACCAAGCTGCTGATCTTCGGCAGTCCCAAGGCCGGCACACCTCTGATGCTGGCCGCTCCCAGCATCGCCATTGATCTCCCGCTGAAGATCTTGATCTCGGAAGATAGCGCGGGAAAAGTCTGGGTCTCGTACAACAGCCCGGCATATTTACAGCAGCGGCACGGCGTGCCGCAGGAATTGCTGCAAAACATCGCGGTCGTCGAAACCTTGGCCGCCAAAGCCGGGGAGTAGGCACTTCGCGCTCAGATGATATAAGGCACCAATGCCGCGACCCGTCGAGAGTAGGCTGCATACGACTCGCCGAAGTGCTCGCGCATCCATCTTTCCTCAAGCTTTAGTTTGTTCCAGAGTGCGCCGAAAACCAGGGCAACAGCCAGTAGCCCGCGCCATTCGCCACCGGCCACGGCGGAGCCGAGAAGCCCCAGCAGAAGCCCGGTATAAATAGGGTGGCGCACCAGGGCATAGGGGCCGCTTGTAATGAGTTCGTGACCTTCCTTCACGGCGACGGCTTGGCTCCAGTTTTTTCCGAGATGACGACGCGCCCAGACAGAAAACAGCAGGCCACCTCCGGCCACTGCTGCGCCGATCCAGAAGCACCAGGCGCCAGGCGGAAGAAATCGCTCGTTTAGCAGCGGAAGGGGAACGCTGGAGGCCCACAAAAGCGCAACCGCGCAAGCCATCAAAATAAGGCGGACAATCCGCGACGATGCAGGCTCGTGGCGTTCGCCTGCCTTGACATTCGTCGACTTCGCCCACCAATAGGTCACATAACTAAGCCACATTGCAGGGAAAAGATATCTATGTAGGAGTAGCATGAATACTCCGCAGGTTATCACGGGGCTCGCTTAACCACTTTCGTCGCAACTCCGCCACCATCCCCTCAGCTCTCTACCCTGAACCCTGCCGTTTCCCCGGTGCTAGGGTTTGCTGTTCTGGGCATTCCCGACCGGTCGTCCCCGCCGCATGCGCCGCACGGAGGAGGGCGAGGCAGGAATCTGGGTTTGCTTTTCGAAGGGGTTCGCAGCTAATTCTGGGGCGGCTCCCAGCGTGATTCCTATTGCAGCTTGGCGTATTCTGCCCTGGCCTGTTGCAGTAGGGGAACATCAGGATCGGCGTTCTTCCAATCGGCGAAGAAATCCTGATAGGACTTGCGCGCTGCCGCGGTGTCGCCCATCATCGCTTGGGCACGCGCCAGTTGCAGTTGCGACAGGGCCGCCACGGGCGCGTTCTGCGCCAGCCCGCGGTGCCCCAACAGTTTCTGGAACTGGGCGGCAGCCTCAGCTGCCTGACCGGCCTTCAAGTAGGCCAGCCCGCGAACATAAACCGGCAGCATCACGCTGAGATTCTGGATGCCGAGTTCGTAGGGAGTCGTCACCTCCAGCAGAATCAGCGCCTGTTTGGCCTCTCCGTAGTGCAGCGCCAACCTCGCGCGAATCGTCGGAAGCCAGTAGTTCTGAATCGTCAGGTCCAGCGGGGATTGTGCATTCAACTGGGCGACCAATTCTTGCGCCTTTGCCGCATCGCCCAGCTCCGCTAACGTCATCGCCGCAGCAACATTCACGTCGCGGCCGGGTGAAAGCGCCAACGCTTCCTGCACCAGCGAGCGTGCGCCGGCGGTGTCCCCGAGCAAGGCTTCCCGGAACGCGCCGCTGGCGAGCCACAGGGCAGCGCTTTCGCTGGCTCCGTCTCGCTTGGCCGCGGCCACGGCGCTCCGGTTCTCCTCCCGCGCCCGATTCAGCCGGCCGTGGTAAGCCTCGGTGTCGGCCTGCAAGGCCAGCAACGGAGCTTCAGCGCCGGCCTTGCCCGCGGCCAATTCGATCTGCTGACGCATGCCTGCCTCGTCGTTCTCCAGGAACGCGATAACGTACCGCATCTCGTACAGGTACTCATTGTCGAACGCGTGCTGCCTGGCCTGCTCGGAGATGGCCTTGGCTTCGTCAATGCGGTCGAGCGCAAGATAAGCGCTGATCAAATTGCCGTAGGCACTTACAGAGTTGGGCGAAATTGCCAGGGCCGCGCGCGCTTCCTCCACCGCCTTCTCGAACTCGCCCATATCGCAATAGTTCAGCGCCAGATTACTGTGCGGAGTAACGTCCGCGGGATACTCCTGGCCCCACTGCTTGTATACCTGGTTGGCCTTTTCCATTTCACCGGTTGCGAAACTGTAATACGCCGCCTCGATGTAAAAGCGCTCCCGCTCACTCACCCGGTCGCGTAGCTCGAATGCCCTGCGAAAGTTCTCGCTGGCCGCGCTGGTCTGCCGCACGTTGAGCTGCGCCATGCCCAGCGAGGCGTAGGCACGGGCGAAATTGGGATCCAGTTCGACCGCGCGCTGGTGATACGGGATCGATTCGGCGTCGCCCTTCTGCGCCTGCATCGCGCGGCCCGTCGAGTACGCTTTCAGGGCATCCAGCGACGCTGTCGTCGCCTGGTCCAGCGGCTTGTTGTGGCGCTGCACCGAAGCCAGCGACTCGCCTAGCTTCTCGCGCAACTCGTCGCCCGCCTGTCCCAGGCGCTTCAGAACGGCATCGCGGTCTTCCGCCTCGGATGCCACGCTCGCCAGGGTATCGCCGGTGTGGCAGTCAGCCGCCCGCAGTCCGATCATGTAATGCGTGCCGACGCCGCTGATGGAGCCGCTCAGCAGCACGTTGCTGTTGCTGCGCAGGCATACTTCTCGCGCTGTGTCGGTATCGAGACGCGTGTCCGGCGGTCGATCCATCAGCTTGAGTGTGGACCGCACCTTCGCCTCCGGAAGCAGATTCAAGTACGGCGACTGCTCCAGTTGGATTGCCAGCGCCTGCTTCAACGTCCCGTCAAACACGCTCTCACCCGTGGTGTTGGTAAAGTCGGCGAGAACGATGGTGTTCTTTTCCGTGAGCGATGGCCGGCGGGGGGAGAGCCACTTAACAAACCCGATGATCCCTGCTAATACCGCCACTGCCAAGATGGGCGCCAGGACTCTCCACCGTTGCCACAGGGGAACGGCCGCGACACTCTTCTGCGAACCGCTGGATTCAGCATGCACGGCCGCAGAAGAGCTCGAGGACGCGATGGCCCGGCTTGCACTGCTGGTCAGGGCGACGCCTATTTCCGAGTCCCGCTTCAGCCGCTCCAGCTCCGCCCGCATGTCCGAGGCATGCTGGTACCGCAGTTCGCGTTTCTTTTCCAGGGCCCGATGAATGATCTCCTCAAGTCGCGCCGGAAGCGCGGGGTTCAGTTGCGAGGGAGGGGCAGGCTGCTCGTGCAGAATCGCGCCGCAGATCTCGCCTGAACTGCTGCCGCGGAAGGGCATCTGTCCGGTGGCCATCTCATACAACACCGCCCCGAAGGAAAACAGGTCGGTGCGCGCATCCACCTCGCGCGCCCTGACCTGCTCGGGAGACATGTAGGCAACCGTCCCTAACATCGCTCCAGGACTGCTCAGGTACTGCTCATCCGACGGCGCGATCATGGTCTCGGAGCTGTCAGACGCTGCGGGAGCGACCATCACCTTCGCCAATCCGAAGTCCAGGACCTTGGCGTGTCCGCGCTTTGTGACAAAGATATTGGCCGGCTTGATATCGCGGTGGATGATACCCGCGGCATGGGCGGCATCCAGCGCGTCGGCGATCTCGATGCCCAACGAGACGATGGTGTCCGCCTCCAGTGGCTTGCCCGCGATGTAGTGCTTGAGCGTCGCCCCTTCCAGAAACTCCATCGCAATGAAGGCCTGGCTGTCCTGCTCGCCAATGTCGTAGAGAGTGCAGATGTTCGGATGGTTCAGCGCCGAGGCAGCCCGGGCTTCGCGCCGGAAACGGGCCAGCGCGTTGGCGTCTCGTGCCACATCGGGAGGGAGGAACTTGAGCGCGACAAAGCGGCCGAGCCGCACGTCCTTGGCTTTGTACACCACTCCCATG
>Ga0074045_10001508_pt1 | contig 22398 bp, 20 predicted proteins | sample BogForMeECP23OM2_FD_94442 | JGI IMG/M metagenome (GOLD analysis project Ga0074045, IMG submission 94442) | Bog forest soil microbial communities from Calvert Island, British Columbia, Canada - Bog Forest MetaG ECP23OM2 | ecosystem: Environmental > Terrestrial > Soil > Wetlands ... | reverse complement strand
TCGATGAGGGCGCGGGCCATTCGCACAAGTATTACAGCCTTACGCCTTACGGCCGCCAGCTCCTTCGCAGAATGGTGGCTGCCTGGAGCGAGTACACCGGCGCCATCAACGGCGTCATTGGCAAGGTGCATCCACATGAATAGCTCATCCGAAACCGAAATAGAAGATTTCCTGCGGCGCTTCCGGCGCGGCTTGGCCGCCCTGCCGCCCGACATCCGCGAAGACCTGGTAGGCGAGGTCCACTCGCACCTCACAGAGCGCCAGGCGGAGGGAAAACTGGATCTGGCGCGCGCCTTCGGCTCGCCGGAGGAGTATGCGTCCCGCTTCGTCAATGCAGAAGCCCTCCGCACCGCTTTGACCCGAGGGGGCCCGCTGCGGCTGGCGGCGGTCCTGCTGGCCAGGGTGCGCGCAGCCGCGCTGGTCGTATTTGTCGTGTTGCCATTGGCGGCGATCGAGCTAATGGCGCTGGCGCTGGCGGCCATCGGGTTGCTCAAGCCCTTCAGCAGCGCGCATGTCGGCCTCTTTTTCGATGCGGGTGGCCGCTTCGAAGCGTTGGGGTGGGTGAGCGATCCGGGTTCGATGCATGAAACCCTCGGCTACGCCGCGATGCCGCTGTTCATTTTTGTTGGGCTATTGGTGTTCTGGGCTGGCTACCGCCTTATGATGCTGGTGGCTCGCCGCGAGCTGACCCGTATGCAGAACAGCCGATAACCCGCCCCGAATTCCCGTTCGACTTTACGAAAGGTCCCCTGCAATGAAAACGAAAAGGCTATTTCTGTTCTTGGCGCTGGTCTTCGCGCTCGGCTGGCTTTTCCAGGCGCTCGCCATCCGAGCCGGCGTAACCGGCGACGGACGCAACTGGCTGCTGGCAGCCATGTGGGCACCCATGCTGGCTGCACTATTAACCGGGCGGGAGACCCGGCGCCGGCTGTGGGACGGCATAAGACGGAGCGGCTGGAAGATATGGCCCCTCGCGCTGATCGTCGGCTGGTCGGTCAGCACGGGCCAACAGGCTCTGCTTTGGGCCGCGCACCAGGGGCACTGGAATGCCGCGTTCTTCCATCTGAGCCCGAATGGCCGCGGCATCGATTCCGTACACCATGTCGCCATGATACTGGGCATCGGGCGTCAGAGCTTCCCGCTGTTCGCCCTCAACCTCATGCTGACAGTGGCTGTCGCGTCTCTGATTCTGATGCTAACCGGGGGAATCGGCGAAGAAGGCGGCTGGCGCGGCATCCTGCAGCCCGAACTCGAATCCCGCTTTGGCCGGTTCCGGGGCACGTTGCTGGTCGGACTGATCTGGGGCTTCTGGCATTTGCCTGTGAACCTGGCTGGCTACAACGACGCGAAGCATCCGATCTTGCAGGCGCTGATCGTGTTTCAGGTTTTTACGATCGCGATGAGCTTCGCACTGGCGTGGCTGGTGCGGCGCGGTGGTAGTCTATGGCCCGCGGCGGCAGCCCACGCCGCTAACAACGTGTTGCAGTCCGGCCCGCTGATAGTCCCAGGCGGCTGGTTGGCGGAGCAACTGACAGCAGTTCTCGCGTCAATCCTGATCGGCGCGGTCTTCTGCTGGATGCTGGTACGGCGCAGATCTCGAACCGAAGCCGTCCCAAGCCAGCGGACGGACGCCGGGACCCCCGAATCGGTCCCTGCGCGCTACTGAGATTGGGAAGACCATGGCGCGTCCTTCCACTCACACCACGCTGGATTTCAATTGGCCGCACGCGGCGTAAATATCCAGGCCGCGCGGCTTACGGATGAAACAGGGAAGCGAGCGGCGCACGATGGTCTGAAAACTGGCGACGCGGTCCGGGTCGGGCGTCTCGAAAGGAATCTCCGGTCCGGGGTTCAGCGCGATCAGGTTGAGCTTGGCGTTGATGTTCGCCAGCAGTTTCGCCACGCGGCGTGCGTCGGCGTCGGTATCGTTGACACCCTTCAGCAGCACGTATTCGAACGTCAACTTCTCCCACGGCCGCAACGGATACTCTTGGCAGGCTTCGATCAAGTCTTTCAAATGATACTTGCGCGTAATGGGCATCAACTCGCAACGCGATTCTTCGGTGGAAGCGTTGAGCGAAATTGCAAGTTTGGGCCGCACGGGCGCTCGCCCCAGTTCGGCGATTTTCGGTACGATGCCGGCCGTCGAAACCGTGATGCGGCGCGGCGAAAGCGCGAAGCCGTCGGGATCGAGCAGAATGCGCGTGGCCTTGAGGACATTGTCGAGATTGAGCAGCGGCTCGCCTTGGCCCATCATCACGATGTTGAGGCGGCCCGGGTCGTGCACACGGTCGAGGCCGTTGTCGTGCGCGAGCGTCAGCACCTGTCCGACGATCTCGCCCGCCGTCAGGCTGCGCTCCAGTCCCAGCAGCGCCGTCATGCAGAATTTGCAATCCACCGCACAACCGGCCTGGCTGGAGATGCACATGGTGTGGCGCTCGCCTTCCGGCATCAAGACAGTTTCGACCATGCGGCCGTCTTCGAGGCGCAGCAGGTAGCGGCGCGTGCCATCGGCCGACTCAAAGCGGTGCGCGATTTCCGGCAGCCCGAACGCGACTCGCGCGGCTAAGCTCTCGCGCAGCGCGGCAGGCAAGGCGCTGATGCCGGCCAGCCCAGTGGCGTGGCCACGATAGATGGCCTCATAAACCTGCTTGGCGCGATAAGCGGGTTGATCGGAGCCAAGAGCCTCGCGCAATTCGGCGAGGTCCATCCCCACAAGCGGCTGCAACATGCGTGCTTCCATTCTACAGAGGTGGGGCATGCTTCAGCTTGCCCGGGTAACCCACCGCCCGAGACCTACCCGCGCGCCAGATAGACGAAGCGCACTATGAACAGCGCCGTCAGCGCATACACGAACCAGTTCACCTGGCGGAACTTGCCGCGCAGCACTTTCAGTAGCGTGAAGGCGGTGAAGCCGAACGCCAGGCCGTTGGCGATCGAGTAAGTCAGCGGAATGGTCATGATGGTGAGAAACGCGGGGATGGCAATTTCAGGATCGGCCCAGGCGATTTCGGCCACCGAGGACATCATCATGCTTCCGACGACGATCAGCGCGGGCGCAGTGGCCGCGGCGGGAATAGCGCCTACCGCGGGCGCCACGAACAGCGCCACCACGAACAGCAGGCCGGTGACGATGGCGGTGACGCCCGTGCGCCCGCCCGCCGCCACGCCGGCCGCGCTTTCGATGTAGCTCACCACGGTCGAAGTTCCGCTCAACGCGCCCACCACCGTGGCCGAGGCATCGGAAAATAGAATGCGATTGACGCGCGGAATCTGATGCGTGCGGTCGAACAGCCCGGCACGCTTGCCCACCGCGACCAGCGTGCCGATGTTGTCGAACATATCGATGAACAAAAAGACGAAGACGATTTCGAGCAAGCCCAGCCGCAGCGCGCCGCCGACGTCGAGCTTTCCGGCGGTAGCCGCCAAATCCTGGACGTGGTAAGACTGCGGCGTCCACTTCGCCACGCCCGTGGCAAGGCCGATGGCCGTGGTGGCAAGGATGCCGATCAGCATCGCGGCACGCACCCGCCACGCCAGCAGCGCCGCCATCAACAGCAGTCCGAACAGCGCCAGCGCCGTGTTCTTGTCGCGCAGATTGCCGAGCGTGACGGTGGTCACCGGATGCGCCAGGATGATGCCGGAGTTGCGAAAGCCGATGAACGCGATGAAGAGGCCCACCCCCGCCGCCACCGCCGCATAGAGTTCGAACGGAATGGTGGAGATGATGAGTTGCCGCACACCCAACGCGGTCAGCAGCAGAAAGGCGATGCCGGAAAGGAAGACCGCTCCCAGCGCCGTCGGCCACGCCACGCCCATGCCCTTCACCACCGTGTATGTGAAATAGGCGTTGAGTCCCATCCCCGGCGCCAGTGCGATCGGGTAGCGTGCCAGTGCGCCCATCAGCACGCTGCCTACCGCCGCCGAAAGGCAAGTGGCCGCGGTCACCGCCGCCAGCGGCATGCCGGCTTCATGCAGAATTGCCGGATTGACGAAGACGATGTACGCCATCGTCATGAACGTGGTGAAACCGGCCAGGATTTCCGTGCGCCAGTCCGCGTTCAGCGCGGCAAATTCAAAATACCGTTCGAGCGACGCGCGTAGGGACATGAAGTTCCATTGTAGGCGCAGGCCGGGTAAGCTATTCTCAGAGCGGGAGGTGTGGAACGATCGTGGCTGGCGCTTCCTCTTTCAGAGTGGTGGTGGCAACGCTGTTTCTGACTGGAATCGCCGCGGCACGGCAGCACGTTTCTTTTCCGACCGAGGACGGAGGGTTGGTCTACGCCGACCTTTACGGGAAAGGCGAGCGCGGCGTGGTGCTCGCTCACGGCGGGCAGTTCAACAAGGAAAGCTGGGAGAAGCAGGCGCGGGCGCTGGAAACGGCCGGCTTCCGCGTGCTGGCCATCGACTTCCGCGGCTACGGGCAGTCACGTGGGCCGGGTCAGGCCGATCCTCTCTCGGCGCCGCTCCGCTGGGACGTGCTGGCCGCAGTCCGGCATCTGAGAAGGACCGGAGCCAGGACCGTGGCCGTGGTGGGCGCGAGCATGGGAGGCGCGGCAGCCGCCGATGCGTCCATCGAGGCTCAGCCGGGTGAGATCGATCGCCTGGTGCTCCTGGCAGCCTGGACCGACGGACCGGCCGGGAAGATGAAAGGCAGAAAACTGTTCATCGTCGCTCGAGACGACGCAAGCGGCGACGGCGAACTCCGGTTGCCCCATATTCGCGCCAATTTCGCGCAGGCCGAGGGCCCGAAGAAGTTGATTGTCGTGGACGGCTCCGCTCACGCCCAGTTCCTGTTTGCGACGGATCAAGCGGAGCGCGTGATGCGGGAGATCCTGAACTTTCTCTCCGAACTTTAGCCCCGGTCCTACTGGGCGCGCACGAACTCGTAGCGCTCCAGAGTGGCGGCCACATGGAACGTCTGCGCGCCGTTGCGGTGACCGTTTTCCGCGCGCTCCAGCCGCACCACCTTGCCGAGGCACCGCAGGTTGACGGGCTTTTTCTGGTTCTGGTTCAGACTGATGACATACTCAATCGAACCGGTCACCGGCGGCTCGACCTCCGTGCTGAACAGCACTCCCGTCGAACTGATGTTCCTGGTGTGGCCTGCCAGTGTGCTCTGAGCAACTCCCGGGCGCACGACCGCGACCGGGAGACTTAAACTGAATCGCCGCGTTCTTCTTTGTTCCATGACTAAGTTGTCTTAAATCGTACGGGGGGACGAAGAAGAAATCAATAGACCGCGGCAAAGACCGGTCACCATCAGTACCAGTATTCTGGGTTCATAAATACGGGAAGGGGGGCGAGTTCCATACCCGCCCCCAATGTGGGGAACTACTTCACGAAGACAAATACGATCAACAACGTATACAGCGCCAGTGACTCAATAAATGCCAGACCGATCAGCATCGCCAATTGAATCGCCCCGGCCGCTCCCGGATTGCGTCCCATACCTTCCACCGCGCTGGCAATGGCCTTGCCTTGGCCCAGCCCGCAAAGGCCGGAGGCAATTGCCATCGACAAGCCGGCGGCCAGAGGTCGCGGGTCGAACGGCTCGGCCGGGGCGCCGCTACCCGGCGTTTGGGCGCACAGCACGCAACTGGCAAGCAGCATCAGTGCGAGCACGAAAAACAGCTTCTTGGTCATTTGTTCCTTCTCCTTCGGATAAAATCGCACGCGAGGAGGTGGTTCCCGCCGTGCCTTGGGAGACCGGCGGGCTCACGCTCGCGGCGGCATAAAGCCGGCATTAATGTCCGTGCGAAACCGAAACGCCCACGTACGACATGGTGAGCAGCATAAAAATGTAAGCCTGCACCACGCCCACAAACACGTGCAGCCCCATGAAAACCACCGGCACCGCCAGGTAAGTCATGCTCAGAAACACCATGGTCACCTGCTCGCCGGCGAACATGTTGGCATAAAGACGAATGGTGAGCGAAAGCGGACGCGCCAGATGGCTGACGATTTCAATCGGAAACATCAGCCCCGCCAGCCACCATTTCGGGCCCATGAACTGCAAAATGTATTGGAACCCGTTCGCCCAAATGCCCATAAGGTTGTAATAAACAAAAGTCGCCATGGCGCAGCCGAGCGTGACCGGCGCATTCATGGTGGGCGATTCGAAGATCGGAATGAGTCCGATCAGGTTCGAAACTAAGATAAAGATGAAGATCGTTCCGAAGTAAGTCAGATAGCGCCGGCCGGCGTGGCCGATCTGTGCGTCCGACTGGCCGCGCACGAACTCGTAGAACAGCTCGCAGGTTTGCTGCAACTTGCCCGGCTTGGATGCCGAAAGGCGCGTACGCAAGATCGCGAATACAACCACCAGCAGCGCGAACACCAGGAACTCCATCAGGATGTAATTGGCCCACGGCCGTGCCTGCGCCTGCATCCCCACCAGCCGCAGCGCGACGTTTCCCAGCTCGCTGAAGCGGTCGTTAAAGATCCTGGTGATCCAGAGTTCGCTTTCTTGCATACACCAACTCGAAGAAAACTTCGACGAAGACTGCGGCGATCAGAACGAACAAACCGGCGATTACAGCCAGCGCCGGTATCCAAGAAAACCGTACTATAACATAGGCGCAGCCGCCTAACAGAAAGTAGCGCAGCGCCAGCCTTACGGGCGAAGGCGCAGGGCCGCCGCCGAGCGCGCTCACCAGCCGTTTCAGCCAGCGGAAATTGAACCACGCCGCGGCCGCGCCTACCAGGAAACCAGCCGCCCATTTCCAACCGCCCATTGCCCCGGCCAGCGCGGTGCCCACGGCGGCCGACCAAATCAGAAAGCGTGCGATGCGGCGGCTGGCGCGCTCGAAGTCAGGCGCGTCAATCATCGTTGTCACGGGTGTCCCGCGTCACTTGCCGGATGAGTTGAACGAAGCCGGCCACGCTTCCCACGAGCAGGCCCACGATGTTGAGGTACCCGGTGCCGAAGGCCTTATCGAGCAGGTGCCCCAGCACCCAGCCGACGGCGGTGGAAACCGGCAGCAGCATCGCCAGAGCGCTGTACTCCGCCGCCTGTTCGGTGATGGATTTCTTGCGCGCCACCCATGTTCAGTGTAGCCGCATTGCGCGAACCGGCGAAGGGCGATCGGCGCGCGGACGATTTCCGATCCTGAAACCGCGCCAGTTGCCGATATGCTGTGTGGAACCCAAGGAAGGCCAGCCTGCACCTGGCGGAAGCTGCTTAGGCTCTTAGCAGCGGACACGATTCTCGGCGGCGGTAGCGGGATCGCTTTTCCGCCGTTCCCAGGCGCTCCATGCCGTGTTTTCGGATGGAGATGCAGGCTGACAAGATCGCGCCGGCGAAGCCACTCCGGCTGGCCGGGAGGATTCCCGCGGAGGGCATTATCTCCCTGTGGTGTCCCGTCGCTCCCCGGTTGGCCAGGGAGTGGCAGCCGGCCGCGATTTCCGCTTGGGGGTTCCCGGCCTCCACGGTTCGGAGGCTGTGGTGCTCTGGCCGCGGCGGTAATTTCCGCCGCGGCCAGCTTGTCTTGGTTGTGAGGGCCCGGGCGCCGTTGCACGCGATGCCGGGCGGCATGGCGTCGAAACGGATACGGCACGCATGTATTGGAACCGTCGCTTCGCAATCGTCGTCAGCCTGATCTGGGCGGTGCTGGTGGCCGGTGGATTCTACCTGCTCGCCGGACTGCCCGCCCAGCATCGCACGCCCGCAGCTCGGACCGACAGCTCCCAGGCGAACGGAAGCACTCCCATCGCATACTAAATGGACGCGGCCAGCCGTGTTGCCCGAAACCCGCGCCATGAGCTATAGTCGAGCTTCGAGAGCGCCGCGGGATGGCACGTCACGTGTGACCGTCCCGGGCGACCGGTCCCGAGAGCTCCTGCCATCGGGCAAGGGGTTTCCTCATTTTCAGCGAAGTCTGCTTTTCATTCGCACAGCACAAGGAGTCATAGATGACCAAGATCGTAAGCGTGGTGGGTCGCGAGATCCTCGATTCCCGCGGGAATCCTACAGTCGAAGCCGAGGTGGAACTGGCGTGCGGCGCAACCGGCGTCGCGGCGGTTCCTTCCGGAGCGTCCACGGGAGAGAAAGAAGCCGCCGAACTGCGCGACGGCGATAAGAAGCGGTACGGAGGCAAGGGCTGCACCAAGGCCGCCGGCCACATCAATAAGGAACTGGCCGATGCCGTCGTGGGGATGGAGGCGACCAGCCAGCGCGCCGTCGACCAGGCCATGATCGATGCCGATGGAACTCCCAACAAGGGCAAACTGGGAGCCAACGCGATTCTCGCCGTCTCCATGGCCACCGCGCGCGCGGCGGCGGACGCTCACTCGCTGCCCCTGTACCGGTATCTGGGCGGCGCCAATGCGTGCACGCTGCCGGTCCCGTGTATGAACGTCCTCAACGGCGGCAAGCATGCCGACAATACGGTCGACTTCCAGGAGTTCATGATCGCGCCACACAATGCGCCGTCGTTCGCCGAAGCCATTCGTATGGGAATGGAAACCTTCCACACGCTGAAGCAGGTGCTAAAAGGCAAAGGTCTCAGCACGGCGGTAGGCGACGAAGGCGGCTTCGCTCCGGATTTGAAATCGAACGAAGAAGCGGTCGAACTGATTCTGGAAGCGATCGCCAAGGCCGGCTACAAGCCCTCCGACGATATCTCGATTTGCCTGGACCCCGCCGCCAGCGAAATGTGGGACGACGGCAAGTACGTGCTGTTCAAGTCCACAAAGAAGGCCATCACCTCCGACGAGCTCATCAAGATCTGGGAGTCGTGGACCAAGCAATATCCGATCGTACTTCTCGAAGATGGCATGGGCGAGAACGACTGGGAAGGCTGGCGCAATTTGACGGTCGCGCTCGGCAACAAGATCGAGTTGGTGGGAGACGATATCTTCTGCACCAATCCGCAGATCCTGCAACAGGGCATCGACAAGGGAATCGGCAACGCGGTCCTCATCAAGCTGAACCAGATCGGCACCGTGACGGAAACGCTGGATACGATCGAGCTGGCGACGCGAAACAATTACCGTAGCTTCGTCTCGCACCGCTCGGGCGAGACTGAGGACACCTTCATCGCCGATCTGACGGTGGCGACCGGCGCCGGACACATCAAGACCGGTTCGGGCTGCCGCAGCGAACGGGTGGCGAAGTTCAACCAGTTCCTGCGCATTGAAGAGCGGCTGCAGGGCCGTTCGCGATTCGCCGGCCGCAAAGCGTTCCAGCGGTAAGCGGCGCTCAATATCAAGTCGTGGCGCACGCGAGTCTGCGTGCAGGGTCGAGAGTTATCTCGACCTTTCTTCCCGCGAATGCGTGCGCCAGGTTCGATCCAGACTCACTCGTACCGTAGTGCAATCGCGGGATCGACGCGGCTCGCCCGTCGCGCGGGTATCGCCGCCGCCAGCAGTGCCACGGCCAGCAGCGCTCCCACGGCAAGAACGAATGAAAGCGGATCGCGCGGCGCGACTCCGAACAGCAGGCTGGCGACAAGCCGGGTGGCCGCCAGGGCACCGGCTATGCCAATCGCCATGCCGCAGAGAACCGGGGCCAGCGCTTCGCGTACGATGGTCCGGACCACGTCGAGCCGCCGCGCCCCCAGCGCCATGCGTATCCCGACCTCCCTGGTTCGCTGCGCTACCGCATAGGCCATCACACCGTACAGACCGACCGCGGCCAGCGTCAGCGCGAGCGCCCCGAAGCAGCCGCACAGGTACGCAATCATCCGCTCGTGTTTGAGATCCGCATTCACGTCGTCTTTGAGCGTGTCGCTCCGTAGCATGGGCACGTTCGGGTCGATGGCGCGCAGTTGGCGCCCGATCGCCGCTATCGCCGGGGCCGTCCTGCCCGCGATGCGCACGGCAAGATAACGGCCTTCGGCGCCGTGGCTCCAGCTCGGCACATAGATGATGCCATGCGTGTCGGCGCGCCGGACATCGGAGTTCCGCACGTCCTTCACCACACCGACGATCTCGATTGCCGATTCGGCGGAGTACGGGCTGTCAAAGCTGAGATGGCGCCCGACCGGGTTGGCGCCGCCGAAGAGATGCCGGGCCAGCGATTCGTTGACGATGCAAATGGGAGATGCGTTCGCCTCCGTACTGTCGCCGCCTCCGCTCATCCGTCCCAGCGCCGCAAAAACACTGTCCCGCGGGGTGACCGCCGGTTCGTCCCGCGGCCGGAAATCGCGGCCCAGCAGCAACGGGATTCCAAGCGCCGTGAAGTATCCTTCGGTGATGGGATTCGATAGCGCGACCATGCGTTCGCCGGGATGCGGTTGATAGCCTTCCGCCGCGAAGGAACGCGACATTTCATACATTCCCATCGGCGTCATCCCGGACAGGCCGGCGGAGCGAACGTCTGGAAGGCGGCGCGTGCGCTCGAGCAGTTCATCATAGAAGGTGCGCAGCCGATGACCATGGTATCCCGCGTGGGCGGCATCGGCGTCGATCAGCAGAACGCTCTCGCGGTCGAAACCCAGATCGACGTTTTCGAGATTGCGCAGCGTGCGAATGAACAACCCAGCGCCCACCAGCAGCGCCAGCGACAGAGCCGCCTGCGCGGCGATCAGCGCCTTGCCGAGCCGTACACGCGACCGTCCCTGCGAGGAAAAGCCGCTCTCCCTGGTGGCCTGCGCCACGTCCACGCGCGTGATCCGCAATGCGGGCGCCAGTCCGAACAGGACGCTCGTCAGTAGCGTCAGGCCAACCGAGAACGCGGCGAGCGTCAGGCTGGGTTGCAGACGCAGGTCGGTATTGATGAGATGCGCCGCCGCAATCGCCGATACGCTCCAGCGTGCCAGCACGAATCCGGCCGCGCCGCCGAGTCCAGCCAGGACCAGGCTTTCGGTGAGCAGCTGCCGGACCAGCCGCGCCCGCCTTGCCCCCAAGCTCAAGCGCACGGCGATTTCCTTGCGCCGTCCCGCCGCGCGCGCCAGCAGCAAGTTGGCGATGTTGGCGCAGGCAATCAGCAACACCAGGCCGGCGGCCGCCATCAGCACCGCCAGCGGGTCCGTCGCCTGGGCCCGGCCGTACGTTACGCCGTGCGCACCGGGTGTGACCGCTGGCTCATCTTCTTCGGTGAACTTCCTGGCCCGGCCCCCGGCCTTCACCGATGCGTCGTTGATCGCGTCGACGGCCTGCGGCCAAACCACCCGCAGGTTGGCCTGTGCCTTCTCCATCGAGACGCCCGGCTTCAGCCGCGCCACGGAGCGGAGCAATCGCGCGCCCGCCGTGTTCCAGATGGATGCCGCGGCGGGCGTGGTTAGCGGAAACATGGTCAACCGAATGAAAGCGTCGGTTCGATAACCGTTGAAGATCCCGCCAAAGCCTTTTTCGGCGATTCCGACAACTTCAAGAGGGTACCCGTCCACCGCAAACTTGCGTCCGATGACGTTGCGGCTGCCCGCGAAACGGCTTTGCCAATAGTCGAAGGATAGGATGACTACCGGCGATCCGCCGGGCTTCAGGTCGTCCGAGTCCACCAGAACCCGTCCCGCGGCGGCGCCCACGCCGAGGGTTCGGAAATAATTACCGCTCACGTAGGAGATGTGCCCGACTTCCACCGCCGGCGCACCCTCCGGCCGGACTCCTGCGGGCACCGGATGACTGCTGGCGAGCAGACCCGAGAAGACCTGGTTGCGGTCGCGATACTCGCGATAGAACGGGTACGTGTCGCTGCGGCCGCCTTCGATGTTCACAAGCTGGCCGGGATCGCGTGCCGGAACGGTCCAGAACAACATCTGATCGACCAGGCTGAAGATGGCGGTGTTCACGCCGATACCGAGCGCCAGCGAAGCCACCGCGACACAGGTGAATCCGGGATTCCTGCGCAGGGAGCGCACTGCGTAACGTATGTCGTCGCGCGCGGTGGACATTATTTAGAGGTAGCGCGGAATTGCGCGCCGCACAAGTGCCCATCACACCGCACTCAGCCGGGACTACGGCGCATCCCCAGCGCCTTCTAAGGTACATGCGCCTAAGGAGCCAGCCATGATACAGATCCGGCCGAGGGTCACGCGCAATTCGACTGTGAAGAATCTCATCCATCCACCGATATGAATCATGTACCCAGGCACTCAGCGTGGGTAAACATAAGGAGAAAAATTCACATGTCCCAAATGCGTTTTCTGAAGGTGCTCCTTGCGATCCTCGCGCTGGTCATCTGCACGGGTACACTGCAAGCGACAGCCACTATCGTAGGTCCCGCTTCGATCACCCTGAGCTGCGACACCTTGGCCGGGCCGAGCACGACCACGGTGAACATCACGTTGGCGTCCGGGACCACTCCGTACACAGTAAAGGTAACCGGCACATCGGGTCTGTTGGCCCCGACCGGCCCGGTATCGTTTGCCTCGAGTTACACGAGCGCAGGGCTGTCCGTCACTTCGACCAGCACGGCGACGGTTTTCAGCGTCACGATGGCTCCTGGCTGCCAAGGCACGGTCCCCGGTGGCACCCCACAGCTGATCTTCACCCCGACCGGGAGCACCGGTACCGTGGGCACGGTTCTCAACATACCGGTGGTCATCAACATCACCACGAGCAACGGCTCCGCGCTGGTGCCTTCGCCCAGCTCGCTGACATTCACCTGCAACAAGACCTCAGGCGCCGTGACTTCGGCGCAAACCGTCAGCGTCAGTTCCGCGGCGACCGGCGGTACTCCCTTCACCATCGGCAGTCTCAGCACGGTTTCCAGTTGGCTCAGCGTGTCGGCGGGGGGCACCGCCAGTTCCACGCCGGTGGTGCTGACGGTTACGGCCACCGGAGGAGTAGGAGCCGGGTGCACCCTGCTAGCCTCCGGAACCACCACCTTCAACATTCAACTGCTGAACGCGCCGGCGCCGGCTAAAATCATTACCGTCAGCATGGTGGTCGGCTCGACCAGCCCGCTAACGGCGGCCACCAGCCCGGTTGCGCTGACGTACACGCAAGGCAGCGCCTCGAGTAATTGGGTGTCCCAAACCTCCAGCATCAGCTCGAATCCAGCCAACCTGTTCTTCCAGGTGGATCTCACCACGGTGCCCAGTTGGCTCAGCGTGAGCCCGGCCAGCGGCAACGCCACGCAGGTGCTTACCTTCCTGCCCGGCTCCGGAGTCACCGGATTGTACCTGGGCAATTACACTGCGTACGTTCACCTCAAGGTCTCCGGTTATCTGGACTGTGTGCTGCCGGTCACCATCCAGGTCAATAGCGCGGCGGCGACGCTTTCCCTGCTACCCAGCTCCAGCGCGGGCCTGGTGGCAACCGGCACCAACGCTTACACGGAGACGATCAACTGGACCATCGGTACGACTTTGGCGCCGTTTACCGTGACTCCGGTATCGAGCGACACGCCGATCGCCTTCACGGTCGGTTCGTCGGGCAGCTTAGCTCCGATCCCCAGCGTGACGCAGGGTCTGGCCTATAATTTCGGCAGCCCGTTCACGGTGTCGATCTCGCCAACCGAGCTCGCCAGCCTGGCGCCGAGCGCCACTCCGACCACGGGCACGGTAACCGTCACGGGCAACAGCACCACGATCACGGTCACCATCAAACTGTATGTCGAGCCGGCGGCCGCTCAAATCACCAGCCTATCGCCGTCGATCCTGCCAACAGCGACCGCGGGGAGCGTCTTCGTCGTGGCGATCACCGGCACCGGATTCGTTCCCGGCACGGGCACCACCGTGGCTGGAGTCGTTCCCTCGGCCGGCGTCCTGGTAGTGGATCCCAATATCACTGTGTCCGTGCAAGACAGCACCAGCATTGTCCTGACGATCACGGTGCCGGCGACCACGGACATCTACCTGCCGTTCTCCGGTAGTGGCGGCACCGTCACCATCGGCGTCTGCAATCCTCCCGGCGGCGGCTCGGTCTGCTCCACGCCCGCGGCGGGTGGAACGGCTGTCCTCACCATCGGAATCAACCCGATCGTGTCGGCGGTTACCAACGCCGCGTCGTATATCGAAGCGACGTCGCCCACGCTGCCGATAGTGGCTCCGTACGATATTCTGAGCATCTTCGGAACCAACTTCTGCGTCTCCAGTAGCACCGGTTGCGTCCCAGGCACGCCGAGCGCGATTTTGTATGCGACGCCGGGCGCGACCACTGGCGGCTATCCGTTCTCGCTCAGTCCCGACTCGAGCGGGGCCACCCAGCGCAATCTCGTGGTGAGCTTCTACCAACACGGCACCACGACGTTGATCGCGGCCGCTCCGCTGCTATTTGCGACCAACAGCCAGATCAACCTGATGGCGCCAGCGGCCCTGACAGCCAAGGAAGGATCCACGGTCGACATCGTGGTCAGCTTCGGCTACGGCACCGCCGGATCTGCCACCTTGCTCAAAAGTCAAGCCTACTCCGTGAGTGTCGCGGCAACCGACCCGGGTGTCTTCACCATTGGTGGCGACGGGCAGGGCAGCGCGGCGGCTCTCAATAACGCAAGCTACGCGCTGATCACTTCAACCGGCCCCGCCATGGTGCGGACCAACGCATCCAATTCCGATGTAATCGATCTCTACGTGACCGGCTTGGGCGTGCCCGACAGCACCTTCACCGGGACCGCCGGTTCGGGAGGCACCGGGGCCTCCGCAACCTGCATGACCGCGGCCGCCTATTGGGCGAACGACACCGGCACGACCTCCGACGATGGGCTGGTAATTGAGCCCGCGTTCTACACGGCCGGCGCAATCGAACCGTGCTTCCTGCTCAGCGGCAGCAACATTCCCACCGTCACGGTCGGCGGCCAGCCCGCTTCGGTGCTGTGGGCCGGCTGGGTGCAGGGTGCGGTTGCCGGGCTGTACCAGATTGACGTGCAGCTCCCCAGCTCCACCCCCACCGCTCCGAGCGGCAGCCCCGCCTTCACGTATGCTGCAAACGACGCCGGCGCCACCATGGGGAGTGCCCCCGTGTCTCTGCCGGTCGTGGTGACCGCCGGCTCGAAGAACAGCCAGGTTGGCGCCGACCTGTGGGTCGAACAAGGCCTGCTGGCGACGGTCTCTGGCCTCACGTCCGGAGAGCTGGCCAGCCCCAGCGTGGTTACCAGCAATCCCGTTTACACGGTGACTCTCCACAATGGCACGCCACTGCCGGAGGATTTGGCGGCGACGGCGTTGACCGTAGCGGGAGCCCAGGGGACTGGCCCTTACGCATACAGCAGTGCGAGCGCAGCGCTGCAAGCTGGCGCGGACCTGACTCTCAACTCGGATGGAACCATCACCGGAACCCCAGGGTCCGACATGATAGGAACCACCACCGTCGTGATCACGGTGACCGATAGTAGTGCAACGGCGCTTACCGGTACCGTAACCATTAACTTCGTCATCAGCTAACACGCAGCTAGTCCGATTTATCGGAACCCAGCCCGGCGGCGGGAGACCCGACTCCCGCCGCCGGTTTTTTTTGCCCTCGCGCTGCGCCCACGCCCACGCACCCTCCGCACTGCCACTTTCCGTCTCGTTATTGATAAGCTGAGAGCACATGAGATTGCTGGTGGTAGAGGACGAAAAACGCATCGCCGATTTTCTGTGCCGGGGCCTGGAAGGCGCGGGCTATGCCGTCGATGCGGCAGCCGCCGGTGCGGACGCGTTGGAACGCACCCATTCCACCGATTACGACCTGGTGATTCTGGACCTGATGCTGCCCGACATGGATGGGATCGCGGTGCTCGAACGAATCCGCCGCGCCAAGGCGGGCCCGCCGGTGCTGATCCTGAGCGCGCGCAGTTCCCTGGACGACCGCGTCAAGGGCCTGGAAACGGGCGCCGACGATTATCTGGTCAAGCCGTTCGCTTTCGTCGAGCTGCTGGCCAGAGTGCGCGCGCTGCTGCGGCGCGGCCAGCCCACGCTCGAGAAGTTGCAGGTGGCCGACCTCGCGGTCGATTGCATCCGCCGCAAGGTGACCCGCGCGGGCGAGACCATCGACCTGGCTCCCAAGGAGTTCGGCATCCTCGAATACATGATGCGCAATCGCGGCCGCCCGCTCAGCCGCACCATGATCGTCGAGCATGTCTGGGACATGGATTACGATGGGCTGACCAACATCGTCGACGTTTACATACGCCACCTGCGCAGCAAGATCGACGATCGATTCAACCAAAAGCTGATCCAGACCGTGCGTGGGATTGGGTACATGATCGAGGCTCCCGAAAAGCCCATCGACCCGTCGCCGGAGGCCGTCTCCGAACGGCAGGCATAACATGCGATTGCGCTCCCGCGACCTGTACCGCCTCGGCCGCGACATGCGCCGCGCCTCGCGTGGCCTGCGCTTCCGTCTTACCGCCACCTATGCCTCGCTGTTTGTCGTCTTGTTGGTGGGCGCGGTGTGGTTGGCGCGCGCGCAACTCTCCAGCAGCTTGCAAACGCTGGCGACCGATTCGCTCGACGACGATTGGACCGCGCTCAAGGGCAGCATTCTGCGCATCGACCGCGACCCGGATAGCGGCGCATTCGAGGCCATCTGGTACTACGACGAAGACGATCCCGACGAAACCACCGTCGTGCTCGACATGAAAAAGATCCTGCTCATCACCGACAGCAGCGGCAAGGTGATTCTGGAGAACAAGACCAAGTTGCCCGCCGAATCCACCATCTACCAGGACCTGCCGCAAGACAGCCCGGCCGAGATCCAGGAGCGCGTGCGGCAATGGGTGCGCGCCTCCAAACCTGGCCAGGCCGGCAAACCGTTCTGGATGCAGAAACGCGATTCTTCGGGAAAACTATTCCTGATTCGCGCCGCCGTGATGTGGGACGAGAAGCGTCACGATCCGTTTTACGTCGCGTTGGGAACTTCGCTGGCCAAGAACGAGGAAATCCTGCGTAGGTATTCGGTGATGATTTTCGCCGGCGTCATCCCCGGAGCGACACTGCTGGGCTGGCTGGTTGGCTGGCTGGTGGCCGGACGCGCGCTCACCCCGGTGCGCGACGTGGCGCAGGCCGCGCAACGCATCACCGGCTCCAACCTCGGTCTGCGCATTCCCTCGCGCCAAGCCGGCGACGAGCTCGACTATCTGATCCTCACCTTCAATCGCATGATTGAGCGTCTGGAGGCCAGCTTCCGGCAGATGAAGCAGTTTTCCGCCGATGTTTCGCACGAGTTGCGCACGCCCATCACCGGCATTCGCGGCCAACTGGAAGTGGCCCTGATGACGGCCGGCACCACCGATCAGTATCGCGAAGCCATGTTCAACGCCCTGCAGGATATCGACCGGCTGTCGCAAATCGTGCGCGCGCTGCTACTGCTTTCGCAAGCCGAATCCGGCCAACTGGCGCTCGTAAGAGCGCGCCTCGACCTGGGCCTGGTGCTGGAAGACCTGGCCGAGCAGTTCCAGATTCCAGCCGAGGGCGGCGGCGTGCGTCTCGCCGCGCAGTGCGTGCCCGGCTGCTACGTGGATGCCGACCGCGTGCAAATCGAGCGGATGATCACCAACCTGCTCTCCAACGCCCTCAAGTTCACGCCCGTCGGCGGCGAGGTGCGGTTGCATGCGCGGCCAGTCGAGGGCAACGTGGAATTGGTGGTCGAAGACACCGGCCGCGGCATCCCCGCCGAGCACCTGCCGCACATCTTCGACCGCTTCTACCGCGTTCCCGGTTCCGGCACGGCGCCGGCTCCCGACCAGGGCCTGGGGTTGGGCTTGAGTTTCGTCGCCTGGATCGCGAAAGCGCATAACGGCGTCATCGATGTGCAGAGTACACCCGGCAAAGGGACGCGATTCATCATCACGCTGCCCGCCGCCGGTGCCGCCGCTCTCCCGGAGCACGCCACGTCACCAGTCGGCTTGGCGTAGTGATAAGATCAACTCTCCATGTTGATACTCGCTGCGATTCTCGGCATTCTGATCTACGGTATCGTCGCCGCCACCTGGGGAACGTTCAATCCCACACTCGGATTCAGTGACGCCCAGACAGGCGCCATCGCCGCCGCGAACGCCATCGGGCTGGTGGTCGCATCCATCTCGGTCGGCCCACTGATCGACCTCAAAGGTAAGAAGGTGGCGCTGGTCGGCGGCCTGGCGCTCATCTCGACTTCCTTCTGGGTGCTGCCCATGGCCGGCCACGATTTCACGCTGGTGCTGGTGGCCCTGACGATGCTCGGCCTGGGCGGAGGCATCGTGGTCACCGGAGCCAACGCGCTGGTTTCCGACGTCGCCGAATCGCGGCGCGGCAGCATGTTGAACATCCTCAATCTGTTCTTCGGGCTCGGTGGGCTCATCACGCCGTTCGTCACCGCCAACATCCTCCGCGGCAGCGCCGAGCGCATGTGCTACGTCGCCGCCGTGCTGGCCAGCGTGGCGCTGCTCATCAACTTCTTCACCCCGATGCCAAAGCCCACTGGCGAACGCGGTTTCAAAGCCTCCGAAATCGGCGCCGTGGTGGGCCGCCCCGCGCTGTACCTGCTGGCATTGTTCCTGTTCCTATACGTCGCCTGCGAAATGGGCGTCTGGAACTGGCTGGCCCGCTATTTGACCGAGGTGCGCGGGCTGGACAAATCGACCGCGTTGAATATCCTTGCCCTGGGCTTCGCGCTAGGGCTGCTGGTGGGGCGCCTCGCGGTCTCCCGGATCCTCATCAACGTGTCCGCCCTTTCGGTCACGCTCGGTGCCTCCGTGGGGATGGCCATCGCCACGTTCGCCATGCTGCAAGTCACCAGCCCGTCGGCCGCCTGGGTGGTGGTGTTCTGTGCCGGCCTCGCCATGGCGCCCATGTTTCCGACCACCCTTGCGATGGTGGGCGATGCCTTCCCGCGCATGACGGCCACCGCCATGGGCATCGTCATCACCTGCGGCTGGCTCGGCCTTGCCGTCAGCAGTAAGATCATCGGCAGCTTTGCCCATTTGCAGACCGCGCTGCTGTTGCTGCCCGGCTTCTCGGTGACGATGATTCTGGTGAACCTGGCGATGCGCCCGCTATTGCGGAAGCCGGCATAGGGTGGGGCAGGTATTAGCCTGCCAAGGCCCGCCTGGGGGCGCGAAGTGCCGTACCAGAGACGTATGCCTGAGTTGGTGTTCGAAGTCGTCCAGGAGGCCGACGGCGGCTACTGCGCCGAGTGCCTCACTGAGAACATTTTCACGGAAGGCGACACCTGGGACGAGTTGGGCCGGAACGTGTTGGAGGCAACCACTGCGTTCTTCTTCGACCGCCCACGCCCCGAACGAATTCGCCTTCACCTCGTCCTCGACGAGATTCTCTCCGTCGCATGAAGATCCCGCGCGATGTCCGAGGTTGGACAGGCGATCGGTTTGTGCCGCCTGTCGGGATGGGCCGCGGGCCCGGGGAATTTCAAGAAAAAAACCCGTAACGCCGGCGGTCTTGCCGCCGGTGATCTGCCGGGATTCCCGAAGCTCCGGGGCGGTTTTTCAACCCTGTCTTCCAGCGACGGTGACAGGCCACGAAAAGCGATGGCCTGTCCTACCGGAACAGGTTAAATCGCAGCGTCTACCAACAGGTTGTCGATTAGCCGTGTGCGGCCGATGCGAACGGCAACGGCTAACAACGCGACGCTGTGAATCCATTTGAGCGGCGCGAGCGTTTCCGCATCCACCACTTCGGCGTAATCGACGCTCGCCATTGGCTCCGTCTCAATCGCTTCCCTCAGCCGCATCGCGACCGCAGCGCCGTCGCGTTCTCCCTGCTCGATCGCTTTCCCGGCTGCAAGCAGCGACCGGCGCAAAATGGTTGCGGCGCTGCGCTCCGCCGGGGAAAGATAACTGTTGCGCGAACTCATCGCCACCCCATCCGGCTCGCGCACTACGGGGCAGCGCACCAGCTCGAGCGGGAAGTTCAGGTCGCGGATCATGGTTTCGATCACGCGCACCTGTTGATAGTCCTTCAACCCGAAGTAGGCGCGTTGCGGCTGGCAGATATGGAAGAGCTTGGCCACCACCGTCGCCACGCCGCGGAAATGCCCCGGCCGCGATGCGCCGCACAAGCCGCCCGTGACGCGCTCCACGTAGACGAACGTGGCGTGATCGCCCGCGTACATCTCGCCGGCCTCCGGCGCGAACACCGCGTCCACACCTTCCGCACCGGCAAGCGCGCAGTCCCGCTCAAAATCCTTCGGATAGGCCGCGAGATCCTCGCCGGGGCCGAACTGGGTTGGATTCACGAACAGAGACGCCACCACCAGACCGCACTCCGCGCGCGCCCTCCGCATCAGCGACAGGTGTCCCTCATGAAAGAACCCCATCGTCGGCACTAGCCCGACAATGTCGCCAGCGCGTCGCGCCGCCTCCGCGCAAGCCCGCATCTCACGTACAGTTCTTATGATTCGCATGGGCGTTATTTCATGCCACCGATAAACACAGAGGAACGCCGATGAAGAATCGAGAGCGAACTCTCACTCTCACATCGTTGCTTATCCGTGTTCCTCCGTGGCCATTATTCCTTCATGGACACCAGCGGCCTATCACGGAATAGGCGCTCAGTCGTAGCAACCGCTCCCGGACGGTCGCGGCTCGGAAAGCAATCGGAGCCGCGACCGTCCGGGAGCGGTTGGGTTGTCACTGGGCCAGCCCCAGGACCGGCCGCCGCCGCATCAAGTCCGCTTTCGCGCGCCGCTCTCTTCGTCCGTCTCCAACGCGCGTAATTCGTCCTCGGGCATTTCGTAGCAGTGCTCCGCCGCCGGAAACGCGCCCTCACGCACCTCGCGGATGTAGGCTGCGGCAGCCTCGGAGATCGTTTCGCCCAACTCGAGATAGCGTTTGGCCAGGCGCGGGCTGCGCGGCGTGAGTCCCAGCGCGTCGTGCAGCACCAGAATCTGGCCGTCGCAGTAAGGCCCGGCGCCGATGCCGATGGTAGGAATCGACAGCCGCTCGGTGATCAAACGCGCCACCTCGGCCGGCACGCACTCCAACACCACGGCGAAGGCTCCCGCGCCTTCCAGCGCAATCGCGTCATTCAATAATTCGCCCGCGCGCGCCGCCGTCTTTGCCTGCACAATGTTGCTGCCGAAGCGATGCACCGATTGCGGCGTGTAGCCGAGATGGCCCATCACCGGAATTCCCGTCTCGACCAGCCGCTCGGCCACCGAAAGAACCGGGCCGGCACCCTCGATCTTCACCGCCTCGACGCCACCCTCCTTCAAGAACCGGCCCGCGTTGCGAACCGCGTCGTCGAGGCCGGTTTGATACGACAGGAACGGCATGTCGGCCACCGTCAGCGCCCGCGCGACGCCGCGCGCGACGGCCTTCGAGTGGTGCAACATCTCGTCCATCGTCACCGGGACGGTGGTCGGGTAGCCGAGCACGACGTTGGCCAGCGAGTCGCCGACCAGGATCACGTCGATGCCGGCCCGGTCCAGCAGTTGCGCGGACAAAAAATCGTACGCCGTGAGCGCGGCGATCTTGCCGCCGTTTCGTTTAATCCTGGCCAGATGGTTGACGCGCACCTTCGCCGGCCGTTCGGGTTCTGCTGGATGAGGCACTGATTCCACGATAGCGAACCGCCGCACAGGGAAGCAATCGGCGGGAACGGTGGGGGCTCAGGGAAGCAGCGGGCAAGCTAAAGCATGCCCCGCCGGCACTGGACTGGCGCGCGCTGTACGCTATCATAAATAAAATCCTTATGAACCAAGACGTAATCACAGAGGGCCTCACCTTCGACGACATTCTGCTCGAACCGGCCCGCAGCGAAGTGTTGCCGTCTGAAGCCGACACGCGCACGCAATTGACGCGCGAGATCGGCCTGAACATCCCCATCGTTTCGGCCGCTATGGACACGGTGACCGAATCGCACCTGGCGATCGCGCTGGCGCAGCAGGGCGGCATCGGCATCATGCACCGCAATATGCCGATCGAGAAGCAGGCGGAAGAAGTGGACCGCGTGAAACGCAGTGAGAGCGGCATGATCGTGGACCCCATCACGGTGGATCCGGAGCAACTGATCGGCGACGCGCGGGCGCTGATGGCGCGCTACCGCATCTCCGGCGTGCCGGTGACCAAGGCCGGCAAGCTGGTGGGCATCCTCACCAATCGCGACCTGCGCTTCGAGACGCGCACCGACATTCCGATTTCCGAGGTGATGACGAAGGACAACCTGGTGACGGTCGCGGTGGGCACCACGCTCGAGCAGGCCGAGGCCATCCTGCACCAGCATCGCGTGGAAAAGCTGCTGGTGGTGGACGACCAGTATTACCTGAAGGGTCTCATTACGGTCAAGGACATTCAGAAGAAATTGAAATACCCGAGCGCGGCCAAGGACAGTCAGGGCCGGCTGCGGGTGGGCGCGGCGATTGGCGCGACCGGAGATTTCCTCGAGCGCGCGATGGAACTGGTGGCGCGCAAGGTGGACGTGCTGGCGATCGATACGGCGCACGGCCACACCACGCGCGTGATGGCGGCGGTGAAGACCATCAAGAGCAAGCAGCCCGGCGTGCAACTGCTGGTCGGCAACGTGGCGACATACGAAGGTGCGAAAGAGCTGATCGCGCTTGGCGTGGACGGCATCAAGGTTGGCATCGGTCCCG
>Ga0074045_10001507_pt1 | contig 22411 bp, 24 predicted proteins | sample BogForMeECP23OM2_FD_94442 | JGI IMG/M metagenome (GOLD analysis project Ga0074045, IMG submission 94442) | Bog forest soil microbial communities from Calvert Island, British Columbia, Canada - Bog Forest MetaG ECP23OM2 | ecosystem: Environmental > Terrestrial > Soil > Wetlands ... | reverse complement strand
TGCGCACGGCGATAGTTTCACCCTTCTTGACGACCAAGCGCCCCCTCTTGGCCACCGATGGCCTTGCGGATCAAGGCGAGCCCCTTGTCGACGTTGAGCGCGGTCTGCACACCGGTGAGGGAGAGGCCGAGCTCGACCAGGGTGATAGCGACGGCGGGTCGCATACCGACGACCACCGTGACAGCGTCGAGCACCCGGGACATGGCGGCGATATTGTTGAGCATCCGGCCAATGAACGAGTCGACGATCTCGAGGGCCGATATGTCGATCATGACACCCCGCGCCCGCTCGGAGACGATCCGGTTGGTGAGGTCGTCCTGCAGTTCCATCGCCAGGCGGTCGTGCATGTCCACCTGGATCGAGACCAGAAGACAGTCACCGATCTTGAGTACCGGGATTTCCGCCATAGAGGGTCAGACCTCCTGCCGAGCAGGCCCTCGGTCGACGACCGCTTTGCCGAGCTGGCGGAGCGCCAGGGCGAAAGCGTCGGCCATAGTCGCCTTCGAAACGACACCGAGCTCGAGCCCGAGATGGACGATGGTCTGCGCAATCTGCGGCCGGATGCCGCTGATGATGCAGTCGGCCCCCATCAAGCGGGCGGCTGCCACGGTCTTGATCAGGTGCTGCGCCACCAATGTGTCGACCGTCGGGACCCCGGTGATGTCGATGATAGCGATCTCGGCCCCCGAGGTGACGATCTCCTCGAGCAGGCTTTCCATGACGATTTGGGTGCGCGCGCTGTCGAGCGTGCCGATCAGCGGCAAGGCAAGGACGCCCTCCCACAATCGCACGACGGGAGTGGACAACTCGAGCAGCTCCTGCTGCTGACGTCTGATGATGTCTTCGCGGCTCTTCTGGAAGGCCTCGACGGTGTAGAGCCCGAGCTTGTCGAGGAGCGATGTCGCAATCCATATCTCATGCGCCAGCCGGTCCGGATCCTTGCCGACCTTCTCCCGTAATAATGAGAAGAGCGGCTCTTTGAGGGAGAATACAAAGGTGGCGGTCTCCGACGGCGTGAGGCCGAGCGTCGCGTGTGAGCGCGAGACGTCCTCGAGCACCGTGCGGCTCTGATCCCACCCTGGCGCGGTGATGTCCACGAACTGCCCGCTCGCTACACCACCGCGCAAAGCGGCGATCAGGCGACGGGAGGCCTCGGTGAGCTCCGCCTCGCCTATCTGGCCGCCGCGCAGCGCGCCGGATTTCTTCTGGGATTCCATCCAATCATGGAGCAGGGTCTGTTCGTTTTCTGCCAGCAATTGGGGAATGATCGTCGGGTGCTGTTCTGCCATGCCTCCCCCGAGCCTTTTCACGATTCCGAAGTCAGCGGGATATTCTGCGCCCGCGCGTCGCTCTCTCCCCCATTCCGCGAAGCGGGAAAAGCATACCGGCCGGCTATGCGCCGTTGCGTTCCGGTTGGCGAACGGGTTAAAATATGAGCATGAAGGTGACACCCGGCGCAACGCCGTCGCAAGCAGGGTTAGAGTGGCACACCGTCACAGGGTCGAGAATCCTCGTGGTCGACGACGATCCGGCCTTTGGCGATGCCACCGCGAGGGTGTTGCGCGGTGCCGGTTTCGAGGTCTTTCTCGCGCCCGATCACCGGTTGGCACTCGAAGACATCGAGAGCACTCGGCCGATCGATCTGCTGATCACGGACATCGTCATGCCCGACCGCGTCAACGGTCTCGCGCTTTCGCGCATGGCGCGGATGCGGCGGCCGGAGCTCAAAGTCATTTATCTCACCGCTTACGATATCCCAGGAGTCGAAGACGAGGCGGCCGGCCCCGTCCTGCGCAAGCCGATCGACGAAGAGCAGCTGATCACCGAGGTGAGGCGCGTTCTGGCTACAGGCTGACGTTCACCACGGCCACCGACCCTCCGGGTTTGGTCACGCGGACCATTTCAGCCAGCATCTGATTGGCATCGGCCTCCTCGATGAAAACAATATCGCCGACCGATGCGGGTCTACCGGGTTCGCGACACCGGTGCCGCTGCCAAGAGCCTATTGGCGCCGGCGCAACCGGCGCTGCCACTTCCCGATAAGCCGTCGATGGGGCGCCGAACGCCTTGTAAAGGGTGTGGCTTACACTGGACGGCCCGTGAGCGGATTCGCTAATGAAGTCCTTCTCTCGCGTTCCCATCTCTCAAGGTCGTCTGCGGCGCGAGTTCAAGATTATCTGAGGCTTGCGCGCGGGCTATGGCCCATCGAGCCGGATCTATGATCTCAAAGAGGCGATCGAGCGGCCATCGCTGGATGAGAGAGCGCGATGCTCGTGCTGAACCGTTTCTGTCTATGCGGGCTCGGAAGCCGGAGGTGATCGCGAGCCGGTCGCCATCCGGTGCCTTTCTGCCTCCGAACGCCTACCCGGCGCTAGCGCTGGCAGTCGTCGGCAGTCATGACTTGCCGACCCTGCGTGGCCGGTAGGGGGGACCCGAAGGAACGCCTGGGTCTATTTCCCGACCCGGATGAGTCGTCGCGTCAGCGCCAAGCGGGTCCTACAGGCGCTCCGCCGTGAGAGGCTGCTGCCGCCGAATGGCGAGCCTGATATCCCGACGTTGGCGCACGCGGCGCACGCTTTCCTCGCCAGCGCCCCGTCGGTCTTGGCATGGCGCAGATCGACGACTTGACGGACGACGTCAATCCGATAAACGTTCCGACCACCTTGGACGAGGCCCCGAATTGGCGGCGGCGCCTATCCAATACGCTTAAGGAACCAGCAGTGCTGCCTTGGTTCATCGACATAGCCGGGATTTTCCGTGCCGAGCGCAATCTCGGGCGCCCCGGCGGAAAGAACGCATATGTCTGATACTGGTGTACCTTTGATCCCAAGAGCGTCCTACCGCCTGCAGTTCCACAAAGGGTTCGGCTTCAGGGATGCCGCGGCGCTCGCGCCTTACCTGGCGAAGGTCGGCATCAGCCATGTTTATGCCTCGCCCTATCTAAAGGCGCGGCCCGGCAGCACTCACGGCTACGACATTGTAGACCACGGGCGGCTCAACCCGGAGCTGGGCGACGAGTTGGCCTTCCGCGACATGGTCATGGCGTTTCGGGCGAACGGGCTCGCGCAGATCGTGGATTTCGTGCCAAACCATATGGGTGTCGGTGGCGCCGACAATCCGTGGTGGCTCGATGTGCTGGAATGGGGCCCAGACTCCGACTATGCGGGCTGGTTCGACATCGATTGGGACCCGGACCAGCACTACCTGCGCGGTAAATTACTGGTGCCATTCCTTGGCGACCAGTACGGGGCGGTGCTGGAGTCGGGACAGCTCGAGCTGCGGTTCGAGCCGGAGACCGGCGGCTTGGCCGTCTGGGCTCACGGGACGCATAAGTTGCCTATTTGTCCACTGCATTACCAACGAGTACTCGGCGACGAGCACCCGGAACTGGAGCGGTTGGGTGACGCGTTCACCGCCCTGCCAAACTGGCGCCCACGCATCCCGCAGCGAGCCAAGGACCTACAGGCTGAGCTCGCTGCGGCTGCGCGCGAGCACAGTGACGTGCGGCAGGCAATGGAGGCGGCGGTTGGCCGGATCAACGGCCAGCCAGGGCGGCTCGAGACCTGGCGTGGGCTGGATGCGCTGATCCAGGACCAGCACTGGCGTGCAGCGCATTTCCGCGTCGCCGCCGACGACATCAACTACCGGCGGTTCTTCGACATCAACGAGCTCGCCGGCTTGCGCATGGAGCTACCGGAACTGTTCGACCATGCGCATCGGCTCGTCTTCAACCTGCTGCGTGAGGGAGTCCTGGACGGTCTCCGCATCGACCACGTGGACGGGCTGTTAGATCCAAAGGGTTACCTGCTGCGGCTACGGGAGCAGGCGCCCAAGCCCTTCTACCTCGTCGTCGAGAAGATCCTCGCCCGCCATGAGACGCTGCGCGAGGATTGGCCAGTCGAGGGCACAACCGGTTACGAATTCGTCAACTTGGTTCTTGGCCTGCTGGTGGATCCGTGCGGCGAGAAAGGTTTCACGCAAGCCTACGCGGCCTTTGCCGGCGACCACCGTCCCCTCGGCGAGATCATCCACGACTGTAAGACCCGGATCATGCTGAACGAGATGGCGAACGAGCTAAACGTGCTCGCCCTCGCCGCAGCGCGCGTGGCGCGGCAGAATCCTCTGACCGCCGACTTCACGCGCAACATTCTTCAGCGAGCACTGAAGGAAATCGGCGCCTGCTTCCCGGTTTACCGCACCTACGTGGACGGCACTGCGGACCTGAGCGAGGCGGACCGACGCGACATCGACTGGGCGGTGACTCAGGCACGGCGCATCGAAACGGATGTGGACCCGAGCGTGTTCGACTTCCTGCACCGGCTGCTCACAACGGATCTGGTAGCGCAGCCACGCAGCGGCTTCAGCCGGCAGGCTGTTGTGCGCTTCGCCATGCGTCTACAGCAATACAGCGGTCCATTAATGGCCAAGGGCGTCGAGGACACCGCCTTCTATCGGTACAACCGCTTTGTCGCTCTAAACGAGGTGGGCGGCCATCCTGACCATTTCGGCGTGACGCTGGCGGCCTTCCACAAGGCGAACGCGCAGCGCGCCGAGCGCTGGCCGCATGCGATGCTGAGCACCTCGACCCACGACACCAAGCGCGGTGAAGACACCAGAGCGCGGCTCGCCGTGCTGTCGGAAATGCCGGAGAATGGGCTCGGCAGGTCCAGATGTGGAATCGAATACTGCGCGCCCGCCGCGGCGACGTCGAAGGTACGGCGCCACCTGATCGCAACGACGAATATTTATTCTACCAGCTGCTGCTCGGCGCCTGGCCGGCTGAGCTGACCGGGGCCGAGCGCCCCGTCGCAGAGGAACTCCGTTCCTTCGCCGAGCGTGTGGAAGGCGCAATGGTAAAGTCGATGCGCGAGTCGAAGCTGCACTCGACCTGGGCGTCGCCGAGCACCGCCTACGAGGAGGCCATGTTGGGCTTCGTCCGGGATGCGCTGGACATATCCAGGCCCAACGCGTTCCTCGGTGCCTTCTTGAGTTTCCAGGAACGCGTCGCGCGGCTCGGCGTTCACAACAGCCTGGTGCAGATTACCCTCAAGCTGACCCTTCCCGGCATGCCCGACTTCTACCAAGGAGCGGAGCTCTGGGATCTCAGTCTGGTGGACCCAGACAACCGGCGCCAGGTGGATTACGCAAAGCGCATCCAGCTGCTCGAGAAGGTGTCGGCGAACCCACCGCCACAATTATCCGAAGCTGTTTACGCACGGAGGATATGAGCCTTTGGCCGCCATCGGACCCAAGGCCGACCACATCTGCGCCTTTGCCCGTAGCTATGAGCAGGACGCGCTGTTAGTCGTGGCGGCGCGTTTTCCGGTGCGGCTTGAAACCGATCCGGCCTGGACCGGAACCGAGATCCCATGGCCGCAGCAAGGGTTGGCCCGCAGAACGCGTTGGCGCGATCTGCTCAGCGGAAAGGCCGTCGAGCGCCGTGGTGAGTCCGTCGGTGCGGAGGCAGTGCTGGGATACATGCCGATCGCGGTCCTAGTGCCAGATGGGCCTATGGGCGAACGACAGTAAGTGGTAACCAAGACCACCGGGTCCCGCTTCAGAAGCCGAAATACCCGTAGGCATGTTGAAACGGTGTACCGCTCGTAGGGCCGTGCACGCGATGGCTATAGATCGCGCCGGGGTGCACCCCGGCAAGTAGCCGTGCCAAATCTCATCGGTATACTCGGGAAGTTCGACGCGTGCAGTATCAAGATCATCATTCTGATTGAAGAGTCAGATCTCTACTCTGGTCGCATGTGGAGAGAACAGGGCAAAATCGACGCCTCTGCTATCCCACGTAGCGCCGAGACGATGCGGCAAACCCTCACTGATTTGGTTTTTTACCTTGACCATTATTCCGATTTCTCGATAATAACCCCGCTTGCGCTTGCGCCGCCTTTAACCGAGCAGCGTCAACCGTCGCCTTTACTACTATGAGTTTACGGAACCCGCGACCACGGAATAGGATGGAACGAACGGTGCGGCCGGTTCCGGTGCGGCCGAGATCTCACGGGACTCCGGGTCCGAGGTGGGCGGTTCACTCGCGACGAAGAGAACCGAGCATTCTGCCCGCTCGAGCAGTTCCGCCGGCACCTGACCGAAGAAAAGCTGGTCGCCAGGCCGCGGGCTTACACCCATCACCAGGAGATTGTGACCGCCGACCTCGAGCTGACGGAGAATGGCTTCCTGCGGCGTTCGAACGCTGCGCACCGCACCTTTCACCTCGACCCCATAATGATCGCCCAGCCGGACAATCTCGCGGATGATGGCTTCAGCACTGGTCGTTGGAGCGAGCGCAGCGCCCACGTGACGCTGCCAAGAGCGAGTCCCTCTCTGCCCGCTGGCTACGTGAAGCGCGGTCACAGACCCCTGCGAGGCTTGCGCCAGCGCGATCGCCAGCTCGGCGCCTTGCCGCGAGACGGGGGTCCCGGTGACAGGTACAAGAATTTTGAGTCGAGTTCCCAGCATTTCCTGTCGATCGATACCGCGAGCGATGGCGATCGCAAACGGCCCTCCGAACTCGACCGCGCTGTGAGTGACCTGCTCGTGGAAAGTGTCGCCTTCGGAGGCCGGCTCGCGGCCGATGAACAGGAGCCCGTAACCCTTTTTGGCCTCGGCGCCGATCGCCTCTTTGCTGGGCTCCTCGACCCGGGTGGCAATCTCGACCGGATCACCCCCCGGCTCCTCGGGCCCCGCGTCGTCGCCTTCTTCTGCGCTCTTCTTCACGACGGCTTTGGTGCGTTCGGCCTGCCTGGTCCCCTCGTGGAGCGGGCCCTGCGTCTCATAGTCGAAATGTATAACGGTCGTCGGAATGCGCCTGACGCCAGCCAGGAGCCCCACTAACCGGGACGTGAACTGCCCGCTCGGGCTCGCATCCACCGCGACGAGCAGTCGTTCGATACTGGGAACAAAGCCTTTTGCTTCGAACTCCTCGCGCTCCAAGCGAGCTGCTTCCTCAGGGCTCATCGGCAGCCGAGCCAGCGCCCAACGCAGCATTGGAGGCATCGACATCGTCGTCACGACGGCCATCGCAACAATCGTCGTGAATAGATCCTGATTGAGGACGCCCATCGAGAGACCGATCGTCGCGATTATCACCTCGGTCGACCCGCGCGCGTTCATGCCGCAGCCGAGCGCCAGCGACTCCGCCCAAGTCACTCCGCCCAGTCGACCGCCCAGAAAGGCTCCGCTGAACTTGCCGAGGCTCGCGATCACAATCAATCCGAGGGTGAGGAGGAGCAGATCCGTGTTGGCGAGGACGGTAAGATTGGTCGTCAGCCCGGCCAACCCAAAGAAGACCGGCATGAATAGCGCGACGATAAGCCCTCGGAGCTGCTCGTCGATGTGTCGCGTCAGAATCGGCGACTGGCCGACGAGGATACCCGCGACGAAGGCGCCCAGCACAGTGTGCACGCCGATTGCGTTGGTCGTTAGCGCCATTAATCCGGTTACCACCAGGATCGCAGTGATGACGGGGACCTCGCTGACAAACCTGTCATTCGCCCAGCGGATTACCCGAAACACGAGACGGCGCCCGATGGTGAAGCTCAGGACGAGAAAGATCGCCGTCCCGATGAGGCTCTGTGCGAGCGCAGGAAGATCGACCCCGCCATGCAGCGCGAGCCCGAAGATCACCGACATGATGATCCAGCCGATCGTATCGTCGATGATCGCCGCTGCGACGATTACTTGGCCGATCGTGCGACGGAGGAAGCCAACTTCGCGCACCACCACCGCAACGATCTTTACCGACGAGATCGACAGGGCCGTCCCGAGAAACAACGTGGTGACTAGCCGCTGGTTCGGATCGGGTAGCATCGTGTCCGGCAGTAGCTCACCCAGGAGAACCCCGCAGAGGAAGGGCACGACGATCCCCGCGATCGAAACGCTGAACGCGGTTATGCGCGAGCGGCGCACGACAGACAGATCGGTCTCCATTCCGGTGAGCAAAAGCAGCAGCAAAATGCCGAGCTGCGCGACGGCGTCGATCATCGCCTTCTGGTCGGGGCTCGTGGGAAACAGGGTATGTTGAAGCACGGGCCAGAGGGCACCCGGAGCCGAGGGGCCGAGCAGGATGCCAGCGATCAGCTGGCCCATGACCGCAGGTTGGCCGATCCGTTGCATCAACTCGCCCATCAGCCGACCACAGACCAGCAGTGCAATGATTTGGACCAGGAAAATCACCTCGGAAGGCCCGCGCGAAGCGTTGTCGGCAGCGAACACCGATGCTGAAACGAGGCAGAACGGGACAGCCGCCAGTAACGCCGGCAGCGGGCGACGAGGCAGTTGGAGCATGCTGCCTGGAGAGATCAGGGGCGTGAGGCTATGTTGGCAGAGGGCTCTTCCCTCGGCCTTCGCAGTTGCGAACCTGATAGCCACGCCTATCAACAGAGTCCGTAGCGACGAAGTTTCGGGTGACAGGCGGCCGGCGACAATCGACCGACGCGGAGCACGAGACCGTGACCTACCGTTGTCTCATCTTTATCGCTGATACGCTCTTCGTACGGAAGGATATCAGCCCTGGGCCCCGTGCGCCGGGGTGTCCCCATCTTTCTCCATCCGTGCCGATCTTCAGCGCGGCGCCGGCCCTAGCCGCCGACGATGATAATGCACACCGGGCTGCCGCCGACCAACTCCGACGAAATAAACTGCATCGAGCCGCCGCACTCCCACATCAAAGAGGTTTAGCCCAAAAGGCGTTATCCGACTTTTTCTCGTGGGAGCCGTATCGTATGCGTTTCTGCACGCGGCGCCGCGACCTCGCAAGATGTTGAACCACTGTGAGCGCTATCCGGCTGAGGGCGCATCGCGTGTAACTTACGGATTTCGACCGAATCGATGATTTCGCCAGGATCGCGCATGCCGAGAAGTCGCCCAATTTCCTGAACATTGATCTTTCGATCCAACAGACCGCACGCGGCGCTTATGGCCTCGTCCCTGCTTTTGGCTAAGCTCATAACCGTGGCGCCTCCGGCCCGATAAGACACGTACCAACCGGACATTGTCTCTTCCTCCCGTCTTTTTGCATCAACTGTAATCTTGTGATCGCTGTCCAAACTCACCGCTGGCGAGCGCCGTGTTGACGGAGCTACAAAGTTCTCGTGTGCGAAAAGGTTTTCGGAGGAGCTGGAGACTATTGTCTTCGGCATACTTCATCGCATCGGGGCTTCCCGAGATTATTACAACCGGAATCCCGGCTTCTTTCAGATGGAGCGCCAGCGAAATGTTTGCCTCTCCAGGCATGACGGCATCGAGGATGACGCAATCGACCGAAGCAGCGGTATTTAGAAAATCGCGCATCGAAGCTCCACCCGATACGCTACTGACGCGATAGTGGTAATGCCGAAGGACGTCGACGATTACATCCCGAACGTCGCCGTTATCATCAACGACGAGAATGCGCTTGCCCTGGCCCATCTCCCGACCACCCTGTGGTTAGTTCCCCCCGATAATGACCTCGTTGAGACGATGTGTCGGTAATGTATATTACCGTTTCGGCAGGGTGGGCTCGCTTTTTTTACGCGTATGTTTTGGGAAGGTGAGAAGCGATGCGCGTCCGGACCAACTGATAACATTCACAAGATTCTGCCACCAGGCCCAGCCGATCAAGTATCGTGACTTGCTGTCGGCCGCGCGCAATCAAACCGGCGCGTTCCAGCTCCCGGGCAGCATTGGTGACGGTTGGCCTATGGACGCCCAGCATTTCGGCGAGCAGGTTCTGAGTGATCTGTAGCGAGTCATCGTCAGCGCGGTCACACATCGTGAGCAGCCAACGCGCTAGCCGCTGCTTGAGGCTGTGCGCCCCGTTGCACGCCACTGAGACCAAGACTTGCTCGAGAAAGGCTTGGACGTAGGCGTACATCAGACTTCGAAAGGATGGCATCGACCCCATGGCCTGCGTGAACACGGTACGCGACATTTTTGCCGCGCCCCCTGGGAGCTGGACGAGAAGCCGGATAGAGGAACTCTCGGCGCCCAAAACGGCTTGCACCGCAGTGCAACCTTCACGACCGATCGTCGCCATCTCAATGATACTGCCGTCCGCATAAACCGCCACCGCCGAGACGACACCGCTGTCGGGGAAGAATACGTGATCGAGCGAACTATCAGCGTCCATCAGGACCTGTTCGCGTTCGCAACGTATCCGTTCAAGCTCCGGCATAAGCTGCTGAAGAGCGGAGGATGGCAGGGCGAGCAAAAGCCGATTGCGGGGCCAATTCGATGGAGCTTCATATGCTCTAACGCATCTTATCCCAATTGGTCTGCGAGCGATTGGTTGTCATCTCGGCTCAGGAGTGAACGGGTTTGCATATTGCGTTCTTTATGACACATACAAACGGCGGGGCGAGGTAGCCGTCCGCGGTGACGGTTGGCGCGCGGGCTGCTTAAGGGTGGCATCCTCGGAAACCACTCAGATTACTTGATCATACCCCATGGAGGGCGCGCCGTGGGCATGGTCGCGCCTTCGCTTCGCCCAGCACCGGCGAATTCTTCCGGACGGACCCACGTCAGGCAGTATTACTGGTGCGTAGGAGCGAACACAGGATTCACCGGCGACCGGCTCGATACCGCAGGCTGCTCGGCTTGGCCCAAATGAGCTGATCCATCTGAGTGCATCTGAGCACTAGTTGCCGTATCCATAGTAGGCGGATCCGTTGTAGCCTGATCCGTAACCCGGTCCATAGTAGACAGATCCGTAGCCGGGTCCGTAGTAGCTGCGCCCGTAGTAGCCGGGTTCATTGTAGCCGTATCCGTAGTAGCCGGGCGAGGGTGTCGTGGCGGCGCCGCCGACCGCGCCCACTGCGCCACCGATCAGCGCGCCGGTCGCTGCGCCACTGCCACCTCCGGCGATAGCCCCGATGGCAGCTCCCGTGCCTGCGCCGGCCAAGCCACCGCCGATCGCGCGCTGGCCCGGATCATACGGATCCGTGCAAGCCGACAAGCCCGTCGCCAAACCTAGAGCAACTGCGCAGGAACAAATTAACTTCTTCATTACCGGTTCCTTTTCGCCCCCACGGTTACGCTACGTCATTATAACGTGACTCAAGCCAGAGAAGTTCCCGTCCAGGAGGAGGAGCCACCGCAGCTAGAGCACGGGAACACGCCGCCTGACTGGCAGTTTCATTAGAACCCTTGCGGCGGCAAACGATGCCGCCGCAAGGATTTCGAGGTTACCTCTTCCCCGTTTCCCGGATGGCGTCCTTGGCGCCGCCTACAGCGTTCTGAACCTTTCCTGCTGCCTTCTCCGCGGCCCCTTCGGCCTGGGTCTTGGTGTCGCCTTTCACCTTGCCGACAGTCTCCTTGACCCTTCCCTTTATCTGATGCGCGACGCCCGCGATGCGATCTTTATTCATGACGGTTCCCTAGGTTGCGGTTGTTTCACCCATTCGCCTAAAAAGCTCGATGAGACGAAATGGCCGAAATTGCTTTCAGGTGCCTTCCGCTCATAAGCCGTACGGTGGTACCCCATAATAGTCGTCGACGCGGTGGCCATAGGCCCGGTCGGACCAATTGGGCGCAGTGCTCGACGTGTAGCTCGGGGCCGTTTCGAGCCGCGTGCGATCGATATCCACAACATAACCGCCTTTGCGGGTGTCATAGGTCAGCGTTCTCCAGGGCAGGGGATGGTAGCTTTCACCAATGCCGAGAAAGCCGCCGAACGACATCACGGCATAGGCTACCTGGCCCGAATACTTGTCGATCATCAGATTGTACACCGATCCGAGGTGCTCTCCCTGGCGGTTATAAACCGCTGTGCCGACAGCTTTGTCGGAGGAGATGAGTCGATCGGTTTCGTCAGTAGCCACTGCGCCGCCCACGTTGTTACTCTGCATCGTGCTCTCCTGAATCATTCGATAGCTGGATAATTCAAACCGCAAACGACGGCATGGAGCGTATCGTTCCGCGTTTCTGCGGGCAGCTGCCGTAACAAACTTATTTCGGAGCGATCAATGGGGGATTTTGACGACAGTCTACAACTCTAGCGGTGATCGAGTGTTGTCCGGCTCGCGGCAGCCCGTAAAGCTGCCTATCTCAAACCTCGCCGCAAATACCCGAGCACCCCATGGCATCAGGCCGGGGCGATAGCGTTGCTTATCGAGCCACCCTCTGGCGTCGTTTGCTATGCAGGTAAATCCATTGTCCGAAAAGCCCAGTGCCGAGCTTCAGCACGTTGGTGGCGACGAACACTCCTTTTTCTCAAGGCCAACTATAAATGACGAAACCCAGGACGGTTGCGGAAACCCAGCCGATCAACTTCGTCGTCATCGGTCGGCGTCGCCGGTAACTGTTTCAGCTAGACGCGTCCCGGAGAGGCGCCGGCCATCACATCTATTTCCATGAGCTGACGATGCGCAACGCGTTACGGTTATTGCGCGGCCGAGCCCGTTCACGATCGAAACACCGCGGTGGACGGGGCGCTGGACATCACCTCGAATCGCTCTGCCGTGATCTGCGCTGGGTTTAGGGCTGCGAATTTGATAAAGTTAGGTTGAATGTGTTTTCTCAAGCTGACCGACTTACAGCATTAAATGCAATGACTTCCGCTTCAGCGCAGCCAATAATCTAGCTCTGTGCCGTCGGGACGGCCCTCTTCTTCCCAAATCTGGTGGGCTCGCTACCGGATGGGTTGCTCTGGTTTGGACTCCGCCCGAGCAGACGCCGGCTACGACTGCCTCCTCGGTTTGCCCCGTCGCCGCTGTTGATGACGGCACTGCTTCAGTCATTATGTGTTCACGATCGCTCGGCCTTTTCCTGGACACCGGTTGCTGGAGCCGCAGGGTGTATAACGCGGGACGCGATAGATCGTCCGCAGGCAGCAGCGAGAAACGTGTTCGTCAGACATCTCGAAGTCGTCTGCTGCTGCCCACGGCTACCGCCGCAGGCGGCGTGCAGCGCTGTCGACGGACGCGAAACCGCACAAGCTCGTCGGTCGTGTCGAACTGACGCAGTTCAGCCACGCCGCCGCAGGGATCCGGAAGTGCCGGTCGGTCCGCTGAGCCAGATTTTCTGGCTGTTGCTGTGGCCGAGCCGCATCCCGTTCTCCCTGCCATAACAAAAGATTAGCCCCCTTCGGAATCAACGAATCGTCACTGCTCCGCTCCCGCCGATGCCTGCAGCGATCCTGTCGGCGAGCCTGGCAAGCGCTCGGCTCATCGTCGCGGCGACCGCTGCGGCCTCAGAACCCGTACCCGGTTCGATGATTTTTTCTTCACGCGGGAGCCCCACGACCTTGCCGTTCGTGCCCAACGTTTCCCAACTGGCGTTGAGAACTACCCGGCCTCCTTTGTCAGCATCGAAACGCGCCATCTCGATCGCGATCGTCATTTCGGCTGACGCGGACGAATCGTCAGCGACCATCGTCGTGCCCGCCGGCAACAGCGGCCGCAGATCGGCCGACAGCACGCGTCGCGTCATATCGTCGAGCGGCCCGGCCCAGCGCTCGGCTTCGGCATACTCGAGCTGGTTCGGACCGAGCCGCCGTGCGATTTGCGGCCGATCGAGCGCACCCGGCAGTCTGACCGCGCCGACCGCTAGTGTCCGCCACGGGCGCCCGACTTGCCTCACCGCGGCCAGATCCGACTCCGCGCTCAACACGTAATAGTCGCTCGGCGGCGACGAACTGCATCCCGCCGGGATGCCAGCGACCAGTAATGCTGCTCCCAAAACGCTGCGCCTCATCGCGACGTTTCCTGCGGCTTGCCGCGGATCAAGGATTCGGGATGGCGTTCAAGGTAGTCGGCGAGAACCCGGATCGAGCGGGCAGCGTCCTTCAATTCGGCGAGGGTGCGCGGAAGGTCGTTGCCCGCGGCGGGGTTGTCGCCGAGGATCGTCAACGTCGACTTGAGCTGATCGGCGGCGGCATCGAGCCGCTCGAGCAACGGACCGACCTGAGCATTTGCCACCCGCGTCAGCCGTTCGGCATTGGCCAAGGTCAGGTCAAGATTGTGCATAGAACGCTTCGTGTCCGGATTGCCGACGAGGCTGTCGACGTGGCCTATCATGCTGCGTATCTGTCCCACCAGCTTGTCGAACGGGAGGGCCGCAAGCTCGTCCATTAGCTTGTTAGTCGAGCGCGTTATCTGCTCGATGCTGCTGCCCTCTACCGTCGGCAACTCTGGATAAGGCTTCGACCTAACGAACTGCGCCGGCGGCGCGTCGGGGATGAAGTCAAGCTCTATCACGCGCTGTCCGGTCAACAAATTGGCGCTTGCCAGCTGCGCGCGCAGACCTTTGGCGACGAGGTCGGCGAATAGCTGGTTGGTGGCCTCCGCCAGATCTCGGAGCGAGGAGCCGAGAGGTGCACCTTCTACGTTGATCCGGTGTGGGGCGACCTCGATCGTTACCGGAATCCGGATTGCATCCACACCCGGATCGTACTCAAGCTGGACTGCGCTGACCTGACCTATCGGCCGACCCTGTAGCTCCACCGGCGTGCCGACATCGACCCCGCGCAGCGGACCCGGGAAGAACAAGCGATAAGACACACGGACCTCAGCGGCATTGTCGGCAGCTTTGCGATCGGCATAAAGTTTGAACGTCGAGCCGGGTGGACTGGAATTGCCGTCGAGGGCATGATCGGGCGTGTCGAATGCGATGCCGCCCGCGAGAATGCTCAGTAGCGGCATCGTGGCAATCTTGACGCCCTCAGACCCGATGGAAACTTCCAATCCGGATGCCACCCAGAACCGGCTGGCGGGATGGATCAGCTGCGGGTGCGGCGCATAGATGAAGATGTGCAGCGCGACCCGGCCATCGCGGTCGGAAAGCTCATGGCCGGTCACCTCACCGACCTGAACGCCGTGGAAATAGACTGGAGATTGATCGCTGACTTCGAACAGCCGGTCCGCGATCAGGTTAAAAGCCTGGCCGTCGACGAGGCCTTCCTTGGGCGGTGGCGTCTCAAGCCCGGCGAAGGAGCGGGCGTCAGGCGGACCCTTGCCCGGCAGCATGCCTAAATAGACGCCGGAAAGAACCGTCGTCAGCCCCGAGATCCCGCCCAGACCGATGCGCGGACGAACGACCCAGAATTTGTTGTCGGCGTGCAACAACTGCTCGGCCTCGCGCGTCATCGCCGCGGTGACGATCGCGCGCGACCGGTTGGCGCTGAGCCCGACTCTTTTGACTACGCCGAGTTCGACATCCTTGTACCGGATGGTCGTTCGGCCGGCTTCGATGCCATCGGCAGTCTCGAAGCTGATCGTGATCGTCGGGCCGTGGTCGATCAGCGCGCGATAGCCGAGCCATCCGGCGATCAGCAGCGCAACCACCGGCACCGCCCAGACCCACGGCACGGTGGCCCATTGGCTCGACTCCGGCGCGAGTGGGGCCTCGGGAACGGGCCCTGAGCGATCGGAGTCGCTCAACCCCGCCTCGCCGCTGCCGCCGCATCCCACATCAGGCGCGGATCAAAGGCGCCAGTGGCGACCATCGTCAGGGCAACGACAGTAGCAAAGCTTGCCACCGCGGGTCCCGGCTCGATCGTGGTAATCGTCCCGAACTGCACTAGCGCCGTCACGATCGAGATCATGAACACGTCGATGTTCGACCAGCGCCCGATGAAATCGATGAAGCGATAGAACGCGGTGCGCTGCCGCAGCGCCCGGGCCGAGCGCAGCCGAATCGCGATCAGGCACCAGGTCAACCCTCCAAGCTTCAGGACTGGCACAATGATCGAGGCGGCGAGGACGAGCAGGGCCAGCGGCCACAACCCGGCCGCTGCCAGATCGCGCACGCCTCCCAAAATCGTGTATGACTCAGTGCGGCCGAAATGGGTGATCGTCAGCATCGGAAACAGGTTCGCCGGCAGGTAAAATATATAACCGGCAGCGGTAAGGGCGGCAGTCGTTGCAAGACTCCCAGGACGCCGCCATTCCAGACGCGCGCCGCAACGCGGGCAGCGCTGGCGATCGCCGCCGCCTACCAAGCGGGTGGCGACGAGGTCGCATTCAAGACAGAGGACCCAAGGGTCACCCGGCGCAGGCGAATACTTTGCTGGATCACCGATCGCGTTCCAGACCTGCTGGCGACCGAGCGATTGCTCGACCAAAATCTGGGCCAGAACCAAAGCCGCGAGCGCGTAGCCGCCAGCAGCGACTTCTACCTGACCCAGCTGGCCTAGCCGGGTATAGGCGACGACGGCGCCAAGCAAATAGACATCAAGCATGCACCAGCGGCGCAGATGAAGCGCGACCCGCCAGATTCCCGTCAATCCGAGGCGCGGTGGTACGCCGTCGCGAGCGGTCGCGCTAAGGCGGGCGAGTGTCATGATGATCAGGGCGATGCCAAACGCTGGGATAATCGCCGAGGTCAGCGCCACCAGCATCCCGACCACCGAAATGCCGTCGCCGTACTCGGAAAGCGCTACGGCACCGTTCGAGATCCCCGCGCTGCGGTCGTCACCCGCGAGACTGATGTCGAAAAGTGGGAAGGTATTGGCGAGCACAAACAAAATCGCTGCGGTGACGGCAAAAGCGAGCGGGACGGCGAATTCGGACGAAGTAAGCCGCCACAGCCGAGCGCCGCAGCGGCGGCACAAGAGCCACCGGCGTCGCGGCAGACCCGCCCCGGCGCGGTGGATCTGACCGCAATCGCGGCAGGCGGCAACAATTTCGGGCATTACTGTCGATAACCCGCAATAATTTCTTCGAGCATATAGGCCGTTGTGACTCTGGGCAGATCCGATCCGCGCGCGGCCGACGCGAGTGACAAGCCGCGGCGGATCAAATCGTGTGCCAGGTTTCTAACGACCGTCTGATCGAGACCCCGGATCTGGATGTTGACGTTCGCATCGGAACCCGCCAGCGGCCTGAGGTTGGCAAGCGGGCAATCACCGCAGATCCAGATGGAGGGGCCGGCTGGAAACTTGACTTTGCTTTCTTTCAGCCATTCGTAGAACTTCACTGTCGATCCGCGGACAAGAGCGTAGGCCGAACCTGCCGTCTTCTTTCGTTGCCATTCCGTGCACTTTTCAAAATGGGGTGGGGGCGGCTGCGAACGCGGAAAACGGATGGTCTACGCCGGCACGCCCGCGGTGGATCGGCGCGGAAACCGATGCTGGAGCAGGGCTTCAATCAGGCTCTCGATAGGGTTCGGGCTGTTGGCGATAATGACACCGTCCTCGGCGGTGCTCTCGCCTACAGCGCAAGCTTCCAGCAAACGCGCCCCGTCGCCAATCGCCGCAATCGGCTTTCCGTGCCGATAGGCTTCGTTGATGAAATGAATCGCCAAGCCGGATTTTGCTAGCGCCGCGGCTGAAGCTCCGCCCGGGACGACTACCGCATCATAGATCACCGATGGGGCATTGGGAGCGGCGCGATTGACCCTTTGAGCCTTGCCTAGGGAATCGGTAACATGCCCGGCGTGAGCGGCGATCAGTTCGACCAGCGCCTCCTCCGCTATCAGGGCATCCTGCACTGCTTTCAACTGCTTCGCATCGATGCCTTCGCCACCAAGGATGGCGATCTTCCGACCCTTGATCGTAGTGCCTGGTTTGTCTTGGCTGAGCGCCGGCGACGAAAGCTCCTTCGCCGCGAGGCGAAGCGGTCCCGAGGGGGTTGGTGCCGACGGGGTCGGATTTTCCGGCGTGCCGACCGGCGCGACTTTGATCCCTGTCTGGACGGAGACAGCCTCGGCCAGTGCATCGGCGATGTTGACTAGAAGCTCATTCATCACGTGGTGACGAACGTCCTCGCTCTCGACCTGGTTGAGTTCGAAAGCAAAGGCGTCGGCGATGTGCGCTTGCTCCCAGTCCGACATGCTGTTCCAAAACTGGGTTGCTTGGCTGAAGTGGTCGGAGAAGCTGTCGCTGCGAGCGCGGATCTTAGTGCCGTCGACCTTTTCTGCGAAGCTGACGAAGGCATCGGCTGCCTCTGCAGAATGCATAGGGCAGCCGCCGCCAAGTCGGTTGGGGAAATAGGACACCCGTCCCTTGTTGATCACGGTCCGCGCCATTGCATCGCGCTGGTTGTTGCAGACGCGATTGAGGGGCCGGTTGATCGGCAACTCGGCGAAATTCGGTCTGACGCGGCGAAGCTGGGTGTCAACGTAGGAAAACAGACGCCCCTGCAGGAGGGGATCGTTTGTGAAGTCGATCCCCGGCACGACGTGGCCGGTATGGAAGGCGACCTGCTCGGTCTCGGCGAAAAAGTTGTCAGGATTGCGGTTCAGCGTCAGCTTGCCGACGCGGCGCGCCGGAACGAGTTCCTCAGGGATGATCTTGGTCGGGTCGAGTAGGTCGAAGTCGAATTTGAACTCGTCCTTTTCCTCAACGATCTGCAGGCCCAACTCCCACTCCGGATAGTCACCGCGCTCGATCGCCTCGAAGAGGTCGCGACGGTGAAAATCGGGGTCCTTGCCGGAGATTTTCTGCGCCTCATCCCAGACCAGGGACTTCACGCCCTTGATCGGTTTCCAGTGGAACTTGACGAAGCGAGCCTTGCCGGCGTCGTTGATCAGCCGGAAGGTGTGCACGCCAAACCCCTCCATCATCGCAAAGCTGCGCGGCAGAGCCCGGTCACTCATCACCCACATCAGCATATGGGCGCTTTCGGGCGTCAATGACACGAAATCCCAGAACGTGTCATGCGCCGAGGCCGCCTGCGGGATTTCGTTGTTCGGCTCAGGCTTTACCGCATGGATCAGGTCGGGAAACTTGATTGCGTCCTGAATGAAGAAAACCGGCATGTTGTTGCCAACGAGGTCCCATACCCCTTCATCGGTATAAAACTTGACCGCGAAGCCCCGCACGTCACTCGCGCAGTCGGTCGACCCGCGTGAGCCGGCAACGGTCGAGAACCGCACAAAGACCGGCGTCTGCCGCGAAGGGTCGGTCAGGAGACCGGCCATCGTCAGGTCGGACAGATCCTCATAGACCTGGAACACGCCATGCGCGGCAGCGCCGCGCGCATGGACAACCCGCTCCGGTATGCGCTCATGGTCGAAATGGGTGATCTTTTCGCGGAGGTGGAAGTCCTCAATCAGCGTCGGACCGCGTAGTCCGGCCTTCAGCGAGTTCTGGTCGTCGGAAATCTTGACGCCCTGATTCCCGCTCATCACCTCGACAGGTTCGACGGTATCGAGCGCGAGGTCGGATGTCTTGTCTGATTCGCCGTGGGGGGATGCTTTGTCGATGGCAGAGGCAGACTGACCGGAAGTGCGTGCTATGGGCGGCCGCGCGCGGCCGCCTGATCTCTTGGACATTGGAACTCCGAAAGCAAAGGCCGAGCCACGAGTCGGGCGGTCGGGCGCTAACACTCTTCAGGCTTCAGTTAGCGGCGGCGATACTCGGGATGGCGCTCAAGCAGGCGCCGCGTTTTCGTCAACCGGCTCTCCTCGTTCGAGCGTGTGGCCGGTGAATGTGCGCGTTTCCGGCGCGGGTATGCCGCTCGTTTTGTACTCAGCCAGGATCGCCTCTTTCCGGGCCCTCATGCGATCGCCGAGCTCGTCCATATCAAGACCAGCAGCTCGGGCTTGGGAGAAGATCCCGTCTGAGCGCCGCTCCTCTTCGTGAACGTGATGCTCTATCTGTTCAGACAGCACCGTGACCTTGGCGTCGTAGAATTCCTCATCTGGAGCGCTGGCGAGCAGCTCGGCTACCAGGACCTTACTACCGTCGTGCTCGACATATCCCTCATTGAGCAAGTCCTCTTCGACCTTGCCTTGACAGGCAGGATAGAAGATTTCTTCTTCGATCACTGTGTGTGCGCTGAGCTCGGTACAGATCTGCTGGACCAGCACCTTTTGCTGGGCCGCACTCTTGGCGTCTTTGAATTTGGCGAAGAGCTCCTCGACCTTGCGATGATCGGCCTTCAACAGGGCGATGGCGTCTAATTGGTTTTGGTCAGTCATGATGGTTCCTTTGAGAGGCATTTGAAGATTAAGCTTTTCTGTGCCGCGCCTAGGTTCTAATGCCGGCGCCTTTTAGCCCTATTTTCCTGGCAGGCGGCTACCATGAGCTGGTTCGCAGCCCTACCGGACTGACAGCTGATCGCTCTCGTCACGGTGGTGGCCGCCAAGCGCGCCGGCCGCCGCGGCGATAAACGCCCCAATCAGCATCGCGAAAGCAGTGAAGAAAGCCAGATGCGCGCCCGCCTTGCGTGCTGCATCAGCTGCTTGGCGGGTTTTCACCTCCCCGTCTTTGGCCTGGGCAATCGCGCCGTTGACCCGCTTCTCGGCATCGGCCTGCGAAAGACCCGTCCGTGCTGCTACAAGTCGCGCCAGATAAGTCTTGTCGGCAGTAGGGACATCGCCGTTCCTCAATCCCATCGCGAGGATGCGCCCTGCCTCGACCCGCACGTCCTGCTGCGGTGCGTTGGCGCTCGTGGCATCATCCGAGCGAAAAAGGCTATCGACTAAGTAAGCGGAAGGGTCGGTCAGCGATCCTGCGCCGGTTGCAGCTGCCCCTTGACTTGCGCCTTGAGCCGCGCCAGCAAGAATTCTCGAGGCCCCTTGCGTGGCACCCCCGACCAGCGATGATGTGACCGACGCCAGGATTGCCGCTCCAAGCACGCTCGCGACAGCCCAAGCGAGAAATCCATTGGCAGTGTCACGAAAGTACACCTCGTGCGTATGCACGCCCACCCACTTGGTCCGTAGTCGGCCGGTGAGATAGCCACCTAACCCTGCCGACAGCCACTGCACGACGATGAGCCAAATCGCGGTCATCACGGTGAATGTGGTTGCAGTTGCTCCCAGGTTGGGCCAGGGCGAGATGGACGCCAGTCCGACTCCCGAACCCAGAGCGACTAGAATCACGGTTGACGAGGCGGCGGCAAACGCGCCGCCGGTTATTGCCGCCCAGGCGACGCTGGAACTGGGGGCTTCGACTGTCGCCCCCGTAACGGCGGCACCGTAACTGTCGGGGTGCACCGCGGAGGTAGTTTGCATCCCGCGCTCCGTCATTGATCAATGCCAAATCAAGGCGAGTAACAGGATAATCGGTATGGGTACACCCAAAAGCCACAGCAGGATACCGCGCCCCATGATTTTTCTCCTTCATATTCCGGGGTTGCCGCTCAGGAATCGCCATTCGCTCCGAACTGAACGGGTCTTCTGACGTGCAACTGACTGAGATATCTGCTTTTGCAGTTTATCCAAAAGAGTGAACGGTTCATTTCTCGTTCAGTTCCCTGGCAGGTGCTTCTCTGCGTTCTCTGCGCGTCTACTGAGCGGATCGTTCGCTGCGCAAGGGATATCGATTTGGTGACCTCTCCTAAACCAGCGGGCGGATCCAGCCGGCGAAGTTCGCGGCGCATGGGTCGTTCGGGTTCTACTGAAAGCGGCTGACGATTCTATCACGGCCTGTAACCGAGCTATCCAGCCCCGTCTATCATCCCTGTGGCTGGTATTCGGATGGACAGGTTCCGGTGGAGCGAGGTGCAAGCCCAAACGGCCGATTTTCGGCATCCGCGCCCCGCGCTTACGTCATTTATTTGGCTGCAGGCATCCAGGTCGTTTTGGTCTTATCGTAGGTGAACCCGGGGGCGGTCTTCAAAGCCTCCTTGTTGGTGTTCAAGACCAAGTACCATTTGCTGTTTTTCTCGCTAGCACGCACGGAGCTGTACGGAACAGCAACGTCTTTTTCGCCCATGCCGAGAAATCCGCCGACGCCAATGATCATTGCAGTGACACGACCTTCCTTGTCGACAAGCACGTCATCGACGTCACCGATCTTGTTGTCCGACGGATCGTAGACCGGCTCCTATTCGGTTACGAGGGGATCACCTTACGGATCCAGAAACGTAGCCGAGGGAATCGGTCTACGGTCGATGCTGGATCGAGATCTCACCCTACTTGCGTGAGCGGTTGGGATTGCGTTGAGTGTTTACTTCTTGGGTGACTCCCGGATGGCGTCCTTGACGCTGCTAATAGCGTTCTGCACCTTCCCTGCCGTCTTCTCTGCGATGCCTTCGGTTTTCGTCTTTGCGTCCCCGGTCACCTGGCCGACTGCCTCCTTAAGCGCCCCTTTCACCCGGTGCGCCGCTCCAGCGATTCGATCTTTGTTCATATCTGCTCTCCTTAGGTTTCTCATGACGTACACCTAGTGTGGAGTTTAGTTGCAACCGGTGGTCTCTTTCCGCGACACAAAAATGTCCGCGCATCACAACCGTCGGTCAATTCATGGAAGAAGATATTGCGGTCGAGTTGCGCGCAAATACCCGGCAAGATTCATTAATAGGTAGCTCTGCTTGCCTTGTGCGTCTCAGATCCGGTCATCTGATATACGGCTGAGTGAGCCTTCAAGAGCCTCGATAATTGGGAAAAGCTCCGCGTGACGAGATAAGCCAGCCCGTGGTGACCGGCCGCATCCCAAACCCACCCCTTCTCGCAAGCCTGCGGATGTAGCTCTGAGGACGATCAGCTCGTCACGGAGCGTCCCGTTTGCGAAGGCAGGTGTAGCCCGCTTTTCCCG
>Ga0074045_10001506_pt1 | contig 22416 bp, 18 predicted proteins | sample BogForMeECP23OM2_FD_94442 | JGI IMG/M metagenome (GOLD analysis project Ga0074045, IMG submission 94442) | Bog forest soil microbial communities from Calvert Island, British Columbia, Canada - Bog Forest MetaG ECP23OM2 | ecosystem: Environmental > Terrestrial > Soil > Wetlands ... | reverse complement strand
CGAAGGATCCCAGGAGTGGGACATCCTCTACCGCAAGTACTACAACGAGGAAGTGAAAAAGCTGGGGATCTAGCTTTCAGCAGCTAGCAGCTAGCAGCTAGCAACTAGCAACTAGCGACCGAGGACCTTAGTCCGATTGGAGGGACCTGCGGTTCTTATCGGATTCCCGGAGTTCTACGTGAGTTAACGATGTACCCCTCCCCCCTCGGTTCTTTATAATCATCACTTTACAAACTTTTTCCCGGCATCGTATTGAAATGCAATGGCTTACAAGCATCTTCTTTTATTGCAATCATTTAGGAGCAGGGATACATCGGCCAAGGGTTACATTTCTGTCCACCGTCCACCGCCCACCATCCACGTGACTTTTTCAAAGATCGCCGGCTTCCGGGCAGCCGTTCCGCCTCATCAGGGCGTAGCGACACAAAACCTCTAGCTGCGAGTGTACGCATTCGCGCGCCGTTGTCTGTGAACCCGGTCACGTATGAACGTGATGTCTGTGAGGCCCACCCTCCCGCCAACACCAGGCGACGACGGTGCCGCCCGGCTACGTCGGGACTCCAAGTGACCCTCACCTACATTTGGTTTCATCTGTGTTATCTTCGCTCACAAGTGGAGCGCGATAACCTGAACAGACCCAAGTCTATTGACTTGTTCTGCGGAATCGGCGGGATGGGGTTGGCCTTCGAATCTGCCGGCGCCGAATGCGTTTTTTCCTCCGATTGGGATAAGTACGCCCCGCAGAAGTACGCCGCCAACTTCGGCCATGCTGCCGCTGGCAACATACGGGAAATCCAAGCCTCCGATATCTCGGATCACGACATCCTGATTGCGAGCTTTCCCTGCCAGCCCCTTTCGACATCCGGTGTGTCAAAGAAGAAAAGCTTGGGGCGGTCGGAAATGAATTGGAGCCGTTTACCCAGCGCTTCACGCCATGGGTCAGCGTTGCTTTACTTGGTACCTGGTACTTGGTGCTGGCTATTGGCCGTTAGCTAACTGCTAATGGCGAACGGCTCATCAGATCCTTCGACTCGGGCGGCTTCGCCGTCCGGAGCTAAAGCTCCGGCCTACCGCGCCCTCGCTCAGGATGAGCGTCGGCAGCTCAGACGTCAAAAAAGACCCCAGCCAAGCAAAGGAAGCTTGGCTGGGGCACCCATTCAGAACAACTCAATCAGTAACTAGCCACTATCCGCTAACCACTGACTACTGTTCTTAGTACATTCCGCCCATGCCGCCGCCGCCGTGAGGCATGGCCGGTTCCTTCTTTTCCTCAGGAAGTTCGGCTACCAAGGCTTCGGTGGTGAGCATTAGGGACGCGATCGAGCCTGCGTTCTGCAGCGCGGTGCGCGTGACCTTCGTAGGATCGATGACGCCGGCCTTGACCAGGTCCTCGAACTTGTTGGTCTGCGCGTTGTAGCCGAAGTTGGGCTCCTTCGACTCCTTGATGCGGCCGACAATGACGGCGCCTTCTTCGCCGGCGTTGCCCACGATCTGGCGCAGGGGCTCTTCGAGCGCACGACGCACAATGTTGCCGCCGATCTTCTCGTCGCCTTCCAGCTTCAGAGCGTCGATGGCATCACCGCAGCGCATCAGCGCCACGCCGCCTCCGGGGACGATGCCTTCCTCCACCGCAGCCCGGGTGGCGTGCATGGCGTCCTCGACGCGGGCTTTCTTTTCCTTCATCTCGGTTTCGGTCGCAGCGCCCACCTTGATGACGGCAACGCCGCCAACCAGCTTGGCCAACCGCTCCTGCAACTTCTCGCGGTCGTAGTCGCTTGTGGTCTTGTCGATCTGGCCGCGAATTTCCTTCACCCGGCCTTCGATGTCGCTGTGCTTGCCCTTGCCCTCGACGATGGTGGTGTTGTCCTTGTCGATGGTGACCTTCTTGGCCTGGCCGAGATCGTCCATGTGAACGTTCTCGAGCTTGATGCCGAGATCTTCCGTAACGGCCTTGCCACCGGTGAGGGTCGCGATGTCTTGCAACATGGCCTTGCGGCGATCGCCGAAGCCGGGAGCCTTGACGGCCGCGACGTTCAGCGTGCCACGCAGCTTGTTGACGACCAGGGTCGCCAACGCCTCGCCTTCGACATCCTCGGCGATGATGACCAGCGGACGGCTGCTCTTGGCAATCTGCTCCAGCAGAGGAAGCAGGTCCTTCATCGAGGAGATCTTTTTCTCGTGGATGAGAATCAGCGCGTTCTCCAGAACGGCTTCCATGCGCTCGGGATCGGTCACGAAGTAGGGCGACAGATAGCCGCGGTCGAACTGCATGCCTTCGACGACCTCGAGCTGGGTCTCCATCGTCTTGGCTTCTTCCACGGTGATCACGCCGTCTTTGCCGACTTTCTTCATGGCTTCGGCAATGATGCGGCCGATGGTCTCGTCGTTATTGGCCGAGATGGTGCCGACCTGAGCGATCATCTCGCCAGAAACTTTCTGCGAGAACTTGTCGATGGCGCCGCCCTTGACGTTGCCATCGTCATCGCGCGTGCCGCACACCGCGGTCACAGCCTTTTCGATGCCGCGCTTGAGCGCCATCGGGTTTGCGCCGGCGGCAACCGTCTTGACGCCTTCGCGGTAAATGGACTGCGCCAGAACGGTCGCGGTGGTGGTGCCGTCACCGGCCACGTCGGAGGTCTTGGAGGCAACCTCGCGCACCATCTGCGCGCCCATGTTTTCGAGCGGATCCTTCAGCTCGATTTCTTTTGCCACGGTCACGCCGTCTTTGGTAATGAGCGGCGAACCGAATTTCTTCTCGATCACCACGTTGCGGCCCTTGGGACCAAGGGTGACCTTGACCGCATCGGCCAGGACGTTCACGCCGCGCAGGATTGACTGGCGTGACTCTTCACCATGCAGAATCTGCTTTGCCATTGTTTATATCTCCTTGTGAAATCAGTTGTCAGTTTTCGGTTGTCAGTTGTCAGTGGGTGCTTCCGGAACTCAACTCCGTCCGGTAATCTCTGCCTCAGCTCGACTCAGTCGGCAGTTGCAAAAGATTTTTTCCGGCAACTGACAACTGGCCACTGACAACTGGCCTTTTTACTTCTTGGCGGCGGCTTCCTTGTGTTCCTTGTGCTTGGCTGCGCCTTCCAGGATGCCGAGGACTTCCTCTTCGCGCATGATTAGGAAGTCTTCGCCGTCAATCTTGATCTCGGTGCCGGCATACTTGCCGAACAGCACCCGATCGCCGGCCTTCACGTCAAGCGGGAAGGTCTCGCCTTTGTCGTTGGTCTTGCCGCGGCCAACGGAGATCACTTCGCCCTCCTGCGGCTTGTCTTTCGCGCTGTCGGGGATGATGATTCCGCCGCGAGTGGTTTCGGCTTCTTCTACCCGGCGGACCACGATACGGTCATGCAGGGGAGTCAGTTTTGTCGCCATTCTCGAACTCCTTCTTGTGGTTTCAGTTTTGGATTGCATTACGTTTTGCCGGCCTTGGCGCGGGATGCTTGCACCACGGTCGGTTTGGAACATGAAATTTGGGTTTGCACCCGCATGCTGGGAGATCGGAGCCGCTGTTAGCACTCATTCCCAACGAGTGCTAATCATACTGTGGCGGGCGTTGATTGTCAAGGTGAGTATGAGCGTAGGGCACTCAAATTTTCTGGATCGGTGGCGAGGCGACATAAGTGTATTATAGTCAATCGATTACATTCGTCATAAATCATTCTTGTTGTGCTTGATGTGCGTAAAAGGCCCTTCCGCCCCTACGGGATCGGTTTCTTCGGGGCTGGTTTTTCCCAGGCCATTCCACTCACGCCGTCCAAACCGCATACTCTATTGGGGTAGCCCGGTGTAATGTTCGCGGTGGTGTACTTCTGCGTGGTCTTCTCGAGATTCGAGGTGTGTTATGACTTCTGCGGGCATGGTCAGCTCACCCGGCAAGCGCTCCTCTAAAGCAGTTGCCAGCCTGTGGGCATCCCCTACCGGCGTATCGCGCGGGAAGAGCAGGTGCACTTCGATGAGCTGCCGATACCCGGTGGTGCGGAAGCGCACGCCGTGGTAACCCACTCCGAGTTCGGAACAAATCGTATCCAGCTTCTCGCGTATTTCGTGACCAGCGTTGGGGTCGGAATAATCCAACAGCCCCTGGGCCGAGTGCCAGATCAGGTGGCCGCCAGACCAGAGAATGTTCAACGCAACCAGGATGGCGATGAGGGGGTCGAAGGGCATCCAGCGCGTCAGTAGGACAAGCACCAGCCCAACGATGACGCCGAAGCTGGTCCAACTGTCCGTCAATACATGCTTGCCATTGGCTACCAGGATGAGGGAGTTGACTCGGCGACCGGTTTTCAGCAGGTACCATCCGAGAACCGCATTGATCAGTGCCGCGACCAAAACCAGAATTGTGCCGACTCCCAGATTTTCCAGTTGTAGCCCGGCCAGCCACTCCCGTATCGCGGTCACAAGGATTGCGATCGCCGCCAGTATGATCATGGCGCCCTCAAACCCCGCCGAGAAGAACGCAATCCTTTCGTATCCGTAGAGGAAATTGGGAGCAGCCGGCCTGGTACTCAAGCGCAGGCTGAAGGCAGCGAAGGTAATCGCGATCACGTGAACGACGGATTCGGCGGCGTCAGCCAGAATCGCCGAAGACCCGGTCAGGAAATAGGCTGCGCATTTCCCGACTAACATCAGAACGCCAACCAGTAACGACAGCCGCATGGCAAACCAAGCGTCGCTGTGCTCGGAACGAATGCGATTGGCAGCGTTCTCTTCACCGACCAAATGTGAAACTTGGTCGGTCATGGCAGTATCGGTTGCCAGGTCATGGGGATATGTGAAGCATGGTGCCACAGCGAGGCTGGGGGATGATGTGACCAAGCTCACATTGCGGCCTGATTCGCAGAATGTTCAACTTACTCGCAGGAATGGCAGCGGTAGGAGAGGTAGACCGGTTCCCAGACATTGGCCCGGATACTAATTTCCAAGGTTTGCTCGTCAAGCGGGCCGGCAACGCCATCCGCGATAGCTTGACGCGCGACCGCCCTGGCTACGGCGAATGACACCGAGCGCAGATCCGAAACCGGAGGCAACAACCGTCCGGACTTGCTCTTCAGGGCTGGAGAAAGCCCGGCGAGACACTTGGCAGCAGCCATGAACATTGCGTCGGTAACACGTCGCGCGCTCACCGACAGGATGCCCAAACCCATTCCGGGGAAGATGTACGAGTTGTTGGTCTGATCGATCGGCACCTGGCGGCCATTCCAACTTACTGGAGCGAACGGGCTGCCGGTACCGATGAGCGCCCGGCCCTCAGTCCATTTCATCAAGTCCGCCGGCATCGCCTCCGAGCGCGACGTGGGATTGGAGAGCGGGAAAATTACCGGCCTTTCGACGGCGGCAGCCATTGCGCGGACCACTGCTTCGGTGAAGGCGCCGGCCTGCCCCGAGACTCCAATCAGCGCCGTTGGCCTGGCATTTCTCGCTACATCGAGCAAACTGATGTGATCTGCGTGCACCAGTTGCCAGTTGGCGATGGCGGAACGAGGTTGCACAAACGGCTGCTGTGCCGGACGTATTTCCGCCATGCCGTCCACCAGCAATCCGTCTTTATCGACGGCATAGAAACGGTGTCGCGCTTCCGCTTCGCTCAGCCCGGCGTTCTTCATCGCGGTCAGCAATAGCGAGGCGATGCCGATGCCGGCTGATCCCGCTCCGAAGAGTGCGATGCGCTGCTCGGTCAACGGCGTGCCGGTCACGTTGATGGCGGCGAGCAGAGTTCCCGCAGCCACGGCCGCTGTCCCCTGGATATCGTCGTTGAAGGTGCAGAGCCGGTCGCGATAGCGCTCCAGCAAACGCCCTGCGTTGATGCCGGCAAAATCCTCCCATTGCAGCAGCACGTGGGGCCAGCGCTCGATCACGGCGGTGACGAAAGCCTCCACGAAATCGTCGTACTCAGCGCCGCGTACCCGATGATGACGCCAGCCGACGTAAACAGGATCTTCCAGGCGCTCCAGGTTGTCGGTGCCCACGTCGAGCAGTACCGGCAGACACGCTTGCGGGTGAATGCCGGCGCAGGCGGTGTAGAGCGCAAGCTTGCCGATGGGTATTCCCATGCCGCCCGCACCTTGATCGCCAAGCCCGAGAATGCGTTCGCCATCGCTGACCACAATCGCGCGGATTGCGTCATAGCGGTGGTGGGCAAGAATCTCGCGAATTCTGTGCTGGTTGGGATAGCTGAGAAACAGTCCCCGCGGCTTGCGCCAGATCTCGCTGAAGCGTTGGCAGCCTTCGCCGACCGTCGGCGTGTACACCAGCGGCATCACCTCTTCAATATTGCGCACCAGCATGGCATAGAACAGGGTTTCGTTCGTGTCCTGCAGATCGCGCAGGTAGGCATAGCGTTCGAAATTGGTTTCGAAGTCACGCAGCACCTTGAGGCGGCGTGCCGCCTGATCTTCCAGGGCGCCGATATGCGGGGGCAGTAGTCCGTGGAGGGCAAAATCGGTGCGCTCGCTCTCGGTGAACGCAGTTCCTTTGTTGAGCAGGGGAAAGTTCATCAGGTCGAAGCCGGAGAGACTGGTCTCCAGAGATCCATCAGCGGTGATGCGATATTTCATGGTCGTCCACCAGTTTATACTTCGCACCAACGGTCGGTAGGAGCCAGGGAGGGTTTAGCGTTTGAAGATGCGTCAGATCTGGACCGCGGTCACAGCGTGCGGGCTTGTTCTGTTGGCCGTTGCCCAAAATCAAAGCGGAAAAACAACAGCGCAACCAACGCACCCGCCTTATTGGGCCTATGGGGTCGACCCACCGTCTCGGGCATCCGATACTCAGGCCAAACCGCTCGACGATACTCCTCGACACGTGCCGGACAGCACCGCGTCATTTATGATCGCGCAAATTGGCGATTACTTCACTGCTCCGGACTGGCATCCTGCCGGTCATCCCGCCATGCCTGAGGTGGTGGCGCATGGCAGGAAACCGGACGTCATCGCCTGCGGCTACTGCCACCTGCCGAATGGCCACGGCCGTCCGGAGAATTCCAGCCTGGCAGGCCTGCCTGCGGGCTACATCGTCCAGCAGATGGCCGATTTCAAGAGCGGCCTACGCAAGAGTTCAGAACCCAGGCAGCTACCGATTGCGATGATGATCGGGGTTGCAACCAAAGCAAACGAGAAGGAGATACAGGCGGCGGCTGAGTATTTCTCCGGACTGAAACCAAAACCGTGGATCCGGGTGGTTGAAACCAGGACAGTTCCCAAGACGCAGGTTGCGGGCTGGATGCTGGTTGCCTCCGAAAAAGGCGGGACGGAGCCGATCGGTCAGCGCATCATCGAGACGCCGGAGAACCTGGAACGGACTGAGTTGCGTGACGACGCATCCGGGTTTATCGCATACGTACCGGTGGGCAGCGTCAGGAAAGGAAAGACGCTGGTGACCACCGGAGGCGCAAGCAAAACCATGCCGTGCGCTGTCTGCCACGGTCCGGACCTCAAGGGCAGCGGCGATGTGCCGTCCCTCGCAGGCCGTTCGCCAAGCTATATCGTCAGGCAGCTTTACGATATTCAAAGCGGCGCACGCGCCGGATTGGCCGCTCAAGCCATGCAGGCGCCGGTGGCAAAACTGACGCTGGACGACATGGTGTCTATTGCAGCGTATACGGCGTCGTTGCAGCCATAAGGAAGCTCCTATTAAGTCAGCTGACAAGTCCCCCAGCGGCTAAAGCTGTGCGTATTCTGTACCATTTGTGGACGGCCTGAAGGCCGTCCCCTTTAAAGAATCAGACTTAAGAGTTCGAGCGTTTGCCGCTAGCTACAAACGGCTTCCAAAAACGGGGAATCTGGTGTACTAATAAGGACATCGAGCGACCAGTCGTTTGGCCATCGCTTGGTTTTGTTCGATCTCACTTGGTTGCAGCTATAGATCCCTCAACCCGAGGGTGGTTTGCAGTTGGGAAAATCGGTGGGTGTGATCGTGTCGGTCCAGGGTGCTGCTCGACGTTCCTCTCCTCCTTGCATGCGCACAAGTGTGGCCGTTCTTTTGTTGCTTGTGCTGAGCTTGCCGACGATCAGCCCAGCGCAGACCGCGAGTGCGGCACCAATACAAACTCCACAAGTAAGCGAAGCACAACCGCCGGTTACGCCGGCTACGGAACAGGCCCAAGCAGCGGATACAACTCAGCCCGTTGAAGCGTCACAGGATGGTCCGCCTGTGTTGCGGAGGTCCACTCCCTCCGACGTTGCACAGACGCAGACGGCTGCGCAGGTCCCGACTGCGGCGCAAATCGAAGACAAAGCGAGCGCTGCGGCTCCCGCAGATCCCGACGCCAAGCCCGCCGCGATCACCCCTGCTTCCCAAAGCACCCAGCCGCGCGGAATACCGAACCCGGCCGGGCCACTACAGCCGAAGTATGACGTTTCGCAGATCGGACACCGCAACGTAGGTTCAGGCATGGACTTCTATTCCATCGATCGCGAAATAGCACTGGGCCGCGAGTTGTCCGGCGAAGTGGAGCGCAGCGCACGGCTGGTAAAGGACCCCATCGTCACCGAGTACGTCAACCGTATCGGCCAGAATTTGGTGCGCAACTCCGACGCGCGCGTGCCGTTCACCATCAAGGTGCTCGACACGGAAGAGGTCAATGCCTTCGCGCTGCCAGGCGGTTTCTTTTATGTGAATAGCGGGTTGATCCTGGAGGCGGACAACGAGGCCGAGCTCGCCGGTGTGATGGCGCACGAAATCGGACACGTCGCGGCGCGGCACGCCACCAAGAACATGACGAAGGCGCAGATCTGGAACATGGCGTCGATACCGCTCATCTTCGTGGGCGGACCCATCGCCTTCGCGCTCAGCCAAGTCGCGTCGATCGCTGTGCCCATGACCTTCCTCAAGTTCTCGCGCGATGCCGAGCGCGAAGCCGACCTGCTGGGCCTGGAGTATGACTACGCGGCCGGGTACGATCCGCAGGCATTTGTGCAGTTCTTCGAGAAGCTCAATGTGGACCAGAAGAAAAAACACAGCCGGCTGGCGAAGGCATTTGCTACGCATCCTATGACCGCTGACCGCATTCAGGCGGCGCAGGAAGAAATCCGCAGGTATCTGCCCGATCGTCCTGAGTATGTGGTGAACACCAGCGAATTCGACAACGTGAAGGCGCGTCTGGCTTCGCTGGAGAACGGCCACCGTCTAGGTGGCGCCAAGGGCGGCGAGGGTAACCGGCCTGTGCTGCTGAACCGCAGGCCGTCTTCGTCCTCCACAAGCGATTCCGCGGGATCTTCGAATCAGAGCGGGAATGAAACAAATCAACCCAAGGATGATGACCATCCCACGCTGAAGCGGACCCCCACCACGCCCGACTCAGATTGAAGGTGCACGGTAAGCAATCAGGGTTTCCGGGTAGAAGGTCACCCGGCAGGCCACAACTTCTCCCACAGGAAAAAGCCTCCGCAATTGCTGCTTCGTCAGGAGCTGCAAATGGTCGTAAGGTGTCTTCCCTAGACGCTTGACCAGGCTGCGTTGCGTGCTCTGAGGCAGGAACTGAACCAGGGGCAAGTGGTAATGCGGATCCACCGGGTACCAAAGGTTCGGAGTGGTGATAAACCAACCCTTTCCCACGCGCCGCACTTCGGCAGCGAAACGCTCTACGAAATTGGGCCCGGGCAGGTGTTCGAGGACCGCGTTGGAATAGACGATATCGAAGGACTTGTCGGCGAAGGGCAGGGCGCATCCGTCGAAAACGACTGCCTGCACGCCGGGAAAACAATCGCGGTAATCCTCCACGTCGGCAAACGAAAGGCCGCCGCCGGTGATCTGGGAGCGGTATTCATAGAAGGATTCCAGTTGCTCCTCCAACCCGATGTGGGTCCCGGATGCTCCGACATTCAGGATGCGCATCTGGGGAGTGGGGCGCAGCGTTTGCAGGAAGAGGCGATGCTCTTGCTCACGCGATTTGCGATGGCAGATGAAGGAACAGGCGGTTCATTCGTAGTTTGATTCTATAGCTTCACCGGTTTCTGTTTCCTTTGGCCTGGGCGCGGAAGACAGGGTCATTGCGGCGCGCGGTCTAGCTACCTAGAATACAAAGGTGATGAGGACGACGCGATTCCTGTTCGTAACCTTTGCCTTGCTGGTCATTCCTGTTTTGCTGGCCGCCACCGCTTCCGCGCAGGCCTCCACAGTGAAGGTTTTGGTCATTAAAGATGACAGCGGAAAGCCGGTGCGCAATGCGGCGGTGGTCCTGCACCCGGTTAAGCAAAACGGCAAGCAAGCCAAGGGCGGAATCGAATTGAAGACGGACGCGGAGGGCAAGACCGAAAGTGACGGGATGCCCTACGGCACGCTGCGCGTACAGGTGATTGCTCCAGGCTTTCAAACCTTCGGAAATGACTACACCATCAATCAGCCCGAGCAGATCGTTACCGTGCGCCTGAAGCGCCCGCGAGAGCAGTACACAATTTACGGCGAGCCGGGCAGTGGCCAGGCGAAGGACAAGCAGTGAGAAGGAGCTGCCAGCTATTAGCCTTTAGCTTTTAGCCATTGGGCACGTCATCTTTGTCTGGCTAGAAGCTAAGAGCTAAAGGCTAAGGGCTGACAGCGAGGTACCGCCAATGATCGAAGCTACTACCCTGTGGACGGACAAAGAGCGATTTCTAGGACAGGCCGGCAGTGGTCACGCCATCGTAGTGGACGCGGGTAGCGAAAAATCCGCGAGCAGCCCGGTCGAGCTGGTCCTGATTGCGCTGTGCGCCTGTACCGCCAGCGATGTGGTGGGCATTCTGCGCAAGAAACGCGAGCCGTTCACCAGCCTGGAAGTGCGGGCCACTGCCGAGCGGGCAGAAGACTTTCCCAAGGTATTCACTAACATTCGCGTGATTTATCGCGTGGGCGGGACCGTGACCCACAAAGCGATGGAAGACGCAGTCCGGCTTTCGAAGGAGAAGTATTGCTCGGTCTCGGCCATGCTGGAGAAGAGCGCGAAGATTGAGTTTGAGATTGAGTACACGGGATAAACGCTGATTGCCTTCGGTACCCCTCCAACGGCCCCGCCGGGGTATAATTCTCCGGTTTGCCTATGACTACTACTCAGACAGAATTGCGCCTGGCCAAGCGGATGTCGCGGCTGGGGACGGAAACGGCTTTCGAGGTGCTGGTTCGCGCCCGCGCTTTGGAACGCCAGGGGAAGAACGTAATCCACCTTGAAATCGGCGAGCCCGACATGGACACGCCCCCCAACGTCGTGGAGGCTGGAGTGGACGCGCTGCGCAAAGGCTACACTCATTACGGGCCTGCGGCGGGACTGCCGGAGTTGCGGGAGGCCATTGCGGCGGAGGTCTCCGTTTCGCGCGGCATCAAGGTCAGCCCCGAGGAAGTTGTGATCGTTCCCGGAGGCAAGCCGATCATCTTCTTTACCATCCTTGCACTCATTGAGGAAAGCGATGAGGTCATCTACCCCAATCCGGGCTTTCCGATCTACGAGTCGATGATCAATTTTGTGGGCGCAAAAGGGGTGCCCATTCCGCTGCGCGAGGAACGCGATTTCCGTCTCGATGTCGATGAGCTGGCTGGTCTGATTTCTGATCGTACCAAGCTCATCATCCTGAACTCGCCGCAGAACCCCACCGGCGGCATCATTACCCGGAAGGACGTGGAAGACATCGCGGCAGCCATAGGCGATCGCGACATCATGGTCTTGAGCGACGAAATCTACAGCCGCCTGCTCTTCGAAGGCGAGCCATATAGCATCGCTTCGATTGACGGGTTTAAGGACCGCACCATCATTTTGACTGGCTTCTCGAAGACCTATTCGATGACAGGCTGGCGCCTGGGGTATGGCGTCATGCGACCCGACCTGGCAGCGCAATTCGCGCGCCTGGCGACCAACTCCACTTCATGCACGGCGACCTTCACGCAGATGGCGGGTATCGAGGCGGTGCGCGGCGACCAGAGCGAGCCGGAGAAGATGCGACAGGAGTTTCAGCGCCGCCGCGACGTGTTCGTCAGCGGCCTGAACCAGATCAAGGGATTCTCATGCCGGATGCCCAAGGGCGCGTTTTACACCTTTCCGAATATCAAGCAAACGGGCTGGCCTTCCAAGAAGCTGGCGGATGCGTTACTGGATGACACGGGAGTGGCGGGGCTGTCGGGTACGGCGTTTGGTAGCTACGGTGAAGGTTATATGCGGTTCAGTACGGCGAATTCCATCGATAACCTGCAGCGGGCGCTCGAGCGCATCGACCAGTGGACGAAGAAGCATTTATAGCTTTGGTAATAATTCGGTCTGAAGGGGCATGGCGTCAACCGTGCCGTAACACGCTCGCATCGGGATGGGCTTCAGCCCCTGAGGGTGCTCGACTTTTGACAGCGATTCGCCTCAGCGGCTAAAGCCGTATTCATGTCCGGCCGTTACGGCACGGCTGAAGCCGTGCCCCTTCAAGGACTCGAGAGCGACATCCAATCGAGACCGACTGCGCGTGGGGCGCATCGGGCCAGTGCTTTCCTTTCATCAAGGACCTGTCATGACGGAGAAGAACTTTCGGGTCTTCGCTACGGCCGATATCGGCGAGGCGGCATTCAAACGCCTGCGCGAGCGTGGCTATGAGATCGAGGTCTATCCCAATCCTGAGCCGCCGCCGAAAAGTCTCATCATCGAGAAAGTCCGTGGCGGCATTGACGGCCTCATCACTACTCTGCGCGACAAGATTGACGCCCAGGTTTTCGAGGCCGGCAAGGGCACACTGAAAGTTGTGGCGCAAGACTCGGTCGGCTTCGACAACGTCAATCGTGCCGACGCCAACCGTTACAAAATTCCGTTCACCAATACGGCCGACGTTCTCACCGAAGCCACGGCAGAGTTCGCCTTCTTCGCGCTGGCAGACCTGGCGCGCAAGCTGTGGAGCGCCGAACATCTGGTCCGAGAGAACAAGTGGAGCTACTGGCATCCATACCTGCCGTTTCTGGGCGACGAGGTGACGGGCAAGACCATCGGCATTCTCGGCACTGGGCGCATCGGGCAGGCGATGATCAAGAAGTGCATCGGCTTCGACATGAACATCCTGTGCTACGAAGCCATGGGGCCGAATGAAAAACTGCTGGCCGACGCGCAGCGTCAGATGGAGTTACGTTACGGCAGCGGGATGCAGCGCGAGCGCACCTCTATCAAGTACGTTGCGCTGGAGGAGGTGCTCAGCCAGAGCGACTTCATCAGCATTCATGTACCGCTATTGCGCGAGGGCGAGAGCGGCACACCCACATATCACCTGATCAACGAGCGTACGCTGCGGACGATGAAGCCCACTGCTTATCTGGTAAACACCTCGCGGGGGCCGGTGATCGACGAAGCGGCCCTGGCCAAGGCGCTCAAGGAAAAGTGGATTGCCGGGGCGGCGCTCGATGTCTACGAAACCGAGCCGCTGCCGGCGGACTCACCGCTGCGCGACCCGGAGATCGCGGACCGCTGCCGATTGTATCCGCACTTCGCCAGCGCAGGAAGGATCACACGATTGTCCCTTGATCCCAACCTCGGCATGGCTGGGCGCTGCGTGCAGGGCCTGATTGACGTGCTGGAGCGGAACTACGGCGGCGATGTGACCAAGATGCCGTACGTGGTAAATAAAGAAGCGTTCCGGTAGCCTTCACTGCCACGGGAGGACGAGCAGCGCGTCGCGCACGGCGTCGATCAATGCGTGGGTTGAGCCGGGGACGAACAGATTGCCGCTGCGCCGCCAGAAGATGGAAAACGGCACGCCGATGGCGCAATGCACAACCAGCAATTGCGCGATCACGAGCGGCAGCGGCGCCTGACCCAGTCCGATGGGGAGGTGCCATAGTCCCCAGAGCGCCGACACGAACAAGGCTGTTACCCAGCCGCGTGGCTCGCCCGGATGATGCAGGTGCGAATCGAAGGCCCCACGGAATGACACCTCCTCCAGAACAAACGTAATCGGCACATTTAGCAGAAAGGCAGTAATGCCAATGGAGAGGCGCTGGGCCAGCGTGCGATGTGCCAGGCCAACCGCAATCCCGCTGCCTACCATGATTGCGATGCCGATACCGCCTGCGATTACCAGGCAAAGGATGAATGGCCTAACACTTGCGCGACGGAAGTTGCGCAGCGCATAAGCCGCCGGGAAAGCCCCCGCGACCGCGCATAGGTAGACGGCGGCCTTTGCCGGATTATTGCCCGAGCGCAAGTAGGTTACGAGGTGATAGCAGGGATACACAGCCAGCAGTCCGGCGATTGCCCAGCCGGCTGCGTCCAGGCGAAACGGCGGCGCATCGCGCAGCCACAGTGCTCGCAGCGGTTCGCGTCGCATTCCCCACTGGAATGCGGCCGTGAGTGGGATTCCCAGCAGTAGATAGGCATAAGCACTAAGATGAAAGGCGATTCCAAGCGCGACCCAGATCACCACTACCGCCGCGATCTCAAGCGCACGCCGAAGCTGACTGGTTTGGGAAACTCTTGTGGCCGCGGTCACGATTGAGCTCCTGCCGGACCTGCGTGAACTCTCTTACTTCTCCACCATCGCCGCCACCAGCGAGTGAAAAATCTTTGCGCCGTCGGTCATGCCCAGCTCGGGCGCGGCGGCGCGCTCAGGATGCGGCATCATGCCCAACACGTTGCGGCTTTCGTTGCAGATCCCGGCGATGTTCTCGAGTGAGCCATTGGGGTTGGCTTCGGCGGTGACTTCGCCGCTCGGCGTCGTATAGCGGAAGATGATGCGATCTTGGTCTTTGAGCTCGGCCAGAGTGGACTCCTCGCAGAAGTAGTTCCCTTCCATATGGCCAATGGGGATCTCCAGCACTTCGCCTTTGGTTAGCTGCTGGGTGAACGGTGTGTTGGTGCTCTCCACGCGAATGTGAACCGGCTTGCAGACGTACTTCAATCCCGAATTGCGCATGAGTGCGCCGGGCAGCAGTCCGGCTTCGCAGAGGATTTGAAAGCCATTGCAGATGCCGAGCACCAGGCCGCCATCCGCGGCGAACTTGCGGACCGATTCCATCACCGGGGAGAACTTGGCAATAGCGCCCGTGCGCAGATAATCGCCGTAGGCGAATCCGCCGGGAACGATGATCGCGTCGCAGTCTTGCAGATCGGGGGAATCGTGCCAAAGGAAGGTTGCGGGCTGCCTGGCCACTTCCGAGATGGCCCAATAGGCATCGTGATCGCAATTGGAACCGGGAAAGATGATGACGCCGAATTTCATCGAGCACTTTCCTGTGCAACCAATGTCGGGAGCGGCCAACGCATACTAAAGCTTAAGACGCCCTTCCACTCTAACCAAGCGGTTATCGATGTCGATTACCTTGCCAGTAAGTGTGTCGAATTTGGCGTCGAACGCCAAGAACCGCGCATTCACTTCCGATCGAAATTGGCTCAACTCCGCACAAAGATCGCGTATGCCGGTGTTCTGATGATAGATCCCGATAATGAACACCACGAGCGGCAAACACAGCGCGGTAAAGAACTGAGCGTTGCTCATGCCATTATTGTACCCTGCCTTTCTTGCCAGAACACCTTTTTCGGCTACGAGCGGGCGCGGGCGTTATAGCTTTCACGATCCGCTGTGCGGGCCTAAAATCGGATAAGTAATGCAGTTTTCACATCACATCAACATCACGGGAGGGGCGCTGCGGCGATGGTTTATCGCGCAGTGCTACAACTCGGCTGCGGTCGGCGCCCTGTGGTGGCTGGGCCTGGATTATTTGCACGTGCCGTGGGCGCCATTTTGGGCAATTCTCGCGGCGATGCTGCAATTCATCCCGCACTTCGGGCCGGTGATGGCGGTCATGGGACCGGCCATGGTAGCGCTGTTTGCCGGCGGCTTCGAGCAGTTTCTCTACGTCATCATTCTTTACGGAGCGATCGTGGTCGTGGACGGCCTGCTGTTGCAGCCGGTCATCATGCGGCGCACGGCGCGAGTGCCGATCTGGGCGTCTCTGATTGTGCCTGTCCTGCTCAGTCTTATGTTCGGCTTCTGGGGATTGCTGTTGGCGGCTCCGCTATTGGCGGTCATCTTTACCTATCGAGCACATGGGAAACGGGAGGACGCGATGGTTCCGCACCAGACGCCACCCGGGCAGGCAATCACCGGCGGACGGCTGATTTCGCCGGGAGCGGCAGTAGGGAATGCGCCGCCGCAGGAGTGAATCCGTGGACAGGAAGGAAGATCAACCAAGGATTTTCACGAAGGAACACGGATCGTCAAGACCGAGAAAAGCAGACCCCTCGCGGACTGAAGTCCCCTCGTGATGACAGAAATCAAAGACTAACGACACGGCTGAAAGCCGTGCCCCTTCAAATTGGCAATCACTGAGGTTTCGTCCTCGTTTTCCACACGTTCCTCAGACCTGACCACCGCATCGAACGCATAGAATAGAAGCAGCAAGCAAAGGCGCTGGTTTCGAATGTCTGAACCGCAATTCGTTCACCTCCATCTGCACACCGACTACTCGCTGCTCGACGGCGCGTGCAATATCGAGCGCTTGGTGGCACGCGTCAAGGAACTTGACATGCCGGCAGTGGCCGTCACCGATCACGGCAACATCTTCGGCGCGGTGACTTTTCACAACGCAGCCAAAGAAGCGGGGGTAAAGCCGATCCTGGGCTGCGAGCTGTACATCTGCAAAAAGGAGGACCATCGCGCGTCGCCCGAAGGCGACACCTACAACCACCTTGTGGTGCTGGCGGAGAACGACGAGGGATATCGCAACCTGGTCAAGATTGTTTCCGAGGCATCGCTGCACGGCTATTACTACAAGCCGCGGGTGAGCAAGCGCTTTCTGGCTGAGCACTCCAAGGGACTGATTGGCTTGTCCGGGTGTCTGAAGGGCGAGGTCGCCGAAAGCTTGACGGAGGGAAAGTACGCAGCCGCGCGCGAAGCCGCCACGACGTTCAATGACATCTTCGGCCAGGGTAATTTCTATCTCGAGATCCAGGACCAGGGGATTCCGGAGGAGAAGCGCCTTCAGCCGAACCTGCTGAAGCTGGAGCAGGAACTCGGCCTGCCGCTGGTGGCGACCAACGACAGCCATTATCTGTGCGAAGACGACTCGCACGCGCAGGACGTGATGCTCTGCATTCAGACCGGCAAGTCCATCAACGACGTCAACCGGCTGAAGTTCCACGGCAACCAGTTCTACGTGAAAAACGCCGCGGAAATGGGAAAAGTATTCAGCGGATACGAGCGCGTGCTGGAGCGCACGATGGAGATCGCCGAGCGCTGCAATGTCCGTTTGGAAAAGGTACACGATCCGTTTCCGCAGTTCGAAGTGCCGGCCGGGTATTCGCTGCCTGACTACTTCGAGCACATTGCGCGCGAAGGCTTTGCCAAGCGCCGCAACGTGCTTCGCGAACTTCAGGCCGCGGGCCGGCTGAAACATTCGCTCGCCGAATACGAGCAGCGCCTGGCGCGCGAGATTGACATCATCCGGCAGATGCAATATGCCGGCTATTTTCTCATCGTGTGGGACTTCATCCGTTACGCGAGGGAGCGGAACATCCCGGTGGGCCCGGGACGTGGCTCGGCTGCGGGAGCGCTGGTGGCCTATGCACTGGGCATCACAGACATCGATCCGCTGCAGAACGAGCTGCTGTTTGAGCGCTTCCTGAATCCCGAGCGCATCAGCCTGCCCGACATTGACATTGACTTCTGCATGAACCGTCGCGGCGAAGTCATCGACTACGTTACGCAGAAGTACGGCCGCGAACAGGTGGCGCAGATCATCACGTTCGGGACCATGGCGGCCAAGGCGGCGATCAAGGATTCCGGCCGCGCCATGGACATTCCCTATGCCGACGTGGACCGTATCGGCAAGATGATTCCGCCCACGCTCAACATCACCATCGACCAGGCGTTGAAGGATTCGCCGCAGCTTGCGACCGCATACGAGAACGAACCGCAGACAAAGGAACTCATCGACACGGCCAAAAGGCTGGAAGGCCTGGTGCGCAACTCCGGCGTGCATGCCGCAGGCGTAGTGATATCGCCGCAGCCGCTCACCGACCTGGTGCCGCTGCATCGCACCAAGAACGACGAAATCGTTACCGCCTACGACATGAAGGCGGTCGAGAAGCTGGGCCTGCTGAAGATGGATTTTCTCGGGCTCACCACGCTCACGATCATTGACGACGCCCTGCGGTTGATTGAGCAGACGCGCGGCGAGCGGCTCGATCTGCAGAAGCTGGAGCTTGACGACAAGGGAACCTACGAAAAAGTCTTCCACACCGGGTTGACGTCGGGCGTTTTCCAGTTTGAATCGCACGGGATGCGCGACGTCTTGCGGCGCTACAAACCCACCTGCGTCGAAGACCTGACTGCGTTGAACTCGCTCTATCGTCCCGGGCCGATCCAGGGCGGCATGATTGAAGATTTCATCGAGCGAAAATGGGGACGCAAGCAGGTAGCGTACGACCTGCCTGAACTGGAATCCCTGCTGAAGGAAACCTTCGGCGTCATCGTTTACCAGGAGCAGGTAATGCAGATTGCCAATCGCCTGGCTGGCTATTCCCTGGGTGAAGCTGACTTGCTGCGCCGCGCCATGGGCAAGAAAGATCCCGAGGCGATGGCCAAGCAGCGCGAGCGCTTTGTGCGCGGCGCAGTCGAGCGCGGATTCCCTCCCAAGAAAATCGAAAAGCTCTTCGACCTGATGGAGCAGTTTGCAGGATACGGCTTTAACAAGTCGCACTCCGCAGCGTATGCGCTGCTGGCGTATCAGACGGCGTATCTGAAGACGCACCATTCGGTGGAATTCATGGCCGCGCTGCTGACGTCGTTTTCCGGCAGCACCGACGACGTGGTGAAGTACATCAACGAGTGCCGCGACATGGGCATTCCGGTTGAGCCGCCCGACATCAACGTGAGCGATGCGTATTTCACGCCGCACGGCAAGGCCATCCGCTTTGGGTTGGCCGCGGTCAAAAACGTGGGCCATAATGCAATCGAGTCCATCGTTGCCGCGCGAAAAAAGATTGGCAGCTTCACATCCATCTTCCAGTTCTGCGAGAGAGTCGATCTCCACCTGCTAAACAAGCGGGTCATCGAGTCGCTGATCAAGAGCGGCGCCATGGATTCTCTGGGACGCCGCGCGCAGTTGATGGCGGTCGCCGATAGCGCCATGGAGCACGCGGCGAAAGCGCAGAAAGACGCGGCGCTCGGTCAGCACGGCCTGTTTGGCGTCTTCCAGCAGGACGACGAGTCATCCCATCACGAGAAGCCACTGCCCAACACTCCCGACTGGGACGAGCACGAGCGGCTGGCGCATGAGAAAGAGATCCTCGGCTTCTTTATCACCGGGCACCCACTGGAAAAGTATCGCGAGAAGCTGCTCGACTTCAGCGCCCTTACTACCAACGAGGTGGCAAGTCTCAAGTCTTCCACCGGTAGGGATGAAGTCCTGATCGGCGGCATGCTACGAAACATCCGCGTGCAGAAGTCGAAGAAGGGTGACCTCTACGCGCAAGGACAACTCGAAGATATGAACGGCTCGGTGGACATCCTGTGTTTCGCCGACAATTACAAGCGGCTTGCAGACAAGCTGCGGCTCGCTGTGCCGGTACTGGTGAAGGGCGGCGTGCGCGTGGAAGAGGGCTCCAACTCCAAGCTCATGATCGGCGACGTCACGCCGCTGGAGGAGGCCAAGCCCAAACTGCCGAACCATTTGCGCATCACGGTGCCGCTGGAGAACGTTTCGCCCGGCGCAATCGATGAACTGCATGCCCTCTGCCAGGAGCGGAAAGGCGAGGCCCGAGTGCTGTTTGACCTGGAGCGCAAAGGCGACTTCACCGTGGTGATGGAGGCTGAGGGCTATAATGTGTTGCCGGACCGGGCTTTCATCCATCGCGTGGAAGAGCTGTGCGGTCGCGGCAGCGTGCGAGTGGTTGATTGAGTCCGTCAGACCCTGCCAACCCCGAAACTGTTGTTGACAACGAAGCGGAGCGGTCACTTCTCCAGGCGGGGATTGTGCCGGCTCTGGACCATTGGATTTCCGCGGTCGAAGCAGTTTACCGCGAGTCAAAACTGCATAATAAAGACACCACTATGGAAACTGCTTCGAAAGCCCAGGGCGAGCTGGAACGCATGGAGAAACAGATCGAGCAACTGCAAAGCGTCGCCGGTGACAACAAGGACGCGCAACATCAGTTGCAGGCGGCGCAGGAACGCATCGATGTCCTCAAGCGGCAAATGTCCGGACAGTTGACCGCGTGGGAGCGCGCGGAACTGGCGCGGCATCCCATGCGTCCGTATCCGCTGGATTACATCGAGCGCATCTTCCCCGACTTCAGCGAAATCCACGGCGACCGGGCCTTCGGCGACGATGCTGCGATGGTTTGCGGCATGGCGCGTTTTCGCGGCCGGGAGGTGGCTGTAATTGCCACCCAGAAAGGTCGCGATACCAAGCAGCGGCTGCTTCGTAATTTTGGACAGCCCAACCCCGAGGGCTATCGCAAGGCACTGCGCATGATGAAGTTTGCCGAGAAGTGGCGCCGGCCGGTCATCACGATGATTGATGTGCAGGGCGCTTATCCCGGTCTCGGGGCCGAAGAACGCGGCCAGGCCGAGGCCATCGCCCACAATCTCCGTGAGATGGCGCGCCTAGGGACGCCGTTCATCGCGGCCATCACCGGAGAAGGCGGAAGCGGCGGCGCGCTGGCCATTGCCGTGGCCGATCGCGTGCTGATGCTGGAAAACAGCATCTACTCGGTCATCTCACCGGAGGGCTGCGCTGCCATCATGTGGCACGATTCCGGCAAGAAAGAGCTGGCGGCGCAGGCGCTGCGCATCACCGCCCAGGACAATCTCGATCTGGGCTTTTGCGATGAGGTTATTCCCGAGCCGCCGGGGGGCGCACATCACGATTACGACGCCGCGGCAAACATGCTGGCGGACGCTCTGGAAAAGCACCTGAGTGAACTGGAAAAGATGCCGGTTGCGAATTTGCTCGAGGGGCGCTACACGAAGTTCCGCAACATCGCACGGTACTTCGAGACAGTGGGAACTAGCGCGGCTGCGCCGGCGTAACGTCAGGTCAATTGGAACCACTTCGAGAGTCTCGGTTCAACCTTATCCAACATCACAAGAAACGCTAATCCAACCGTCGCATTGAAGATCAGGTGGGCCCATGCCACCGACATGCTGCCAGCCCCGAACTGGTCAACCATCAAGCGGGAGAAGGGCCGCAGAAACGGAAAGTAGACCAGCACTCCGGCCGCCGCACCGCGGAGAAGAGAGCTTGAAACCACGTCATCGAGGCCTCTCTCGTAGCATCTGTTCCGACGATCAGATTCGCTCATGGTAACATCGGCTCGCTACCCGCTAGCACGCAAAATATACACACGGTCTGACAATGTGACACATGGACAAGAAATCTCTCGACAATGCTGTTCCTCTTCGCCGACGGGCCAAGATTGTCTGTACCATCGGCCCTGCCAGCGATACCGAGGCGATGATGCGGGAGCTGATGCTGCGCGGGATGAATGTGGCCCGCCTCAACTTCTCCCACGGTTCACATGAAGACCACGCGCGGGTGATTCGCCGCCTGCGTAAAGTGGCCCTTGAACTAGGGTGCACCATCTGTATTCTGCAAGACCTGCAAGGGCCCAAGATCAGGACCGGCCGCCTGACGGACGGGATGCCGATCGCGCTCCAGAAGGGCCAGACGGTAACCATCACGGCGAAAGACGTAATGGGCACCCCTGAGGTCATTTCCACGACCTATCAAGACCTAGCCGGCGACGTAAAGCCAGGCGAACCCATTCTATTGTCTGATGGCCGCATCGAACTGGTAGTCCGTAAAACCTCCGGCGCTGATGTCATCTGCGAAGTACTGAACGGGGGGACACTCAGCGAACACCAGGGCATCAACCTGCCGGGCACGAACGTCAGCATCCCGTCTCTTACTGAAAAGGACGAGGAAGACCTCGACTTCGGCTTGAGACACGGGGTGGACGTCATCGCTATTTCGTTTGTTCGTACCGCCGACGATGTTGTCCGCGCAAGGCGTGCGATTGCGGCGCGTGGTGGCGTTGCTCCGCTAATTGCCAAGCTGGAGAAGCCACAAGCCATTGACAATCTCGAGTCGATTCTCGAGGTCGCGAACGGCGTGATGGTGGCGCGCGGCGATCTCGGCGTCGAAGTTGCGCCGGAAAAAGTGCCGCTCATTCAGAAGGATGTCATCCGCCGCGCCCTTGACTTTCGCAAACCCGTCATCACGGCCACGCAGATGCTCGAATCCATGACCGAGAGCCCGCGGCCCACGCGGGCCGAGGCCAGCGACGTGGCCAACGCGATCTTCGACGGGACCGACGCGGTCATGCTTTCGGGCGAGAGTGCGGTGGGCAAATACCCGCGCGAAGCGGTGGAGATGATGGCGCGCATTGTGGCCGAAGCGGAAGCTCATTCGTTCCATCCTTTGCGACCCGAGCATCGCCAGGCGCGGCAATTGTCCATCGCTGAGACCGTTTGTGAATCGATG
>Ga0074045_10001505_pt1 | contig 22417 bp, 15 predicted proteins | sample BogForMeECP23OM2_FD_94442 | JGI IMG/M metagenome (GOLD analysis project Ga0074045, IMG submission 94442) | Bog forest soil microbial communities from Calvert Island, British Columbia, Canada - Bog Forest MetaG ECP23OM2 | ecosystem: Environmental > Terrestrial > Soil > Wetlands ... | reverse complement strand
GATCTAGTTTCCGAGAGCGCATCCGCGTCGACGCTCACCTTCGGCGGCACCGTAAGCAGCGACGCCGAGCCCGCCCCCGCCGCGAAAAGCAAGAAGCCGATTCTGGCAGTGGCCGTGGTTTTGTTGCTAGCGATAGGTGGCTACCTGGCATGGACACAGCTGGGCGGAAAAATATCGTGGCCACTTCAGCTTGCCCCGAGCGCGCCAACGATAACCGCTGCGCTTCCGAAAGTAGCACCGAGTGTTGCCCCGATTGCCAAGGTTGCGCCAGCAGTTCCGCCCGCGTCATCGGCCCAATCCACTCTGCCGGCGACGACCGTAGCTGCTCAACCCACCGATGAGGCAGACAATTCTTCAGATACTCCGACAACGGTGAGGACGGATAAGGCACGCCCTGCTCAGAGCAAGACCAGCGCGCCGGCGGATTCGCCCCACCCCTCGCCTTCGGCATCCGTAGCGAATAAGGCTCTCGCCACAACAACGGCTGAGGCGCCCTTGGTAATCAAGAAAAATGAAGTCTCGCGACTACCCTCGCGAAAGGTGAAAACACCTGCAGATGCGCCCGCCCCCATATTGTCTGGGATTTCTGCCGAAAACGCTGGCACGCTGCCAAATCTGACCAACGCTGGCGACGCCCCTGCTCCGGTGCTGCAGACACCGCAGACGATGAATGTGTCGCAGGGAGTCTCGCAAGGCTTGGTGCTGAAGCGAGTGCAGCCATCTTATCCGGCTACTGCTCTGCACATGCAAATTGAAGGCCCCGTCGAACTCCTGGCCACGATCTCCAAGACTGGCAACATCACCGCCGTCAAGGTTCTCAGCGGCGATCCGCAACTGGCGCGAGCCGCGGTTGAGGCCGTGAAGCAATGGAAATACAAGCCGTACCAGCTGAACAGTGAGCCGGTTGAGATTCAGACGCAAATCACGGTGAAATTCAAACTGCCGCGTTGATTGTCGCGTTTCAATTGGGCCAGCTCGAATACTCCGGCCGCCATCAAAATTCCTGCGGGGCGAGATGGGCGGCGACTTCATCCCAAATCCTGGTGCCATGAGTTTCGCGCAGAGCGACGCTGCCCACGATAAAAGTCAGCGCGGCCACTGCCATCGGGTAGTAAAGTCCGGCATAGATATTGCCGGTGGCAGCGCAAATCGAGAGCCCGATCAGGGGCAAAAGCCCTCCGAAAACGCCGTTGCCGATGTGATAGGGCAACGACAACGACGTATAACGAACGTTCGCGGGAAAGGCTTCCACCAGATAGGCCGCGACCGGTCCGTAAACCATGCCAAGATAGATGACCTGGATGAAGACCAGCAAAATAAGTTTGCCGAGCTCCGGATGCGGCGCTTCTGGCGCGGCAACCAAAGCGCCGCTTGCGTCGCGGGTCATGGGCGTAAGATTGATGGCCCCGGTCACCCGGTTGCGAGTGGATTTGACTGTGATGACGTTGTTGCCCGCGGCGCGCTCCATCGCATGATAGATCGGCAGGTAGGTAAGAACCCCCAGCAGGCAACCCGCCAGAATGATTTTCTTGCGCCCGATCTTGTCGGAGAGCGCTCCAAAAAACATGAGGACGGGCATGCCCAGCGCCAGGGCGACTGCCATGACAATGTTCACAGTGTGCGGGTTCACTTTCAGAATCGTCTGCAGATAAAAAAGCGCGTAGAACTCTCCGGTATAGGCCACCACGCCTTGTCCGGCGGTCAGGCCGAAAAGGCAGAGTAGAACTTGTTTCAGGTTCGGCCACTTGGTGAAGGCATCTTTCAATGGCTGCAGCGTTGCTTTGCCCGTGCTTTTGATGTGCACGAAGATGGGCGATTCACGCAGTTTCAAGCGGACGTAGAGCGAGACCACCACCAGAAAAAGAGAAACCAGAAATGGAATGCGCCATCCCCACTGGTTGAAGGCTTGAGGTGAAAGGGCAAACTGCGTAGCCAGAATCACGAGCAAAGAAAGCAATAAACCAAGGATTGCCGTGACCTGAATGATGCTGGTAAAGAAACCACGCCGCCGGTCGGAAACATGCTCGGCCACATACACGGCCGCGCCTCCGTACTCGCCGCCCAGGGCCAGGCCTTGCATCACACGAATCAGAATCAATATGACCGGAGAGAACCACCCCGCGGTGGCAAACGTAGGCATCAGGCCAATCGAAAAGGTGGCGCCTCCCATAATCGTGAGCGTCGCGAGGAAGGCGTATTTTCGACCGATGAGATCGCCGATCCGCCCAAAAAACAAAGCGCCAAATGGGCGGACCACGAATCCGACCGCAAACGTGGCGAGGTAGGCGATCAGCGCAAAGGTGTTGTTATCGGGCGGATAAAATTTGAGCGAGAGTACGGTGGTCAAGCTGCCGAAGATAAAAAAGTCATACCATTCGATCATCGTCCCGAGCGAAGCGGCTACGATTACCAGGGTCAGGCTGCTGTGCTGCGTCTCTACGATTGCGCCATTGCTTGTTGCAGGCTGCCCGACCACTCTGTTGTCCCCCCGCCGACCCCAGTATTCGGACAGCATACACCGAGCGTAAGGTCGTTCGAGCACAGGTAGCCAAGTTAGAAATGCCGTTACTCGCCCGACAATTTCTCAGGCACTCTTTCTTTTCTTGGCATAGAACTTCCGCACTTTGGCGCGGTTGCCACAGACTTTCATGTCGCACCAGCGGCGGTGGTGGTTTTTGCTGGTGTCGAGAAAAAACCACTGGCAGGTGGGAGACGAGCAGGCGCGCACCAGCGCCACATCGCTCGAAGCGAGCAGATCAGCGGCAGCGCGCGCAATGGGCCACAGCATCGCACTGAAAGAAGACTTCAGATCGTCGAAGCGCCACTCTAAACGTCCATCGCGCTGTGCCGTTTGTGGTTGTGCCGTTTGTGGTTGCACCAGCCGCGAATGCAGCGCCGCCTCGTGCAGGTTTGCATTGAGCCCGTCCATCGCCAGTTGCGGTGCCGTCTTCTTATTCATCAATGCGAGGAATATGTCGTGCAGCGCTTCGCGCAAGTTGCGCGCGCGGCGCATCGCCTCTTCGGCCTCATCGGGCATCAAGTGAACCTGTTCGAAGAAATAGTCGAGTTGCTCCGGGGTGAGAATGCCCGAGTCTTCGCCGAAGCGCGCGAGGTCGCAGTAATTCTTCAGTAACTCTTTCGGCTGGCCGCTCGGACGATTATCCAGCGTGTTGATGAAATCGAGGCAGACGTTTCCCGCGATCAGTTGGAAAAATGGCGCCTGACGTCTCTCCGATTTGGTCTCCGTCATCGTGGGTTCCATGACAATCTCTCACTTCGATCATATAACCGTTAAATATAGCTTGACAAGTTATTTCATCCTATCTATAGTCAGAACTAACCTGTTATACTAGTTTAACAGGTTACAACATTCCTGGAGGCCAGTTCTTATGTTTCGCGACGACCCTGCCCGGATTATGGCCCTCATGCGAAGCGGCAAGATGATTAATATTGGAGGGAGACCTGTGATCGTTCCCAACCCAAGCACACGCGCGAGCGCGCACGACCGCGGCTACGCTATCAAACTGGCGCTGGCCTTTGTCGCGATCTATGTCATTTGGGGGTCGACGTATCTTGCGATCCGTTATGCGGTGGAAACCATTCCGCCGCTGGTTACGGCGGGGATCCGGCATGCGGTCGCGGGTGGCATCATGTTGGCGTGGGCCCGGCTGCGCGGGTTTCGGCCAACACGCCAGCAATGGGTTGCTGGGCTGGTCTTGGGTTTCTTCTTCTTCTTGATCGGACACGGATCCCTGCACTGGGCGGAGCAGTACGTGGGATCGGGGCTGGCGGCGCTGCTGATCGCGACTGAACCGATGTTCATTCTGGTGCTGGGTTGGATGATGGGGCAACAAAGGATCAGCCGATTGAGCGCGCTGGGCCTGGGTTTGGGAGTGATGGGCGTGGCTATGCTCACGGGAGCGGAGCTCACGGTCAAGGGTTCGAGCCTGCTCGGATTGCTGGCGGTGCTGTTAGGGTCATTGTCATGGTCCTTGGGCGTGGTGGTTACGCCACGGCTCAAGCTGCCTTCTGACGCGCTGGGCCGAACGGCGCTGCCGACGCTCTGCGGCGCGGCGATGCTGTTGATCGCAGCGGGAATTACGGGCGAGTTCCAGCAGACGCACTGGGCGAGCATTTCTCTGCGGTCTGTGTTTGGGTTGGGGTACTTGATCACCTTCGGATCGGTCGTGGCGTTCACTTCTTATACGTGGCTGCTGCAACGGGTTCCGCCGGCGCTGGTGGCGACTCATACGTATGCGAATCCGGTGGTTGCGGTGATCCTGGGATGGTTGCTGGCGCACGAACCTTTGTCGATGCGAGTGGTGCTGGCGTCGGTGGCGATTCTGGGGGCAATTGTGTTGATACGGCGCGGCGAACGGGCGGTGCAAACGAAGATTTCCGAGACAGTTCCGCCGCTGAGTGAGATTGAGGCGTCGGAAGAATGCGCCTAGGGTCGACGCTTTAGGACTCAGCGCTAAGGGCCGTTCGCGGAAATTGCAACGACGCGGGTGATCGCGTTTTTCAGTTCGTCAGAATTGAAGCCGAAGGGGCCGGGCTTGCTCTTGTAGGCGACCCGACCCGCCGCGTCGATCACGTACATTCGATCGGGCCACCCGGTGTAGGCGCGCTCGGTAGAGTTACCGAATTCGTCCACCACTGCGGGGATTTCTATTCCTAACTTTCGTACGCAGGCTCCGGCAACGAAGGCGCGCTCTTCTTCAGTTTTTGGGCTGGCAAAGACCACTTTATCCTTCAGGTTGCTCTGCATTTGCCAGACATCACTGGGATGCGCTTCCGTTATGTAAACGACCAGGAACGAAACCTGGCTTTGATATTGTTCGTAGAGTTTGTTGAGGGCGGGAACCTCCCGCCGGAAGGGAGGTCAGGTAAAACTTCCAAAGATCAGCACCACGGGCCGGCGCTGTTCGGCGAAGGCGGACAGCCGAACCTGTTCAGTTTTGTCCAATTTCAGCAGCGAGAAATCCGGCGCCCGATCGCTGACATGCAGGCTTCCAGCGCGGGCGTGCATCCATAGCGTTTCAAATGGGAAAAGCAAGAAGACAACAGGGCCAGGCATTCTGGCCATGACTCGTCCGAAAGTCTCGGGAGTCTGGTGCATGGCCCACCAAACCCAACCTCCAAACGAGAAGTAAACGATCGTCAGACCGACAAAGAGTGAGAGCAGAAGCATGCGGATGCGCGCGTCTGACTTAGGTCGGAATCTAAACATAGAGCGCTTCGGATTCTTCTTGTTCTAAGGCGCAATTGGCGCAGTGCTCCTAGAACAAGAACTTCAATGCCAGCTGAATTACCCGCGGACCTACGTCTGACTGGACCTGTCCGAAATTTGGCGATTCGATGTCGCTGACTGGCAACCGAAAATTGGTGTGGTTGAGTACGTTGAACAGCTCGCCGCGGAATTGAAGTTCTTTGGATTCCGTCAGGCGGATGTTCTTGAATGCGGAGAAGTCCAAGTTTATGTATCGCGGGCCAAGGACTGCGTTGCGGCCTTCGTCTCCGAACTGCTCGGCGGGAGAATTTGGGTTTTGAACGATCTGCTGAAAGGCGCTCACGTTGAACCATTGCCCTGCCGTGCGCCGTCCGGAATTCGGGTCGCCAACAACATTGGGGCGGTTGCTGGAGAATCCGGAAATCTCCGGCGCCTGGCCCTGCAGCGAGACGTCGTTGGAGTCGAACACGGTGAAAGGAGTGCCTGCCATGGCCGTGAAGATCCCGTTCAACTGCCAGTTGCCGAAAGCGTGCGCGTACCAGGTTTGCGAATGTTGCAGGAAAGGAAGGCTCCACTGATAACTGAACACGAAGCGATGGCGGGCATCGAACATCGATGGGCCGCGTTCGGCCGCCAGATTGAAGGGGTTCTGCGCCAGATCGTTTTCTCCCGCCACCGGCTGGGAGGCTGATCCCGTGATGTTGAAGGAGGAGACGTCGTCGATGGAGTGGGACCAAGTGTACGATGCCAGGAAGGAAAGCCCATAATTGAAGCGTTTGCGGAGGCTGGCTTCTAACGCGTTGTAGCTGGAGTTCGCAATGCTTGCGATTTCGCCCACGGAACCGTAAACGCAGTCGTCCGGAGGTTGCGCCAGAGTGCATCCGGAATAGAGACGGCGTTGATTCACGTTGTTTTCCGTGGAAATCGGACAGGGCTCTGCCACCGAACAGCCCGAGCCAGTCGTAACCACACCGGGGTAGTAAACCGCCGGGTTCCCTTCGATGAAGCGCGGCAGGCGAACGCCGGTCGTGCCCACGTACCCGACCTGGAGCAGCCAGTCCTCGCCAAACGAACGCTGAATATTCAGATTCCAATCTTGGGCGTAGGGCAAATGCAGGTTGCGCGAGACCACGAGCAATGTCATGGGCCCGGGAGGAAAAGCTTTTCCAAACGGATCGGGAGCATAAAACGGATTGGCGAAGGAGTTGATGGGAAAACCTAACTGAAGAGTCTTCAGATAGGGAGGGGCGCTGATCGGATCCTGCAGCGGACCGCCTTCACCCGTGTAGTACGGCTCGTAAAAAATTCCGTAGGCCCCGCTGATTACCGTTTTCGAGTCACCGCGGGGATCCCAGGCAAACCCCGCTCGTGGAGCGAAACCTGTCTTCTGCGTAGGAATCAACCCCGCCGGGACGCCGGGATCGCCGGGATAGAGAAGTCCCGTTGGTGCGTTGGGAATTACACTCGACTTCGCACCGGGAACAAAAAGATTTACGCGATTCTTGTTTTCAGTGGCGGGGAAGGGCAGTTCGTAGCGCAGTCCTAAGTTGAGCGTCAAATTGGAAGTGACTTTGTATGTATCCTGCCCGTACAGGTCGATGGCGCGGGCGCGGATTTCACGGCTGAAGTCTCCTCCGCCTTGCAGAAAGACAACCGGATTGCCGGATAGGTAGTTGGCGAAGCCATTGTTATAGAGGAAGTCCTCAAACGAGGGGATGCCGGCGAATACGAAGAAGCCGTTGGTGGCGATGCCCTGCAGGGCATTGATTTGATCGCGACGATAGCCTCCACCGAACTTCATTTCGTGGCGGCCACGAATCCAGCTTAGAGAGCCAGAGAGGTCAAACGTATTCTGATAGGTGTTGCGCGGTCCGGTGATGGGATCGCCAACCGACGCGTATCCTCCAATCTGGATAAACGGGGGTCCGGCGGCAGAAGCCAGAGTAGGGGCATATTGAAAGCCCAAGCCGGATGGAGGCTCATGATTCAGGTGCTGGTCGAGCAGGAACGTGTTTCGCAAGAATGAAAAACGCGCAACGCCGATGGTGGTTGGTGAAAAGATGTGGGTCTCCTGGGCGACAAAGTTTTGCGCGCGATCGTATTCACCGACCGGAAACCCGGGGACATTCGCTCCCACCGGCGAGAGAGGATCGGTGGTTGGTCCGCTGCTATACATGTAGCGGAAGTTCAGGGTATCGGCTTGAGTGAGATAGTGATCGAGGCGCAGTCCGAACTGGTTGTTGTTTTCACTGAGGCTTTGGGTGGTGATGAATCCATTTGGCCCGCTGTTGGGCAAAGGAAAAAACGGCAGAACATTGGTGGCGATGGGATCAATGGGCGTGAAAAGAGTCATCTGGTTGAACGGCACCGGGGTACCGAAGAAGGTGAGTTGCCCCGAGGGATCGGCACAGATGCCGCTGGAGTTGAACTTGCTAGTGGCGGTGCATAGCTGGCCAAAATTGCCTTGCCGTTCGTCCGGCGAGGGCACGGTCGCGGGCACGCTCTCGCCCTGGCGATTGCGAAAGCCCTCGTAGTATCCGAAAAAGAACGTTTTGTTTTTGATAATGGGACCGCCGAGCGTCGCGCCGAACTGGTTCTGCTTCAGGGGCTGCACACTTTGCGTGAAATAGTCGGAGGAGTCCAACGCGTCATTGCGGAAAAATTCCCAGGCCGCACCGTGAAAAGAATTGGTGCCACCGCGAGTAACCACGTTGGTGGTGGAACCGGTATTGCGCCCGAACTCCGCGTTGGCGTTGTGGGTGAGAATTCGAAACTCGGCGATGGCGTCAATGGGCGGCTTTAGAACGAAACCGCCGTCTACGGCGCTCACGTTGTCGGCGCCGTCAATCAGGAAATTGTTCGACTCGGGGCGCTGGCCGTTGACCGCGTAGGCTTGATTGGCCCGCGCTGGACCTCCGGCTTCGAGAAGACCGGGAGTGAGCGGAACCACGCCGGGCTGAAGCACTCCCAACTGGGAGAAGTTGCGGCCATCCAGCGGCAGGTCGAGGATCTCGTGTTCCATCACGGTTTGCCCAAGGCTGCTGACTGTGTTCTGGATCAAGGCAGCGTTGGCATTCACCTCAACCTGCTGCGTCTCCGACCCGACCCGCAGATGCACGATGACGGTTGCAGTCTGGTTAACATCCAGAGAAATTCCTTCCTGCAGATATTTCTGGAAACGATTGGCCGCGACTTCCAGCCGGTAGTGGCCAACGGGTAATTCGACCAACAGGTAGTTGCCGTTGCGATCGGTGGTAGTGGTACGCGCCAGCCCGGTTTCGACCTGTCTGACGGTGACTACCGCCGATTGCACCAGAGCACCGCTGGGGTCGCTAACCGTGCCATGGATGTTGCCCGTAATTTGCTGGGCGCTGAGGTCAAGGTTAACCGCCGCGAGGAAAGTCAGCAAAATGCTGGCCAGGTTTCTGACACGAGTCATGGTGTTCCCACAGTCCTTTCGACGATCGCTTCTCTTGCCTATCTCTCTCGACATCAGAGCGCACGCACCAATCGTGGGGCGCACAAGCTGGTTGAGATGTCTGAAACGATCGAACCCCGAAGTCCGGCGATTATGGGGAGTCGAAACGAAAGGGTCAATAATCTGAAAGGGTTATCAGTCCTTGCGGCGCGAGACCGAAGGGGATGAGGTTTTCCTAAGATACTCGAGAAAATTCCTGCTCTACGAATGATTCTTGGATTATAATCATTCTCCTCTAAGATTATGTCTTCCCCCACGCGACTGGCTCACCAGGAATTTCGAGATCTCGCATGGAAGTATGGGCTTGCGGCCACGCACCAGCGGCAGGTCATCTATGAGGCCATTGTCGCTGCTCCGGGGCATTACTCTCCGGAGCAGATCTATGCCGAAGTGCGGCGGCGGACCCCATCCATCTCTTTAGCCACGGTCTACAAGAACCTGCGGCTGTTCGTGGATCACGGACTGCTGCGGGAAGTTAGTCCTCATGCTTCCACGTTGCTGGTGGAGGGAAATCTGGAACCGCATCATCACCTGGTCTGCGCGCGCTGCAAGGCGGTGCAGGATATCGAAGGTGATTTCATCAACTATAAAAAGCTGTCGCTGCAAGCGCCGCGCGGCTTCGACTTATCCCAACCACTGGTCGAGGTGTTCGGCCTGTGTCGGAAGTGCAGTTCCAAAATGTAAAGACAACTTCATAAGCGAAAGAGGAATTTATGTCTGAAGAGAAGCAAGTACTGGCCGGCGTGCCTGGCCCCGGGAATACGGAGCCAGAGGTATTACCCGAATCCAAATGCCCAGTAATGGGCGGCGCTCGCAGGGACACAACAAGCTGGGCTCCGACGAATGCGGACTGGTGGCCGAATCAGCTGAACCTGAAGATGCTTCACCAGCAGTCTCCTCTGTCCGATCCCATGGACAAGGAGTTTAACTACGCAGAAGAATTCAAGAGCCTCGACCTGAATGCCGTGATCAAGGACCTGCATGCCTTGATGACGGACTCCCAGGACTGGTGGCCGGCCGACTTTGGCCACTACGGGGGGCTTTTCATTCGTATGGCGTGGCACAGCGCCGGCACCTACCGCATCGCTGACGGCCGCGGCGGAGCTGGCTCCGGCCAACAACGCTTTGCGCCCCTCAACAGCTGGCCGGACAACGTAAACCTCGATAAGGCACGCCGGCTGCTCTGGCCCATCAAGCAGAAATATGGGCGGAAGATATCCTGGGCCGACCTTATGATTCTCACCGGCAATGTCGCCCTCGAGTCGATGGGCTTCAAGACGTTCGGTTTCGGCGGCGGGCGCGCGGATGTCTGGGAGCCCGAAGAGTACGTCAACTGGGGGCCTGAGGAAGAGTGGCTGGGGGACAAGCGCTATAAGGGCGATCGTGAACTCGACAATCCTCTCGGGGCGGTGCAGATGGGGTTGATTTACGTGAATCCGGAAGGGCCGAATGGAAAGCCTGATCCACTCGCTGCGGCACGCGATATCCGGGAGACGTTCGCCCGTATGGCGATGAACGACGAGGAGACAGTTGCGCTCATTGCCGGCGGGCACACCTTCGGCAAAACCCACGGCGCTGCCGATCCCAAGAAGTATGTCGCCCGCGAGCCCGAGGGCGCGTCCATCGAGGAGCAGGGCCTTGGCTGGAAGAACAGCTTCGGCAAAGGCAACGGCGACCAGACGATCTCAAGCGGCCTGGAAGTGATTTGGACGACCACGCCTACGAAGTGGAGCAACAACTTCTTCACGAATCTGTTCGGCTACGAATGGGAACTGACTAAGAGTCCGGCTGGTGCGCAGCAGTGGACACCGAAGAACGGCGCAGGCGCCGGTACAGTGCCGGATGCGCACGATCCGTCAAAGCATCACGCGCCATCGATGCTGACAACTGACCTCGCCTTGCGGTTGGACCCTGCTTACGAAAAAATCTCACGGCGCTTTTACCAGAATCCAGATCAGTTCGCAGACGCGTTCGCCAAGGCGTGGTACAAGCTGACGCACCGCGATATGGGGCCTGTCTCCCGCTACCTGGGCCCGCTTGTTCCAGCGGAGCACCAGTTGTGGCAAGACCCTGTTCCCGCAGTGGATCATGAATTGATCGGGGAGCAGGACATTGCCGCTCTGAAGGCAAAGATCCTCTCCTCCGGACTGTCGATCTCCCAACTGGTCGCGACTGCCTGGGCATCGGCCGCGACCTTCCGCGGCTCCGACAAGCGCGGTGGGGCAAACGGGGCCCGCATTCGTCTTGCACCGCAAAAGGATTGGGACGTGAACCAGCCGGCGGAGTTGGCAAGGGTTCTGCAGAAGCTGGAGGCGATCCAAAAGGAGTTCAACGGCTCGCAATCCGGAGGGAAGTCCAACGGCAATAAGCGCAAGAAGGTCTCGCTGGCTGACCTGATCGTTCTGGGCGGCTGCGCGGCCGTCGAGGAAGCCGCGAAAAAGGCCGGGCACAACGTAAAGATTCCCTTCTCGCCGGGCCGCACGGATGCTTCGCAAGAGCAGACCGATGTGCATTCATTCGCCGTGCTGGAGCCGACCGCAGATGGGTTCCGCAACTACCTCCGGATCGGGCACCACATACCGGCGGAAGAACTCCTGGTCGATAAGGCGCAGTTGCTGACTCTGACTGCCCCCGAGATGACGGTTCTGGTCGGCGGCATGCGCGTCCTGAATGCTAATTTCAAGCAGTCCAAAGATGGCGTCTTCACCAACCGGCCGGAGACGCTGACGAATGATTTCTTCGTCAACCTGCTCAGCATGAATACGGAGTGGAAGGCCTCCTCGACTTCGGGCGTGTACGAGGGGCGTGATCGCGCGACGGGAAAAATCAAGTGGACGGGCACCCGTGTCGACCTTGTCTTCGGGTCAAACTCCCAGCTCCGAGCAATCGCGGAAGTCTATGCAAGCGACGACTCGAAGAAGGCGTTTGTGAAGGACTTCGGGGCTGCATGGAACAAGGTGATGAACCTGGATCGCTACGACCTGGCGTGAGTTCGGTTCCGGCGGACTGGCGTGATCATGTTGGGAAAGTACGGGGGCTGACCCCGTATTTTTCGAGTGTCAACGTGGAAAGGGCTGCCCTGGCTTTGCGTGTTTTGCAAAGCTGGGCACCCCGGACATTCGCATAACCGATTTTTCTTCTGCCGCAGCCGCGATCCGAACATTGAGAAACATGCAGTGTTTTTGCGCCGAGAGTTCAGTGGTGGTGTCTCCCAGGACTCGCAAAAGAAGCGAGACCTGGGGCACCCGGCCACAGCCAATTTTGCCATGCGTATGGAACCGAAGCGATGCAAGGTTTAAGATTGAAACATGGCCAAGAAAACAGGAATCAACGATTCGTCTCTCTGGATCACCGCGATTGTCTTGTTGGCGATTGCCGCGTGGACATACTTTAAGAGGTAGAGGCATTCCTCGCTTGTCGCGGCTTCCAAATGGCACGGTCGGATTGCGATCCGGTGCGATGTGCGGCGCTGGACTGTGGGGACTTCGATGATCTTAAAGCAGTACTACCTGGGCTGCCTGGCCCACGCCTCGTATCTGCTCGGAGATGAGGACAGTTCGACCGCCATCATCGTCGACCCGCAGCGCGACATCCAGCAATATCTGGCCTATGCCGAGAAATTTGGGTTGCAGATCCGCCATGTTTTTCTCAGCCACTTCCACGCTGACTTCGTCGCCGGTCACCTGGAGTTGCGCGATTGTTGCGGCGCGACCATCCATCTTGGATCCCGCGCCCAGGCGGAGTACGCTTTCGCCGCCGTGAAGGACGGAGATACGCTTGACTTTCCGGGACTGCGGCTGCAGGTGCTGGAGACGCCCGGGCACACCATTGAGTCGATCTCGATCCTGGTGTTCGATCTTCGGAGGAACCCGGCGCAACCATACGCTGTACTTACCGGGGACACGCTGTTCATCGGCGACGTAGGGCGCCCGGACCTGCGGGCGTCGCTGGGATGGAGTGCGAACGACCTCGGCTCCCATCTTTACGACTCACTGCACAACAAGCTTCTGAAGCTTCCCGACGAAACTCTTGTCTACCCGGCGCACGGATCCGGATCTCTGTGCGGGAAGAATCTTTCCTCAGACACGGTCTCCCCGCTAGGAGTTCAGCGACTGACGAACTACGCGCTGCAACCAATGACGAAGGACCAGTTCATTCGGCTAGTGACCGCGGACCAGCCGGATGCTCCGCCGTACTTCACCTACGATGCCATTCTCAATACTCGCGAGCACACTTTGCTTGAGAGGAATCTGGAGCAGGTGCTTCATCCCATCGAGCTCGATGAAGTCCTGCGCATGGGAGAGGCAGGCTCTCAGATTCTTGACGTCCGAGACGCCTCGGAATATGCGAAGGGTCATCTCGCCGGCAGTATCAACATCGGACTCGGCGGCCAATACGCCACGTGGGCCGGCACAGTGCTTGACCGCGCCAAGCCCATCGTGATCGTTGCCGAGCCCGGACGCGAGAAGGAAGCTGCCTTGCGGCTGGGGCGCATCGGTTTCGATCATGTCACGGGGTACCTGCAGGGAGGCATGGAAGCGCTCGCTGGGCGGCCCGACCTGATCTGGCCTACGGAACGTGTCAGCGCTCCGGCAGTGGCGGAGGAACTGGCGAGCGACGGTCCGCCGCTATTGCTCGATGTCAGAAACCCGCGCGAGTGGGCGACCAAACATTTAGACCACAGCATGAACGTTCCGCTGAACAAGCTGCAAGAACGCATCGCCGAAATTCCACGCGATCGGCGGATTGCGGTCCATTGCGCGGGCGGCTACCGCTCGTCGATCGCCGCCAGCATTCTGCAGCAATACGGGATCACGAATCTAACCGAGATGGCGGGTGGGCTTGCCGCCTGGGAAGCCGCCAAGCTGCCGGTGGTTTCGGAAGGCTAGGGAGCCTACGAGGTACTACTCACGGCAAACCTGCGCTTCTAATCTGATCTCCTAAATCTGTTGTGATCTCGCTGCACACGATAGCGGGCGAGGGCGCCCGCTCCACATAACCCACTTATCGATGCTGGTCGCGGCGGCGGAGATAATCGATAAACATTTGCTCGACAGGCTTGTCGTAGGCCATTAAGACGTGGCGGACGGTGCGTCCGCTGACTACGTGGCAGACTTCTTCGGCCAAATTCTTGGCGTGATCGCCGGCGCGCTCGAGCGACTGGGTCATGAAGATGACCTGCAGGCTGGCCTGGCGGGCGATGTTTTCGGGATTCTCGATGTGGCGAAGAAAGATGAGGTTGCGAAGGCGGTCCATCTCGGAATCGGCGCGGAGAACTTCGACGGCTTTGCCGACGTCGCGAGTGGAAAAGGCGTCGCCGACGTCGGTGAGCATTTTTTCGAGGATGGTGGCCATGTGGGTGAGGTCGCGGGTGTCCTCGGAATCGATGCGTCCGGCGGCGGCTTGCGCGCTGTTGGCAAAGCTCAGAAGCAGGTCGCCGATGCGCTCGAGGCTGATCATGAACTTCATGCAGGCGAGCAGTTCGCGGGCCTCGGCGGGCTCGACCTCGGTGATGGCGGTGGTTACGGCGGTGTCGATTTCCATGTCGAGCGTGTCGAGATCGCGCTCGCGCTGGCGCAGCGAGTTGAGCAAAGTATTGGAGCCTGTGGCAATGCCCTCGGCGGCGGCGCTGGCGGCTTCTTTCGCGAGGCGACAGGCTTCGACGGTGCGGCGAACAATTTGATGATGGGCCGGTTCCGGCGGGAGGCTGTCGACGCGGGCAGTGCTCATGAGGGTGATCCTCTGGCGCGGGCTGGAACGGCGCGACCTGAGTAACTCTGATTTTGCCGTACCCATAACTAGATGGTCAACGTCTAAGAGTAGATTTTCTTCTTCAATGGCGGGTTAAGGGGCTGTGAATTTTTGGTCATTTTTCGCGCAGGAACCCGAATAACCACCAAGCACAGGAAGGAGCACGAAGGAAAACTAGTTTACGCAAACCGCTACCTGGGGTGACGCTGTTGTTGCTTGGCGGCCTTGCGTTGCGCTTTCTGGTATTTCTTCATGGCTTTGCGCTGCTGTTTGCCCAGCTTCTTGGAGGCTTTTTGCTGGTCCTTCTCCGCCTTCTTTGCTTCGCGAGCGTTTTCTCCGATGCTGGTGTTTTCGTGTTGAGCTGTCGCCTGCATGGACAGCGCGACGGTCAGGGCCAGCAGAAGGATTAGGGCGACTCGTTTCATAAGGTCTCCGGAGGGAGGATCTGTTGTGATCTTACACCGAGGCTGGCGAAGCGGCACTTCTCTCGACGGCGTCCATTCGTGCCTGGGGGCGCAGGGCTCCGCCCGAGCTTGGACGGCCGAGGCGGCCGTCGCCACAAGACTTGTGGCGCTGCCTATGCGGTGGGGAGGGTGAAGAGGAACGTGGAGCCGTGGGCTAGTTCGCTTTCGGCGCGGATGGAGCCGCCGTGGGCGAGCATGATGTGTTTGGCGATAGCGAGGCCGAGGCCGGTGCCACCGGATTCGCGGGAGCGGGCTTTGTCGACTCGATAGAAGCGTTCGAAGAGGCGGGGGAGGTGCTCGGAAGCGATGCCGGCGCCGAAGTCCTGGACGAAGAATTCGACGGCGTGAGGGGCGGGACGCGCGCCCAGCAGGATCCGTCCGCCGGATGCGCCGTACTTCAGGGCGTTATCGATGAGGTTGGAAAAGACCTGATGGATGGCTTCACGGTCGGCTAGGACTGGCGGGAGATTTTCCGGTGAATTACTAGAGCCGGTATTGCGACTCGACAGTTCCGAGAGGCGATAGCCTTTCACCGGCGAGCCGTGAATCTGGAGATCTTTAGCTTGGAGATCTTGGCTCCGCATTTCCTGGCTCTGGAGTTCTTGACTCTGCAGATCCTGGATCTGGAGATCGATGCCGTGACCGCGGGCAATCTCGCGGAAGCTTTCTTCGGCGTCGTGGAGAAGTTCGACGGGGGGAACGGGTTCGGCCTCGAAACGGGTTTCGCCGGATTCGACGCGGGCCAGGGTAAGCAGGTCCTCGGTGAGACGGGACATGCGGGAAGAATTCTTGCGGATGATTTCCAAAAATTCGCGAGTGGGGGCGACGTTTTCGGGGGTGCTGTCGAGGAGGGTTTCCGCGTAGCCCTGAATGGAAGTGAGAGGGGTACGGAGTTCATGGGAGACGTTGGCGATGAAGTCGCGGCGAGTCTTTTCGACGCGCTCAGTTTCGGTGAGGTCGCGGAGCACCGCGACTGCGCCTCCGTCGGGCAGCGGGGCGGCGGTAACATCGAAGGCGCGGCCGGGAACGATGGAGGTGGCGCGGGCGGTTTTGACCTCGCGGGTGGTGATGGCCTCCTTGACGGCGGCGAGAAAATCGGGGTCGCGGATGGTTTCAACCACAGGTTGCTGCAGGCGAGTGCCTTGCGGCACGAGACGAGCCATGGGCTGATTGGCCCACTGCACGAGGCCGTCGGCGCTGACGGCGATAACGGCGTCCTGCATGCTGTTGAGCAGAGTTTCAAGCTGGCGCTGGCTGGAGCGGACGGCGGCAAAACTTTGCTCGACGCGGCGGGCAGTTTTATCGATGGCGCCGGCGACTCGGCCGATCTCGTCAGGCGAAGTTTCGAGGATGCGGGCCTGGAGGTCGCCTTCGGCGATACGTGCGGCGACGTCGACGATGCGCTCGAGGCGGCGGGCGCTCCAGATGGAAGCCACAGCCGCGACTACCAGGGCAAATCCAAAAGCCATTGCGGAAGCCCACTCCAGGCGGTGGCGAACCTGGGCGGAGACGGCTTCGACATCGGAGAGCGGATAAGCGAGGCGGACGGCTCCGCCGGAGACTGGGGCTGCTACATAGAGAAAAGGAGTGCCGACGGTGGCGCTGCGGCGCTGGTCGACGCCGATCTTGCCGGAGAGAGCAGCGACGAACTCCTGGCGCTGGCTCATGTTTTCGACTGCGGGAGGGTTGGGATCGGAATCAGCCAGCACCCTGCCGTTGGCATCGATGATGGTGACGCGCGCGCCTGCGGCTTGCCCTTCTTGCGCGGCGATGTCGGCGAGGGAGTGGCCGCTGCGGTCGGTTTCAACGCGGTGGGCGAGGAGTTGGGCCTTCTGGATGAGGTTGCGTTCGATCTCGCTGCGCAGCGAGGACTCCCACGCGCCGCCGAGGGTGAGGTCAAAGAGGACGGCGGCGGCCAGGATGACGACCAGAAAGCTGGCCATCAACTTCAGAAAAATGCCGCTTCTCACTTCGGCGCCTCGAAACGGTAACCAGCGCCGCGAACCGTTCTGAGGTAGCGCGGGTTCTCCGGGTCAGGTTCAATTTTTTCGCGGATGCGGCGGACGTAGACATCGACCGAGCGCGGGGTTACGTATGAGGTGTCACGCCAAACCGAATCAAGTAGATGATCGCGGGAGAAGACGCGGCCGAGGTGGCGGGCAAAGTAATCGAGCAGGCGAAACTCGGTGGCGGTGGTCGGAACGGTTTGTCCGCGGACGGTTAGGGTCATAGCGGAGGGATCGATTTCGATGTCGCCGACTTTGAGTGGACTGGGCGGAAGCGGGCGTTCGAAGCGGCGCAGCACGGCTTTGACGCGGGCTACGAGTTCGCGCGGGCTGAAAGGCTTGGCGATGTAGTCGTCGGCACCGATTTCGAGACCGAGGACGCGGTCGGCTTCGCTGCTTTTGGCGGTGAGGAAAATGACAGGCACGGACGCGAGGCCGGGGGTTTGGCGGACGGTGCGGCACAGTTCGAGACCGTCGCGGCCGGGGACCATGATGTCGAGCACGAAGAGCGCGGGACGCTGGCGCTCGGCGTCGGCGATGACGTTTGAGCCGGTGGGGTAGACGCGCACGGCAAAGCCATCGTTCTCCAGATGGTGGCGAACGAGGCGGGAGATATCGGGATCGTCTTCGACGACGAAGATGCTTGGCTTCACGGCTTTATTGTAGCTGGAAAACGGTTGCCAGTTGCCAGTTGCCAGAACCGAAGCAGGACCCGATATTTATCGGATTGTAACAATCACGTTGGAGGCGGGGTCGAGGTGGAAGCGCTTGCCCGGTGGGACAACTGTAGTGGCGCTGTATTCGGTGATGATGGCGGGGCCGAAGTAGGTCTTTCCAAGTTTTAAGGCGTCGCGGAGATCTATCTTCGTGGAAAGTTTCTTGCCCTCGAAAAAGACCGGGCCCTGTGAAGGAGAAATCAAGCCGGGCTTTGCCCGGCCTGGACGGCCGGGGGCGGCCGTTCCCACTTGGGCATCTATCTCGACATGGTTCACCTTTCCCCTGGAAGCTGTGGCGGTCTTTACTGCTGCGCGGAGGCGGAGCGTTACCAGTTCGACTTCGCGGGCGGGGTGGGAGTAGCCGTAGCGACGGTGGTGTTCGTCGTGAAAGTCACGCAGCAGATTCTGCGTAAACGGCAGGTTCAGTTCGTAGCCCTGGCCCTGGTAGCGGATGTCTACGCTGCGGCGGTTCTGTACTTTCCCTTGCCAGTTCTCCCCGCAAAAATCTTCCACAGCTTGTTTTTCCAACTTCGAAAATTCACGGACGATCTGCGCTTGCGGAAGCTTGGCAGTTACGTGCCACAAAACAGTGCGGGAGTAATCCTTGACTACATCGCTAAACAGAATGCCTAGCGCGGAGAGCGCGCCGGGGAGTGCGGGCACGATTACGTGCGGGATGCCGAGGGCTTCGGCGAGGGCGCAGGCGTGCAGGCCTCCGGCGCCGCCGAAGGCGACGAGGGCAAAGTCGCGGGGATCTCGGCCGCGCTCGATGGAGACGACGCGGATGGCTTTCTCCATGGTGGAGTTGACCACGCGGATTACGCTGGCTGCGAACTTTTCAAGAGCGAGCAGGCTGCCTTGCCGCTTGACCCATTCTTTTGTGACGCGGCGGGTGCGGTCGAGGTCGAGGGTAAAGTTGCCTCCTAGAAATTGAGTGGGCTGCAGGCGGCCTAGTAAGAGATTTGCGTCCGTGACCGTGGGCTGCGTGCCGCGACCGTAGCAGATCGGACCGGGGTCGGCGCCGGCGGATTCGGGACCGACGCGAAGAACACCGGCGGCGTCGAAGCGGGCGAGCGAGCCTCCGCCGGCGCCTACGGTGTGGATATCGAGCATGGGCACGCCGATGGGAAGTCCAGCGATTTCGGCTTGGCTCGCAGCGGTAGGGGCGCTTTCGACCAGTGAGACGTCGGTGGACGTGCCTCCCATGTCGAAGGCGATTATGCGCTCGAAGCCACTGCGGCGGGCGCTGGCAGCGGCGCCTACTACGCCCCCGGCGGGGCCGGAGAGAACGGTACGGACGGGCTCGCGGGCGGCGGCGGAGAGGGTGGTGATGCCCCCGGAGGATTGCATGACAAAGATGCGGGGGCCTTCAGTGGTTGAGTCCCTATCCTTAGTACCCCTTTTCGCGGCGCTGAAGCGCCGCTCTTCGACGGTAATCCCTTGCGCAGTATTCCTCACCGCGGCAGTAGCTTCGCGTGCATTCGATTCGCAACGATGATTCGCTAGTTCTTGCAAGCGTCGCTCTAGACTCTCCAGGTAGCGCTGCATTACTGGTTGCAGGTAGGCGTTGATGACTACGGTTGAGGTGCGCTCGTATTCGCGGAATTCTGGGAGGACCTGGTGCGAGACGGAAAGCGGAACTCCGAGGGGCTTGAGCGATTCGGCGATTGCTAATTCATTTTTCGGATTCGCGAAAGCAAAGAGTAAAGAGATGGCGATCGATTCGGGCCGCTTCGCTGCTACTTGTACTCCTAGCGACTTCAAATCGCTGTCGGTGGGGGCGGTGAGGATTTCGCCGTCGCTGGCGGTGCGCTCTTCGATTCCGAAGCGCATATCTTTGGAGACCAGCGGTGCGATGCGGTCGAAGAAGAAATCGTAGAGCTTGGGGCGGGCCTGGCGTCCGATCTCGATGGCGTCTTCGAAACCAGATGTAGTGACCAGAGCGGTGCGGGCGCCTTTGTGTTCGAGCAGCGCGTTGGTGCCGACCGTGGTGCCGTGCAGGAGGATGAGTTCGCCTTCGTGTTCAATTTTGCGGAGCGCTTCGACGATGGCTTGGGAGGGGTCGGCGGGGGTGGAGAAGACTTTCAACATGCGCAGACGGTTGCGGTGGTCGATCCAGACGCAATCAGTGAAGGTGCCGCCGGTGTCGATCGCTACGCGAAGCGGTTGGGGGCGGCGGGGCATGGCGTTGGATTTAGAAAATGGCAGGTTGCCAGAAGCTCCGATCAGATGCCTCAGGGGCTGCAACCCTCCTATGTTTGGGATGCTTAACGCAGCGCTGAAGCGCTGCTCCACCCAAAAGCTGTTCTACCCAAGCCTGAGCCATCCAAAATCAGATCTTCGGCACCTCGTTAGGGTAACATTTGCAGTCATGAGATACGCATTCCTCGTTGAGACGTATGCCACCGAGCGGGTGAAGGTGGTCAGCGTGTGGGAGAAGGCTGGTGGGGCGAAGGCTGCGTTGCCGGGCGTGGGCAAGCAGGCGGTTACCGAGAGACCTTGAGCCAATCCCATGTCTCGCAAAAGAAGCGAGACATGGGGCACCCGGCTATCATATGCCGCCCCTGCGGGGCTGGACAGCCGAGGGCGGCTATCCCCACGTGAGTTGTGGTGATTCGCTCTCTTCCTTATCCCTTTGTGGTGAAGGCTAACGTCAGCAGCGTCTTTTGCTCCACCTCATGCGCTTTGGCGCTGCCCGTGGCGGGGCTGGCGCTGGAGCTGCGTTTTACCGAGAGCACATGACGACTGCCGGCAATGCGCTGGAGGCGGGGGAGCATGTTGAATAACGCGCCCATGTTGGCTGGCTCTTCCTGCACCCAGACAATGTCGCCGTTGTCGCCGTGGCGGGCAAATTCGGCGGCTAATTCTTGCTCTGGGAAGGGATAGAGCTGTTCCAGAAAGACGATTGCGGTGGAGTTGCCGTTTCTTTTTTTGCGTTCGGCTTGGAGTTCGTGGCCGATTTTTCCGGTGCAGACTAGGATGCGGTCGGCTTCTCCGACTTCAGTGTCGGGAATGACAGTCAGGAAGTTTGGGCGTGTGAAATCGGCTGTGGGCGAAGAGGCGTCGGCGTGGCGCAACATGCTCTTGGGGGTAAAGACGATCAGAGGTTTGCGCCAGTGGCGCAAGGCCTGGCGGCGGAGCAGGTGAAAATATTGCGCGGCGTTCGAAGGCTGCGCGATCTGGATGTTGTGTTTCGCGGCAAGCTGGAGGAAGCGCTCGATGCGGGCGCTGGAGTGCTCCGGCCCCTGGCCTTCGTAGCCGTGGGGGAGAAGCAGGACCAACCCGGAGAGCAGATTCCACTTGGCTTCGCCGGCGGAGATGAATTGGTCGATGATGGCTTGCCCTACGTTTACGAAATCGCCGAACTGGGCTTCCCAAAGAACCAGCGCTTCGGGATAGTCGCGACTGTAGCCGTATTCGAAGCCGAGCACGCCGGGCTCGGACAAAGTTGAGTTGTGGATTCCGCAGCGGGTCTGGTTGGGCGCGATGTTTTCGAGTGGGACGTATTCGTTTTCGTTCTCAATATCGATGAGAACGGAGTGGCGCTGGTTGAAGGTGCCGCGGCGGGAGTCCTGTCCGGAGAGGCGAACCGGAATGCCCGCTTTCGCGAGGCTGGCGAATGCCAGGGCCTCTGCCATGCCGTAGTCGATGGGACGCTTGCCTGTGCCCATCTCGGCGCGCTGCTCCAGAAGCTTTTTAACTTTAGGGTGAATGTGGAAGCCGTCGGGATAAGTGGTTAGGTGAGTGGTGAGTTCGGCCAATTCTTCGGTGGAGAGTCCGGTTTCAACTTCGTACTCTGCCTTGTGAAGGCCCCCGTAGTAATGGTCCCAATACGTGGGCAGATCGCGCATCAAAGGCTTCTGGGTGATGGCGCCGGCTTTTTTCTGGGCGGCTTCGAACTCGGAGCGGATTGCGGCGGCTTGCGCGGGAGCGTCGTTTGCTCCGGCGTCGTCGGCATAGATTTCCCAGAGCGGCGGATGCTCTTTGATCCTCTTGTAGAGCAGCGGTTGTGTAATGGTAGGGTCGTCGACTTCGCTGTGGCCGTGGCGGCGGTAGCCGATCAGGTCAATGACAACGTCGGTGCCGAACCGGTAGCGGTACTCGGTGGCCAGGCGAGCAACGCGGACTACGGCATCCACATCTTCTCCGTTAACGTGGAAGATAGGAATCGACTGGCGGCGCGCGATGCAGGCGGCGAAGCGCGTGGAGTGCTCTTCGAGATAGCTTGTGGTGAATCCCAGCAGATTGTTGACCACAACGTGAATCGTTCCGCCGACGGTGTAGCCAGGAAGGTCGGCGTAGTTCATGGTTTCGGCGAGGATGCCTTGTCCGGCGAAGGCGGCGTCGCCGTGGACCAGGAGCGGGAGATACTTTTCGCCTCCGCCTTCACCGAAGCGATCCTGTTTGGCTCGGGTGCGGCCTACAGTTACGGGATCGACGGCTTCGAGATGGCTGGGATTCGAAACCAAATGGATGTGAACCTTGTTGCCACCGCGCGTTATGTACTCTCCGGTCGCGCCCATGTGGTATTTCACATCGCCGGAGCCGAGCACGCTGCGTGGGTCCACGTCTTCAAAGCCGGCGAAGATCTCTTCATGAGGACGCCGGGCGACGTGGGCGATCACGTTGAGGCGGCCGCGATGGCTCATGCCCATCACGAGTTCCGTGGCGCCGAGCCGGGAGCCGGCTTCGAGGATTTCGTCGACTAGAGGGATGAGAGCTGTGACGCCTTCGAGCGAGAAGCGCTTGCTGCCGAGATAGCGCTGCTGCAT
>Ga0074045_10001503_pt1 | contig 22427 bp, 23 predicted proteins | sample BogForMeECP23OM2_FD_94442 | JGI IMG/M metagenome (GOLD analysis project Ga0074045, IMG submission 94442) | Bog forest soil microbial communities from Calvert Island, British Columbia, Canada - Bog Forest MetaG ECP23OM2 | ecosystem: Environmental > Terrestrial > Soil > Wetlands ... | reverse complement strand
TCGGCGATATCCGCGGCGAGCTATTGCTGATCGAGCCGGGCAAGGCGGTCTTCGCCCGCGGCGGGTTGCGAATCGAGGTCGCGCCCGAGCGATTACGGCGCGTCGAGGCGGCGCGGCCGGCCGCGGCCCCCGCCGCGGTGACCGTGACGACCGCGCGCACGCCGGCCAGCGAGCTGGTGTTGGTCGGCGAGCGGACCAGCGACGCGCTTCGCCGGCTCGAGGAGTTCCTCGATCAGGCCTACCTGACGAATCAGAGCGAAGTGCGCGTCGTGCATGGAATTGGTTCGGGCGCGCTCAAGAAGGCGATCCACGATTATTTGAGCACGTCGCCCTATAGCGCGGGCTTCCGGCAAGCCGAACCGCATCAGGGTGGCGCCGGCGCGACAATCGTGACGATCAGTGAATAGCGCCCAGTTAATAGCGTCAACGATCAGTGACTGGCGAACAGGATTCCTACCTACCACTTCTCGTAATGCACTGAGCGTCGCTCGTAGCCGGCGCCGCGCAACTGATCGCGCAGTTCGATAACCCCCGGGCCGACGCCGCAGATATAGAAGTGCCGCGAGCGATCGGTGTCCGCGTCTATCCAGCGCCCGCGGATCTCGTCGCCGAGTCGGGCGTAGAGCGGGCCGCTGCCGCCGCTGATCACCAACGTGCTGATGTGCAGGCGCGGATGGGCCGCGGCGAGCGCCTCGAGTTCGCGCAGATAGAGCAGGTGCTCCGGACGCTCGGCGGCATAGAGAAGTTCCACGCGACGGGTCGAGCTTGTCGCCAGCGCGCGCCGGATCATCGGACGAATCGGCGCGATCGCGGTGCTCTCCGCGATAAAGACGAGCGGCGCGTCGGGCGCCGCGGCGAGCGTGAACGCGCCGTACGGACCGGTGAAGCTGAGCTCGTCGCCGGTTGCGCGCGCGAAAAGCCACGCCGTGCCAACGCCGTCCGGCACGCGATTGAAGACGATTTCGAACGGTCCGGGTTCTTCGGGCGACGACGCGATCGTGTACGGCCGGACGCGCCCACCGTCGGCGAGCGGAATCGCGATCGAGATGAACATCCCGGGAGTAAACCGCGGCAGCGGGGTTTCGAGAGTCCGGATGAAAAGCGAGCGGACGTCGTCCGTATGATCAAAAATCCGCTCGATCCGCGCCCGATACCCGGCACGGCCGGCCGGCTGGGACGCCCCGGTTACGCCACCGGCCGGATTCTTCGCACCTTCACTCACCGTGGCTTTCGCTTACCTGATTAATCGTAAAGCGTGGCACCACGACGACGATTTCGGCCGCCGGGTCCTCGATAACGGCCTGACAGCCCAGCCGGGAGGTCGGCGTGAGCCCCGGCGCCCGATCCAGCAGGTCCTCCTCCTGCTCCGAGGCCTGACCAAGCCGGTTCAGCCCCTGCTTTACGATGACGTGACAGGTCGTGCAGGCGCAGTTGCCGCCGCACGCATGTTCGAGATGGACGCCGTGGCCGAGCATCACATCCAGAATCGAACCGGGCCGGCCGTCGTGGTGAAAGGGCGCCTTGGCGGGATCGAATTCAATTGTGCGTTCGGGATCGCCGTTTTCGAAGATTACGCGGAGCGTTGCCATCGTGTTCAACAGCTCAAGGATATGCGCTTGAGGCCGGCGGGGAAAGAATGGATCGGTAAGGGGTAGTGGGCGGTTTTGAAAAAGGACGATAAAATGAAGAAAATTTATCTCGGATTCGTCGTGGCAGTTCTGTTTGGGACGCCGGGTCTAGGGACGCCGAAAGATTGTCACATTATGGTGTCAGCATCGCACCCGACCATCATTGATAATTGTCGAATTTCCGCTGCTGCCGGTAGCAGAGAACCTTTGGTCAATGTCAAACAGAAAAGATTGGTGATAAACGGAGCCTTAATTGAGCCAAGCGTAGCTGCTCCTATCGCGTCGATCCGCAACGCTGATCCAAAATTGCCGCATCCTTACCACCCTTAATCATTAGGTTGGTAATCGCCGTATCTGAGGCATCCGGGCTCAACGCATAGCTGTTCGCACCAGCGATAAGCGAGACGCTGCTCATCGTACCGCTGCCATTGCCCAAGGTGAGGGTCGGAATGGTCCAAGAACCATTCGCATTTTTCTTGAATGCGGCGCATGGTACTTCGTTTATTGCTTCTTCCCAATTCGCAGCTTTGTAACTCTGCTGCGCTTGCGTTGCTAAAGCAGGCGTTAGACCAAGAATCGTTGCCGCGATCAAAGCACCCTTTATTTTCATCGCTTCCTCCTTATTGGTCCCGATGTTATACTCTTCCCATGCCTACCCGAGCAAGTAGAAATCGAGGCGGCAAGCGAGCTGATTTTGCTCAAAATGCGCTTCGCGTCTTTGAAGAAGCCATCGGCGACGTTCTGAAGCCCGCAGAGGGCAAGAATATCCACGCGCAAGCGCTCTCCGCGCTTGGAGCATCGAAGGGCGGAAAGGCCCGAGCTGCTAAGTTGTCGCCCACAAAGCGCAAGGCTATCGCTCAGAAAGCGGCTGCTGCTCGTTGGCGAGTAAAGCCTTAATCACTCGGCGGCTCCGATTCAGGCATCGGCTGGTTAGTGGGAAGTGGTAGATACATTGTCATCTGAACCGGCATTTTGCCGTACATTTGCCCCATCCTGTCCCGCAACTCGCGCATCGTAGTGCAGGTTTTTGCGATCCCGATTAGCGTATAAATGTGCTGGATCAACTTTCGTAGACCATACTGATCTGAAAGCCATTGGTGCCAATTTCGTCCTTTCTGAGGTTGCGGTTTATTTTCCTTGAGCCACTTGCAAACATCCCGATCCAGGTACTGATAGACCAATTCGGTAACCAAATGCCCCCAATATTTTGGCCTTTGAGTTACCGAACCTTTCCAATTTGTTAAGCGACCAAATTCCTGCCAAAGTTCATCCGGAAACGTTTTTTCCCAATCGCGCATTTCCTCGGCTAGATAGGCTTTAAGCTTCACACGCAAAGCATCAGCGGCGCGGTCGTATTGGTATCCCGTCGCTTCATCGATCAACGCAACAAGCCCCACTTTTGCGCAAGCCGCCAGAAACATACTGGCTTTAACTGCGATTTCTTTTTGCCGATCCGTATCGAGCGCTCCTGCTGCGAGAGCGCGAATATAAGCGCGACAAATTTCGAGAAACGTCTCAGCCGAATAACCCAATACTTTCTTGTTGGTGATGTGGAGCGAGAACTCGACGGCTAATCCGGATAGGTCGGGAGGGATATATTCCCGAAGCGCCGCTACCTGAAGGTAGTTCTCCAAATTACCGCCACCCTTTCGATCTGAAAGTAACCCCGTCGCTCCGGTTCTACTGATAACGCGAAGACCATTTTCGAGAACGAAGACAGGTACTTCCATGTCGCCGATGGGAAGCGCTCCCCACCAAGCGGCCCTTGGAACTTTGGAATCTTCATCCGGAGAGGCATGTACAGGTTGATGGTTCATAAAGTCTGACGCTGATAGGTCAATTCCCTTCTCAGCGGCAAGCTTCAACAAAATTGGTTGCCACTTTGCCGGAATGATACCCGTCTTTCCCCAATGCTGAATCGTCGTCTGTCCCTTTCCGACTAGTGCCGCAAGGGCAGATTGACCGCCAAACTTCTGAATAATATTGCGCGCTGCGCTCATAGGAACCTCTCTCATCTCATCCCTAAGTATCAATTTTCTAATTGTTAAGCAACTAATTTTTTGATATCTACTATCAATATTTTACCAATCCGGATATTGACAATGCAATCGCGAGCAAGCATAATTATGGACATGAACAAGCTGTCTGTCGAGCGTCGTGCGCGGATTCTGGCCTGCTTGTGCGAAGGGCTTTCGGTCAGAGCAACTTGCCGATTGCTAGACTGCTCCAAGGATGCAGTTCTAAAGCTGATCGTGGACGCTGGCGAGGCATGCGTGGCCTATCACGACGCCATGATTCAAAGTGTCGCTTCCAAGCGCGTACAGGTGGACGAGGTTTGGAGCTTCGTTCACGCCAAGGCGAAGAACGTACCGGAAGAAAAGCGCGGTCAATTCGGGTTCGGCGACGTGTGGACGTGGACGGCTATCGATGCGGATTCCAAGCTGATGATCGCCTTTCACCTTGGGCGTCGTGACGCGGGCGCTGCACACACGTTCATGAACGACGTTGCGGGGCGTCTGGCGAACCGTGTCCAGCTAACGAGCGATGGCAATCAGGTTTACTTGGCTGCCGTCGATGAGGCGTTCGACCGTCAGATCGATTATGCAATGCTCATCAAGAAGTATGGCGAATCGGCGGAGTCTGAGAAGCGCTATAGCCCGGCTGTCTGCGTCGGAGCGGATAAGACTCCGGTACGCGGACGCCCTGACCCTGACCATATCTCAACGAGTTACGTGGAGCGCTCGAATCTCACGGTCAGGATGCAGAATCGGAGATTTACCAGACTCACAAACGCTTTCTCGAAGAAGCTGCGGAATCATCGCTGCATGTTCGCTATCTTCTGCGTCTACTACAATTTTGTTAGAATTCATCAGACATTGCGCGTAACGCCAGCGATGGAAGCCGGATTGAGCGATCACGTTCTGTCGTTCAATGATATAGCCGCGCTAATCCCTTGAAAATCAAAACCGCCCACTACCGGGTAAGGCCGCCGTCTGCATATTTAGCCACAAAGGCTCACGCGAAGACACGCGTGAACACACTTAGATTATTGCGTCTTCGCTCGAAATTCGCCAGAATGAATGCGATTAACGGTACGGGGGGAGGATTTCTGATGGCGACACTCACCAAGCGGCAAAAGCAACTGGTCGATTATCTGACCCAATACATTGCCGAGCGCGGCTACGCCCCAACGCTCGCGGAGATTGGCCAATACTTCGGACTTTCCTCGCTGGCGACCGTGCACAAGCATCTGCACAATCTCGAAGCGAAGGGCTTTATCCGCCGGATGCATAATCACAGCCGCGCGCTTGAGATCGAAGGGGCAAATGGCAATCAGAGCGGCGTGAAAAAGTTGGCGATGGTCGGGCAGGTCGCCGCCGGTATCCCGATCGAGGCGGTCGAGGGGCACGATTCGATTTCCGTGCCCGAGGAGTTCGTGCGGCGCAGCGATACTTTTTGCCTGCGGGTCAAGGGTGAGTCGATGGTGGACGAGGGGATCCGCGACGGTGACTATATTATCGTCGAGGGTCGCGACGGGGCCAATCCGGGCGAGACGGTCGTCGCATTAATTGGCGACGAAGCGACGGTGAAAAAATACTATCCCGGCGAGAACGGGACAGTGCGCCTGCAGCCGGCGAATCCGACCATGCAGCCGATTTTCGTGAACGCGGACGAATTGCGAATCCGCGGTGTGGTGGTCGGCCTGATGCGCCATTACCGCTGAAGGCGTCGCCCTACCGCCGGATGGCGCGACGCCGTCGTCGAGGGCGAATCACGGCGTTCCGCACAGCGTGCCGTTGATGTCGCATTGGGGCTTGATACCCAGGTCGCGCTGCCCCTGGTCCAGCGTGGCGATCGCGGTATTGGTTTGCGCGTTCGGAGCGCATCCACAAAGCTGGCTCGCGCAGCAGCTGCATTGAGCCGCTGTTTCAGCTTTAATTATTTCCGAAACGTCACACTTCGCCAGTTGAGCGCACGCGGTGCCCACCAGGTTCCGGTCGCTGCATTCATCAGTGCAAAGCGTCGCGTCGCAGGTGAAGCCCGCCTGCACTGCCCCCTTTTGCAGACAACTGCTGTACTCATCGCAGACCACTCCACAGTCGACGCCGCTGTGCGACGGCAGGGTAGTAGTTCCTGGCACGTACAGCGGGCATCCAAATCCTCCCGGCGCGTCTGGCAGACACGACCCGGGACTGGGACTGGGAATGGGAAGGCCCGCCGCGCCCGCGTCACTCATAGCCGTTATCAAGTCGGGCGTGGCGGTTGGTGTCGCCGCCGGAGCATAAGCCGCCGACCACGTCAGGTCGCCGCCCAACGTGCATGACTGGTCGTTCTGGCCGACCTGGTAGGGTCCGTCGAAGACCGGACAGGAGCATTGCACGATTCCGGACTGAGCAGTCTTGAAACACGGCGCGGTCATGCATCCGGCGTAGGGCGCCTGCGCGCAACTGGTTTGGCCAATGCCGTTGGTGGGGACGCAGTCGAAACTGAAGGTGGAGTATATGCTGGTTCCAGGAATGAGATCTCCCTGATTTACCGACTGGCAGACCGGCGCCGAGTTAATCGTCCCGCATAGGCTGCCGTCGGCCCCGCATTGTAAAACGGTGGCTTGATAGACCGTGTTGTTCAGGATGGCGTTGATATCGACGAAGTAAACCCCGTACGGAATGTCGTAGCATTGGCAGTTGGCGTAGCGACCGTCTGGTGTCAACGTGCACGCCAGATCCTGCGGGCCGGAGCTCGGTCCCGAGTAATAGCAGAGCGCGTACGGGCCGCCCCGGCATGGCACAAAATTGCTCGACGCGAGAGTGATGTCGGCATAGGCCGGGCCGTAAGTGGTCGTCCAGTTCGCCGGGTCGCTCCAGAACGCATACGAATTCGGGACAAAGTGAACGATTCCCGGCGAGGGCGATCCGCTACTGCTCCCATTACAGCCCGCCGCAAGCAGCATGACCAGTGCGAAAAGATGCAGCGCCGACTTGGCGCGACGAAGATCAGGACCCCCCAGGAGACCCCCGCAACCGCCCATAGTCTGATTCCCCCCCCGCGCGTGAACGTTATCCGGCGAACGAATAACCTTTACCCTTTCCAGTCAGCCAGTGATACACACCGAACCTGGGAGTGAGCACGATCACGCAAAAAGTCGCGAGACGCCGAGCTCGATCAGCGCGGCGCCGATCGCCCCAAGCGCCCCGCAGCCGATGGCGAAGATAGTGACATAGGCGAAATCTCGCACGGAACCGCTGGCGGAGTCTGGCCATCGTTCACGGCGATCGCGGGCACGATGGATCGTAGTGAGTTGGATCGCCGTGCGTCCGGTGTTCCCGGCGGGAACCGTGCCCTTTACCACGGACAGCCGGTGAGCGGTTCCGCGCAGCGGAACTGCGGTCCCGCCACGCGGCCGGCGGCTGAATTGGCGCGGGCGGCGCGCGATCAGTCGTGGGTCGTCCAGGTTAGTCAATTGTGTTGGCTCGCAGCGGGCAGCCGGGTGACCCTGTCGAGCGATCCGATTGTCTTGCGCGGCTGGGGAAAGCGCACGAAGAAGGCCGCGCCATGACCCGGCGTGGAGCGCAGTTCGACCGTCCCGCCGAGTCGCGTGACGTTCTGCCGGACAATTGCAAGGCCCAGCCCGACGCCGCGAAAACGCCGCGTACTCGAGCGGGACAGTTGCACAAAAGGCTGCGACATCTCTTCAAATAGCTCCGGGCTAAGACCGGGGCCGGAGTCGCTTACTTCAATTTCCACCGTATCGCCATGTTTGGTGCGAGGGACCCGGCGAATCGCGATAGTTACCGAACCGGATTCGGTGAATTTGACCGCATTCAAGGCAAGATTGATGATGGTGGCGGTCACCGCGCGCCGCGGGGCACGGATGGCCGCCGGGGCGCGCTGAAGGTCGAAGCGCACGTCCAGCCCTTTGTCCGCATTCGCCGCGGCGACCGCGGGTTCGACGTCGGCCACGATACTCTCGATAGTCAGATGTTCGGCCGTGCTGGTTTCGGCGCCCGCCTTCGCGACCACGAAGGCGAGCAGATTCTCGAGGGTCTGCTGCAATTCGAAAGCGTTGACGTTCATCCGCTGGACCAGCTCGCGCGGCTGATGGCCAATCTGATCCGCGTATTCCTCCTGCAGCATCTCCAGGCGGCCCATCAGGGCCTGGATCGGGGTGCGCAGTTCGTGGGCCAGATTGCCCAGGGCCTCAAACGTGAGGCTGTCGCTCCAGGCGGTAAGCGCCGTGCCCGGACCCGGCTGACTTGCGGCAAATACGCGACTAACGCCATTTCCCAGCAATCTTTCCACAGCGTTTCCCCCGTGATCCGCGCCGTGCGTGCCCTTAGTGGTTAAGAGCGAATATTGCACGAAGCGGACAAACCCGAGGCTAATCGAGGTCTGGGGATAACCCAACTCTAATAGTCACTAGTTCGGAGGGAAAAAGTACCTAGATGACCAGGGAAAAGTACTTAGTAATTGGCGGAGGCCGTAGTCCCGGCAGAGTCGACCACCACGCTTGGGATCGCGCTAGTCACTCGCGATCAGGCGCGGCGTCGCGTCGTGACGCGGAAAGGTGTCCGGAATTGGAGCTACGAATCGGGCAGGGAGCCGTCTGGCCGCACGACCATGCGCGGAGGGAAGCTATCGAACTGTGGCAATTGATCGGTGATTTCAAACCACGACGCTTTCGAGCCGGCGAATACATGGAAAGCCGGCCGAATCGCGGGATCATCGTCGAGCGTTCCCATCGCGAGCCCGAGGGTTGCGGGATTGTCGTCAAACAAGCTGACCAGGGTGGAACCGCAAACCTTGCAAAAGGTGCGAGTCGTCCCGGGCGATGAGACATAACCCGTAAGCAGCTCTTCCCCTCTGAGCCAGCGGAAATTCTTGCGCGGCACCGCCACGGGGCTGCGGAAAGCAGCACCAGTCGCTTCCCGGCACATCGAGCAATGACAATTGAGAGCCGGACCGATTTCTCCCGCGATCGCGTAGCGCACGCCAGCGCACAGGCAACTACCAGTTATCATCGCAGCGCGACTCCTCTTAATTCTGCATCTCGCTAGTCTCAGGTCTCTAAGGTTTCGATCGCATCCACCTATTCCCGCGGTGTCATTCTGAGAGCTTGTGAATTTTTCGACTCGCGCAAGAGCGCTCTCGTTTGTCATCCTGAGCCGGCGAGCAGCGCGAGCCGTGTCGAAGGACCTGCGCGCAGCGTCTTCAGCTCATTTCTCGGCTGCGGAATGAGATCTGCTTGATGCTCAGTGACCCGCCTGGTGAGATCGTTGATCAACCCGATATACAAACGTGCGTACGATTCGACATCACGTAAACGTAATAGGGCATGGGGAGGCGCTGCTCGTGGGTCCTTCGACACGGCTCGCGCTGCTCGCCGGCTCAGGATGACAAATTGAAGATGCTTCTGCACTAGTCGAAAAATTCACAAACTCTCAGAATGACGGCGAGCGCGCTTCCGCTGACGAAGATATTTGCAGAACACTAGACTAGACTAGGCCTTGAGGACTTCCAACCAGTTCGCAAGGAGGTGACGGGTCAGTTTGAATTCGACCTTTGGCTTGGAGATTGATCGGCTCGGTTTCGAGCAGTCGCAGCGACCTGACCATACCCGCCGTGTGCGTCTTGTACTTGAGAAAATGCGGGGTAGTCAGATGGGCTTCATAAGCGGCATGATCGGCGTAAGCTTCGATCACTCATACTTGGTCGGGGCTGCCTTTGATCGCGAGAGCATAGAGGAAAAGGACTCCCGGCTCGATCCGGACTGAGGCGTCGACCTCTTCCGCGAGCAGCGCGTTGTACGCGGCAATTTGGTTCGGGTCGATTTCTAACTCGGCAATTCGGACTATAGGTCCAATCCTGTTTGGTGGCATCAATCGCCTCTCCACTTCGTGCCGGGACCCCGCACGGTCGGGTTTTCGGCTTCAGACGAGCCTTTCATCTACGGTCTCAATGAGGGCAATAATATACTTCCGTAATCCTCGCGCTCCTCATTGTCTTATCTTTCGCACCAATGCTAAGGGTTTCATTAGCCCTCGGGCCTTGTGATGATTTCGGAGGTCGATCGCGATCTTTGGCACGACGTACTTCAGAAGCAACGCCACTTGCGGCATGGGATCGCTTCGACCCCCAACCACAATGAGTTTTACCGATCGACACTCGTCTATTACGGACTTTATACGGCCGATGGTCTTTTCGACATCGTCTAAATCTTTGAAAGAAAACGCCATCCCCATATCTTTCTTAGGAGGCAGCAAATTGTAGATGCGCAACTTTTGCATGTCGGCTTCTTGAACCTTTTGCTGTTTTAGCTTTTTTGCTATCCCGTCGAGCATTTTCTCTTCGCTGGAACGGTTGGGCCGACCGTTCCATCGTAATGCCACATAGATAACTCTCGGGTTCGTACAACCGAACTCTCTTCCGGGGAGATAGCGAGTTTCCTTCATTGTTCACTCCGTTGCGCGGCGTGCCAGGGTGGGATGGAGAGAGTCGAGATTGGTCAACTATATTATTGCCTCAATGAGGATGGATTCCGAACCAGTATGACATGATCTCGAGGTCTTTCCCCGCCCGTCAGGAGGCTGGCATTTTTCAAACTGCTGCCCCTCGGTGACCTCTGTTCCTGAGCAACCCGCGACGTTCGGTCTCGCGATTCGGTGGGATGGGGTATCACCGCGGTCACGGCGTTGCCAGTACTCATTCGACGACACCGAAGCAGTCGCCATGAACGAGAGCACGAGAGTGGATGTTACGTATTAACTTTTGGAAACGGCCGCTCTTTCCACGAAATGCCAACAGACGCGTTTGCATCCATGCGGAGATCGTCCACCTTGCGGGCGAACAGATAAGGATTGTGTCCGCATGTCATTTGGCCCATCCATGGCACTCTCTTCAACCTGCCAAATTGGGCCGGATACGTGGTGTGGCCCGATTTAGCGTAGCGGATGCGCGCTTCTAAACCGAGGGAAGAGTTCACATATAGAAGTTCTACAATTACCCTGACGTGCTCGGCGGAAAGGCGAGGGTTTAGGCTAGCCGCAATCCTCTCCGATTCGTGCACCTCTGCATGTTGCCCGGCGCCATCCCACGTCACAAGCCATACGCTTATTCCCCTTTTTCTCTTTCCGCGCTTGTCGCTGATGGGGTTGATGCGCTCCTTTGGAAGGCCCGCCATCCGGTTCCGTGCGGGGAACCCCATCGAATCGAGGCCGGTATAGTTGCGAAGGCGCGCCGGTCAGGCGGGCTTGTCGGGCTTGGCTTCGACGGTCGCGGTGTCGGAGGCCGTGGCGCTCTTGGCGGGCGCCGCCGGCTGATCCTCGTTCATCGCCCGTTTGAAATCTTTAATAGCGCGCCCCATCGCGCCACCAACGTCGCCGAGTTTGCTCGGTCCGAAGATGACCAGGATGATCAGCAGCAATATAAGCAGATGCGAAGGTGCGAAAATGTCCATAAATATGTGACTCCGGAACCGGCCGAATTATGCCCTCCGATAAGCTCTCGCCACGCTCCGAGCCTGGTCTGCCTTCCGTCGCCGGTTCGAACCACAAGCTTACTCACGGCGACCCCTGATTGCTATGGGCAAAGGCTAACTCGGGGCGTTTGCGGCGGTCCTGAGCGAGACCACCGGTTCGCGTTGCGTGCCCATCATATAAGGACGGGAGCCCGGCTCGCGCTCGAAGGGATCGACCAGCCCCAACTCCTTGCCCATCTCGCGCACCGCGGGCAGCACTTCCTCGCCGAGCAGGCGGATATTGGTCATCCGATCGGCGAAGCTGACCGGTCCCTGTGTCGCGAAGAAGCCGAAGACACTCGGACGCAGCGTCTCGAGAATCCGGCGAATCTTGGGCAGGACGCTCTTCGGGGTCCCGGCGATGACCGCCATGCTCTTCTTGGTCTTTTCGTAGCGGCCGTAGATAGCGGCCTTGGCATCTTCGATCGAGGCCTCCCCTCGCTGCATCCGCTTCTTGGTGCTTTCTTTGCGGGGCTTATCCTCACCGCGTGCCCGGCTGAGCTGCTCGGCGCTGACTCCCAGGGTGCCGGCGCCGCTCTCGCCGGCGGTCGTGCGAGCCAGGCGGCGGGTCGCCTCCTTCGAGTTATAGCCGGGCGGCAACGTATGCTCGGGGCGCGAGAAGTTGACCTGGCCGCCGCCGAACAGATGGCATCGGCCAAGCGCGTCGGCCTTCGCCTCGGTCTCCGCAACCTGGACGTGTTGCAGATAGCCGAAGTTCTCCGGACCGGCGAGGTAACCCTCCTGCGCCGCGATATCGCCGTAGATATTCCACAGCTCGACGGTCGCCTTCAGGCCGGTGCCGAGGCCGAGGTAGAGATAGCGATGCCGCGCGCACCATTCGACCGTTTCCGGACTGAGCACGCCCGGAATCCAGATGGGCGGGCGCGGCTTCTGATACGGGGTCACCCAAGGATTAATGAAGCGATAGTTGAAATGCTTGCCCTCCCAGCGGAACGGACCCGGCCGCGTCCAGGCGGCGAGGATAACGTCATGCGCTTCGTTGAAGAGCTCGCGGTTGTAAGCGGGATTGGCGTTGTTGAAAATCTGCTCGCTGCCCGCGCCGCGTACCCATCCCGGCACCAGACGTCCGCGCGAGATACAATCGATAGTCGCCAGCTCCTCGGCCACGCGCAGCGGATTCTTGAAGGTCGGCAGGGGATTACCGAGCAGCACGATCCGCACCTTTTTGGTGATGCGCGCCAGAATCGACGCCTCGACGTTCATCACGCCGCCCATGCAGAAGGGCGTCCCATGATGTTCATTGAGCATCACCGCGTCGAAGCCCATCTCCTCGGCATAGACCGCCTCGTCGAGATACTCCTGATAGAGCTGGGCGCCCTTCTCGGCGTCGAAGAACTTGTTGGACAGGCCGAAGAAGGCGCCATGCTTGATAACCTCGTCTTCCGGCACGTAGCGATAGGGCCGTTCCGTGAAATACATCAGTTGCATAGAGTCGCTCTCCCTTTGGCGGCAGGCGCCCGCGCAATCCAGTCGTCAGGCTCAAAGTAGGAGCCTGCGGGGCTTTTTTGCAAGCCCCAAAATCCGCCCCCACCGGGCAGCCCAAGCGCTCCGCTATTCTTCCATCATGCTCTGCATATCGCCGAGCGCCTCGGCGAACTCTTCCATGAACTCCTGGACGACGGTGCGGCTCGACTTGATACTGTCGACCAGCCCGACCCCCTGCCCGACGAAATAGGTGACGAGCTCACGAGCCTTGGCGTTGCCGCGCTCGGCGGCGTGCTGGGCGGCGGCCAGGGCCGGCTCACTGAGCATGGTCTGAAAGGGCATCGGCAAGGGGGTAGGGCTCTCCGGCGTTTCCCAGGCGTCGGTCCAGGCCGAGCGCAGTTGGCGCGAGAATTTGCCCGTGCGGCACTTGGAACGGACGGTATCGCGCGAGCGGGCGGCGATCATCTTGGCGCGGAAGATTTCGGTCGTCTCGGATTCGGTCGTCGCCAGCCAGACCGAACCGGTCCAGACGCCCGCCGCCCCCATCGCGATACAGCCGGCCATCTGACGGCCGGTCATGATCCCGCCCGCGGCGAGCACCGGCACCGGGCGGATCGGCTTGATCGCGCGGATCACCTCGGGCACCAGCACCAGCGTCGACACTTCGCCGCAATGGCCCCCCGCCTCCCATCCTTCGGCGACGATTATATCGACGCCCGCCTGCACCTGGCGGACGGCATGCTCCTTCGCGCCGACCAGCGCCGCCACCGGAACGCCATGCCTGCGGCCAAGATCGAGCATCGCTTGCGGCGGCACGCCAAGCGCGTTGGCGATCAGCTTGATCGGATGGCGAAACGAAATTTCGAGCAACTTGAGCGCTTGCTCCTGCATCAGGTTGGAGGGCGCTTCCGAGTGCGGCTGGCCGGGGTCGCGCGGCCGCGGCTCCTGCGGCTCGACGCCGTAGCGGGCAAGCAGGTCGCGGATAAAATCGCGATAGGCCGGCGGGATCCGTTCCGCCAGCGCGTGCGCACTTACGCCCTTCTCATGCTTGACCGCGAGGTTTTCGGGGATCAAGACGTCGACGCCGTACGGCTTGCCCTCGATATGGTCGTCGATCCACTTGAGCTCATGCTCGAGCTGGTCCGGGCGGAAGGCGACCGCGCCGAGCACGCCGAAGCCCCCCGCGCGGCTTACCGCGGCGATCACGTCGCGGCAGTGGCTGAAGGCGATCAGCGGGAAATCGATACCGAGCATTTCACAGATGGGCGTTTTCATGGGTTCACCTCGCGCAGGGATCGCGTGCCCTCGAAAGTAGATCATTTCGCGCCCCTGTACCTAGCGCGGGAGGATCACCGGTCAGTGAAGACCAATCTTGCCAGATGGGCCGATTTGCGATTCGCTGGGATCGCGATGGACGCTTTGCGAAGCTCCCGGTTCCGACACGCACTGCTTTACGGTCTGCTCGTGGCGAGCGGGTTGGGCGTCTGCGGCTGCGCGGCGAGTCCGGAGAACTCCGCCGCCGCGAACGCGACCCCGGTCGTGCAGGTCCAGAGCCGCCCAACGGCCCTCGATCCGCTGATGGCCCGGGCGAAAGAGGCGCCGTCCGACCATGTGATGACGATGGAGCTCGAGTTCGCGGTCCGCAATCAGGCCCAGCTCGATCAACTGATGGCGCAAATCGAGGACCCGCACTCGCCGCGCTATCAGCAGTGGGTCACGCCCGAGGAGATGCATACGCGGTTCGGTGAGACGCAGGCCGAGTTCGACGCGGTCGCGTCCTGGCTCCAGTCACAAGGGCTTACGATCACCGACAAGAGCTTCGGCACCAACGAGGACTTCATCCGCTTCACGGGCACCGTCGCGAAGGTCGACCAGGCGTTTCAGGTGCACATCATGGAGCCGCAATTCGAGCTTTACGTGCCGAAGGAAGCCCCGGTCATTCCCGCGCAATACAATGGCGTCATCGGGCGAATCAACGGGCTCGACAACGTCGGCTTCATGAGTTCCGGGACGAACTAGGGCGGGCGCGCACGATCGATGTTTCACGTGAAACATCTGAGGGCAGGATCGCTCTAACGCTCGCTTATTCTACGAAAGCCCAACAGCCTTTTGGTTCCGGCGCATCTGCGCGAATCTGATTTTCAAAGATGCAATTTAAATTGGTCGGCTTTTCTTGACAAGCGCGAGCCGAACGCGCTTGTGCAGAGGTTCCCTAAGGGGGTGGGCCGTTCGGATTCTGGCGCCAGCGGTGCTGGCCCGCCCGGAAGCGCGAGCGCATCTGCTGGCGTTGCTCGGGCGACATCTGCTGCCAGCGCCGGTAATTATTGAGCATCCGGTCGCGCTGCTCGGGCGGCAGGCTCTGGAAGCGCTGGAAGCGCTGCGTAATCTGCTGCTGCCGTTGCTGTGGCAGACCCTTGAAGCGCCCGTAGTCGGCGCGCAACTGCTGCTGCCGTTCCGGCGGGAGCTGGCGCCAACGGTGGTAGCCCTCGAGCACGCGCTGGCGCTCCTCGGGCGGCAGGCTGCGAAACTTCTCGTAGTTCTGTCTGGCGAAGTCGCGCTGCTGCGGCGTCATCTGTTGCCATTTTTGAAAGTTGGCGAGCACGCGCTGACGCTGCTCCGGCGTCAGGTTCGCCCACTGCCCCGGATGGTCCCGAATGAGCTGCTGTTCGGCCGCGCTCAACGAGGGCGCTCCACCCGGCATCTGCGCCATCGCGGAGCGCGGCACGAGCACTCCGGCCGCGAGCAATGCGGTAAGGACGGCGGTCACGAAGGCGAACGGAAGTTGCGGCCGCGGGCTCATAGTTGCGGGACCTCGCCGTCGTCAGGCGGGCTCTGCGGGGCGCCGCCATTCCCGGCGGGCGCGAGCAGGGTAGGTGACTGACCGCCCCGCGCGCCGCCCAGATAGCCCATCGCGTCGAGGGCGCGGATTTGATCGAGCATCGAGGGGCCCGTCGCGGAGCTACCATCGCCGGATGACGCATTGGCCGGCGAGCCGGAAGGTTGCGCGCCGAACAGGTCGAGATTCAGCAGCATCCGCAGATCGGGCGCCTTCTCCTGCGCTTCGACCCGGCGACTTTTCCCAACGATCAGCATCGACGCGAGCATCATCACAAAAATCACCCTATAGATGCTGAATCTCATGGGTTTGGGACGTTGGCGCGAGTTCGTCAAGATGCTCGATTACTTCGTAATTGTCATTGTCGAGCATATCCATCCGCTCGACCATCGGATAGTTGCGCAACAGGCCGACGTCGGGGGCGTCGGCGAGCGCGAGAACTTCCGGCGCGAGGCTCTCGGGCTCGATGCCCGGTGCGCTCGGATTTCCCCGATGCATCGCGACGACCGTCAGCAGGGCGACTGCGGCGGCCGCGGCCAGTCCGCCCCAGACGAAGGTCGGCTGCCACCATCGTGCCGGTCGCGCTTCACGCGCGGCCAGCTTGCGTCGAAGCTCGGTTCGATAGATCGTCCAGTCCGGGGCGGGGAGCTGCTCGACCTGGGCCGCAACCAGCCGCAGCGTCCGGGCGAGCGCGTCCGCGTGCGTACGGCAGGCCGCGCACCCGTCGAGATGAGCCGCGGTGCGCGCACGCTGGTGGCCGCTGAGCTCGCCCCTCAGATAGGGAATCAGATTAGTTTCGGGATGGGTGGCGGACATTAGTGGATCTTCCTGCGTGGATCTTCCTGCTGCTCAGCTTTCCTTCAGAATCTTGGTCAACTTGGTTACCCCGCGATGCAAATGGACGCGCGCGGTGGTTTCCGAACATTTGAGGACGGCCGCGATCTCGCGGCTCGAGAGATCTTCCTGCACTTGCAGCAGGACGGCCGCCCGCTGACTGGGCGATAACCGTTCGAGCGCCTTGCTGAGCTGGAGCCCGGTTTGCTTGCGGATCGCTTCCAACTCGGGTCCCGACTCGTCCGAAGGTGGGTCGACTGGTGGGCCGTCGGCGTCGTCCAACGATCCGGACAGCGGCGCGACCCTGCGCCACCATTTATTTCGCCGCTGATGGTCGATACACAGATTGACGACGATCCGATAGAACCAGGTCGAAAAGCGCGAGCGGCCGTCAAACCGATGGGCCGCTTCGTAGAGTCGAATGAACGCCTCCTGCGAGACGTCGCGGCCGTCGGCCTCGTTGGCGAGAATCGAACTGGCGAGCCGGAAGGTGCGGGCCTGATGACGCTCGACCAAGGCTTCGAACGCCGCGTTGTCATGCTCCGCGATTCTTCGGCACAGCTCTTCATCCGTAGGCTCCACGCTCACCGGTCCCGGCGCCCCCTCTTCGCAGCCCGCCATAACCGCCATTTTAACCGGTTGCAGCTTATCGTCCGCGCCGGGACCGATGTTACTCTCCGCATGGCCTTCGACGAAGGTGCGAGAGGATTCGTTTACGTCCCATAGGTACCCGGGGTGCGTAACAGTCAAACTCTGAGCCAAAAACGGGCGACGCCTCACGCCCGGCTGAGAAGACGGCTGTAAACAGGATCGTCGCAGCCGGCGTCGAACCCGATATACGGCCGATGGCCGAGGAGCGGACGGCCAGATGGCCGAGATAGAGGAGCAGAAGGGACGTGAAATCAAATAAACGCAAAAGCACCAAAACGGCTATTACCGCGTTCGCGGCTTCGCTACTGGTCGGCGCGCTGAGCTCGGCGGCGATGGCCCAGAACAATCCCGTTGCCAACTTCGATCAGGGCTACCTGGACGAGCATCCGCAGGTCGCCCAGCAACTCTCGGCCAACCCGAATCTGGTCGACGACCCTCAATACATGGAGCATCATCCGGGACTCCAGCGGTATCTGGCTAATCATCCCGAGGTTCGGGCGGATATCAAGCAGCATCCCGACGCGTTCATGAACCGCGAAGACCAGTTTAACGGCGCTCATCCGGGCGCGGCCGGCAACGGCTACGGCTATGGTAATCAAGGCGCCGCCGGCCGGTTCGACCGGGGCTTTCTCGATGAGCATCCGGAAGTAGCTCAACAACTCGCGGCGAATCCGTCGTTGGCTGATAATCCTCAATACTTGGCCAACCATCCGGGACTCCAGCAATACCTGACCAACCATCCACAAGTCCGCCAGGACCTCGCTAACCATCCGGACCGCTTCATAGAGCATGCGGACCAGTCGAATGGTTGGCACGGACAGCCCTATCCCAATGGATCACGACCGCTGGGGACTACCGACAATTTTCTATCGTCACATCCGGAGATGGCGCAGCAGCTCAATCAGGATCCGAAGCTGATCGATAACCCGCAATACCTCGCGCAGCATCCAGAACTCCAGCAGTATTTGCAGAATCACCCGAACGCCGAGCAAAAATGGCAGTCGCATCCCGATCGCTATATGCGGCGCGAGAAGATCTATAGTTGGACACACTAAACAGTAAGACTGGCGTACGAAGTTAATAACGTAGCAAGGGTGAGGCGAAGATTTTCGCCTCACCCTTTTTTCGCTTTGCAGTTGCGCAGGCGCGAATAGCTAAATCCCAGTTAGCTTGATGCGCGTACGGAAAATCGGCTCGCTACACGGAATCATCCGCTGATACCCTGACCTGACTATCTTAAAAGTGGCATTAAAGTGAAATTGGATGAAACTACACGTCTAGCCGCGTTGCTTCCGAGTCGATTGATTCGGGGATCGTTCATCTTGTTCGCCGCGATCGTCCTGCAATGCGGAACGATCACCCAAGGCTTTGCGCAAAGCGGCACCTGCGCCGGGATGACCGTCGGACAGTTGACCAGCCTCAATGGCTTCGTGCCGTTTCCGTCGAGTAATTTGTGGAATACCGATATTTCGACGGCCCCGGTCGATCCCAACTCCGCCAATTACATCAATTACATCGGCTCGACCGTCACGCTGCATCCCGACTTCGGGTCGGGACTCTATGCGGGTCAGAGCATCGGCATTCCCTACCAGGTAGTGGCGGGGACGCAGGCCAACGTCACGGTGAAACTGGGCGCCTACGCCGACGAAAGCGATCCCGGTCCGATGCCGATCCCTTCCAATGCACTGATCGAGGGCTATCCCAAGCCGGGTAACGGAGACCGCCACGTGCTGGTGCTCGATAACGGCGGATGCTGGCTGTACGAACTGTACAACTCGACGAAGCTGAGCAGTACGGAATGGGCGGCCAATTCAAGCGCGATCTGGGACATGACGATCGACGAACAGCGGCCGTACACGTGGACCTCGGCCGACGCCGCGGGCCTGCCGATCTTCCCCGGACTGGCGCGCTACGACGAGGTCGCGGCCGGCGCGATCAATCATGCGTTACGCTTCACCGTACCGACTACGCAGGCGGCCTTCACCGCGCCGGCCTCGCATTGGGCGTCGTCGGTGACGGACCCGAATGCTCCGCCGATGGGTATGCGATTACGGCTGAAGGCGAGCTTCGACATCTCTTCGTTTTCGCCGGCGAACCAGGTGATTCTTACGGCGCTGCAGCACTACGGCATGATCCTGGCCGACAATGGGAGCGCGATCTATATCAGTGGCGCGCCCGACAGCCGGTGGAACAACAATGACCTTGGCGCGCTGAAGAGCATCGCGGCGTCGAACTTCGACGTCATCCAGATGGATACGATCTACACCAGTGCGAACGTACCGACCGGCCCGTCACCCGCCATCAGTAATTTCAGCGCGAGTCCGGGGTCGATTACGACGGGGCAGAGCGCGACACTCAATTGGACCACGAGTGACGCTAACTACAACATCATCTCGCCGTCGGTTGGCCCGGTCCGTGGATCGAGCGTCATTGTCACGCCGAGTGCGACCACGACCTATACGCTCTATTCGACCAACCAGTACGGACGCACAATCGCCAAGGTGACGGTTACCGTGCAATGATCTCCCGCATGAGCATCCGGCCGCGGTCGCGCCGCCGGACGCTCATGGCCGGGTGGTCAGGTCAGCCGCCGGTGCGATCGCGCCGCTCGAACGAAGGTCCGGAGAAGCCCGTGCCGAAGTTTATCCGCTGATTGCCGGTGGCCATTCCGCCGTCGACGATCATCGCGGTGCCGCTAATCCATTCGGCGTCGTCGCTGGCGAGAAAGAGCGCCATCTTGGCGATATCCTCCGGCAGGCCGGCGCGCGGAATCGGTTGGCTCTTGGCCATGTTGCGCCGCGCTTCGTCCTCGCCCCCGCGCATCCCGCGATAGACCAGTGGCGTCAGGATACCGCCCGGGCAGATACAATTGACCCGAATCCGGTCGCGGCCCAGTTCGATCGCCGCGCTTTCCGTCAGGCTGATCACCGCCGCTTTGGCCGCGCTGTAGGCGTGCAATCCGGCCACGCCTCGCAGTCCGGCCACCGACGAAGTTGAAATAATCGATCCGCCGCCGACCTTGCGCATCGGCTCGATTGAATACTTGATCCCCGAAAATACGGCGCGGGTCAGAATCACGAAGGTCTTGTCCCAGTCCGCCGCGGTGGTGTCTTCGAGTTTGCCGGTTGCGCCGCCGATGCCGGCGTTGTTGTAGGTGATATCGAGCCGGCCGAACTCGCGCACGGCCCGGTCGATCAGCGCCTTGATGCCGGCGTCGTCCGACACGTCGGTATGTTGAAAGACCGCGCGGCCGCCCGCCGCCGCGATCTCCGCGATGGTGGCTTCGCCGGCCTGCGAATTAAGGTCGGCCACGACGATCGCGGCGCCTTCCTTCGCGAAGCGGAGCGCCGTCGCGCGTCCCATCCCGCTGGCCGCACCAGTTATCACCGCGACTTTGCCGTCGAGCTTGCCCATACTGTTCTCCTTGTTGCGCGCTGTTGGTGCGGGAGATACTCCACCTTGGCCTCGATTGCAAAGCTTGGTTTGGTGGCCTGTCGTCGCCGAGCCAGTGCAGTCACCCCTTGTTTGTCGTGTGGATAGAGCAGATAAGAAAACGAATAGGCCTGACGCGATCATTTGGGTTAGCCGTGAATGAGGAAAGCACTTCTGATTTACAACCCGTCGTCTGGTCGAAGGCGGGAGCGCCGTGCGCATCAGGTCGCCAGGGCGCTGGCGGTGATTTCTTCGGCAGGAGTGGCCGCGGAAAGCTGCGCAACCATCGCAAAGGGCAGCGCGGTGGCCCAGACACGGGAAGCTGTGGCTGCCGGGTTTGATACCGTGATTGCCTGCGGCGGCGATGGCACCGCCAATGAAGTTCTGAATGGCCTGATGCAGTCCGGCGGCGATGCTGTGCTGGGCGTTTTGCCTTTCGGGAGCGGCAACGTGCTGGCCACTGACCTGCGTGTGACCGGGAGCGCGGAGGCTGCCGCCCGGAAGCTCCTTGGCTATCAGCCGCACACGTTGTACCCAGGCCTCATTAGCTATAACGACAAAGACGGCCAGCAGCGGCGCTACTTCCTGATTGCTGCCGGAGTTGGGTCGGACGCGGAGTTGATGTATCGAACCGGTATCCGCGCCAAAGAGCGCTACGGAGTTTACGCTTATTTTCTGGAAATGGTTCGCATGACTCTGCACGGCCGGTTCCCGATGTTCAGGGTCGAATGGCGCGATCAGCAAGGGTGCTGTCATGATGGCCAAGTGGCGATGGTGATGGCTTTTCGCACAACCAGATTTCCGGGGCTACTCCAACGTGTGCGGCTCGGGGCCGCGCTGGTCCACAATGAGTACCGTTTGCTGCTGTTCGAGACCGATAAGGTCCGGCACTTTCTGAATTATTTTGCCAGCGTTTGCAGCGGACTCAACTGGAAGGTGCCGCACGTGGATCTCGTGTCGTCCACATGGTTCCGGTGTACTCCGCTCGACGGGCAGGACCCGACCAGCATTCATTCGGAGGCGGATGGGGAGTTGCTGGAAACATTGCCGGTGGAGGTGAGTATTGAGCCGCGGCCGTTCAAGTTGCTGATGCCGGAACAGAGTAGTTAAGCAGCAAGATCTTGGAAGCGCGGCTCTATGTAGTCCCGTCGCGAGGTTAATCCTGGGTTGATCCGCATTGCTGGGTTGATCCGCATTGGAGGGTTCGATGGAAAAGGCGTTGGCCGGAGTGACAGTCCTCGATTTAACGCAATATGAAGCTGGGCCTTCGTGTACCGAGATGCTCGCCTGGCTCGGCGCCGAGGTGATCAAGGTCGAAGAGCCGAAGATGGGGGAGCAGGGGCGCTGGCGACTGGCCGAAAAGCCGGGCGTCGATTCCTACTACTTCATGCTCCTCAACGCCAACAAACGCAGTATCACGCTCAATCTGAAATCCGACCGTGGCCGCGAGATCTTTCTCGCTTTGGCCAAACGCGTCGATATCGTCAGCGAAAACTATTCACTTGGCACGATGGAGAGTTTCGGCCTGGGCTTCGACCGCCTGCGCGCGGCCAATCCGCGGCTGATCTACCTGACGATCAAGGGCTTCGGCACGTATGGCCCCTACAGCCAATACAAAAGCTTCGATATGATCGCGCAGGCCGCGGGCGGTGCGATGGCGCTGACCGGATTTCCCGGGTCCCCCCCGCTCAAACCCGGACCGACGATCGGTGACACCGGTACCGGGATGCACGCGGCGTGCGGCGTGATCGCAGCACTCTTCCAGCGCGAGCGGACCGGCAAGGGTCAGAAGGTCGAAGTCGCGATGCAGGACGCGGTCGTCAATTTCGTGCGCGTGCCGATGATGGGGACCTATCTGACCGGCAAGCCGACGCCGCGGGTCGGCAATCGCCTCGGCGCCGGACCGCTCGGCGACATTTTCAAATGCGCGCCAGGCGGCCCCAACGATTATGTCTACCTCTACTGCTCGAATCAGGAGATGTGGCAGACGGCGTTTGCGACGATGGGCAAGCCCGAGGTGGCGGTCGATCCACGCTTTACCGACCGCAAGCAGCGCCGCGAGAATATCGAAACCTTGACGAAAATC
>Ga0074045_10001502_pt1 | contig 22435 bp, 19 predicted proteins | sample BogForMeECP23OM2_FD_94442 | JGI IMG/M metagenome (GOLD analysis project Ga0074045, IMG submission 94442) | Bog forest soil microbial communities from Calvert Island, British Columbia, Canada - Bog Forest MetaG ECP23OM2 | ecosystem: Environmental > Terrestrial > Soil > Wetlands ... | reverse complement strand
TTCCTCGACGGGACAAAGATAAAGGGTAACGCATCGCTCTCGGCCAACCGCACCCTCGACCAGCTGAATAAAGAGATCGAACGGATGTTCGAAGAGGCCAGAGCGCAGGATGAAGAAGAGGACTCATAGCGAAAGAATGCTTTGAGCGCCTTGGCGCAGGTGGCAATTGATACACGACACCATCCCTTATCGCTGAGCGAGCCAGGGAATGCGTCAATATCGGAGGCATGTATCAAATCCCAGTATGTCCCGGAAAAGATGGATGGTTCTGTCCATATTCGAGACAAAAACGGATATATGATGCAACCGGCAATTCATGGGACACTTCTATACTGAAAGAATGGCAACTGTGCAGGATTTGGTATCCCCTGCCTTATCCCCACCCATACAGTGGGCCATGCCTACTTTTGCGCCCTCCACCTGCCGCCGGCCCGCCTCCTGGCGCAGTTGCATCACGACCTCAACGACTTGTGCGACGCCTGTGGCGGCAACGGGGTGCCCACGACTCAAAAGACCACCGGAGGTATTTACCGGGATACGTCCACCGAGGGATGTATGCCCTTCCTCCACAAATCTGCCCCCATCGCCCGGCCGACACAAACCCATGGCTTCATAATGGAGAATCTCCGCGATCGTAAATGCGTCATGACACTCTGCCACATCCAGGTCTTCCGGTCCAATACCAGCGGTTTCATAGGCCCTATGACAGCAGCGGTAATCGGTTTCCCAGTGGACTAGGTCTTGTGGACTCTCATAATTCCCGGTACATAAAATCGCAGCCTCCACGTTAACGGCCCGACCCATGCGACGCGCGAGCCTGGGTGAGCAGATGATTGCCGCTGAAGCACCATCGGCGATGGGACAACACATGAGCCGTGTAAGCGGGTCGACAATCAGGGGTGAGTCCAGGACCTCTTTGATTGAAATCGGTTCTCGAAACTGGGCGATGGGGTTAAATTGTGCATGACGACGGGCCTTTGCAGAAACTGCAGCTAGTTGTTTAATTGTAGTTCCGTACTCCGCCATGTGGCGCATGGCCCGAAGCGCAAAGCTTGCAGGCGCCACAAGCCCCAGCCGGGTATCGAGTTCCGTATCCCCCGAGTTGATTAACCCAAACTCCGGGACGCACATCTTTTCTGCACCCACTGCCAATGCCACTTCAGCCTGTCCAGAGGCCACGGCGTTGTATGCCAGGTAACAGGCCGTAGAGCCGGAAGTACAGGCATTTTCCACGTTGATGACCGGAATTCGGTTTATTCCGACTTCCCAGAGAACATTTTGCCCCACAGTCATATCACCGAAGAGACGTCCAGCCAAAGCGTTTGCAAAGAAAGCTATCTCTACACGTTCTGGTCCAAGACCGGCATCTTTGAGCGCGAGGAAAATCGCCTCAGCGCCCATGCCGACCAGATTCCTATCCGGATGTTTGCCGAAGGGAATTATCCCCACACCCACCACCGCTGCTTTTGCCATTATCCGAGCTTCTTATCCAATAGAAGGGCCAAAAAAGGGCCTAAGACACGAATTACCTTTGCCGTCATGCCCCAAGGATCCAACCGCCAAGCGGACCGGCATTCCGATCCTAAATTGGCCAATGGCCGCTGCATCTAGAAGAGAATAGATGCGCAGATTGCTTCCAGTCAAATCCACGTAGCCGACAGCATAAGGTTGAGGCAGCCCAAAGGGTGGCTTGGTTCGAATGATGGTGTAGCTGTAGAGCTTCCCCGTGGAACCTAGAATGGTTTGTTCCACCTTTCGAAGACAAGTCTTGCAATACCTGGGCCGGGGAAAATAGTAGCGCTTGCAAGCTTCACAAACTCCCCCCAAAAGTCTAGGCGGCATGTTTTCGTAGGGCGGTGGCGTGAAAATCCCCGGGTCGATCGGAGGTATGTTGTTTATATCCTTACTATTCATATTGTTCCCAATATTTATTAAGGGAATTTACCTTTTTAGAAATATCCCTGACTTCTCTAGATCCCAGGTGTCAGATGTTACCCCTTCTTCCCGCAAACGGTATTTCTCAACGCGCTCAGTAGGTGTCTTGGGCAGTTGGTCAATGAAGCGGAGATAGCGGGGAATCATGAAATAGGCCATATTCTCCTGACAATGGGCGATGAGTTCTTCAGGCGTGAGGGTGTTCCCCTGCTTTAATGTCAAACAGACCATCACCTCATCCTCACCCAGATGGGATTTTACGCCGATAGCGGCACATTCCAGAACTGCGGGATGAGACCTGATGACCTTCTCCACTTCAAAAGAAGAAATATTCTCCCCCCGACGTCTGATTGCATCCTTCTTGCGGTCCACAAATCGGAAGTATCCGTCCTCATCGCAGGTTAGATAGTCCCCTGTGTGAAACCAGAGGTCCCTCCACGCCTCAACAGTCTTCTCGGGCATGTTGTAATACTCAAGGAGAATCGAGTAAGGTTTCTTGGGCCTTAGCAGCAGTTCTCCCGGTGTATTTGAATCCACTTCTATGCCCCGGTCATCGATGACTTTTACATCATAATCAGCGCGAGCCTTTCCACAAGTCCCAATCTTGCGTTCATTAACGGTATTCATGAGGGGCAGACCGATCTCGCTCATGCCATATCCTTCGATGAGGGTCACCCCGAAGCGCTTCTCGAAAGCTTCGAAGAGATCCATGGGGGCACCGCCCCCGAACATGATTCGAAGAGTATTGTCCGCATCATCAGACTTTGGATCAGCCTTGAAAAGAACGGGCAAAATACCGCCGATGTAGTTGAACTCAGTACATCCACACCTTTTGATATCATCCCAAAACCTACTGGCTGAAAATTTTTCAGCTAATACCATTCGTGCACCGCTCATCAGGGCCGGCATGGTGGAAAGGACTTGGGCGTTTCCATGAAATAAGGGGAGAGCATTGTAGAGGCGGTCATTTTCGTCATACCCCGTAGACTCACAACAGATTTCACCCATGCAAAGCGCGTAGTTATGGGGCAGGACCGAGCCCTTGGAAGGGCCGGTAGTCCCTGATGTGAACATAATGATGAATGGGTCAGACCAGAGGACTTCTACCATCTCAAACCTGCCCTCGTTGTCCACCATCTGATAATAATCGATGACAGTCTTTTCTAAGGAAGTCAGGGTTTCTTTTGATTCACCAAGAAGAATCAATTTTTCCAGTTTTGGCAGTTGGTTCAATATGGGTCCCACACGATCAAGAAAAATCGACTCGATTACCAGGAAGCGACAATCTGCCATATCCAGCATGTATTTCAGGAGTTCTCCCCGGTGGGCCGTATTGATTGGAACTTCGATGGCACCAAGTTTGCTCAGACCGAACCAGACAAACAGAAACTCAGGCCTGTTTTTCATCACAATGGCGACCTTATCCCCTTTACGTAAACCCATTCTTTGCATGCCGGCAGCCACTTTGTTGGACTGTCTATCAAAGTCTTCGTAACCATAGGCCTCATCCCGAAAAAAGAAGAATTCGCGGCTTCCATATCGTTCGGCTTTCTCTTTGAGCACCCGATGAATCACCCGATTATGGATATCATCTTCAGAAAGCATGACGCGATCTCCAGAATAAAGAATAAGGACCTCACATGCCCGGAGGACCTGCCTTAATACCTTCGCTCGGATGAGGATAGGTCCCGTAGTACCTGATGGTCTGATCAGATGGACGTTGTTTCAGCCAGTCTTTCGTAAACTCTTCGTAGGGCATCCCCTTTTTCTTTCGTTCAGCAAATGCTTTCGTCCTCAAATCGGAGGTCTTTTCAATATCAAGACGGAAGGTCTTTTCATCGTAGACTATGCGATAGATATTTTGAGCCGCCCAGTGGGTGGTCAAGCCCTCTCGAAGGTCCTTGATGATGGCGTTCGGATCTCGCTCCAAGGGGTCTCCATAGCCCGCGCCTCCTCCGCAAGCGGCATAAAAGGTCTCCCCGTTAAGGAAGGGCTCTACAGGCATGGTTACGTGCCGAAAATCCGGGGTCCCTTGTTCGGGTGTGTTGCCTTCCAATAAGGCATCCAGCGTGCTCGGCAGCGATACTCTGCCTTCAGTCATCAGACCTTTGATGTTGCTGCCATGTCTGGTGTGGATAAATATGGCCGGGGCCGCATAGCCACCGAAGATCCCCCGTGTTGCCGGGAACTTTGAACCAAAACCAAAGGAACCCATTGCTACCCACGGCACATGGTGCATCATCATACCGACTCCGACGCCGGCGCCTCCCCGAAACCGACCGTGTCCGTAGGAATATTTGGAGTAATTGCGGAGCAGATAAAGGAATGGGCGATCAGACTCTGTGGTTTCTACATCCGAGCAATCGCTCATGGTCGCAAACCACGAACCGGAACCGTCCACTCCGTCCATGTCCGGTCTCGCACCGGCCCCGGTGGCGTTGACCTCTGCACTAATATCTGCAAAAGGCTCGTTCCACTGGTTCAAGCCACCATAAATGGGTGCTCCGAAGCCCATACACCATGCAGCCACCGAGCGCAAGGGGTCCAAATGGTAGGTCATTCTGGCGCCAGATAGGAACATGGCGTGGGCGAAGGCACACTCGGTAAAAGGCGCAAGGGAGGTGGGCGCCTCTCCCTGGGCATTGAGGAGAGAATTACTCGGGAATTCCCATTCCAGGATCTCCAAAAGCCCATTGTTGGCGGGGAGATCGTGGAGGAACCAACCGCAGAAGTAAACCATACCAAGGCCGATGATGCCCTGAAAATAAGTGTTGATGGGCAAATTCGGAAGCATGGGCGTCGTATCTTCGAAGTTCAACTTGATTTTGTCGCCCTTTTTGGTGAGGGTGAGATTGATTTTGGTAAGTCCCACATCACCACCCACGACATCCATGAATTGCGGCTGCCGAAATACGCCATCGTTGAGCAGGGAGATCTTTTTCTTCGCTGCTTCGGCCGTAACCGTAAGAATATGTCTCAGCGCGCTAAGGAAGAATTCCACCCCCTTTTGCTCAATTAACTCGAGAATACGGCGTTGGGCGATTCTTGCCGCAGCGAGCCGGGCCTTGAGATCCAAAATCATGGTCCTGGGATCCCGGTTCATGGCAGCGAACATGGTGAGAATGTCTTCCTTGAGCGCATATTTTTCGCCAACTTTCAAGGGTGGGACCAGCAGGCCCTCATCATATTTGCTCTTTGCACTGGGGCACAGTCCGCCAGGTTCCGTGCCGCCGCACTCCCCAGTGTGGTTTACGGCACCAGTAAAGCAAACCAGTTTGTCTTTGTAAAATACGGGGATACAAAGGCCCATATCCGCCCCGTGAACGCCTCCATAAAAGGGATCATTCCAAAAAAAGGCATCCCCATCCTTCACGCCCACAGAAGGTTCCTTGACCCAGTGTTTGACTATATATTTGACTGGAATTTGTGCAAGAACGGCGTGAAACCAGATCCCCGTGGCGACCACGGAGAGGTCCCCCTGAGCCGTGTAGACACCGAAAGCCACATCACCCCAACGCATCCCATTGGATGCGCCCAATTTCATGGTTGTCTCTTTCCCTTCTTGGGCTATCATGTTGATCCTGTGGGCGAAAATCTCAAAGTCTGTGGGATCCATCCGTTCCAAACCCGCAGTCTCTTCAGGTGTCAACGGCTCAGGCTTGAGCCTTTGAACGACTTCCATATCCCTACCATATGCCAAACCGTCCATAACGAACCTCCCTCTATGTTAGAAGAGCGATTACCTTTGAATTCGTTCAAGGCTTGCGGTAAAGTGACCATCGAGCGTAAAACGCCACCCGGGCTCGATAACATAGGTGGTGTCCGGGGCTTCTACCAGTGCCGGACCCATGATACGGTTGCCTGGCTCAAGAGCTTCAAACGTAAAAACCGGGGTTTCAACGAAATCGCTGCCGTCCCAGGATGCCTGTCTCGGATGCTTCTTCGACGCTTCGGGTGGTTCGGCGCCCTTTATTTCGGCTTTTTGAATCGCTTGAACCGGCGTTTCCACTGTCGCCGTGAGGTAAAAACACTCAATATTGATGCCGCCGACCGGAAAGGTAGCCTCCGGAGAATATATGGCCGAGTACTCTTCCGTAAATTTCTCGCAGATGTTCCTGAAATCCCCCGGCGCCTCAACATTGAGGTTGGGAGAGACAATCTTTGTCAGGTTGTATTGCATCCCGTAGCGCATGTCGATTTCGAGCCGGAATTGAATGTGCTCCTTTCTGTAGCCTTCCAATTGAAAATCGCGGACCGCAAGCCCTTTGAGTTCATTCACCACGGAATTGAAACCGTTGATGTCTTCGGAATAAGACTGTGTGGCCCATTGGAAGATCTTCATTGTCTTAGATCTTTCCCAGACTTGTTGGATATTGACCGTAGAAGCCCCATAGGCGCCGAATACTGGGGAAAAGAATGGTACCAGGACCCGGCTCACCTGCAGGTAAGGAGCAAAACCACAGACATGTGATGGTCCAGCCCCGCCGCCGGCAAAAAGGAGGAAATCGCGCGGATCGTGCCCTTTGAGAACCACTTCCTTGTAGACCTCCTGACCCATGCGGCCATCCACGAGACGCCTAATACGATAGGCCGCTTCCACAACAGCTATGCCGAGGGGTTTGGCGATCCGTTTCTCTATGGCCTTGTGGCTCAGGTCAGGGTCCAAGAGCATCGCTCCGCCCAGGTAGTTCTCCGGGTTGATATACCCCAGTACAAGGTCGGCATCGGTCACAGTGGGTTCCACACCTCCCTGATCATAACAAGCAGGCCCTGGCATGGATCCGGCCGAATGGGGTCCAACCTCCAACGCATTGGCCATGAGTTTGTTAATCCAGGCAATTGAGCCCCCGCCCGCTCCAATGGACTTAACCTCTATGGCTGAAAAATTTGTTCGCCAGCGATCAATGACTGGAATAAAATCATAGGTCCTGACACGCCCCCCTGTAATCACACCAATATCGAAAGAGGTCCCTCCCATGTCCGTGAAAATAATATCTCGGTCTCCAGACTGTTTTCCCAATGTCAAAGCCCCGTGGAGCCCTGCGACAGGACCGGCGTTGTGTGTGAGCACGGCCCTGGTCCGAGATACTTTCTTCATGCCGCCTGTATTGTGGACCAATAGCAACGGCCGCTTGTACCCACCGTCCCGGAGCTCATTGATCAGTTTGGTCAGCCCTTCGCCCATGACGCCATGGAGATACGCATTGATGATGGTCGTGATGAATCGGGTATATTCGCCTGACTTGGGTGAGACTTCACTGGAAAGGATAACCGGCATGGACCCCAGATAGTCTTCCGGGTACTCTTCTTCAATGATTTGTTTGATCATCTGCTCATGGGCTGAATTAGCAAAAGACCACAGAAGGCAGACCACAAAACCCATGGCGCCGCGGTCCACCAGGGTCTGCAGCTTTTCCTGAACATCTGCCCTGCGCAGGGGGTAAATCACATGCCCGAACGAATCGATCCTTTCCGATACACCAACCACCATCTCCCTGGATATCAACGGCTGTGCTTTCTGGATCCTTGCCAGGTCCTTGTTTTCTTGAAGAGAGATGCCGTCCGCCCAACTACGGGCTCTACCCAAAAATATCGTATCCTCGAAACCGGCGGTGGTTATCATCCCGAGTTTAGGACCGGTCCTTTCGATGAGGGCGTTGGTTCCCAAGGTGGTACAGTAACGGACCGCGCTTGTACTGCTCAGTAAATCGACTACGCCACAGTCGAATTTCTGAGCCATCTCTTTGATCCCCTTCATGAATCCAACGGAAAGATCATAATGTGTGGTCGGTGTTTTCACGATTTGGATTCCCTCACCATCTTTTCTGGCGAACATATCGGTAAAAGTGCCACCAATGTCGATATCAATATTGAAACCCATATGGTACCTCCCCTTCGATCTTATAGACGGATCTGATGAATCTCCTCCACCAGTTGATGGAGGGCCTCCATATCAATATTCCTCGTTAGTGGACCGAAACTTGTGAAGAAGAACCCCTTTCCCTTTTTTGCCTGATACAACGCCCTTCCTTCCTCAATGATCTGTCTCGCCATATGAATATTATCGATGGGAAGGCCAAGGCCGATGCCCAATGCCCTTTCACCCAAGGACCATATGTCGGAAATCGGGGGAATGCAGCCATCCACTGATGGGCCTAGGACGTAGATATCCGGCTTGAGCAGTGAGAAGTCCGCCACTGTATGCGTCGAATATCCCTGGAGATAAAGGCCCATACGGATGTCATAGTAAGAGACGATGTTCTTAAGGGTATTGTAAATGCGACGATGGGACATGTTTACTGCGTGCAAACCCAGCGGCCTTCCCTCCATGAATATGATCACATCAGGGCGGGCTTCACAGAAGGCCTCTACTACCCGGACAATCAAACTCTTGACTTCACCAATTCTGTCCAGCCCTTTCTCCCTACCAAAAAGCTGGCACGCCAAGGTGACAGGGCCGGTCATGGCTGCAACACAGGCAAGCTCTCCACGGCAGACTTGGAAGACCCGTCTAGCCGCTTCCAGGGCATTTTTCATGCGAATTGTCTCTTCCGGCGTTTCGCATAGGTTCTCAGGAGGCAAGAGCCTTGGTCGGTCATTGTTCCATTCTATCCTGCAGCCACAGGATTCCGCCATAAGGGAAAAATCCAGCCCGGCCACCACACCGTCAAAACCAAACAGGTCCGCAGTTTTTTTGATGCTATTCGCCCACAGCGTGGGATCGGCGTTCAATGACTCCCTCGTAATGTTATCTACCCTGGCTGGCAAACCTCGCAGCAAGGGCACGAATGCAGGCCTCAGAAGTGTCTCTCCTCGAAGAAATCTGCGGAAAAGTTCTCTCCCCGTTTCCATGTCACTTGCCGTGTTTTTGTTTTAGTGAATCAATGTCCAGTTCAATATAATTGGGAATGGGGTGTCCGGGTGGGAGATATTCATTTTCAATCATGATTCCACATTTCGGACAGTAATATTCAATGAGCCGGCAGTAATCAGGGTCAAAACAATAGCTGTATGCTTGACCTTCCACTAAAGGGGGGTGGACCTCGCCTAATGGTCGCTCTGCGGCAAGGCATCCTTTCTTGAAATTCTCCCTGGCGCCAATCAGGGTATGCCCGCATCTCTGACAGCACCAATCTTCATTTTCCAGGTCTATTTCCAGGTACTCTGTAATCCTTACTTTCATGGCGATTAGACCTCCTCCAATATGGCGTTGTTATACCGGTCCACTCTGAGACGCCAGCCCGGCTCTATTAGCAAGGTGGTTTGCTCCGACTCGATGACTGCTGGACCTTCCATTTCATGTCCATATTGAAGACGCGCCCAGTCATAAATGGGAACATCTTCTCGCTTTCTGGTTTCCCTCAAAAAGACCAATCGTTTCCCTTTTTGAGCTTTATCGAGGGAATACGAGGCTTTCGGAATTTCCCCAATCTGCTTGTGCGGTATCGGGGCTTCGACCATCAGGCCAACACCTCTGAGATAAAGGTCCATTGCTCCCGGATGTTCGCCGACTGAAAGGGCTAGGGTAGCTTTATGGATCAATTCCTTGATCAAAGCCGGATCAGTGAAGGTATTTTCAGAGGTGGACAACTTCACCTCAGCTTCGTCCTTTGAACTCTTCACAAAGAGTTGTAGGGATGTGACAACTTGATCCATCGAAAAGCCTTCACCGCGCATATCTCGAAGGGCTTCCGCGCGCATCTCGGCCAGAGGCTGATCCAAAGAACCTGGCACAAAATCCCCATTCAGGGGATAATCAACCCGGCGATAGTAGAGATGCCCCACATCCATACTTGAAGAGGCAAAGGCGGAGAATACTGCTGAAAACGGCGTCATAATGACCCGTTTCAGGCCTGCCAATCGAGCAATGCCGCAACAGTGCGCTGGTCCTGCTCCGCCGTAGACCACTAACAGGGGGTTCGTACTGCTGCTTATCTCTTCTTTGAGCTGTTTCACCTGCCGGCCCATGGCCTGATCGGTGGTATTTTTAATCAGAAAGGAAGCTTCCTCCACGGAAATGCCCAATGGTTTACCAATTTGATCTCTGACGGCATCCGCGGCTTTATCCACATTGAGCTTCATTGCCCCACCCAAAAAAAACCGGGGATCCAGGATGCCAAGAATCAAATCGGCGTCGGTGACAGTGGGCTCCCTTCCTCCCAAATCAAAACAGACCGGCCCCGGCAATGCGCCAGCCGACTGAGGACCTACCTTTAATTTACCATTGGTCACAGAAGCGATGGACCCCCCTCCAGCCCCTATGGCTCGAGTAGACAACATAGGAAGGTTTACGGCCAGACCCTCCACATCAGGATTCAGTGTGTAGCCCGGTTGTCCTTGGACCACATGACCCAGATCGAAGGAAGTTCCTCCCATATCCAGGGAGATTAAATCATTTGCGCCATAAAGTTGTCCTACCAGCCGTGCCCCCAGCAGTCCTGCAGCAGGTCCGGAATTGTAGGTATTAATGGCACGGGTCTTGGCAACCCTCGCCACACAACCATTATTGTGTACGATAAAGAGACTTTTGGGATAGAGACGGCGCCGCAATTCCTCGCCGGCTTTATACAAAAGCCTAACAACTTTTGCGTGGATATACGCATTCAATACCGCCGTGTTAATGCGTTCTTTTCGACCGCTCCGCCGGGAGATGTCAGACGAAAGGAAAATTGGGACATATCCCAGATAATCCCGAGGATATTCTTTCTTTATAAACTGCCTAACCAATTGTTCGTTAGTGGGATTAAACTCCGAATTGGAAAAAGCGATCACCAGGCAACGGGCCCCTTGATCGATCAGTTCTTGGGCGACCTGCAAGAGTTTTGATTCATCTGGGGTCCTTATGATCTCGCCGTTTGGCGACACTTCCTCTTCAACACCAATGACCATATCGGACCAAACCAGTGGGGTTTTGCCATCGCCTCCCAGCACAGGCGCCAAGTCCTCATTGCCTGCGGTGACCAGCAGGCCTATTTTTGTCCCGTCTCTCTGGATGATAGTGTTTGTACCGATAGTGTTTGAAAACCGAATGATATTTGTCTCGTAAAGAAGGTCTTCAACAGAAACCCCAAAACGATCGGCGCCTGCCTTGATGCAGTTCAGAAAACAAACGGTTAGATCGTGAGGAGTCGTTGGAACTTTCACCGTTTGTACGGTCTCACCCTGAACAAAGAAGCCATCGGTGAAGGTCCCTCCGGTATCAATGTCAATCGTATAGCCCATGATTCATTCCTCCTTTCGAAACCTTGGTTCAGGCCGTTAGCCGGCGAGTTGGTTTTTAGCGGCAGTTTAAGATTGAATCAATCCTTCCTCCCGATTCGCAGGGCCGATAAGGCCAAAAAAAGCAAAGGTTATGATTTCTTCACTGATCTCCTCAAGGGACATGGGGCCTTCGGCGCGATACCACCGTAAGAACCAGTTGACTAAAGCAAGAATATTGAAGGCCAATAAGGTAAGACCTTTGTAGGATATGAGGTGCTTTCTCTTTAGCAAACGGAGTTGATCTAGGTAGATACCCAAAATTTCACGCTGAATTCTGATATTGACTTTATTCCCTTCTTCGGAAAGGACTTCGCGATCAAGAAAGAAAATCTTTGACTCCTTGATATTATTTCCAGCAATACTAAGATGCGTTTCGATTAACCTTTTGAATCGTTCCATGGGATCCAGATCCGCCAGTTGGCAGACCTCATTAAGTTGATCTAAGACATCCCTTGAAGACCGCTCAAGAATGGCTAGAAGCAATCCTTCTTTGTTTCCAAAGTAGTAGTATATATTGGGGAGACTAGTATTGGCCGCGCTTGCGATGTCACGAATGGAAGTGCCTTTAAAGCCACGGGAAGAAAAAAGGTCAATGGCCACATGAATGATCTCGTCTTTGCTATTTTTCGCCATGGCCATGGTCATCTTGTCTGCATGTAAATAAAAAATAAAAAAGTTGACAAGCCGATACTATCTAACGATCGATAGAAAGTCAAGAAAAAAAAGAAGGAAAAAATACAAAACTATCAATCCAAAAGTGAAAGGGCGTGGGACCCAAGATCCGCGAATAACCGCTAACCCCCGCTTCTGCGGAGAGCGGGGCGCGATGAGCTCCGCTCTCTCCCGAAGGGTCAATTTGACGAGGCGAAGGTTCGGTCAATTGCGAAGGGACAAGCGAATATCATAACTGAGCTGATTGTGGAAAAGCAGCGCATGAAATCCAGGATGTATGCAGTCCTGACCCCGGAGCAGCGCACCAAAGGTGAGCAAATGCGTGAGAAATGGAAAGCTCGCCACGACAAAGAACACGAGCACAAGGACTAATCAGTGTGGGAGCCATGTGAGAACCGTAGCCCCCGTGTATCTGACATGCTCCCGATTCAGCGCAAATGGGCGTTTGCGTTTGATATAGAGAGCTTCGGGATGAGCCGTTACCGAAGCTCCAGCCCACTCTCCTTCATTGGGGCCGGTGCCAGGTTCTTTTTCGGGCCGGCCCTCCTCTTACGGACCAGCCGGGGGCTATTTTCCGGTTTGCGATGTGCTGGGATGTCCTATGAACCACATTTTAGTGATAGATGATGACACTGAGTTATGTGAATTGTTGACCGAGTATCTCAAACCTGAAGGATTCGAGATCACCTCGGTTTACGACGGCGAGCAGGGATTGCAGCTAGCGGTATCCGGAGCGGACAAATACGACCTGATCGACCGATAAGGCGTGCGCAATCCAAGGTTAAACCAACTCGAAAATCGGTGATGCAAGAAAATTCTTGACAAAAGCACAAATGGTCTATAAGTTTTTAGAATAAAGTTCGATAATAATCCCCCATTAATGTTCAATAATCTGATATAATTAATAATTTTACTTAGAAACTTGTTCGAAGATGGATTCCACTCGCATCCATATCCTGCACGTGGCAGAGAAAGTCTTCGCCGATAAAGGCCTCTGGAGAACCTCCGTCCACGACTTGGCAAAAGCGTGCGATCTTGGTGCTGCCAGCCTTTATCACTATTATCCGAACAAGGAAGCGATTTTTTTTGCAATTCTGGAACAAAATTTGAAAAATCTGCTTGAAAAGTGCCGGGAACAGCTTGCCGGCATAACTGATCCCATTTCCAGGCTGGAAAAATATATTTGGTTTAATTTTAATTATGCACAGTCGTATCCTGAAAATTCCAGGTTAGTTCTACTTGAGTTGCGCCACCGCTACGAATTGGCCAAGATTCCTGCCTATCATTACATGCGGGAACTGGTGAATCAGCTCATCCCCATCCTGCGGGATGGACAGGAAAAAGGTATTTTTGACCGGAATCTGGATTCCCTGACTTTCCGCAATATAGTCTGGGGCACGCTGGAGGCTTTCACCCGCAACTGGCTCATTTTCAAGAAGCCCGAGACCATCGTCGAATATGCATTCCCCGTCACTCAGGCGATTTTGAACGGGGTCCTTTTTACGGGGTTGAGGAGTGTGGACGTGGATACGGGATTGGAGGGCGGGAGGAACCCAGGGCGCAATAATCGAAAGCAGATTGGGAGAACAGACCGCACCCGAGGAGACTGAGTGGTGTTGAACTTGCCGTCCAAACCATGGAAAAAGGTCAAAGCCATTGAACAGACCAAGGGCCGTTTCCTTCTCCTTGTCATGTCCGGTCTGAAAGACGAAGCGGATTTCCAGAGGATGATCCAGAAAAATTTTGAGCCTTGCCTCGGGCAAGGAGATGAGTTGAGCCAATCGAACTGGCTTGATCGCAGCATCTTGTTGATCACACAGGATTTTGACTCGTTTCAAAAGCGGTTGATTTTTCAGAACGTGATGGTCGAGTTGGCAAACTGAACAATCGAGATAAGCCAAGATCCACGTAGGGGCGCCTCAAATGAATATGCTCGGTCCGAGGAATGCGGCAGATCTCAAGAGCATTTGCCCTGAATGCCTGCAGGTTGTTCCAGCATTTTTGAGGGAGACTGCGACGGAGTTGCTCCTGTCGAAATCGTGCCAGGTTCACGGAACCTTTGAGACCCCCGTCGCGACGGATTTTGCCGCATACCGGCGAATCGCGGGCGGTCAACGCCAAGTTAAGCTGCCGTTGAGATTTGGGGCCGCCCCCGGAAAGGGGTGTCCAGACGATTGCGGGCTCTGCCCGCTCCATGATCAACACACCTGTTTGGCTATCCTTGAAATCACCACCCGATGCAATCTTGAGTGTCCGATCTGTCTCAGTTCTTCTTCTTTGTCGGGGGAGGATCTTTCTACCGACCGAGCAAAGCTCGTCTTGAACTCTTTGATCGCTAAGGAGGGTCAGGCGCCATCGTTGCAACTGAGCGGTGGCGAGCCCGCTTTACACGGGCAATTGGTCGAGATCATCGAAACCGCCGCTTCATTAGGCTTCACAAAGATCGAGATTGACACGAACGGACTATGTTTAGCCGCTGATCCTCATTTGGGTGAGCGGCTGAAGGAGGCCGGCCTCACAGGAGTTTACCTGCAGATGGATTCGCTTCGGCCCGATGTCTGCCAGATCCTCCGTGGTCAGGATCTTGTTGACCGGAAGCTAAGGGCGATCGAAAACTGTCAGATGGCAGGTCTTCAAGTTGTCCTTTCGGTTACGGTAGTCCCTGCCCTCAATGATCATCTACTTTGGGAGATGGTTCTCTTCGGGGTCGAAAAAAGACTCACTGGCATCAATTTTCAGTCCTTAACATTGAGTGGGCGCGTCCCCGAATCGCTTTTCAATCATTCCAGTCGATTCACTCAGACGCATTTCCGGCGCGCCCTTGAAGAGCAGAGCGGAGGAGCTATAAAAGCAGACGAATTGGTTCCTATCCCATGTCCTGATCCCCGTTGCGGGGCACTGTCGTATGTTCTTATCCGGAAAGGAAGACTGTTGCCGCTCAGCCGATTGGTCGGAGTGGAAACGTTGCTAAGTCCAACGGCGGATCTTTGCGACTGGGGGCAACTGATATGGCAGCTTGGGGAGAGCGAGTGCGGATGTTTAAGATGCTGCCCTCCCGGGGGCGCTGACCCGCCTGCTGCCTTTGGCGGCATTCTCGTTGAGTCGGATTTTTTCTGTATCGGGTATCACGGGATGATGGACGCTTACGATTTCGATCTGGAAAGAGTGCGGCGCTGCTGCGTTCATGAACTGACTCCGGAAGCAAAGCTGATACCTTTCTGTCTGTACAACGTGAAATACAGGCGCAGAAAATGAATTGCCCGATCATCTTCGCAGTCCGGAGGGCGAACGTGAACTTGAGCTGCTTTTATCCACGAAATCATTTGAAGGGGTTCAAGTTATGAGCGGACGATTAGACGGCAAAGTTGCGGTCATTACAGGTGGAACAAGCGGCATAGGCGAAGCAACGGCTGAAGTATTTGTCAATGAAGGGGCTAAGGTCATTATCGCCGGTCGTTCAGAAGACAGCGGAGCTGAAATCGTAGACCGTCTGGGTGAAAACGTAATTTTTAAACGAACTGATGTCACGAAGGAGGAGGAAATACAAGCCCTGATCGACTTCGCCCTCCATCGCTTCGGCGCACTTGATTGTATGTTCAATAATGCCGGTGGACCGGATCACTGCACACTCGAAACCGTGACCAGGGAAGATTTTATTTCCACCATGACGTTGCTGGTCGGAAGCGTCATGTTCGGTATTAAATATGCTGCACCAGTCATGAAAGCCCAGAGATCCGGATGCATTATCAACACTTCCAGCGTTGCGGCCATACGAACCGGCCAGGGCGGTTATCTTTACAGCACGGCCAAAGCGTCTGTGACTCACATAAGTAAAATAGCCGGCGTACAATTGGGGCCTTACGGCATTCGCGTCAACTGCATCTCTCCCGGAGCTATTGCGACACCAATTTTTTTCGGTGGGTCCCAGGTCGCACAGACCCTTGATCCTGCAGAAACCCAGCGAAAAATGGAAAAACTTACGCGAAACCTTGCCAAGGCTACACCTTTGCCCAGAGCAGGGCTTGGCAGAGATATCGCGTATGCGGCTCTGTTCCTTGCCAGCGACGAGGGCAGCTTCGTTAATTGTCACGACCTGGTTGTGGACGGTGGGAGAACTTCACTTTTCTATGAGAGGCCGTGATGCGTAAATAATGTCAATGTTGCTGAGGAGTGAGAGCGAAATGCCGCGCTAGAAGAGGAGGATCATCTATGTCGGCAATTCCGGAAGAATACTTACCTCCAGTAGAACATCGACCTGAAAAGATCTACGCGCTTCCCGAACTGCGCCTGCCCCGGAAGTTGAACCTGGTGGACTACTGCATAGATAGACATGTACGGGCTGGTCGGGGAGACTATGCCCTTGTTTATTACAAGGATCAGGTTATTAGCTACGGCGAAATGCAGGCACAAATCAACAAGCTTGCAAACGTCCTGCGAGGGCTGGGCATCGAGAAAAGCGACAGGGTCATGCTTCGGTCGGCCAACACGCCGGAGATCCTGGCATCTTATTTTGCGTGCTGGCGGCTGGGCGCCATCCCCGTATTGACCCATCACCTGCTTCGTGCTGAAGAAATCGTCTTCAGGGCAAACGATTCCGAAGCTAAAGCGATGATCGCCAGCTCGGCAACCTTCGGAGACGTAAAGGAGGCGCGACCCCGATTCGAGACTGTCAAGGACATCATTTTATTCGGCGGAAATGAGGACGGTTGCCTTCCATACGAGGAGTTGATCGCCGGCCAGTCCACTGAAATTGAAACGGTTGAGACGTATAGGGATGATTGGCTGCGAATCATCTATAGCTCGGGTACGACCGGAAACCCAAAGGGTATTATCAATACTATAGGGGATATGGTTACGGTCACGGAGTCCTATTGCCGATACATCCTGGACTTGCAGCCTGATGACGTGATGGGAGGCCACCCCACGTTTGCCTTTGCCTTCGGCTTTTCCCTGCTTCTTTTTCCAGGCTTCAGGGGCTCAAGCGTCTCCATGGTAGAAAAGTTCGATCCCGAGCTGATGTTCGAAGTCAGTCAGGCGCATCGAATCAGTGTCCTCTTATGCGTGCCGACGGCATTTCGGATGATGCTGAACGTAGCCGACGCCGAGAAGAAATACGATTTGAGCTCGCTGCGCATATGCCAAAGCGCCGGCGAATGGCTTCCCGGAGACATCTCCAGGCAATGGAAAAGACGATTCGGCGTGCCCATACTTGACTCAGTCGGGTCTGGAGATCTCAACTATTGGCTCACCACGACCGTGACGACTCCCGACGACAAACTGGATTCCTCGGGCAAGCCCCTACCCGGGGTGGAGTGCAGGATTGTGAACGAATTGTTCCAAGACGTTCCCGCCGGAACCGAGGGTGAGCTACTGGTGCGGGCCCCATGGGGACAGCAGTACTGGCGGCGGCCGGATAAGCAGTGCGAGGGTGTAGTGGCACGATGGAACAGGCCGGGTTTGATCTACATGGAGGACGAAGAAGGATATTTTTGGTACCGGGGACGAAAGGACGAGATGATCGTCAGTGCGGGATACAAGATTTCCGGCGGAGAAGTGGAATCCGCTCTCCTGCAGCATCCGGCCGTGATGGAATGTGCCGTCATTGGGGTACCGGATGAGATGCGGGGAAATATCGTAAAGGCCTATGTGGTTCTTAAACGAGGATATACCGGGTCGGAAGATTTTGCGGAGGAGATGAAGGACTTCGTAAAGCGGCGTATCGAAGCGTACAAGTACCCGCGCGAGATCGAATTCATCGGTGCGGATAAGTTGCCCAGAACCGTAACCGGGAAAATTCAACGGTTTGCTCTAAGAGATTTGGAAGCTGTAAAAATGAATAATCGATGATACCTCCGGGCGAAAACGCGGCTTCCTCAGGAGGGCCAGGATGACAGTGAAAAAGACCGGATTTTTTTGCTTCTTTTGTGGGAAGCACTGTAGCCTCATCGCTCATGTCGAAGAGGGAAAGGTGATTAAGGTCACCAGTGACGCTGAAAGCGGCATTGTTTCCGATGTCTGCCCCGATGCGAAAGGACCTGTGACCATTCCCGGCACCTACAACCACTCAGAACGACTCAAATACCCCCTGAGGCGGAAAGGGGAGAAGGGGAGCGGTGAGTGGGAAAGAATTAGTTGGGATGAGGCTCTGGATACCATAGCGGAGAGGTTTCGAATTTACCGGGACCAATTCGGCCCAGAGAGCATAGCCATGGTCCTGGGCGAGCCCAAGGGCCTCGAATTTGCCTTCGGCCAGCGACTGGCTACTGTTTTCGGGACACCCAACGTCATTACGCCAGGCTGCTATTGCGGAGTCCAGACGGGATCCGCCAATCAATTCACGCACGGATCCATGATGGTGAACGCCGACTATGACACGGGGAAAACACGGTGCGTTGTCATTTGGGGAAATAACCCCAGACATATCGGCGGGACTTTCAACGGGATGATGCCGACCGAAATCGACCAACGTCTCAAAAACGGGTCCAAGCTGATCGTGGTGGATCCGGGAAAGATCGATTATGCGCACAAGGCCGATATTTGGATAAGACCAAAGCCGGGCCTGGACGGCGTGCTGGCCCTCGGAATGATCAAGGTGGTTATCGAGGAAGGTTTATATGACAAGGAGTTTGTAGAAAAATGGACGGTTGGGTTTGATGAACTCAAGAAACATGTCTCCACCATCTCCCTGGGAGATGTGGAAAGGGAAAGCTGGGTTCCTCGTGCTCAGATCATGGAAGCCGCAAGGTTGATGTCGCTTAACACGCCCTGCATCATAGGTACTGGTAATGCGCTTGAGGGAACCGTTGCGGCGCTCCAGACCTGCAGAGCCGTTTTCATCCTGAACGGCCTTACAGGGAGCGTCGGAGTCCCCGGAGGACTCATCATCAAGACACAGGACAAATTCTACAGACCGGGCAGGTTCTATTTCCCCAAAGGATTCCCGCGCCACAAGGATAACTCCATTGCAAGCGATTTCATCCTTGCCGTGGGTTCAGCCTATGTGCCCACCCAGACCCTTGTCAACACGATTCTGACCGAAAAGCCTTACCCGATCAAGGCTGGTTTCTTCTCAGTCACGAATCCGCTTTGTACCTACCCGGATGCGGTTTCCACTTATGAGGCGCTGATGAAGCTTAACTTCATGGTTGTGGCGGAAATCTTCCACACTCCGACCACGGCAATCGCCGATATGGTTTTGCCTGCTGCACTGCCCGGGGAGCATGCCACAATCGCATACTGGCCGGCCTGGACCGGACAGGTAAAGTGTGACCCCAAATTTATTGATCCCCCGGGAGAGGCGTGGCCCGACATGAAAATGTTTAACGAACTAGCGAAGCGCTTGGGCTTCGGAGAATATTTTTTCGAGGATGTGGATGAAAAGATGTTGGATTTCTGGCTCAAACCAAGTGGGATTACCTTCGAAGAGTTTAAAAAGATACGGATTCTTTACCCGGATGTCATGTTCCTTCAAGGAAACGAAGACCGATTCTTTCAGACGCCATCCGGCAAGATGGAAATCTTCTCAGGACAGATGGAAAAGTTGGGGATTAGTCCTCTCCCTTATTACCACGAGGTAATCAAATCGAAAAACGTCGCCACGGAATCAGCTGAGTTCCCGCTCATTTTCACTAATAAGAAGGAGACCGGCTACATGCTCTCCGGGTATCGGGGGGACCACGGCATGCGGCGGCGATACCCGGAGCCCGTAGTGGAGATTCATCCGGAAACGGCAAAACAGGCCGGCGTGGATGAGGGTGACATGGTCTATATTGAGACCGTGAAAGGGAGGATCACTCAAAAAGTGAAGTTGAATTCCGAACTGGATCGCAGAGTCATTATGCCGGCGTTTGGGTGGTGGTTCCCGCAGGGGCCTAAGGCCACCCAGTATGACTGGAGGAAGTCCAACATTAATGTGATGACGAACGGCCAGCCTGAGGAGCTTTCCACGGGAGCGGTCCAGCTTAGAGGAATCCCCTGTCGTATTTACAGGAAGGAGGGACAACTGAGATAATGTAGATAATGTATTGACACTCGTATCTATAATTATCGACAGAATGGAATTATACCATTTCGTAGGGCATGAAACTTAAGTCAAAGAATGTTTTCAAGCTTATGATTATGACTTCTAAGATCTTTTGCACCTGATCCGCTATATCGTCTCTGGCTTCGACGATTATTTCATCGTGCTGGGTATGAACAATACGGGCGTCAAGGCCGTTCAATTTCTCTGAAATCCTGTTCAGAGCCAGTTTAAACCCATCGGCGCCTGTCGCTTGTACTGGAAGGTTGAATAAAGAGCGGTCACTGGCATGTATACGGCTTAAAGAGAATTTTATGCTTATCTTTATTTTTAAGGAAAACACCGCTCTGGGCGCAATATGGTGTTGAGGGGCAAAATGACGGATGGAGTGCAAACATGGAAGAGACAAGTTGCGAATTAGGTGAGATTTTCGAGGAGGGCAGCGTGACATGCGTGGATGAACTTGAACTGTGTCTACGGTGTTCAGGAGGAATTTGGGAACGAATTTCAGAATCCGATGATTCCGAGTTTACACCAGGCAGCGTTCAAGATTAGACTGGTACCGCAGGAAAACTGTTTTTCCTCATTATGCTGGAAAGGTGCAAGTTTTGGAGGAGGGATTGGCAATAAATCCACGTAGATCGTCTTCAAATGAGCCAGTAAATCTTAGTCCTGACTCGCTTTCTGCCCCTATTTACGTTCTTCAAAAATCTTTTTGGCTATCATGGTGGCAGAAATGGCTGTAGGCCACCCAGAGTAAAATGCCAGGTGCGTTATTAACTCTACAATCTCATCCTTGGTCAAGCCATTATCGAGTGCAAGCGCCAGATGGTAGGGCAGCTGTTCTGTTCGATTCAGGGCGACAAGAGTCGCAACGGTAATAAGGCTGCGGTCACGCTTGGATAGACTGGGTCGCTCCCACACGTCTCTGAAGAGAACGTCCTCAGTAAGTTTGACCAGCTTCGGTGCGACATCTCTAATCGAGTCCAGTGTCGTCAGCCTGTGCTTATCATCTGCCATACGGTTACTCCTTTTGGATTTTGAGAATGGAAGTTTTTCCTCGAGGGCGTTGCTTGAACGGCGCACTCCTCATTTCGCCCATCTCTATAACTCAATGATCAGCATTCTGGCCTCTCTGTGCAAGGCTTATCTCCAGGCCCAGGTAACTTCGCTTTCCGACCGCCTGCTGACTCACCATCAATAAGAGATTCTATGTCAAGATATGGATAAATGGTAACTGCCCCATGTTCAGCCAAGCATCCTGAATCGACTGAAGGCCCATAGACGCTATAGTTCTCTCTCCCCAACATTCTAAGCAACATTCCCTGTTCCGCCCGATGATGCGCAGTGTGTGCTATCCTTCGGACCATAACCCAGGATCTTGTTCTTTTAACATCAAAAAAGGGCACCTCGACTTCCCACCAGGCTTTGTCCTTTTCTTTGAGAGCGGCAAGCCTCTTTCCACTATCTTCGGCATACCTTTTAATAAACTCCAGGCGTGTTTCAGGATCAGGCAAAGGAGGCGCTCCAACGTCAATCCCGAACATGTTGGAGAACCACCTATTTTCACTTAAACACTGATGCACCATGTGTTCGAGGGCATTTCTGTCTCTTTTGTCCAATGGGTGAGGGCGAATTGGAAGGTCATCATCTTTGAACGTGCTCCAGACGCTGAGCGTTTTTAGTCGTTCCGTCTCATAGGTGCCAACGAGAAAATCATATTCCATCTTTTCCTCCTTCTTGTGAGATCATCGGGATTGCGCTGTCCTCCATCTTAAAAAACCAAACGACAGTCTATCCCCGATTTCATGCATAATTCGGCAAGCTTGCGGCTTGTCTGGTAGAAAAAATAGTCAGAAAGGCTATCTTGCAATCTATATTTCTTGTAAACCCAGTTGGCATAGTTATAGTTCATCCGATCAACCAAGATGTAGTCAACTTTTCCTTTGAGAGCTTTTGCCAGAGGTTCGGCTCCTGGGAGAATAGGCGCAACCATAGCGTAAGTTCTAATTCCAGATTGATGCAGTTCATCAAGTGCTTTTATCCGCATCTTTATTGGCGGTGCATATGGCTCAAACAATTTCCGAATATCATCATCGGCAGTGGTAATCGAAAGTCCGACTTCAATGCTCGGCGATCTTCTGATAATATCTATGTCTCTCAATACCAAATTGGAACGTGTTTGTATAACAACAGACCAGTTATGATGTGTTAGTATTTCCAGGCATTTTCGAGTCAACTTATATTTTACTTCCAAGGGTTGGTAAGGATCACATACTCCGCTTATCCATACACTCCCCCGTTTTTTCCTATTTATCTCCCTCCCCAAAAGATCAGCAGCATTAATTTTTACATCGACAAACTCACCCCACGGCTCTTTGTGCTTGCTGAATCTTTTCATGAATCGAGCATAACAGTAACTACAGGCATGCTGGCAGCCGACATAAGGATTAATGACATAGTCATAAATCTTGGAAGAAGAGAGAATGGTTTTTGACTGGATTTCTCTTACGTTCATTCCTTGACCCTCTCATGGCTCACTATTTG
>Ga0074045_10001501_pt1 | contig 22446 bp, 18 predicted proteins | sample BogForMeECP23OM2_FD_94442 | JGI IMG/M metagenome (GOLD analysis project Ga0074045, IMG submission 94442) | Bog forest soil microbial communities from Calvert Island, British Columbia, Canada - Bog Forest MetaG ECP23OM2 | ecosystem: Environmental > Terrestrial > Soil > Wetlands ... | reverse complement strand
TCTTACGCGGTTCGTTAAGCAGAATAAAACCCCCCTTCTCTTTGGAAGCCCCACATTCGAAATCATGCCAAACCGGGAGATCGTGGGCAGAAACTCGGTGTTCCTTCTTTCCGCTGACGGCGGCATCCATGGGATCTATCATAAAATACATCTTGTTCCCTTCGGTGAATATGTGCCGCTCAAGAACGTGCTGTTCTTCATCGAAAAAATGGTCGAAGCAATCGGCGATTTCCAATCCGGTGACGAGTATACGGTCATGACCGTACCCGCGGGGAATCCCGTGCGGAAGGACGTGAAACTCGGCACGGTCATCTGTTATGAGATTATTTTCCCTGATTTGGTGAGACGGTTTGTCAGCAACGGTGCGGAGATATTGGCAACGGTAACAAATGACTCATGGTTCGGAAGGACAGCGGCACCGTATCAGCACTTTTCCATGGTGGTTTTTCGTGCCGTGGAAAACCGGGTGCCCATTGCGCGTGCGGCCAACACCGGGGTTTCAGGTTTTATCGATGCAAAAGGGCATATCTTGAAAACATCGAACATTTTCACCGAAGCCTATCTCACTCAAAAAATTGCGCCTGGCACCGTGAAAGCCTTCTATACCCGTTATGGCGATCTTTTCTCTTATGCCTGCGTGATTGTCCTTCTGATTCTGCTCGCAATAAAACCCCGAATATCCACTCCGGGGAAAAAGGCAAAAAAACGATAGCCGGCTGCATCGTTTTCGCAGATGCGCACAGATGATACTACCCTCATATCCAAACTTGCAGAGTACATCTTTTTCTGCATTCTCTGTAATGAAAACGATGCCTTCATCTTTCAAGCCGCACTCCACAATCCGAATTCTACATTTCGAGCGTACAGACCGACCGTAAAAACTCCGCGGACTTTAGTTTCTTGCCGAGAATATGGATAATATGCGCAGAAAATACCTGGCTGAGTTCCCGCATGATGCCAGCTGAAGGCTTCAACCGCGAGATTTTATCTAGATCCATCCTAAGTGCCTGGTAATAAAAGCCGACAGCACCCTGGGAAATGATAAGCATTGGCTCTTCCGAAGAAATCATGCATTCCCGGCAGAGCACGCCGCCCTTCATGCTGTGAAATATCACGTTCCATTTCGGTTGTTTGCCGCAGGAGAGACAATGGTCGAGCTTGGGTTGATATCCCAGAACCGACAGGAGCCTGATCTCGAATATCCTGAGCAGAAATACGGGATCATCACCTGCATTCAACAGCTCGATGACCTGTTCAAGGAGATAAAACGCCGCGGTATTGCATTCGCCAGGAGGGGCCAGCTCTTTTACGAGTTCCAGCATCACCGAGCCGGCTGCGGTACGGTTCAGATCACGGCAAATGGCGGCGGGCTGATTGATGATGTCAATGGATTCGATCCTGACAAGTTCCTGGTGTTCCCGCTCATACAGCTGGAGCCTGCACGTTGTGAAAGCCTCAAGTCCGGCGCCGAAACGGCGAAACGACTTTCGTGCGTTTTTGGCCACGCCTTTCTGTATGCCCCGATCAACAGAGAAAAACGTCACGAGCTTGTCCGCTTCGCCTAAATTCATGCTGCTGATAATAATGGCTTCGGTCTTGGATTTCATGGCAATGTAATAGGTCGCAGATGCACTCAGATTGAAACAGGTTCTAACCTGTTCATTCCTCATTTTGCATTTTGCATTCCGAAATATTACTTTTTTTCTTCCTCCGATGGTTCCAGACATAAATCACGGTAATCACCAGGCACATTGCCACGGCTCCGATGAGCGCCTGATGCGAATATCTTATGATCAGTTCACGGTTCGCACCGATAAAATACCCGATACAGGAAAGTACCGTAACCCACAACCCTGCGCCGAACAGCGTGTAGAGCGAAAATTTAATGTGGTTCATACCTGCGAGGCCCGCAGGAAGCGATATCAGATGACGCGCCACAGGCAGAAGCCTGCCAATAAACGTCGACACCTCGCCGTGGTTCTTGAAGAACATCTCGACTTTTGAAAGTTTTTTCTCTGTAATCCAGACATATTTCCCGTATTTCAGCAGGAGCGGCCTTCCCAGATAGCGCGCGACAAAGTAATTTGCATAGGCACCCAGAAGACTGCCGAGCGTACCGCAAAAGATTACCGCTGCCATATTCATCTGTCCCTGCTGGGCAAGGTACCCCGCAGGCGGTATGACCAGTTCGCTCGGGATCGGGAAAACCGAGCTTTCCATGACCATCAATAAAAAAACGCCTGGGTACCCAAGCGCTCCGATGGTCAATACCAGCCACATGATCAGTTCATGCATTACTTCTCTCCTTCCAATCCAGTACCAAATCATAAAAAATTATCAACCGCCATGGCTCGAAGGACGCGAACCGTTATGACGCTGAAAAGAGTTCACGCATTTCTAAATGCTCTTTGCGACTTCGCGGTACACGTTATTTATCTGCGGTCTTTATTATTTTTCCAAAATCCCGATGTTTTTTAGCATACGGACATCATCGCGCCAGCCTTTCTTTACTTTGACCCAGAGTTGAAGAAAAATCTTGACGCCGAGCAGCTTTTCCGCATCCTGGCGCGCACGAACACCAATCTGCTTGAGCATACCTGCACCCTTACCAATGATGATCCCTTTCTGTGAGTCGCGCTCCACATATATGATCGCAGTAATCCGTGTAATTGTCGGCTCTTCTTTCATTTCTTCGATGACCACCGCTGTGGAATAGGGAATCTCTTCTTTGGTGAGTTCGCAGACCTTTTCCCGGATGATCTCGGAGACGATGAAGCGCTCTAGCTGGTCAGTAAGCTGATCATCAGGAAAATATTTTGGTCCTTGGTGCAACCACTTGGTGATTAACTCGACAAGTCCGCCGAGATCGTTCCGGAGTGCTGAAATCGGAATGATCTCTGCAAATGAATAAAGTTTGTTGTACTCCTGCATCAGCGGCAGGAGTTCTTCTTTTTTAATGAGATCCATTTTATTGATGAGGAGAAAAACAGGCGACTGTACGTTCGAAAGAGTCCCGATGATAAATTTGTCACCGGCACCCGGTTGTTCTGTTGCCTCTGCAAGTAACAAGATCACGTCAACCTCGTTATACGTGGCTAGTGCTGTCTTGACCATGAATTCGTTCATCCGGTGCATGGGCTTGTGAATGCCCGGCGTGTCCATGAACACCAGTTGCGCATCCGGCTGGTTTACGATGCCGAGTATCCGGTTTCGGGTAGTTTGGGGTTTGTCGGAAATGATGGCAATCTTCTGTCCAAGGAGCGAGTTCAGCAATGTAGACTTGCCTACGTTCGGCCTCCCGATGATCGAAATGAAACCGGATTTGAATGTTTCTTCCTTGGTCATGTGGGGTAGAATACCTGAAATCATCCTGCTACGCAACAGAAAAGCCGAAAGGCAAGAGCCTTAGTGAAATGAGGTAGCTGCGATCATCAAAAAAGCGCGGTGGAATGCTCCACGGAATGCATTTGTTCGCTTGTTATCATTGTAAAGACGCGGCAACAGACAGCATTCTGGAAAAGTATTCAGCACTAGTGCCGTTAGAGGATTTTTCAAGATTGTTAATTACTGCGCTTGTCCCGCGAGGAATCTTATAAATTCCCGAGTGCTATAGACGAACAATCCTCTCAAAAGGTTAACATACAACATGTGTTCGGAAGACAGTTCCACGTATCTTTCACATGCATCCAGCAAATAAAAACTCTTTCATTCGCGGGTTAACAGTCTATTTGATATTAAACCATTGTTAAGAGGATTTTCGCCGGTTTGTAATAGACCTTCTTTCTTTCCCGCTTCTTCGTTCAGGTCCTTTATAATCCGGTATGCTGGGTTTTCTGCGATCCGTATCTGATCTTCGGTTTTTTCCGGACCTGTGTTCACTTTTTTTCATACCCCCCCCTGATTCTGTCGCGTAACGTGAAAATCGGCGGTAATATCATTCAGTTCGATCGTGTCGTGGACGCTTATTCTTAACTTTAGTGCGTTTCTGCACGTCCTTACGATAACACTCAGGACAATATCTATGCAAAAAATTCACACCGGCCTTCTTTTAAAGATAGTTTTCGATTGGCTCCCATGCATTGGGATCAACTGAAGTCTTTTTCGGAACCGGGATTTTCTTGCCATTTTTGTACAAATGGGAAGGATCCCCTGCGACATCATCTGCATTATTATTAACAGTTACGACCGAAACGACGGTGCCGAGAAAAACGAATGCTGCGCCAAATAAAAAATGACACCGGCAAAAAGATCACTCACCGGTGAAAGGTCGAAGATAATTGCGCGAAGGACCGCAACATACCCAAAAAGAAAAAAGCCATCAATCCACGTTGAAGGTCAAGATAACGCTTTATTGATCGCTGATATTTCAGAGGTATAAATTGCATGGTCTGCAGAGGTTCCTTGGCATTAACAATATTGTCGAGCATTATACCTGTGCCAATGATGATGAGGATACAGCTTATTATGGCTTGTATCTGCATAGCCTATTCTGAAATGTCGTACTGTACTGATCCAAGATGTCACCGTGCAATATCCATATCTGGAATCCTATTTTGAGATAGGGCGCTGTCTCGTATTCGTTCAGACATCAGTCACGAAGTGATGTACTCTTGCTATTATGCCCGTGCTTCCCAAGCTTTTTTATTAGAAGACATGTTTGCATAATAATCATATCATCATTTCGGAAAAACCGTAATGCACCAATATACCAAAAACGTCTATTTGCCTTTACATTATTTTCTGCAATTATTGTATAAATGCCTTTTTCTGTCAAGGTCATTTTAATGAAAATAGTGATTGAAATGATGTCATTTTTTCGTTTTTTCATACTACTTTCACTTGGGTTTGTCTATCATAATCAATAAGACAAATGTTATTGACAACCGGATGCTGTTATCGGTATTATCAACACATATATGTCAACAGAAAAATGAACTACACTGCCCTTCACAAAAAGATATTCAAACTTAAAAAGGACCTGAACGCCGTGATTCTTGCGCACAATTACCAGCGCCCGGAGGTGCAGGATATTGCCGACTTCACTGGAGATTCGTTTGAACTCTCCCGTACCGCCGCAAAGACCAATCATCGCGTGATTGTTTTCTGCGGAGTTCATTTCATGGCCGAAAGCGCTTCCATCCTCTCGCCGGACAAGACTGTCCTGCTGCCGGAGCTCAGCGCAGGCTGCCCCATGGCCGATATGGTCACAGTCACAGGACCGCGCAAAACGCTTCGCGAACTATATACTGATGTCTTAGGCATCGCGTTCGATTTTGCCGATGATTTCACGCTCCTGGATATGAAAAAAAAATATCCCGGTGTTCCGGTTGTCGCTTATGTGAACACGTCGGCTGCTGTCAAGGCGGAAAGCGACATTTGCTGCACCTCTTCCAACGTCGTGCAAGTTATCGAGTCTCTTAAAGAAGACACCGTAATTTGTATTCCAGACCGGAACCTCTCCGCTTACGCTGCAAAAAGAACAAAAAAGAAAATTATCACGTGGGACGGCTTCTGCAATGTACACCACGCACAGCTTGATGTCGGGGCCGTCAAACGTGCAAGGGCTGCGCACCCTGACGCCGCCCTTGTCGTCCATCCCGAATGTCCGCCCGAAATCCAAGACATGGCGGACTACATCACGAGCACATCGGGCATGCTGCGCTTTTGCAAAAAGTCAAACCACAGGGAATTCATTATCGGCACCGAGGAAGGCATGCTCCATCGGTTGAAAAAAGAAAGCCCGTCCAAACAATTTTATGTTGCCTCGAATGAGATGTTTTGTTCCAACATGAAGCGAATCAGACTCGAAAGTATACTCCGCGCCATGGAGAAGATGGAACACGTTATAAAGGTGCCGGAGAACATCCGTATTCCGGCAAAAAGGGCGCTGGACAAGATGCTGGAAATAAACTAAGCTTCATTCGTATTTTAGTTGAAAAGGGTATTTTGTCCTGTAGATCGCAGGCATGCCTTCCCTTTAACCGCTTGTTTTTTTTGAATTCTTGTACGGCCAGGATCCTACTTGCATGACTTTGAACGGCGTTTTCAACTTTTAAACAAAAGAGCCTAAAATAAAAATGCGGAGTGCGGAATGAAAAGCCGTCATTCCCCCTATAGCGGGAATCCGTGTGAAGTTTGCTCATTCCCCCTTTCGCATTTTATCAATCCATACGATCACGTATGCAAACAACTATCCTCATACTCCTAGGGGCCATCCTTTTCGTTCTGGTCTGGCTCATCATCCAGTCCCAACGAAAGACCGCTGACCCTGCCATCACCCTGATGCAGCAGGAGGTGCAGTCCCTGCGCGGCCAACTCTCCGATGTAATGCTGAAAAATCAGGGTATGGTCAACCAGCAACTTGCACAGATCACCCTCCAGGTGAATAGCCAGCTCAGCCAGGTTGCCCAACAGCTCCAGAAATCCACGGGTGATATGAATGTCCGTCTGGACAATGCTGCGCGCGTAGTGCAGGAGGTTAGCAAAGGTCTCGGCAGCTTGAGCGAAGCCACCAAAAAAATCTTCGACGTCGGAAAAGATATAGCAAGCCTGCAGGAAATTCTCCGCTCGCCCAAGCTGCGCGGCGGACTTGGCGAACTTTTTCTCGGAGACCTCCTAGCCCAGATATTTCCGCCGGCGTATTTTACGATCCAGCACCGGTTTAAAAGTGGAGAGACCGTGGATGCGGTCATCAGGCTTGGGCACAACCTCGTACCTGTAGATGCAAAATTTCCGCTTGAAAACTTCAGGCGTATCATGGAGACGGCGTCGGAAGATGATCGAAAGACCTCCAGGAGAAAATTCGTTGGTGACGTAAAGAAGCACATCGACGTCATCGCCGCCAAATATATTCTGCCTGATGAAGGCACCTTCGACTTTGCTCTCATGTATATCCCCGCCGAGAACGTATATTACGAACTCGTCATCAAGGACGAGACCGTCGACACAGACAGGGGACTCTTGAACTATGCCTTTGACAAGCGCGTGATCCCGGTCTCACCGAACAGTTTCTACGCCTACCTCCAGACAATTCTCCTCGGGCTCAAGGGCATGCATGTCGAAGAACAGGCACAGGAGATCCTAAAGAACCTTGCGAGGCTTTCCGGCGACTTTGACCGGTTTAAGGCTGATTTTGAACTGGTAGGAAAACACCTTACCAACGTGAATGCGAAGTATACCGATGCGGATAAGCGGCTGGAGAAGTTCGGCGACCGGTTGCAGTCATTGAGCGGCGGTGATGCCGGACAGATGATTGAAGAAACGAAGAAGCTCCCGCTTTGAAGGTATAAACCGCCATAACTCTTTGAGCGATTTGAACCGAAAGCACTTATATCTCCACGCGGGTAACGACGCCGTGCAATTTGTTGTAAGGGAGTTTGTAGAACTGGACGATGTTCGGCGTAAGCCGCTTAATAATCGAGAAAACGTTCCAAATGAAGTTACTCGGCATAATGTCTTCCACACCGTAAAAAATGGTTTTCTCCTGAATCCCTGCCTGACGCAATATTTCTTCCACATCCGGAACTTCTATATACCCCGTATCTATCTCGAACGTGCGAAGTCCGGGAGCCAGGTCTTCTTTGAAGGAGCCGGAAATACCGAACGGCTTGTCACGCTTCACGATAGAAACAAAGATATTGTCCTCGTAAATTATGTTGTTCTTGAACATAGTATGAATGATATAGGGGGGTATTTCCTTGGCGTCCCGGGAGAAAAAAAGCGCAGTCCCGCTGATCTTGTTCATGGATTTATAAATCTGGTTGTAGCTCAGGAGAAAAACATCAATGGGCAACGGTTGAAGCGCATTGTAGAGCCGGCGCTGTCCCGCACTATAAAGCAGGATGAGTGAGAATGGTACAGCAGCGATAATAATGGACCAGTATCCGCCGTGCGGGATTTTGTAGGTGTTCGACAAAAGGAAAATCAGGCAGACCACGGACACGAAAACAGAAACTCCGCAGCGTATATATTGCCTCCTCAGGTAGAATATCCAGATCATGAAGATGCCCGTGAGGGTCATGGTGCCGGTGACTGCAAAACCATAGGCAGCCGCCAGTTTGCTGGACTCCCGGAATTGCATAATAATATACAACACGGCGATAAGGAGGAACCAGTTTACGACCCCGATATAGATCTGGGAGTGCCGTTCCTTTGAGGTATAATCCACCTTAAACATCGGCATGACGCGAGTGGTAATGCCCTGATAGACTATGGAGAACATGCCGCTGATCATGGCCTGCGAAGCGATGACAGTGGCCAATATGCTCAGGATGAGGAACGGGATATACATGACCTGCGACTGGTGGAAAACCATTTCGAACAGCACATTCTTGGCCTCAGGATGCTGGATAAGGTAAGCACCCTGGCCGAGATAGTTGAACACCAGGGCGACAAATACAAAGTGCCATGCACGAACGATGGGTACCCTGCCCAAATGCCCCATGTCTGCATAAAGCGCCTCGCCTCCCGTGGCGCAAAGAATAACCTCGGAGAGCACGAAAAAACCAGCGATACCGTTATGGATCATGAACCTAATTGCATAGTAAGGATTCAGGGCCTTGATTACTGACGGGACATGCATGATTGAGGCTATCCCGGATACGGTTAGAACGCAAAACCACAGGATCATGAGGGGCCCGAAAGCGTCTGCGACCCGCTCGGTCCCTTTTTTCTGGAATGCGAAGAGCAAAACAGCGATGCTGCCTGCGATCACTATGAGAGAAGTCTGGCCCATTCCTTCAAAATCTTTGATCAGGAGTATACCTTCGACAGCACTGAGGATACTTATGGCGGGAGTAATGACGCCATCGCCGATGATGAGCGATATGCCGATAAATGACAACAGCGTGAAAAAAGCAACCTCTCGTCCAGAGGTAAGAAGTGGCGCTAAGAGTTCCCTCAGCACGATGGTTCCACCCTCCCCACGCTTGCCGAGACTCATGGCCAGCCATGAATATTCGACGGTAACGAGGATAACAAGAGTCCAGACAATGAGAGAAAGCACGCCGATAACATTGGATTCCGTAGGTCTGGTCAGAATTAAGATAACGGTGAGGGTATAGATGGGACTCGTTCCGATATCGCCGAACACCAGACCGAGGGAATGAAAAATCCCTCGCATGGATGATATTTTATGATCAGACATATTGAGAAAAGTCGGGGAATACGGTAATGATTATGACTTACCCTCTGGCAGTGACTCTGGTCTTATCAATGAAACAAGACAAATCACCGTAAAAAAAGACGCAGGCTGAAGATGTTTATTTATGCCGATAGCCTATGCCCTTTTTGTTAAAATCATTGTAAAAATGAAAGAAATATTATGTTTTTTTATCTTGTTTCTGCTCTATGGACGGGATGTTCTGTTCGTCCTTGATTGCCTTTTTGAACGCTTTAATACTCTTCCCGAGTCCTTCCCCAAGCTCAGGCAGTTTTCCCGGCCCAAAGACGATCAAAACGATCAGTATGATAAGTATCAAATGCATCGGTTGAAAAATCCCTTCAAACATATGCTCCTCCTGGAAGGGGAAAATTATACCCGTCCTTTGTTTGCCTGTCAATTGAAAAACCGGGAAAGCGTAAAAGTGTTCTTTCGGCATCCAATCATCCGTTCAGCGGCTTGACCACCGCCGTGCCGTCTTCGTAATGGTCGATAATGTTCAATGCACCGACAAGAAGGAAAAAAAGAAGGATCGTCGTCTTAGCATCGACCCGCATGACGACAAAGGCGGAAAGACCGATTGCCGCCGCCGAGGCATACGCCAAACCGCTGGTCATGAGGTGTCCGACAAACACCCTGGCCACGCCGTCCTCATGAGCGTAATTTCCCTTGTATACCATGATCGTCTGCGACCAGCGTGCCAGCATCGGTGCAACCAGCAGCGCTTCCGTTTTTTCATTGGCGATTAAGTTAATCGGATTGTTTATGTTGTTAAGGCATATAAATTTCATCAGCACGACAAAAATGATGCCGAGAGCTCCTGCAGTGCCGATCCTGCTGTCCTTCATGATGGCAAGTCGGGTGTGCATGCTGGTCCCACCCATAAGTCCGTCCAAGGTATCTGCCAGACCGTCGATATGCAACGCTCTCGTAATCAGCGCCATGAGCATGACAAGAATAAAGTTACCGACAGCCGGAGGCAGTACAACCGGGTCAAACACCTTATCCACATTTACCAGGAAAAAACCGATCAAAAAGCCGACGATCGGAAAATAGGCCATGGATTTCGCCAGATCGCCTTCCTGAACTTCATGTTTTCTGCTCACGGTAATGATTGTTAAGAACTGGAGTGCGGTGATAAATTTTTTCATCTGCTTCGATACGTTTTGTCTCCGGCCGAAAAAGTTGATGCGCCTGGAAAAATCAATCGCAAGCAGGAAGTTCAACGCAAATGATATCGAAGACGTTCCCTAGACAAAAAACCCCGCCTATTCGTCAGACGAGGTTAGTTTTTACAATATGTCATAGAATAATACTTGGAGCGGGCGACGGGTTTCGAACCCGCGACCCCAAGCTTGGGAAGCTTGTACTCTACCAGCTGAGCTACGCCCGCTTTTGGAAAGCATTATAACGGCAGGCATGAAAGTTGTCAACCATAAAACCAGAACCATAGCTCCTGACGATCTTTCAATTATAAAATTGCCTTGATGGACCTTTCAAACTCGTCTTCATCTCCGAATCCGAAATACTGCTTTGCTATGTTGCCATTTTTGTCAAGAATGAGTGTCATGGGGATCGAGCGTACCCTGTATTTAATCAGGACGTCATCCGTCCCCTTAAGAACTGTGTAGGTAACACCGTAGGATTTTAAAAAAGACTTCACAAAATCCCAGTCCCCTTGGTCAATCGATATTGCAAGTACTACCAGCCCTTTGTCCTTGTACGCGTTGTGTATTTTTTCAATACGAGGAATTGCTGCTCGGCATGGAGGGCACCAGGTTGCCCAGAAATCAATCAGCACCACCTTTCCCCGGTATTCGGATAATTGGACAGTTCTACCATTCATATCCTGAAGCGTGAAATCAGAGGCCACGATGTCTGATTGCTTGCGCTTATCGGTGCAACTGACCATGAATAGTGCTGTCATAATGGACACTATCACTACTTTTTTAAACATCAGGTAAACTCCTTGGAACTATAAACCAAGTGCTTAAATAAAACCGCCCGCCTAAGCGGGCAGAAGATCGGGCAAGTCGTCCTTATACGCAAACACGAACAGGTTCATTCGAATAAATACGAAGCATTATTTTGCCAGAAGAGCATCTACCTTGGATATGAGCTGGGTCTTCGGCACGGCCCCCACCACCTGGTCGATGGTCTGGCCCTTCTTGAAAAACATCAGGGTTGGAATGCCCATAATCCGATACTTGCTGGCCACGTCAGGATTCTCGTCCGTATTCAGCTTGAGCACCTTGAGCTTGCCTGCGTACTCCTTGGATATTTCATCAACAATCGGAGCAACCATCCTGCAGGGTCCGCACCAAACTGCCCAGAAATCAACCAGTACAAGATCCGATGCCTTCAACACTTCCTGCTCCCACGTTGCACTTGTTACCACCTCAGTCATGCTGTCCTCCTTCAAATTGTGTCTCGGTAAAATTCATGAACTCGTGCAGGAAGCAACACTATTCGGCACGCTCATTTACTAAGCACTTATACTTTATGCGGCATTTAGTAAAATTATAAACTTTGCACTAATCATTGTCAATAATTTTAACTTATGGCATAATCATACTGCATTGTCAATAATTTTAACTTATGGCATAATCATACTGCAATGAAATGCACAGTAATTTCATATGGGCAGGAGGGCTGGAATGAAAGAGCCCGCATGGGGGAGAGAATTCTTTCGTCCAGATCGCAGGCGCCCTTCATCTATAATGACGTTTTAATACTCGTCCCTTCTGCACGAATGAAACGGATGTACGGCAGGCTTTTTCTGGACGCCCTTCATCGGCTGTACGGGACAACAGCGCTTGTGCAGCCCGAAGTTCAGACGATTCATCAGCTCTTTGAGCATCTATATAAGTCTCTGCACGGTCCGCAGGTCATGGATGAAAACAGCAGGCTGATCCTACTCGAAGGCATTGTCAAAGAACGGCTTTCTGTGGAAGGCCTGTTTCGTCAGAATCCAAATCTTCTCGCACCATCTCTCTCCTCGGCGCTTGCCAGGATGATCGAGCAACTTGCAGCTGCGGGTGTTTCACCCGAAGTACTTCTTTCCAAGATTAAAGATGCCGATTTTTTTCATAAACCCCAGGTTAAGCTGCTCATAGATGTTTATAAGCAGTACCGGGAGGTATTGCAAAAAAAACCGGTAACAGACCCTGCCGGAATGCGCGCTTTTCTTCTGAAGGAGTTTGATCCCGCCTGGTTTTCCGGTTACCGGGAGATCATTATAGACGGCATCTACTACACAGAAAAACTCGAAAGAGATATCCTTCTGAAAATAGCCTCCTTCAGCAACAGCACGTGCATCGTGGAAGCACCGTCGCAGAAACTGCTCAATGATGCCAAAGATTTTCATCCGCTTGCGAAAGCGAAGGATTTCGTCCGGGACTTAAGCTGTATGCCTGCCGGGGATGACACAGCAGCGAACCCAGATGATCTGTTCCTTGCGTCTGTTCTGTTTTCAGATAACTCCTCTGAAAATATAGTAAATAATTCCCCGCCTACTTCTGCCTTTGCAAAAGAAATAAATCTGCTCTCCGCGGTGAATACCCGCGAAGAGATCTCATTGATTGCCAGAATGGTGAAAAAGTCCATTGGGAGCGGCACGTCTGCCAATACCATCCTCGTCGTGTTTCCCACGCTTGACGAATACGGTCCACTCATTGAGGAAATTTTCACAGACTACGGCATACCATACAACCGTGCGCTCGGCAGGCAGCTCAGCACCTCGCCGGTTGCTTCATCAATAGCCTCGCTGCTCAGCGCTTGTGTGGATAACTTCTCAGGACCGTCGCTGCTCAGAATTTTCAGTTCTCCATTTCTTAAGTATGCAGAACAACCGGCTTTGGCGGCCACCTTTGATCGATTTATACGGTACCACCGTATTATCGGCGGTAAAGAGAAGCTGCTCTCGGCCTTGAGATTTTATACTCCCGACAAACGGGAAACGGACATCCTCACGGAACCGTTGAATGATTTTTTCTCGGCCATGGAACCATTTGTAGCCGGTGAGTCCTTCCCGCTCAGCAACTGGATGGAGCGCCTCAACATCCTCATCGCATGGTCGGGCCTCGTCCCACGGGTTGAAGCAGTTCACGGACCTCTCAATATCAACCTTCAGGCATATCGAAAGCTGAACGAGGCCCTTACGTACCTGACTGACGCAGGAAGGCTATTTCCTGAATATACCTACACCTTTCATGAGTGGCTCTTTCTCTTGAAGAAAACCTTCATGCACACACGGTTCCAGGTTCCCCCCGAGGACGAGGCCGGCGTCCAGATCCTTGGAATTCAAGAAAGCATAGGCCGCCCGTGGAAAGAAATTTATCTCGGCGGACTCACAGACGGCAAATTCCCCCAGCGTCAGCCACAAAACATCTTCTTGCCGGAGTCAATGCTTGACAAACTTGGGGTAAATACGCTGGATCGAGAACGCGCTGATGCATCACGTCATTTTTACCGTCTCCTGCTCTCCGCGAAAAAGGTAACACTCACGTATCCGGAGAATGAAGGGGACAGGCCGGTGATTCCATCGCCTTTTTTGGAAGAACTTGCTCCGCTCATGACATCCGGCCTTGTGAACCGGGGCATTGATAAAACATCAGGGATCCAATTCAGTCTTAAGATCGAAGAGAGCTGTAGCCTTCCTGAACTGGCGAAAGCCATCGGCATCAGAAACGGCGAAGAACGCAACCGGGGTGTGCCGTTTCGGACTGCATGGCTGACCGTTTTGTCGCACAAAATGCCGGATTTTGTCTCTCATATAACTGCGATCAAAGCGGCAGTCCAGAACATGCCCAGCGAACCATCCGCAACGACCCTGCGAAGGAAGAAGCGAGCATTCTGGGTCACGGAACTGGACGATTACATCAACTGCCCTTATGATTATTATGTAAAGCATATACTCGGAATCGAACCGCTGGAAGAAGTGACCGAGGACATTTCTCCGCTTGATCGCGGCAGCAAGGTTCATGCAATTCTTCGCAATTTTTACCTCTCCTGGAGCGTGCCGGTAATGAAAAAAAACCGGCAGGAGGCAGAAACCCTTCTGAAAACACTCGCAGACTCCACCTTTGATAAAGAAGCAGACACTATCAGAAACCGTCGAGAGAAGGAGTTGTTTCTCAATGTTATGGTCGAACGTTTTCTGAATGCAGAAGAGGAGTTCTGGAAACAAGGCATGCGACCGGCATATCTCGAGCGCAAGATCGAGTCCTTCAAACTCAGTCTTTCGGATGGGAATGAGGTCTATCTGTCGGCCAAGATCGACCGCATCGACGTCGATGACAACGGAAATTTCATTATCGTGGATTACAAGACCGGTAAGTATCCGCAACCGCAGATGAACCTGGATCAAGATATCTTCCAGCTTCCTGTCTATTCCATTCTGGCATCATCGGCATTAAGCTGCGAAATTCCCCCGCTGAAAAAACCCTTCGGCCTTGCTTACTATGATCTCACAGGAAAAATCGGAGCGGGGGCACGCGATGTTGTTCTCTATAATAAAGATATTGTTGAAGTTCAGCCCGCATCCAAACCAAAGGCCAGCAGGAAGAGTGCGGAGGAATTCGAAACGATTCTGAAACAAAGCCTCGACAAGGCACGAACGGCAGTTGAGGGCATTCTATCAGGTGATTTCAAGTCCAGACCGCAGGATGAAAACAAGTGCAGGTTCTGCCCGAATGAGATGATGTGCGGGAAAAAAGAACATGGCCGCTGACCCCCAAAACCAAACTATGAAGAAAGCCGCCGACACAAGCAGGTCGGTTCATCTCTCGGCCTCGGCAGGCTCAGGCAAGACCCGTGCACTCAAAGAACGCTACCTTGCGCTCCTCGAACGTTTAGATCGAAACGGTTTCAATATCGACCAAGCTGTAGCCATCACGTTCACGGACAAGGCCGCAGCAGAGATCAAAGAACGCGTAATGCGCGATCTTCCGGAGTCGACACTTAAAAAAATCATTCGGGGCACGCAGGGCCTTCGCATCTCCACTATTCATTCTTTCTGCATGAATCTTCTGAAACGCTATCCTCTCGAGGCCGGCCTGCCGCCGGACTTCGGCGTACTCGATTCACGGGACCAAGCTTACAAGATTCAGAAGGCCATCGAAGATACGCTCGAAAAATCCGGCCATGACCCTGAGATTATGCTCCTGCTCGGCAATTTTACCGTAGACGAGATTATCACCAAGATCGAGCATTTAATCTCGATCAGAAGCAGGCTCAAACGCATGGAGATCGATGCAGGCGGCCCTGAATACCTTGTGCAAGCTTTCCGCCACGGGATGGAGGTCGAAGCCGCAGAAATGATGATCGAAAAACTCATTTTAAGCATCGAATGGCGCGCATCGTTTGAACGCATGGAGCAGATGCTCAAATCGGAGGGTGAACATTATTCATCAAATATGGGTCTTGAGCATCGCATCCTCGCGAAGGCGCAAGACCCTGCATCCGCATTTAAGACAGCAGGAGCGGTCATTCCAGTCTATTTTACCATAGAAGGAGCACCACGTAAGTCTGCAAAGATCGCCGCAAAAACATTCAAAGCAAAAAAAAACCGACAGGAATACGAAAACCTTTTTTTCAAAATCCAGGAGTTACTCTACCGCTTTAAAAATGCTTATTTACGCACCCGCTCAAGCAGTGAGGCCGTGTGCCTGCTCCGGCTCTATCTGCGCGCAGAAGAACAATACCGAGAATTAAAGCTCAGGGAAGGCTTTTTGGACTTCGATGACCTCGAGATTTTCGCCTATCGGTTGCTCCAGGGGACGGAGTCGCCAGACATCCTTTACTGGCTCGACCGCAAGATTCTTCATTTTCTCGTGGACGAATTCCAGGATACCAGCGACATCCAGTGGGCCATTTTGAAAAAGCTGACCGAAGAAATATTCTCAGGCCTGGGAACGGACAAGCCCATGTCTCCGACCTTGTTCGTGGTTGGCGACGAAAAACAGTCCATCTACCGCTTCAGGGAAGCCAACTACCGTTTGATCCACGACATCCGGGAGCAGATAGAAAGAAACATTCCTCCCGAATCGCGGGAGATCCTTTCACTCGAAAAGAATTTTCGTTCCACACCTGAGATCATTGGGACCGTTAACCGGGTTTTTTCGGGACTCTGGAGTCAATCCTATAAAGCCTCCGAGTCGGAGCGTCGAGAACACGCTGGAAGCGTAAAACTCATTGAAGTTCTGCAGGGAACCACGGGAGACAGCGCATCACCTGCAGCGGAGGCAGAGGTCCTTGCCTCCGAGATACAGTATATGGTCCAGAGCAGCACCATGGTGTATGAACGGATATCGGATCCCGATTCCCTGCCCCGCGCAAAAAAGAGAAATAATAAGGTAACCCAGACTAATCTTTTTTCCGGCATTGATAACGGCTGGATCATGCGTCCAGCCGGCTATGGAGACTGCGCCGTCCTCATCCAGTCCAGAACCAAACTCAAAGAATACGAGGTAGCTCTCCAGGCCCGGAGCATCCCCTATCGCGTAGTCGGGGGCATTGGTTTCTACGAGGAAGACGAGATCCAGGCGCTCATGAACATTCTTTACTTTCTTTGGAACCGTGACGACATTCTTTGTCTTGTAGCAGCACTCAAGTCTCCGCTCTTCGGCCTGACAGATGACGACATTATTCACTGTATGGAGAACGACGGGAGCATAACCGACGCGCTCAGCCTCTACAAACCGGAAATAGGGCACCTGCTGAGCAACTGGACGGGGATTGCCAGACTTGTCCCCATATCCGGCCTGATCCACAGAATAGTTGAAGAAAGCTGCGCGTATGTCCGGTTTGGCAAACGCAATCCGCAGGCGATTTTCAACATCGATAAGCTGCTCGACACGGCAGGTGAGTTCGACCGTCGCGGTTACACCACGCTCCAGGACTTCGTGGTTTGGGTAAAAAATATCCGCCGAACCGAGCAGCGCGAAGCCACGTCGGACATGAATCTGCCCGGCTTTCAGGGGTCTGTAAGCATCATGACTGTTCATAAAGCTAAGGGCCTGGAATATCCCATTGTGTTTCTGCCGGCTATGAACCAGTTCGCTCGATCACTCTCCATCGGCCCTGAAATGATCATTCATGAAGCAGAAGGACAAAAACGCATGGCGATCAGGGCCGCAGACAACCCATTATACGACGATTTGTGGAAAGGCGATCATGGAGAGCAGGAGGAACTCCGACGCGAACACCAACGGCTCTTGTACGTGGCCATGACACGCGCCCGTGACCATTTGGTAATGCTCGGCACGTTGATAAACGCCAAAAATCCGATCAGACAGAACACCTGGCTGGACTTCCTTCACCGGACATTGCCGCTTAGAAGGGAATCAGCGGATCATGCAGCATCCGGAATCATCACGTATGCCTTCCCCGATTGGCTGGCACGAACTCGTGTCGCGGAGCAGAAAACCGAAAGCCAGACCGTACGAGAACAGCGGATTGAGGCGGAACCGGATTTGGATATTATTATCGAGAACATGTCTCCTCTTGCCTTGTCCGAAGATCTTGAATGGAAGAGGGCAACTGACTTTATTAAACAGACGAAAGGAGCCGCTGTCGAGTCGAACAAGGCCCTAGAGATATCTTCCCTCACTCGCGGGAGCGTGCTGCACCGGTGTCTCGAAGAGTTCACGAAGCATGGCGCATTCGACCTCGGACGGATCATTGAAGAATTCCCCGGTCTCGCTGTTTCAGGTGGTTTTGATAATCAATCATTCGCTGCCGATGTCCTTACGGTCCTGAAATCGGTTCTCGATCAGAATGATTTTGCATGGATTTTCAAACGAAGCAAGGACTCTTATTCGGAATTGCCGTTCCTCTATAGAAAAGAGAACACCATTGTTAGCGGTAAAATCGACCGCGTTGTGATCAGGGAAAACACCGGGTTGGTAATAGACTACAAGGCTATTCGCATTGATGATGAAGAATCCCTCGCGGCATGGATTAGCTACTACCGTCCGCAAATCCGGATCTATTGCGATGCCGTAAAGGAACTGTTCGGTCTCAAAAACGTGGAAGGCTATCTCCTGTTCCTTGACAGCTGCAGGCTGCAGCTGGCGAGTAAAGTATGACCCTCCACCCAAATCCGCAAAAATCGTAGTATACTATTAGACAATTATAAATACAGTGTGTCTGAAGACTGATCGAACTCTTAAGAGGTGTTTTTTTATGTCTTTTCCCTCTGACCACTCCCCATGGTTAAAACCAGGGGCTTTGCGCGGAGGGTTGCTAAGTTCAAAACATATGAACGATAAGGAATAATGTACTAGCATTCAATACCCACATAATTCGAGGAGGCTAGTAAATGAAGATACAAAGTATGCGCTCGACACCATTACAGAAGATACTTATTCTGATAATAGCGATATTGCTGGCCGGGAGTTTTTCATCACCCGGCATCGCTTCAGCCAAGGAAAAGATCATTTCCCGGGAATCAATAAATCTGCTTTCCAAGCTGAGTGATGCACTTGCTGAAGTCGCTGATGCGGCACGGCCTGCGGTTGTAAATATCTCGACAACCTCAATCGTCACTATGCAGGACCACCCTTTCGGCGATATGTTCAATGATCCCCTATTCAGACATTTCTTCGGCGATCAATTCGGCCAGCAGGGACAGAAACGAAAATTTAAATCATCTGCTCTTGGTTCGGGCGTGATCGTATCGGAGAATGGTTATATCCTGACGAACAATCACGTAATAAAAGGTGCGGACGAAATCAAGGTTATTCTCTACGACAAACGCGAGTTCAAAGGAAAAGTCGTCGGATCTGATCCAAGGACGGATCTTGCCGTGATCAAAATCACCGCCAAGGACCTTCCCACCCTCAAAATCGGTGAATCCAGCAAACTGAAAACCGGCGATATCGTGCTTGCCATCGGCAATCCCTTCGGCCTGAACCAAACCATAACCATGGGAATCGTGAGTGCTGTTGGACGGTCAAATGTAGGAATCTCCGATTTGGAAGACTTTATTCAGACCGATGCAGCCATCAATCCGGGCAACTCGGGTGGAGCGCTCGTAAACAGCAACGGAGAACTCGTAGGCGTAAATACTGCCATCTTCTCCACCAGCGGCGGCTACATGGGTATCGGTTTTGCCATACCTACCGATATGGCGAAAACGGTCATGGACAGCATTATCAAGCATGGCAAAGTGATCCGCGGCTATCTGGGCGTGAGCATCCAGAACCTTACCCCCGAGCTTGCAAAATCCCTGGGCATTAAAGCAACCTCGGGCGCTCTGATTTCAGGCGTTGAGAAAGACAGCCCAGCGGCCAAGGCAGGCCTCAAACGGGGTGATCTCGTCATAGAACTGGATGGGAAAAAAGTCGCAGACTCGACAAGCCTGAGAAACATGGTTTCCACAAACGTGCCAGGAGCAAAAACAGAGGTCAAATTCATCCGGGACGGCAGCGAGCAGACCATATCCGTGACGCTCGGAGAGTACAAAGAAAAAAAAGTGATAAGAAAATCAGAGTACGATAACGTCCTGAAAGGAGTTACGATCCAGGAAATTACCCCTAACCTGCTGGACAAGATGAATATACCGGAAAATCTGTCGGGTGTTGTAGTAACAGACGTCGCTACAGAAAGCCCTGCCGCGGATCTGTTGCAGCCGGGAGACGTGATTCAGGAAGTGAACCGCGCGCCGATCCAAGGTGTGCAGGATTACGACCAGGTGGTTTCCAAGATCGGCGAGAAGGACGCGGTGCTTCTCCTTATCTATCGGGGAGGAGGATCGATTTATCTCACAATAAGACCGTAATGTGATCCCGGTGTAGGCCGGATGGAAAAGAAAATATGACTTTTTACCGCAGAGGACGCAGAGTTCATATCTAGAATTTTAGAGATGCCTTGCTCCGCGATCTCTGCGGTCATCTTTTTTTAATATTTCAAAGTATCCTTCCCTGCACTTGTCCTCTGCTTCTGCCATCTTTGCAAAGGCTTCCTGAAAATCCTTCTCTCCTGCCGAGAAAATGCCGTGACCATATGCGATGCAAACCCCGGTTTCCTTGATAGCAAGCGGAACCGACTTTGCCAGACCACCTGCACCGGTCTCTCCAGCGACGATAGGAATACCGCATACCGAACGTCTGCGATTACAGAGTCGGTTACAGTCTTCAATATGACAATCTACTTCCTCGCAGAACATGGACATGATCACGCTGAACCTTGGGTGGCCGTGGAGAATTGCATGGTAATTCGAAGATATGTATATTCCGCGGTGAGCGGGCAGTTCAGAAGAGGCTGAAAGCCCCGCAGTGGACGAGTTGTCGAGCGGCACAGGATCGATATGGCCTTTAAGCTCGTCCAAGGAAGACGCTGTCTGGCTGATATAAATAGTCTTGCCGTCGAAGTAGCTGATATTCCCGAAGAAAGAGTCAACGTAGCCCTTCTCGATTGTATATCGGCCCACACGACAAATTTCGTTAGAGATTTTTTCACGTTTTTCAATCTGCGATGCCCACTCCGCACTGCCTTCAAGCGGTCCAGGGTTAAAATTGAGATCGCTCAGATCAGGCAGCTTGAGCCATGAATTTTTGAAGTCGTCGAAATGTTTCCGTTCATCCGGCAGTTTATATCCTTCCATCAGGAGATCGAGAAGATATTTTACAAAGGTTGTGTGGAAGACAGTCGAGTAACTTATAAAAGCCTGCTCAACAGTCAATCCTCCGGTTGCTACCACACCAAGATTCTGGATTATCACGGCTTTTCGATCTTTCAGACAGCGGACAATCATGGCTGCAAGCTCAGCCTTCGGTTTCTTGACCCATTCGCGTTCTCTGATAAATGGGATGTCGTGAAGAAATATCTTTGTCTCACTGTCCTTTGGCACGAGTTTTTCCGAAGCCGAATCAGTCCGCTCAACTAGTATGTCCGCAAAAGGCAAAGAGGTCTTTGCAAAGAGCAGCGCTGTGACGTTCAAATGATAAAAAACTTCCTTGAAGACCGGCAGCCACTCATCTTCCCGGTTCGTCACAATGCGGTCATCGAGCACGTAGAAGCGAATGCTGTCCGGAACCGCGGTCCTGTCGCGAAGGAGTTTGTTTATGTATTTTGTGATGTGGCCATACATAAAATACAATCTGACTTAAGCCAAAGGAGTCATTAGTATCAAGGTACCCAAATCTCGGTAAGGTGATGAAGGAAAAAAGATAAAACCATACGGGTTACACTGATATTATACGGTTATTTCAGACAACCCATACAGGAGGAAACCCATATGGTTAAACGACGAATAAAGCATAGCGCGAAACCGGGTATGAATCAAGGTCAAAATGAAGGCCACAAGGGACTCACTGAAATCTACCCAAATACGCTCTACGAGTATTGCTGTGAACGGCTTTCTCCCTTTGGTGGACTTTTAGCGCTGGAAAAATTCATGGATGCGGTGCAGTCCGGTATCTCTTTGAGGGATCCCACCAGTCTTCCAGCCGTAATATATAATAAGTGGCAGTGCTTATTACATAAAAAGAAGGACCAGACTTACACGTTTTCATCCAATATTTCTCTGATTTTTATCATGAATAAATGAGGGGGAAAATATTTCTGAATTATATTAATCCGTTCATTCAAGCATTTGAGTGGGGCCCAAAAAAAGTTCCCAAAAAAACATTGTAATTTTCGTGGTAAAGTTTATAATATTGATACTGTCCAGCATCGAGGTTGGTTGTTTACGTCCTGACGAGGCCTCTTTCCCTTGCCATCGACACTGACTTCTTCTGCTCTCTCCTTTCTTCTGGAAAAATGACAGCATGCGGCGTTTACGAACAATGCTGTTTGGTTCTATCACGCGTGTGTTGAAGCCACTGCCCCAAGGACATGGTGCAATCGCACGCTTTCGCATATGCTTGCGCCGCGCTGACGCGTCGGCTCGAGAAACTCAAGCCGTATAAGGAGGCATTATGTCAAAGAAGCTGTATGTAGGGAACTTGTCTTATAGCACGTCCGAGGACGATTTGCGCGAAGCATTCGCCAAGATCGGCGCGGTCCAGTCCGCTACACTGATCATCGACCAGATGAACGGAAGGTCCAAGGGATTCGGATTCGTGGAAATGGCGTCCGATGAGGACGCAGCAAAGGCCATCACCACCATGAACGGCGCATCGTTATCCGACCGCACGATTACAGTGAACGAGGCGCGGCCAAAAACGGAGCGTGGCGGCTCTGGGTTCGGCGGTGGGGACGGTCGGCGTAATCGAGGCGGCGACGGCAAAGGATCGGGGCGCTCATGGAGGTAACTGTTTACTCCCGGGACATTGAAAAGG
>Ga0074045_10001500_pt1 | contig 22453 bp, 21 predicted proteins | sample BogForMeECP23OM2_FD_94442 | JGI IMG/M metagenome (GOLD analysis project Ga0074045, IMG submission 94442) | Bog forest soil microbial communities from Calvert Island, British Columbia, Canada - Bog Forest MetaG ECP23OM2 | ecosystem: Environmental > Terrestrial > Soil > Wetlands ... | reverse complement strand
GGGACTGTGGCGCTCGAGTTCCGCTGCTAGTCCGTCCTTGCTGGCCAGCAAGCGTTGCATTTCAGTGGTACTGAACTTCCGGCGCCCGTCAACGGCATGCGGGGTCCCCTTCGGGCAGGACTCTCGACGGAAGACTTTGGGTTTCGAAACTCATGACCGCCGGCGGAAAACGGATAGCTTTGATCGCCGCCCGCCGGATAACAGAGAGTAAGGAACGAATCGGCAAGGATGTGCTCGCCATACAGCGGGCCTAAATCATCGAAGTTCCTACTCGATCCATCGGGTGGCCGATACGCACGGCGATAAGTCCGCGAAGCCCGGCCACCCGCAACGCACTCCTACCTATTACAAAATCCTCAAGCCCAAAGTGTCTTAGTGGGGCCGGTCCCCGACCGGCCAACAAGAGGCCAGTCCAGCATGGCCCGCCCAACCCAGTCCGGAGGCCTGCGCCACACTCGCGGCTACTTTCTCGGTGCAGCGAGCGCAGTCTGCAGAAAACGCGCGACCGCGTCGGTCAATGCGCGCCGGTGCTGCGAGCGAGCCATGGCAAGAGCTTGCACGCGGGCCAGCCGATGGTCCTTCACGCGCAGCGCGTGGAAATAGCGGGGGCGCCCATGTAACGCATACTCGGGCAGGATGGAGTATCCGAATCCCGTCTCGACCAGCTTCCTGAGCGCTTCGGTGTCGTCGGCTTCCATCACCACCCGCGGCGTCACCGCGATCTCCTTGAAAAATCCGTCGATCATGGATCGCATATTGCTCCGCCGGGGATAGAGCACGAACGGCGCCTTCGCCAATTCGGCCGGCTCTGCCGGGGCAACATGCCAACCGCTGATTCTTTCGAGGGATGGCTTCAGCACCAACAACTCCTCCTCGAACAATGGAATCGTCTCCACGTTCTCGTTCGGGTAGGGCAGCGAGATCAGCGCCAGGTCGAAGCGCCGGTCGAGCAGGCCCGCCACCATCTCCTCGGTGGGGCAAACCATGATGTCGATGGCGAGGTGCGGGAACTGCTTGCGCAACCTGCGCAGCGGCGCGCCCAGGTGGTGGATCAGCGCTGTGGCACCTGTGGCGAAGTGGAACGGATGGCGGTCGTCCATCGCGTCGCTTTCGAATTCCTGCTGGATCATGTGGAGCTGGTTGATAACCTCCCGCGCGCGTTCCGCCAGCCGCCACGCCGCGGCGGTGGGCGCCAGCCGCTTGCCCGAACGCACGAACAGTTCCGTGCTGAGCTCCGCCGCCAGGCTGTGGAGCTGCAGGCTGACCGCGCCCGGAGTCAGGTTGACCCGTTCTGCCGCCCGCGTCACGCTAGCGCAATCGAGCACTGCCAGGAACAGTTGTAGTTGCCGAACCTCCATCGGGCCTCCCCAACAAGCATCGCACAGAGCGAGGCCGCAGCGGCTGTCGCCTCCCACGCCATCCCGTTCCGCCCAGCAGTCTGGGCAAAGTCAGCCAATCGCATCGGCTGCCACGCGGTGTTGGGCGGCTGCTGCTGCCGCCGTCCGCCACCATCGATAACCATACGCCAGGTTCAGCGGTAGCGTCCACCACAGTTGAACTGATGAGCGCGATAATCGCTTCACCATACTGGGCAGTGAATAAAAACGATCGTTCGCATACCGGAAACCCGCCTGTAGCTCAGCACCGCTCATGCGCTTCGGTTGATAGACCACATCCTCACGACTGTTGTATCGGCGCCAATCCCGCGTCAAGATGCGTCCTTCCGCCTCCATCCTCCGATACAACGGTGTCCCTGGAAATGGCGTCAGCACGTTAAAGGTCGCGTTTTGGACTCCGGCGTCTTCCAGGAAGTCGATGGTACGTTCAAAGATCTCCGGCCTATCGTGATCGAATCCAAATACAATCCCGGCCTGCACGGCAATCCCATGCGAGTGGATGCGGCCGATAATCTGTAAGTACTCGTCCACCCGATTGAACGACTTATTCACTTCCGCCATACTTGGCTGGGAAATCGATTCCAGCCCCAAAAACAACTGTTTACATCCGCTACGAGCCGCGACCTCCAGAAATTCGTCGTCCCTGCCCGCATGAATGCTAGCTTGACTAGTCCACCACTTTCGGTAGGGCGCGATAGCGCGACATAGCCTCTTAGCATATTCCATGTCTCCCACGATGTTGTCATCCCAGAAGATGACTACTCTCCCATGGAAAGATGCATACTCGGCCGTGACCTCTTCGACCGGGCGCTTACGTAGTTTATGGCCGTACATCACTGCCACCGTGCAGAAGTCACACTGGCCAGGGCATCCTCGGGTGGCAAATAGAACCCCGCTGGTATGATCGTGCCTGTGGAATAGTTCCTTGCGCGCATGGGGACTCCCCTCAAGCGACGGCGCGCCGATCTGCTGGTACACGCCAAGATAAGAACCCGCTTCGAAGCCCTTCAGGAATTCTTCCCACAAGCCTTCGGCCTCTCCGATGAATATCACATCGGCGTGCTGCGAGGCCTCTTCGGGCATGAGTGTTACATGTGGGCCGCCCATTGCTACACATGCTCCGCGCGATCGGAAGCGCGCGGCAATGTCATAAGCATGAGGAGCGCTCGGAGTGTGAAAGGTAATCGCAGCCACATCTGCGTGAACGTTCCAGTCTAAGTTCTCAGCTTCCTCGTCAATGTGGACGACGTCCCAACCCTGGGGAACTCTGGAGGCGAGATAGGGCATGGTAATCTGCTGAAAATTGAGAACCCGCGCCATCCTCACTCTTCGGATCTCCGGTGAAGAGGCCGTGATCAAAACAAGTCTCGGCATAATTACTGGGCCCGGCCACGTTGGGTTGTCCCATGATCGGCAGCCGCGAGGCTCCGTGCACCTGGCCCCACGACTAACCTGGCACGTTGCCAGTGAAGGTACCACAAATCGGACCGGAGTGCGCCTGGTTGAGTGACCTCACTGGCGCACAGCGCACGGATAGCCTCTCACCTGCCAACTGTTGCGAGTTTGTAATCGCCTGAAGGCTCGACCGGCTAGATCGTCATCGCGCCGAACCCGCCGTCAACCCGCAGGATGCTGCCGGTGACAAACGAGGACGCTTTGTCGGAAGCCAGATACACGGCCGCGCCGACCAGTTCGGAAGGCGCTCCGTAGCGACGCATCGGCGTGTGGTTCATGATGGATGCCACGCGATCTTCGGTGAGCAGCTTGCGGTTTTGCTCCGCGGGAAAGAAGCCGGGCTGGATGGCATTCACGCGCACGCGCGATGGAGCAAACTCGCGCGCCAGGAACTTGGTGATCTGGTTTACTCCGCCCTTCGCCACCGAGTAAGTGAACACCTTGGATAGCGGAGGATCGGACGATGCCGAAGAAATGTTGATGATGGATCCACCTTTGCCGGCGTCCACCATGGCTTTGCCGAATACCTGGCAAGCCAGAAAGACGCTGCGCAGATCGACGTCGAGGATGCGCTGCCATTCGGCTTCCTCGATTTCAAAAAACGGCGTGCCCGAATTGATCCCCGCCGCGTTCAATACGATATCGACGCCGCCGAAATCGGCCAGCGTGGCTTCGAGTACACGCTGGATGTCCACCTTTCGCGTCACGTCGGCCTGGCACGCCAGCGCCTTGCGCCCCAAGCCGCGGATCGCCTCAGCCTGGCGTTTTGCGCTTTCCTCGTTCAGGTCCGCGATCGCGATGTTGGCGCCCGCGCCGGCCAATCCCACGGCCATCTCGCCCGCCAGCACTCCTCCCCCGCCGACAACCACCGCGGTTTTCCCCGCCAGCGAAAAAAGATCATCAATAAGCGTATGGGCTTCAGCGTCGCTCATGGCTTTTAGCAGTGACTCCTCGCACTCTTCGATCGGGTTCCAAGATTCAAAAATACATCCGCATAAAGGGCGGCGATAGCACCTGCATCGCCACTCCCTTCGGCACCTACCGTTGAATTCTGGCGGAGCCGCCCTTGGCGAAAGCGCGGACTTGGTCCACGGTTGCCATGGTGGTGTCGCCGGGGAACGTCGTCAGCAGCGCGCCGTGGGCCCAGCCGAGCTTGACGGCCTCGGCCGGCTCCTCGCCGGTGAGCAGGCCATAGAAAAAGCCGGCTGCGAAACCGTCGCCGCCACCCACCCGGTCGTAGACATCCAGCTCCGCCACGGGCGCATTGTGAACCTTCCCGTTGACCCACGCCACCGCGCTCCAACTGTGCCGATTGGTCGAGTGGACCTCGCGCAGGGTGGTCGCCACGATCTGGATCTGCGGGTGCTTGGCCACCGCCTGCTCGATCATTTTCACGAACGCCGAAGGGTCCAGCTTGGATTTGGCCGCCACTTCCGGTCCGGCGATTCCCAGCCCCTTCTGCAAATCCTCCTCGTTGCCCACCAGCACATCGACATTCTTCACGATGCGGCTCAGCACTTCGGCCGCGCGCGCTTCGCCGCCCGAAATGTTCCACAGCTTCTGACGATAGTTCAGGTCGAAGCTGACGATGGCACCGGCCGCCTTGGCCGCCTGCATGCCTTCGATCACCAGTTCCGCCGTAGTGGGGGATAGCGCCGCGAAAATCCCGCCGGAATGAAACCAGCGCACGCCGCCCGCAAAAACTTCGCTCCAGTTGAAATCGCCCGGCTTCAGGCGCCCGGCCGCCTCGTTCGACCGGTTATAGAAAACCACCGGCGCGCGCGCCCCGCAGCCGCGGTCGCTGAACACGGTCGCCATGTTGGGGCCGGTGACGCCATCGTGCGCGAAGTGCTTGTAGAACGGCTTGACGCCCATCGCGCGCACGCGCTCCGCGATCAGGTCGCCGATCGGATAATCGGCCATCGCGCTGACGATGGCGGTGTTCAGGCGAAAACAGTCGGCCAGGTTCGCCGCCACGTTGAATTCGCCGCCGCTCACGTGTATGCGGCACTCGGTCGCTTTACGAAACGGAACGATGCCCGGATCCAGCCGGTGCACCAAAGCGCCGAGCGAAACCAAATCCAGCGCTCCCTGATTCGGGATCTTCCAGGATTGACCCATAGTCTTTCTCGTGAACCTCGTTCGCGGGGATTGCCAATAAAGATATCGCAATCTCAAACTAGAATCCTGCGGGACCGCCTGTCAAGCGCCGCGCTGCGAATCCTCGATTTAGCCGGGCTGAACGATCGGGCCGCGCCGGTGCGCCCGCAGGGTGCGCGACATCGTGGCACACTGGGCGAGCCCGGCAGGGCAAAAGAGAATAGCCCAGTGCGTGAGCACTGGGACGATCCTGGATCGTCCAGCCCCGGAACGGGGCGACAGAACGAACCTGTTTGCCCGCCGGTCCCATCCGTGCTCTTCCGCCCCGTTCCGGGGCTGCGCAATTCGATGTCTAATTCCCAGTGCTTGCGCACTGGGCTATTCTCTACCGCCCCTCCCGGGGCTGACCCTGTTCGCTCTACAGGGGCACGCGTATCTGTGCGTTCGGCAACGCGCTCTTCTCAGGCGAACCAGCGATGCCCGAACTTTGATGCTCCACCGGAAGGCGCGCCGCTCGCCGCCTCCGTGGCGCCTTGGTAAACTGAGGGTGAGCTGGAGGGGCACCAAGATGAAGTTCTTTCTCGACACTGCGAATCTCGACGAGTTGCGGCGCGGCGCGGCCTGGGGCATCGTAGACGGCGTCACCACGAATCCTTCGCTGATTGCGAAAGAAGGAAAGCCGCTCGAAGAGCACATCCACGAGATCTGCGGGATTATCGACGGCGATATCAGTGCGGAGGTGGTCTCGAGCACTTCGCCGGAGATGATCGGAGAAGGGCGCAAGCTGGCCGAGATTCATCGCAACGTGGTCGTCAAGTGCCCGCTCACGCGCGATGGCATCGTGGCTACCAAGGAGCTGGCGTCCGAGGGCATTCGCGTCAATGTGACGCTCTGCTTTTCCGCCAACCAGGCCCTGATCGCCGCCAAGGCCGGTGCGTACATCGTCAGCCCGTTCGTGGGGCGGATCGACGACATCGGCTGGACCGGCATGGACCTGGTTCGCGACATCGTGCAGATCTACCGCAACTACGGCTACAAGACGCAGGTGCTGGCCGCGTCGCTGCGGTCGCCAACGCACGTGTCGCAGGCCGCGCTGGCCGGCTCGCACATCGCCACCATGCCGTTCAAGGTTCTCGATATGCTCTTCAACCATCCGCTTACAGACAAGGGACTGGATCAGTTCATGAAGGATTGGAATAAGGCTTTCCAGCCGGCTCCATCGGCCGGATAGGCGCAATCGATGCTGGGTGCCCTGGTATTCAAGTTCCCAACTGTAGCTGCCACGCTCGTTTTGGTGGCGGTCCTGCTCGCGCTGGCGGCGCTGGCGGGATACCGGAAATGGAAAGGCTCGCGCATCACGCCCGAGGAGCGCGAACGGTTGCGCCGCACCGCGCTCGCGGCGCGCGGCAAGCTGGGCGACGCCTCGCTGGTCGAGGTGCGCGGCGAGATGGTGCTGTATTCCTACGCCATCCGCGGCGTCGAGTACATCGCCTCGCAGGATGTGTCTTCGCTCCACCAGTATTTGCCGGAAGAGGAGAGTCTGAGCGGCCCGGTGTGGATACGGTACGATCCCAAGAACCCCGCCAATTCGATCATTCTGGCCGAAAACTGGACCGGCCTGCGCACGCGATCGCAAGGCGTGTCCCAACCCCAGCGGTAACCGCCCGTCTACACCGCGTACGGCTGAGCAAGCAACTGGTCCTTGCCGACTCCATTCTGCGCCGCCAGTTTCTTGAAACCTCTGCCGCCCATCCATATGTAGAGGCGTCGCCAGGGAAGAAACGGCATCGGGCTTTTCGCGATCGTGCGCACCGCTTCGGCCGGAACCGGTAGTCCGTCGGCCAGCGCCGCAGCGGTCATCTCCAGGGCTTTGGAGATATGTTTTAAAGGTGGGCCGGAATGTTTCGATTCCTTGAGAGGCCGGCCGCCGATCACTCCTCCTCCGCCCAGGGCAAGGCCGCCAGCCCAGGCGAACCCGCTCTGCGCGGCGAACTCGCGGCAGATGGCGAGCGCCACTGCGTTCTGGCGTGTCTCGGGAAAACCGCTGTTGACGATCCCCACCACGCGCTGCGCGGACGGCGCACCGCCCGCCCGATGCGCCGCCAGGGCCGCCAAAGCCTTGGTGACGAGATAGGGCAAGCTATCGACGTACAGGGGGAATGCCAACAGAATCAGCCCGGCACGATCCACACGCGCCAGCAACTCGTTCTGGCCCTCCGGCCGATTCATGTTGGCCCGCAGCGGCAACGATTCGGTCTCCCAACCTCGCTCCCGAAGGCGATCCAACAGAAACCCTCCGAGAATGCCCGACGTGCTGGGCTCGCTGGTTTTGGGACTCCCCACGATCAGCAATGCCCGCCGCTCGAGTGGCGATCCGGCAACCGGGCCAGCCACCACCGGCGCGGGCATCACCGACGACGCCGCATCGCCAAACGGCAACGCGTCGGACCTGGTTAAGAGCGCTGCGAAGCGGCTGCGCAGCGCAGCGGCCGGATCGGTTGTACTAACCACCTCTACCGCGTAGCTGGGCGGATGGAAATTGATCGCGTTGCGCCCCGCCAGCGTCTCGAAGATGTGAGCTTCCGTCGCGTTGGGCTGGCGTTGCACGCCCACCATGAGGAACCGCGGCAGGTGCGCGTACCGCGGCGGGTGATGAACCTCCCCGTGATCCATGGCGAAGAACGGCGACGCGATTTGCACGAACCGGTCCACCATCTTCTTCAGTTCCGGCGAGTAACCGCCGAAAGTCACCGGCGTGAACAGAACCGTAACGTCGCTGCGGACAACCGCTCGGGCGATCTCGCGCCCGGCATCGGCTTCCACGCACATGCCGGGCGTCTTCACCCAGCAATTGAAGCAGCCCAGACAGTGCGCCAGCTTCATCTGGCGCAGAGGAATGGTCTCGACGGCGGAGCCATCCGCCCGCAGCGCTTGCGACAAGACGCCGAGAATTGGCGACAGATCCCCGTCGCCCGCACCCGAGCCATCCAAGATCACGACTTTTCCTGCGGGCATGCGATCTCCTCCCCTCGCCAATCCCGGCCGTCAATTCTCCGTCGGCGTCTTTTCCATGTGATCGATTACCAGCACGTCGAGCGGCGCCTTGCGCGATTCGAGTTTGAGCCCCAACACCTGCAGCGCGCTGAACAGCGAATCGCCGGAGGCGCGCTCCATCGCCTGAATGGCTTCCGGCGGCAGCGCCATGCCGGAGGAGATGGCTGCGCGGATCATCATGGCGCGGTAGTCCTCCTCGGTGAAGTTGAGCGTGAAATCGTATTTACCTTTCAGCTCCGTCATGTCCACTACCGGCTTGTCCTCGAATCGCGCCAGCATGTCGGCCACGTAGTTCATCTGCATCTTCTTGGCTTCGATGCGGTTGTCGCCGAGCGTGAAGAACGATCCATTGCCGTAGTTGGCCACCACACCGCCGCGGCCGCCGCTGACCGATACATTGACGGCCGGCCTGTCGCTGCCCTTGTCGGGATCGGCCGGATCGGGCGGCACTGCGGTCATCTTGAGCCCACTTTTGCCAACTACCAGGGCATAGACCGGGAAATCCTTGTTTTCGCGATGCGTCTTCATCTGGAACCGATCCAGCAGCAAGGCCTGCAACATGGGCCGCACCTGGTCGCGCGGCGCTCCGTCCGGCAGCTTGGCGACAATGTCGAACTTCTCGGTCGCCAGCCAATCCGGTCCGGAAATCTGATACTGCTTCAGATTGAACGCGACCGCGATTTCGTCCTTCAGGGCGAATTGGCGCATGCTGACCTGCGCGCCATCGATACGCAATCCCAGGCTCACCTGCCCAAGCGTGGCCGGCGGCGCCGGCCGGATCGAAGCCACTTCAAATTGTGGCGGCGGCGGCGTAGTCTGGCCAAAGGCCGCAACCGTTGCCAGCGCGACAGGAATTACCCAGCGAATGGTTTTCATACTTTTGAATATACGCGAGTGGCGGCGGAAAAGATCCGGGCAAATTGGCGTGCCGCGAATTGCAATCCGGAGCGCCGGCTCGCGAATGCTCTGTCAGCGTCGGCTCAGGCCTCTGTGAGCTGAGCCTTGAGCAGGCCGGCAAGGTATTCCGCCAACGCCGACAGATCGTAGTGACCCTGGTCCCACGCCCGGTCTGCGGCCTTGAGCGCGGCATAGTAGGGTGCCCGATCTTCCCTAATCCGCTTCGGCACGATTTTCTTTCCGGACAGGAGTTGACCGTGCTTCAGGCAGATTAAGTAATAGCAAGCGGCCCTGGCGGTTCTTCCGTTGCCCTCGATGAACGGATGAATCCAGTTGAGCCTCCACAGGGCATACGCCGGCAAAAGCGTAGGATGGTCCCGAATCTCCCAATTCTCATGAATGACAGAAAAGAACCTGTCCATTTGATTGGGAACCTCTTTGAAGTGAGGTGGGAGGTGGTTGCCCACGTAGATCGGCTCCTCACGGTAGCGCCCGCCAAATTGGGAAATATTTGAGACGGCTGCGTAGTTCAGAGCCCACAGCGTGTACTGATCGAAGAACTCGATGCCCTTGTTCAGGCCAATCTCTATGCAATTCGACAGCAGGTCGTATTGCCGCAGGAGATTCTGCTCTTGGATCTTGGCGAAAAGGGCGGGGTCATCTTTTTCTCTGACCGACATCGGAGAAGGCGGCGTGCGAGACGATCACTCAGCTCAGGAGCCTTATTCGTTTTGACGCAAGCCGAACGCTGTCCTTCGTAATGAGAGTGGAATCTGCGGGAGCATTGCCAAATGCGAAGCTGATCCTCTGTTCCTGCAACTCCTCCTCCGTCACCACCCTGTCGCGTGACGCCTCCAATAGGCGCGTCAGCTCGGGGTCCGGCGGCGGGACGTTTCGAAACTGCTTCCGATCAGGCATAGAGTCCTTCCCCCAGTCCAAATCATAACTCAAACCACGATTCTGCGTGGTCTCCTAAGAACGGCGCCGTTAACACCATTGCTTCCCCGGCCGGGGGCGGCCGAGGGGCCCCGCGCGACTTGCGTCCCGCGTCCCCGGCCCTAATCCTCGAACATGCCTTCGAAGAGCACCGAGGTCAGGTAGCGCTCGGCGGCGTCGGGGAGGATGGCGACGATGGTCTTGCCGTGGAACTCCGGCAGCTTCGCCAAGCGCATGGCCACCGCCGCTGCGGCGCCGCTCGAAATGCCGGCCAGGATGCCTTCTTCCGTCGCCAGACGCCGCGCCATCTCGATCGCTTCTTCGTTGCCGATCGCTTCCACGCGGTCCACCAGGCTCAGATCGAGCGTCTGCGGTATGAATCCCGCGCCGAGGCCTTGGATCTTATGCGGTCCGGGTTTCAGCGGATGCCCCGCCAGCTTCTGCGCAATCACGGGGCTGCCCGCCGGCTCGACGCCCACGGCAATAATCGGTTTACCTTTGGCCTGCTTGATGTAGCGCGCCACGCCGCTGATGGTGCCTCCGGTGCCGATGCCGGATACCAGCACGTCGATGGTGCCATCGGTGTCGTCCCAGATCTCCGGGCCGGTGGTCTCGAAATGAATCGCCGGATTGGCCGGGTTCGAGAACTGTTGCAGCAGCACGTAGCGGTCGGGATCTGAGGCGCGAATCTCCTCGGCCTTGGCAATCGCGCCCGCCATGCCGCGCGCGCCGTCCGTCAACACGAGCTTGGCGCCCAGCACGCGCAGCACCTTGCGCCGCTCCACGCTCATGGTGGATGGCATGGTCAGCGTGACCGGGTACCCGCGCGCCGCGCCCACATACGCGAGCGCGATGCCGGTGTTGCCGCTGGTCGGCTCGATCAATTCCTTGCCCGGCTTCAACACGCCGCGCTTTTCCGCGTCCCACACCATCGCCGCGCCGATGCGGCATTTCACCGAATAGGCCGGATTGCGCCCTTCGATCTTGGCCAGCACCGTCGCTTTGGCGCCATCCGTCACGCGGTTCAGCCGCACCAACGGCGTGCGCCCAATGCTCGTCGAATTGTCGTCGTAAACCCGCACTCAGATCTCCCAGTTCAATACGCCCTTGCTCTGCCGCTCCGCCCACTCGCGCAGCACTTCCCCGATGCTGGTGTGGTCGATGATCGCGGCCACCGCCGTATCGACCCGGTCCCACATGTCGGTGAATGGTGTCTCCGCTCTCCCCCGTTCGCGCCCTTTGCCGTCCGCCGGCCCGTCCACGGAGCGGATCACCTCGCCCACCATGATCGAATCTGCCGCCCGCGCCAGCAAATATCCGCCCTCGGCCCCGCGCCGCGATTCCACAAACCCCGCCTGCTTCAAGCCCACCAGGATCAACTCCAGAAACTTCTGCGGTATCTTCCGACGCCGCGCGATGTCGGCGATCTTGACCGGTTCGCCGGGCTTCTGCGCGGCCAGGTCCAGAATCGCTCGCAGCGCGTAATCAGCTTTGACCGAAGTTGTCATAATGGTGCGGGGCAATCCCCTCGATCCCAATAGAGATTCTAGGCCAAATGGCGGCCGCAGTGCAATGCGATTGGTTTGCGACTGGTTTGCTGGTTACGCTAGGTTGAGAATCTGTTTCACCGTGCCGCTGTGGTTCTGGATCTTTTCCTGCAACATGAGGAGCGCGTAAATCAACTGCTCCGGCCGCGGGGGACATCCGGGCACGAAAACGTCAATCGGAATCACCTGGTTCACGGGAACCAGAGCGTAGTTGTGGAACACTCCGGTGGAGGTGGCGCAGGCACCCATCGAGATGGCCCATTTCGGTTCCGGCATCTGTTGATACAAATGGCGGATCACCGGCGCCATCTTGTTCGAGACGCGGCCGGCGATGATCATCAGGTCGGATTGCCGGGGCGAACCGCGAAACACTTCGGCGCCGAAGCGGGCGATATCGAAGCGCGAGGCGCTCATCGACATCATCTCGATGGCGCAGCACGCCAGACCGAACGACATGGGCCAGATGGAATTCTTGCGCGCCCAGTTTACCGCCTTATCGAGCGAGGTGAGCAGGATGCCTTCGGAAGCGGCCGTGGCACTGTTCGAAAACGTGTAGTCGTCGAGACGCGTGAACAGGTCGATGGGGCCGCTGGCCAGGGGCTTTTCCATGCCTCTATTTTCGCATGGACGGCGGCGCTCCTGTAGAATCGAGGTGTACCCACCCGATGCCGTCTGAAACCTTCGAGCAACTGCTGGACCGTGCCGCTTCCCTGTTCGGAATCGAACCTTTCTTCTGGGATATTTGGGGCCGCAAGCACGAAACCACCACGGAGGCCAAGCAAGCTCTGCTGCTCGCTCGCGGCGTCGCCGCCGGCGGCGCGGCCGAACTGGAGCAATCGCTCGCCTGCCGCGCCCATGCCGAATGGGAGCGCCTGTTGCCGCCCGTTGTGGTGGTCACCGTTGCCGCTGAAACAGAACTGCCGCTAAATGTTCCGGCCGATTGCCCGCACGCCGTGGCCCGCGTGGCGATTCATCGGGAAGACGGCGGCGACGCGGCGTTCGAACTGCCGTTGGCGGACCTGCCCGAATCGGCGTCCATCGAAATCGACGGGCGCACCTGGGTTCGCAAAGTGGCGCACCTGCCGGCGGCGCTGCCGCTGGGCTACCACCGGGTGCAAGCGAGCGTGGGCGACGCGAGCGCGGAGACCCGTTACATCGTGACTCCCGAACGCGCCTGGAACGATCACCTGCCCACGCGCGGCCGGCGCGCCGCTGGAGTTGCCATCAGCCTGTATGGCGTGCGCAGCGAACGCAACTGGGGATGCGGCGATTTCCGCGACCTGCTGGGCGTAATCGATTGGGTGGCGGACGATCTGGAGGCCAGTTTCGTCAGCCTCAACCCGCTGCATGCGATTCACAATCGCCGCCCATTCAACACCAGTCCCTACTTGCCGAATTGCATCTACTATCAGAATTTCATTTACCTGGACGTCGAGGGGATGGAGGATTTCGCGCTCTCCGCCCGCGCCGTGCGGCTGCGCGCATCGGCCGCGATGGAAGCTGAAATCGGCCGGCTGCGCGACGCCCAGTTCGTCGAATACGAAGGTGTGGCCGCGCTCAAGCTGCGGTTTCTGAAACTGTTGTTCGTTCAGTTCCTGCGCGAGTGGCGCCGCGGCTCGCAGCGCGCCGCGGCGTTTAACGAGTTTCGCGCGCGCGAAGGCGATCTGCTGGAAAAATTCGCCGTCTATTGCGCGCTGGATGAGTGGCTGCACGGGCGCGATCCGAACCTGTGGATCTGGACCGACTGGCCGCCCGAATATCGCGACCCGGATTCGGAGGCGACGCGCGCGTTCCGCCAAAAACATTGGCGGTCGATCCTGTTTTATCAATATCTGCAATGGCAGATTGGGCTGCAATTGCAGCGCGCGCAGCGCCGGGCGCGCGGCCACAAGATGTCGATCGGCCTGTACCACGACCTGGCTCTGGCCACCGACCGTTTCGGCTCCGACCTGTGGGCGCACCGCCCCTTCTTCGTCTCCGGCTGCCGCGTCGGCTCGCCGCCCGACGATTTCGCTCTCGAGGGCCAGGACTGGGGTTTCCCGCCACCCAACTCCGAAGCACACCGCGCCAACGGCTACCGGCTCTTCGCGGAGACCCTACGCCGTAACGCGCGTCACGGCGGCGCGCTGCGCATGGATCACGTGATGCGGCTGTTCCGCCTCTACTGGATTCCCGACGGCTGCGACGCCGCGCATGGCGCGTACGTCAAGGAAACGTCGCTCGATCTGCTCCGCATTTTGGCGCTCGAAAGCGTGCGTAACCGCGTGCTGATCGTGGGCGAGGATCTCGGCACAGTGGAGCCGGCCATCCGCGAAACGCTGGAGCGGTTCGGCGTCCTCAGCTATTGCCTCTTCTATTTCGAAAAGGACTCGCGCGGCGAATTCCGCCGTTCCCGCGAATACCCGCGGCAGGCGCTGGTTTCTTCCACCACCCACGATTTGCCCACGCTGGCCGGCATGTGGACGGGCGCCGACATCGAGGCGCGCCGCGCCGCCGGCCGGTTGGACGAAGTCGCTTTCGAGGCGCAGTCCCGCGCGCGGTTCGCAGAGAAGCAGAAGATCCTCGACATGCTTTTCGAGCTCGATCTGATGCCGCCCACGCTGCCGCGCCGCGCGCAAGACTATCCAGTGCTCTCGGGCGAATTGCATAACGCCATCGTCGGATTCCTGGCGCTGACGCCATCGCAACTGCTGGCCATCAACCAGGAGGATCTTACTAAGGAGACCGAGCAGCAGAACCTGCCGGGAACGACCTGGCAGTATCCGAACTGGAGCCGCAAGATGCGTTTCTCGATTGAGCAACTGCGTGACGATTCCGAAGCTCGCGGCTACACCGCAATGTTCCGCAACTGGATCGTCAAATCCGGCCGTAAGAACGAACCGCTGGAATAGACGCCGGCCGGACCCTTGCCGAGGCCCTCTCCGCGCGTACAGGCCGGGATTCGTGTAGACTCCGTCATATGGGCTCTGCAGCCGTGGCGGGTGCGGCCGCCAATCAAAACCGCATCGCAAACGCCATCAGGGCCTTCGGGACCGTGGTCACCGTCGAGCCGGAAGAGTTCGCCAAGATCCTGCGCATGCAGCAGGAACCGCTCGTCGCGGTAGCGGAGGGCGGGATCTTCAAGACGAACTACCGGTATATAACGAGTTACAAGGGTCTCGCGTTGTACACCAAATCGCCCACACCCCTGCCGCTGCCTGCGGGAGCCCTCGTAATCGCCGCCCAGAGCATCAGCATCCCGACTTGAGCCCCCTGATCCGGGATGGCCGGCTTCGCTTGCCGGCGCCCGCGCGCTCGCGTCATGATAACTGAGATGGAACCCGTTCTCACCGCCGACCCCGCCCTTGCCGATGTTCTTGCGGATCTCGCCAGCCGCGAGCCCATCTTCCACCGCCCGGAGTTGGGCGTTACCCGGGCCGATTTCGAGCGGATGACGGCGGGCGACTTCTGGGAAACGGGAGCTTCCGGCCGCCGCTATTCCAGAGCCTACGTGCTCGACGAGTTGGAGAAGCGATATGCTGTGCCGCATGTCGACGTATGGGAGACGTCGAATTTCCATTGTCGAAGGCTGGCGGACGATATCTACTTGCTGACCTACACGCTCCTCCAAGACAGGAAACGGAAAACCCGTCGTTCGACGATCTGGCAACACACGCCCAACGGCTGGAAGATCGTCTACCACCAGGGAACGATCGTTCAGGACGCTTGAGGGAGGTCGTCGCGCCAGTTCTCGTCCGTCATCTGGCCGGGCAGCCACCTACGCGCGGCAGGCCCGATCACACTGACGTAACGCTGCCCACTGACTCACCATGGCCAAACTCGTGTGAGGGACATGTGCGAGACGTACGAAGTGCGCCACGTCCCGAAGCCGGATGGGATGCCGAAATCACGTGGGATTGCAATCCTAAAGCATCCCGTATAAGATAACGGCTAACCGGGAGGGATGGGTGCCGAATCTTGAACCGAAGCGTCCGAACAGTACGCCCAGCGATGCGCCGCCATGCGACCCGCAACTTCCACTCCGCGCGCTGGAACATCGAATAAAGCACCAGCTCATGTCGGCGGATGCGTTTTCCGGGTACAACGTCAGCGTGTGGCTGCTCAAAACCCGGGGCGGAGTGGAATACCTCGCGGAACACAACAAGACGATACGCGAACTCGAGAAAAAGCACAAAGCGGATCCGGATAATCCCGCCAAGGTGGGCTTGCACTCGGAGGTCCTGATCGCCGAACAACTCTGGAGGCGGCGCGATGTCCTGAGCGGCGAGACGCTGGTAACTCAGATCTTCACCGAACGTATTCCCTGCTCGGAGTGCCGGAATCTACTTTCCGCAATTCCCAATTTCCAGGATGTTCCGAAATACTACTACCTCGCCTACCACGACAAGGCTTGGCAAAAGGAACGCGGCGGCGGGAACTGGGGCGTGTTTCTGATGAATTGCTATCGCCTCCGTGCGACGTAGCCGGTCTGCTAGGGATGGCTGGAGTTCGGTCGTAAGCCAAGCGCGTTCGCCGCAACGGTATCCTTCTACCGCTCCTCATAGCGCCCGCGTTCTCATCGGCTCTGGTGTAGCGCGCGGGCACGCCCCAGACGAGCCTCTATTTGGGATACACTTACGCAAGAGGCAGAGATACGGCTTTCGCCGTGCCGGCATGCCCATCGGCCTTCGGCGGCGGCGGACAAAACGGTCCGCCACACCGGTTGCCAGACTTAAGGAAATTACAAATGGAACAAAAACTAAAGATCGCCGTGTTTATCGATTTCGATAACATCGAGATCGGCGTTAAGTCCACACTGCACCGCGAATTCGACGTGGCTGCGGTGTTGGACGCGCTGAAAGAACGCGGCGAAATCGTCACCAAGTTCGCCTATGCGAACTGGGGCAGACAGGAGGCGGCCACGCGGCCGCTATCCGAACACGCGGTGCAAATGGTGCAACGCGATCCCTCGCCGCGCGGCGACAAGAACGGCGCCGATATCAATCTGGCGCTCGACGCCCTCGAAATGGCGTTCACCCACGACCACATCAACGCTTTCGCCATCGTCAGCGGCGACAGCGATTTCATCGCGTTGGTGAACAAACTGAAACAATACGACAAGCGCATCTTCGTCGTTGGCGGACGCGCTTTCACCAGCACCATCCTGCAAAAGAATTGCCACGAGTTCATCGCCTACGAAGCGATCATCGACGATGCGCCGCGCTCGCGCTCGCACGAGCGCGCGCCGGCCGACCGGCAGCAGCACCAATCGCAACAACCGCCCCAACAGCAGCCGCAACAGCAGCAGGGGCAGCCGCCGCAGGCGCAGCAGCGCTCGCAGCACAAGCGGGTGGCTCTGGATCTCTCGCAGTCCATGCCATTGGTGGAACGCGCGCTGGGCGTACTCGAGCGGCGCGAAGTGCGGCCGCAACTCGGCCTGCTCAAGTCCACCATGCTGCAACTGGATTCCACGTTCAACGAGAAGGCTTACGGCGCCAGCTCGTTCACGGATTTCGTGGAGAAGTTGCAGAAGTCCGAATTCGTCGATGTGTCGGGCGGCGAAGGCCGTTACATGATCCGGCTCAAGGGCAGCGTGGCGGCCGATAAGCCCGGCGCCAAACCGGAAGAGGCGATTCCGCTGCTGCGCGACGTGCTCGAAACCCACCGGCTGGCGGTGGACAACGGCGCGCTCGCCGACGATCTGGCCGAGTGGGTGAAGGCCGATCACCCCGCCTTCGACTGGCGCCAGTACGGGTTCCAGGAATTCAGCGAACTGCTCAACTACGCGCAGGATAAGAGCCTGGTGCGCATACAGGCCGACGAAGAGCGCGGCCTGATCGTATTCCTGGGTGCCGAGTTCCATCCGCCGGCCGCGCCGCCGGAGCCCGAGCCCGAACAGCGGATCGAAGAAGAAGAAGAGGACGAGCCGCAGCCGCTGGTGCCCGGCCAACCGACCGCGACCGGCGAGATTCCGCTCCCCGCGCCGCCGCCCAAGGTGATGCGCCGTCCGCGGGCTCCGCGCAAGACCGCCAGCGGCGATGGCACGCAGAAGAAGCGCGTTTCGCGCCCGCGCAAGAAGCCTCCGGTCGCGTAACCGGGAAATCCGCGAAACAGAAATCCGGCGGCCAGATCGCCCAAGCGGATGCGCTAGCGAAAGCTCCCTAAAACCGAGGCCATTGGATTGCTGAGGGCTACAATGGGATGCCTGTGCCAATGTCGTCGGGGGTTTATTACGTTTTTGTAGCGGCGGTTTTCTTCCTGTATTGGGCGGTTGCGGGATCGCGGCATGCCCGGTTGGCGGTGGTCCTATTCGCCAACTATCTCTTTGCGGCGCGCTACGGGCTGTTCTATGTGGTCTTGCTGCCGCTCTGCTCGTCGATCGATTTCCTGGTGGGTCTGGGACTGATGCGCTTTCGCGCGCAGGCGCTGCGCCGGGCGCTGGTGGGGGTTAGCCTGGCGCTGAACCTGGGCCTGCTGGTGGGATCGCGACACGTGGGGTGGATGCTGGGGCGCGCGGGCGGCAGCGCAGCGCACTGGGATTGGGTGTTTCCCCTGGGGCTCTCGTTCTACGCCTTCCAGGCGCTCACGTACTCGATCGACCTCTACCGCCGCGATGCGGATGGTACGCACAGTCTGCTCGAATACCTGGCTTCGGTATCCTTCTTTCCCACGTTGCTGGCCGGGCCGATCACGCGTGTGGCGGACCTGGTAAGCCAATTTGCCAAACGTCCGATGCTGAACGGGAACGAAGGCGGGCGGGCGTTCTTCCTGATCGGCTTGGGGTTGGCGAAGAAGACCTTTCTGGCGAATTTCCTGGCGGAGAACCTCGTCAACCGGGTGTTCGATACGCCGACGCTCTATAGCGGCGCGGAAACGCTGATTGCGGTTTACGCTTACTCGCTCCAACTGTACTTCGATTTCTCCGGCTACACGGATATAGCCCGCGGGGTGGGCATGCTGCTGGGCATCCGGCTGCCGATCAATTTCGACCGTCCTTACACGGCTGCCAACCTTACCGATTTCTGGCGGCGCTGGCACCTGAGCTTCTCCAATTGGCTGCGCGACTACCTTTACTTTTCACTGCCCGGAGGGCGCACGAAGCCGATGCCCTACCTCAACCTGGTGATCACCATGGTGCTGGGCGGGCTCTGGCACGGCATCACCGGGCCGTTTTTTGCGTGGGGACTGCTGCACGGAACGGGTCTGGCTGCGACGCGCTTCTGGATGGCGAAACGGGGCCGCAAACGGAAGGCCGCCAACGTGTGGATGAAAGGCGCGGCCATTTTCGGAACCTATCAGTTCGTCTGCCTGACGTGGATCTTTTTCCGCGCTTCCAGCCTGGAAAATGCTTTCGCGATCCTGGGACGGATCGGATCGCTTTCGGTGGGCTTCGAGAATATATCGGCGACGTTGCTGGCGGCGCTCGGGATCGGCGCGGCGACGTTCGCGATTCGGAAACAGTGGTACGCGTGGGCGGAAGACCGCTTCGTGCGCAGTCCGTTCTGGGTGCACGCGGCGGCGATGCTGGGGTTGATACTGGCGATCCGGTTGCTCGGTGGAAGGGGCAACGTGCCGTTCGTGTACTCGCGGTTCTAGGCGATGCGCAAGTTTCCCATCTCCACCTCGTTGACGATCGCGTCGCTGGGCGCGGCGCTGATGCTGTTGCGGTGGTGGATGCCGGCTTTGATGGATCCGCCCAGGGCCATGCTGGCTGCGCTGGTGGACTTCACGCCGGAGACTACGCCGATCAGCCCGCTGGTGGAGCGCCATCGGCCCGAGGATTGGATGCGCCCGGCGGAACGGCCCTCGACACCCGCCGGGGCACACGGGCACGAGACGCTCTACGGCGCGCTGCTGGACGACCGCAACGGGGCGCTCGAACACTTTTACGAGTCTCTGTGGAGAACCGAAAAGGGCAGCGGGACGACACGCATTCTCCATTACGGCGATTCGCCGACGACGGCGGACCTGATTACCGGCGACGCACGCAGGCTTCTCGAAGAGCGGTACGGCGATGGCGGACACGGCCTGGTGCTGATCGCTAAACCGTGGGCGTGGTATCAGCACCGCGGAGTGGAATTGAGCGGCAGCGGCTGGCAGATGGCCCCAGCCAGTTACTACAAGAGGATGGACGGTGCTTTCGGGCTGGGCGGAGTGAGTTTCTTGGGACAAGCCGGCGCCCATAGCAAGCTGGTGTTGAGCGATCCTGGCCAATCCAACTTCGAGCTGTGGTACATGACCGAACCGAATGGCGGCGTGGTGACGGTGGAAGCGGACGGGCAATCGGTGGCTCGTATCGCGACCAGCGGTGCGGCCGGCCCCGCTTATGCCGCGTTCGCGGTGCCCGGCGGCGTGCACGAACTCGACTTGCGGGTGGAATCGGGGCGGGTCCGGCTGTTCGGCATCACCGCGGAAAAGGCCGGCCCGGGCGTGGTGTATGACAGCGCCGGGCTGAATGGCGCCTCCATCACGGTGCTGTCGCGGATGTTCAACCAGGCGCACTGGACCGAGGAACTGCAGCATCGAAATCCGGACCTGGTAGTGATCAACTACGGCACCAACGAGGCGGATTTCGCGTCGTTCGTCGACAAAGGGTTCGAGAAAGAACTGCGCGAGGCCGTCCGGCGGGTGCGGGCGGCGTTGCCACAGGCTTCGATCCTGATCATGAGCCCGATGGACCGCGGCGAGCGGGGCGGCGCCGATGGGATTGCGACCATGGCCACCATTCCGCGAATCGTGGAACTGGAGCGGCGTGTGGCGCAGGAGACAGGTTGCGGATTCTTTGACACGTTCGACGCGATGGGCGGCGAGGGGACCATGGCGCGCTGGTATACGCAGGAACCGCGGCTGGTGTCGGCGGATCTGATCCATCCGTATCCCGCCGGCGGCAAACTCATCGCCACCGTTTTGGTGAAAGAAATAGACCGGGGATTGAGCCGGTACAAATTGGCACGGAGCATCGTTGAGTCCGGGTCGAGTGTTGACGATGCAGGCAAGAGCGCGGACGAGCGAGTCCGCTCGACGTTGGGACACTAGATTGGCGGCGAGCGGGTTACTCTAGAATAAGTGAAACCCCTTTCGGCGATGCTGGCGTGCGGCGCTCTTGTGCTTGGGCTCGCGTTGTTGCCGCCGGCGTCTTTCGCGGAGGACCAGAAGACAACCACGGCGACCACGCGGAAGAAAGCCACGGCGGCTGCCTCATCGAAGGCCACCAGGAAGAGGCGAACTGTGGCGACTGTGTCATCGGCGCCTGCCCGCAAGAGAACTGTGGCGGCTACGCCATCGGCGGCTCCGCACAAGAAAACGGCGGCCGGGCTATCGGCGGCAGCGCGGGCTGCGGCGTTGGCGCGGGTTAACGCGGCGCTGGAGGATCCGCCGGAACGCGTTTTCGAGCAGGCGGGGGCGCTGGCGCCGGTGTTCGAGCAGCTTCTCCGTATGAGCGCCAACGGCAATCAGCCGCCCATGCACGTGATTCAGTTCGGCGATTCGCACACAGCGGCGGACGAGATGACGGGCGCTTTGCGCGACGAGTTCCAGCGGCGTTTCGGCGACGGGGGATCGGGGTTCTCGCTGGCGGGCAGGCCGTTTCTGGGTTACCGGCGCTTCGACATTCGCGGCGGCGGCAGCACGTTTTGGCACGCGGCGGGACTTCGCACGGGTGCGGGTGACGGTTTCTTCGGGCTGGGCGGCGTGAGCATCGAGGCGATGCGGGCCGGACAATCGGTCTACGCCGAAGGGGAGTGCGAATCGCTCGAAGTGGATTACCTGGTGCAGCCCGGTGGCGGCTCGGTCGAGGTGTTCGTGGACGACGAACGGCGCGGCGAATTCTCCACGGACGGCATAGAGATGGCTCCGGGTGCGGTGCGGTACGATCTTTCGCCGGGCCTGCATTCCTTCAAGGTGGTGACGCTCGATTCCAACCCGGTGCGCCTGTTCGGATGGGTGGCGGACCGCAATGCCGGAGTTACATACGAAGCGCTGGGGATCAACGGGGCCGAAGCCGGCGTGATCCTGAAGTGGAACGAAGCGATGTTGGCCACGTACTTGCAACGAAGGAATCCGGGCCTGATCGTGCTATCGTATGGGACCAACGAAGCGAGCGACACAAGCTGGACGCCGGAAGGTTACGAGGAGATGTTCTCGTCTCTGCTGATGCGGCTGCGGCAGGCCGCGCCGACGGCTTCTATCCTGGCGCTCGGTCCCGGCGACCGGTGGTCCCGCACGCGCTACGGGGTGAAGCCGGTGGCCGGCGTCGACTGGGTGATCGCGGCGCAGAAGCGCGCGTGTCTGGCCAACCGCTGTGCGTACTGGGATACGCGCGCGCGGATGGGCGGGAAGGGGGCGATGCGGGATTGGGTGTATGCGGGGTTGGGACGCTACGATTACGTGCACTTCACCGCGCCCGGTTACCGGCGGCTGGCAGACGCACTATTCGGAGATCTGATGGCGCAATACGAAATCTACAAGAAGGTTCGCACCGAGGAAGACTTCTAATGGGCAATAGGGCTAGAATCGCCGAGATCGTGAAACAGGTGGCCGCGGAACCGGTGGATCCGGCGCCGGGCGACTCGCTCTTCGAATCGGGGCTGCTCGATTCGTTTTCGCTGGCCGATCTGGTTACGCAACTCGAGAAGGAGTTCGCCATCAAGGTCCCGGATTCGGACCTGGTGCCACGGAAGTTCGATTCCATCGACCGCATTGAAGCCTACGTAGCTTCGAGAAGCTGAGATGGCGTTCCTGCGAGGGTTCGGTTGCTACTTGCCCGCGCGGGTAGTAGACAACGCCGAACTGGCTCCGCTGGTTGGGGCCGATCCGGCCTGGCTGCTGCACGCGACGGGCATCGAGCAGCGCCGTTTCGCGGCGGACGGCGAGACGGTTTCCAGCTTGGGAACGGCGGCGGCGCGCGATTGCCTGAAAAACTGCGCGGCCACCGCTGGCGAGGTGGGGCTGGTGATCGCGGCCAGCGGATCCGGCGAGCATCGATTCCCCGGGCCGGCCACCGCCATCGCCGCGGGCTTAGGCATGCCCGGAGTGCCGGCCATCGATTTGCCGATGGCGAGCGCCGGGACGTTGTTCGGGCTCTCGCTG
>Ga0074045_10001499_pt1 | contig 22456 bp, 17 predicted proteins | sample BogForMeECP23OM2_FD_94442 | JGI IMG/M metagenome (GOLD analysis project Ga0074045, IMG submission 94442) | Bog forest soil microbial communities from Calvert Island, British Columbia, Canada - Bog Forest MetaG ECP23OM2 | ecosystem: Environmental > Terrestrial > Soil > Wetlands ... | reverse complement strand
CCAGATCTTCACCAGGCTGCTCCGCGACCTGCAGTCGCACGCCGCCACGATACTCGAAACCGCTCGCGCGGTGGGCGAATTCGACGCAATCATGTCGCTGGCGAAAGTAGCGCGGCGCCGCGGCTACGTGCGTCCCAAAATCAACACCGGCCTTCGGATTCGGGTGCGCGACGGACGCCATCCCGTGCTCGAAGCCGGGATGCGCGCGGGCGAGTTCGTGCCCAACGACCTCGACGCGGAGCCCGACACGCGACAAATCCTGCTGATCACCGGCCCCAACATGGCCGGCAAATCGACCTACCTGCGCCAGGTCGCGCTGATCGCGATCATGGCGCAAATCGGCAGCTTCGTTCCCGCCGCCGAGGCAACCATCGGGCTCATCGATCGCGTGCTCACGCGAATCGGCGCGCGCGACGAACTTCGCCGCGGCGAGTCCACCTTCATGGTCGAGATGAGCGAGACGGCGCGCCTGCTCAAGGGCCTTTCGGAGCGCAGCCTGCTGCTGCTCGACGAGGTCGGCCGCGGCACCAGCACCTTTGACGGGCTTGCGATCGCGTGGGCCGTCGCCGAATACCTGCACGATCAGACGCGCGCCAAGGTGCTGTTCGCAACGCACTTCCACGAACTGACCGACCTCGCGCGCGAGCGCCCGCGGGTCAAGAACCTGAGCATGGCGGTGCGCGAATGGGGCGCCGAGGTGATTTTCCTGCGCCGGGTTATCGAGCAGCCGTCGTCGCGGAGCTACGGTATCGAGGTGGCGCGGCTGGCGGGAATCCCGGATTCGATCATCAGCCGCGCGCGGGAAATTCTTGCCAACCTCGAGCAGGGCGAACTGGATGAGGCCGGGATGCCGCGAATTGCCCACGATCGGCGCGCTACAACTCCGCCGCCTCAGCTCGGTTTGTTCTCGCCACGAGACGAACACGTCATCGATGAAATCCGCGCACTCGACGTCGAGCGGATGACGCCGATGGACGCGCTGAACGCGCTCGCCCGACTGGCCGCCCGCCTGAAGAAGGAGGGGTAATAAGGACCGCTACGCGCGGGGCGGTCGCTGCGGCGACGGCGCAGTGTGAATCGCGAAATCCCGTGGACGGTCTTTCGCTCTCGGCCGCATGAGTCAGAAAAAGATGCGTTGCGCAGATTTTTCGATTGCCGTTGCGACGGCAGCGCAGCGAATTAATACTGGCCCGTCGTGCCAACGACCGCCCGCCTCAAGCAAGAGAAGTAAGCTCAAATGAACTTCTTGAGCCGGGGCCAGATCTTCGCCGTCGGGGCTACCGGTTTGCGGCAAATGAAGATGTCGAGGCCGTTCTCGTAACCCATGCAGTAACGGCATCGGAACTTGGCCGCCGGGATCACTTCACTGAAGGACTTTGCCAAGCTCGCTTGGTCGACACCAAGGACGATCACGGTATCGATATCGCGATTGCCAAAGCCCCAGAACCAGTAGCTGTTGTGTCCCGAGATAGCCGGCGGCAGCCCGTAGCGCGGACCAAAGAAATCGATCGCGCCAGCCTCGCCGTAATTGCTGGTGAAGATCGCGGTATGCGCGCGCTGGTCCGCGGGCAATGAAGCGTAAGCTTGCGTGGCCGCCGCGGCCATCTCGGGCCATCCGAACCGGTCGGCGAAATTCTGCGGCAGGATGCCCTGCTCGGTGCGCTCGCCGACGAGCGCGTTGTTCTGCTTGGGACCAAGCCGCTCGGCAAAGCTGGCGAGCGCATTCGGCGGCAGGAGCGGAATCGCAAAAGGTGCGGAGATAACTCCCGCTATGACTAACACGGCCACCGCGGCGCGGCGGAGAGCAACACCCCATCGCCGCGCGGAGCTGAACCGCTCGAGCGCTACCGCTCCCGCCGGGAGGATCAGCATATAGACGGGCGCCGCGTAGTAGGCCTTGCCGCCCTGGAGCGTCAGAGCGAACACCGCGACGTAGATCCATCCGATGAGACGATAGCGGCCGCTTTCTCCGAAAAAGCACCAGCCAAGACCCGCCATCCACAACGGCGCGACCAGCGGATTGAGCAGCATGAGTTGTGCGGCGGCAAAGGCGAGAAGCGACGGGTGATAATTCTTATAGAGATCCGCGTTGTGCATGAACTCCAGCGTGGGGAAGCCGTGCCGCGCGTTCCAGATCACATAAGGCAGGAACAACAGCGTCGCGAGCGCGCCGCCGATCCACAGCCAGGGGCTCAGCAGATCGCGCCGCCTGCCGGTCAGGATCAACCCGGCCACAACGCCCAAGCACAGGAACAGCGTCGAGATCTTGTTTTCGAGCCCAATCCCCGCGATCAGGCCAAACCATAGCCACAGACGCGCATCGTCAGTGTTGAGGATGCGCACGATGACCAGTCCCGCAACTCCCCACAACAGCGGATCGTAGGCGTTCATCGAGTAGAATGCCGTCAGGCCCAGGAAAACCGGAGCGATAAGCACCGCCAACGCCGCCAGGCCCAGCGCGAAGCGTGCGCCCCCCATCTCGCGCGCCAGCATCGCCGCCACGATCACCTCGGCGCCATGCGCCAGAGCTGGAAACAGCCTCAGCGCGAACATCGAAGCGCCGAACATATGCAGCTCGATCCACAGCAGGATGATCGAGAGCGACGGATGGTCGACGTAGCCGAATGCGAGATGGCGCGAACAGGCGATGTAGTAAAGCTCATCGCGGAAGTATCCGTAGCCGCCCAGTCCAAGATTGGTGACCAGGTGGACCGCGACTGCGGCGAGTGCGAGCGCAACGATCGGCAAGCCGCCGACTGCAGCGCCGCAAACGGGCTGCGCCGAATTTGCCGATGACGGCGGCGACACGGCGGTAGCTTCGCCGTTCAACACGCCCGCTGCGCTATGGATTGAGCCTGCGGCATCTGGTTCGGGATTCGTCGCATGGACAGAGGGAGCAAACCACGCGCCAAGGACGACAACAACCCCCCGCGATCAATTCGCCTCAGATCTCGTCGCAAGGGCGTGGCGATCGGTCCAAGCGGCGGCTATCCTTGGATAGCAGGTGGGCTTGCGGTGATGCGGAGAATGATGGCGGTTGCGGTCGCGACGGCGACGATTGGCGCGATGGTTGCCCCGGTCGTTGCCGGCGCCAGTCTTCCCGCGTCAGCGCTGATTTCCGCGCGAATCGAGCATCGCGGCCCGACGCTGGAAATCCATTTCGGATTCAGCGGCCCCGCTCCACCGCTCGATCTCAGCACGCACGGGATCGAACTCTGGGTCGAGCTGGCGCGCACGCGCATCGCGATCCCTCCGCGCCCGCTGTTCGGCTATGAAACGGCGCCAATTGCGAGCGTGCGCACGATCGAGTCGGCCGGCGGCAGGTCGCGAATCGTCGTCGAGGTTATAGGCAAGGCCGACTACGCGATCGCGCGGCTGAGAGGCAGAAATGAAATAGTGTTGCGGGTCGCATCCGCGGGCGCGGACCCGAATATCGCGGCCCCGATGATCGTTCATGACGACGCGCCGCGCCGCCCGGCTGCGCCGGTCGCGCGCGCGGTCGCATTCGGGCCTGCGCCGAACCCTCGTCCCGACTCTCGCGCGCAACAACCAATCGCGCCCGTGGCCTCGAATGTGAGTGGAGACAATCGTCAGCCGGGTCATTTTCTGGTGATGATCGATCCGGGTCACGGCGGCTACGATCCCGGCACGCGATCGTCGGCCGGCGTACTGGAGAAGGACCTCGCCCTGCAAACCGCGACGCGGCTGAAAGCCGCTCTGGAAGCCCGCGGCATCCGCGCCGAGCTGACGCGCTCGACCGACGTATTTATCAGCCTGGCCGAGCGCACCCGAATTGCGAATCGCGCCGGTGCGGACCTGTTCGTTTCAATCCACCTCAATTCGAGTCCGAACACCGACACCACGGGAATCGAAGTCTATTACCTGAACAACACCACCGACCGGGCGACGATTCGGCTGGCGCGAATGGAGAACGCCGGCGCCGACGGCTATGGCGCAGCCGACGCCTCCAACTTAAACTACATCCTGACCGACTTGCGCCAGAACTATAAGGCGGCGGAAGCGGCCTCTGTGGCCCGGATGATCGACGCGCAGACGGTCGCCGATCTCGATGCCGGACTTGGACTTAGGGTGAACGCGCTGGGAGCGAAGATGGGACCATTTTACGTGCTGGTCGGCGCGCATATGCCGGCCGTGCTGGTCGAATGCGGCTTCATGTCGAACGCCGGTGAAGCCGCGCTCCTTAAGTCGGCGGATTACCAGGAGGTGCTCGCGAGCGCGGTCGCCACGGCAGTAGCGCATTACTTCAACGCCGATCTGGCGGTGGGAAATCTGTGAGCCTCGTCACGGGTGCGAATCGCGCCGAGCCTGTGCCAATTCCCGAGTCTTCGCCGCGAGGCCAGGAGGCCATCCTCGCGCAATTCGCCGCGAGCAAGAGTCCCGGCGCAATTTCCCGCGCCTATCTCGAATCGATCCGCGCCGAGCTCGCCGAGCGCCATTTCGCCGGCGCGAGCGGCAGCGAGATCGTGATCGCGATGACGGCGGCGATGGACGATCTTCTGCGTGCGCTGTTTTATTATGCGGACGCGGAACATGGCCGGCGATTTACCAAGCTCAACCAGAAACTTGCGGTGGTCGCGCGCGGCGGCTACGGGCGCGGTGAACTGAACCCGCAATCCGACGTCGATCTGCTGTTTCTGCACGATTACAAGCTCGGTCCATACGCCGAAATTGTCACCGAAATAATGTTGCGCGCGCTTTGGGACGCAGGTCTCACGGTCGGATACGGGGTTCGCTCGGCCAAAGAATGCGTGCGGCTGGCGAACGGGGACCTGAAGGAAGAAACCGCGCTCCTCGACGCGCGGTTCCTATGCGGCGACGAAAAGCTTTACGCCGATCTCGACAAGCTGCTGGTCGCCGACGTGCTCAATCGCAACCAGGACAAGTTCTTCGCCACCAAGCTCGAAGAAAGCCGCAAACGTCACGCCCAGTACGGCGATTCGATTTACCTGCTCGAGCCTCAGATCAAGGACGGCGAAGGCGGGCTGCGCGATCTTCACACCGCGATGTGGCTGGCGAAGGTCAAATACAAAGTGCATTCGCTCGAGGAGCTGGTGCAAAGGGCGGTCATCACCGAGCCCGAAGCGGCCGAAGTGATCGAAGCGCGCGACTTTCTGTGGCGGGTGCGCAATTCTCTGCATTTTTTGACCGGGCGCCACTTCGATCAGATCACCTTCGAGATGCAGGAACGGATCGAGCCGATGCTGGGCTTCAAGCCCGAGGAGGGACAGGCGGCGGGTTCCGCTTTGATGCGCGCGTACTACCAGCACGCCTCGACGGTCCATCGCTTTGCCGAGGGCTTGATCGCGCGGGTGACCGAGAACAGTTCCGGCGGGCGATTTTTTCGCCGCACGCCGACCCGCAAGATTCGCAACGGCGTAATCGTTCAGCGCAATCTGCTGAGCATCGCCGAGCCCGATTTTTTCAAACGCGATCCGCTCAACCTGATCACGATCTACGCGGACTGCCAGGCGCAGAACGTGAGCCTGTCAGGCAGCGGTTACCAGTTGGTGCGCGACAATCTTGAATTAATCGACGACGAGATGCGCACAAACCCGCGCGTCGGCGCCGCCCTGATGACGATTCTGTCCGCGCGCCAGCGCGTCGCCGAAACGCTCGAAGCGATGCATCTGTCGGGCGTGCTCGGCGCGATAATCCCCGAGTTCGGCAACCTCTACGCGCGCGTTCTGCACGACCTCTACCATATCTACACCGTTGACCGGCATTCGCTGGTTGCGGTGCGCGAACTCGAACGCCTGCGCACGGGCGAGTTCAAGGATCCCACTCCGCTGCTCACCGAGGTCGCGCGCGAACTCGACCACCTGCCGCTAGTGTTCCTTGCGCTGCTGCTGCACGACATCGGCAAGGGCCACGGCCATGACCATCATGAGCGCGGCGCCGGCCTGACCGCGGAAGTGTCGCAGCGGCTTGGACTGAACAGCGAGGAAATCGACCTGGTCGTGTTCCTGGTCCGCAACCATCTGATGATGTCCCAGGTCGCGCAGAAGGGTGACCTTGACGATCACACCACCGTCGAGGAATTTGCCCGCACCGTCGGCTCGATCGATCGGCTGAAGGCGCTCTACTTGCTCACCTATGCCGACATGCGCGCGGTGGCGCCGAAGGTTTACAACAATTGGCGCGACATGCTGCTGGGCGACCTCTACATGCGAGCGCTCAAGGTTCTCGAGCAGGGCGATCGCGAGGCGGTCGATCCGGCGCGCCGGCTGGCGACCGTCAAAGCCGGCGTCCGCGCGACCCTGCTCGCCGCCACCGCGCCGGAATCCGACGTCACCGCGTTCCTCGAGCAGATGCCCGACCGCTACTTCTTCACCGTGCCCGAAACCGACATTGCGCTGCACTTCGACTTGATGCGCTCGCTCGCGGAGCGCCCGCTGGTCTGCCGCATCAGGCATTTCCCCGAACTGGAGTTCAGCGAGTTTATCGTCGTGACGCGCGATCAGCCGGGACTGTTCTCGATGATCGCGGGCGCGCTGACCGCCAACAATCTCAATATCCTGTCGGCCCGAATCACCACCCGCACCAACGGCGTCGCGATGGACGTGTTTCGCGTGTCGCATCTGATGGGCGCCGGCTCGATGGCGATGGAAGAGGACCGCTGGCTGCGCGTCGAGCACGACCTCGAGCGCGTCATCACCGGCCAGCAGGACATCGCGGGGCTGGTCGCCGCGGCGCATCACGTGCAGAGCGCCGGCCGCAAGTTCGTGCGCCACGTGCCGACCGAGGTCACGGTGGACAATCGCACCTCCGAGCAGTTCACCGTGATCGACGTATTCACCCAGGACCGCGTCGGACTGCTGTTCGCGATCACCCACACGCTCTACCGGCTCGGCCTGCTGATTCACCTCGCACGCATCTCGACCAACGCCGATCAGGCGCTCGATGTCTTTTACGTGAGCGATCGCGAGGGCGTAAAACTCGAAGATCTCGATCGGATGCGGGAGCTGCGCGCCGCCTTGCTCGAAAAGGTCGAAGAGAATCCCGGCGCAGGAGCAGCCGCGTGAGCGCCGCCGGCTGGGACGAGCTGATCGATCGCCATTTGTCGCGCCAGGCCGTCGAGCGCGGGCTCAGCCGTCATTCGATGGACGCATACGCGCATGACCTCAGCGTTTTTCAATCGTGGTGCCGTGAGGCCGGGCTGACGCCGGCGCAACTCGACGCCGCCACCCTGACCGCGTACCTCGAAGCGCTGGCGGATCGGGGTTTGGCGGTCAGTTCGCAGCGCCGCCATCTCGCCAGCCTGCGCGGGCTCGCCCGCGAGCTGGTGGACGAGAAAATCATCGAACGCGATCCCGCGCCGGCCGTGAAGCTCAGGCCGCATCCGCGCAAACTCCCGCGCACCCTGTCGCCCGGCGACGTCGAAAATCTCATCGGCGCGATCGAGGCGCGCGATGCCCGCGGATTGCGCGACCGCGCGATGCTCGAAATGGCCTACGGATGCGGGCTGCGCGTTTCGGAGCTGGTCGGCTTGCAGCTGCATCAGGTAAATCTCGCGGCCGGAGCGGTCGTCGTGCTCGGCAAGGGCAGCAAGGAGCGGATGGTGCCGATGGGTGGCGCCGCGATTCGCGCGCTGAAAGCCTACCTGGAGCGGCGCGATGAAATTCTGAATCCGGCCGCCGACGGAACGCGCGGCAGGAAACAGGTTCCGCGCCGCGTCTCCGCAGTTTTCATTACGAGGCTCGGCCGCGCGATGACCCGGCAGGGATTTTTCAAGGCGCTCAAGGGATGGGCCGCCACCGATCCGCACCTTGCATGGGTCAGCCCGCACACCTTGCGCCATTGCTTCGCCACGCATCTGCTCGAGGGCGGCGCGGATCTGCGCGCGGTGCAGGAGATGCTCGGCCACAGCGACATCTCGACCACGCAGATCTACACCCATCTCTCCAAGAGCCACCTGCGCAAGGTGCATCGCACGTTTCATCCGCGCGCGACCCGCGCAAGCGCGGCGGAAGGCACGGACTGACTTGGGCGATCTGAACGGAACCATCGCGACCATCTGCATAGTCGCGCCGGCGATCATCTTCGCGATCATCGCGCACGAGGTTATGCATGGCGTGGTGGCGCTGCGGCTTGGCGATGACACCGCGCTTCGCGCCGGACGGCTCACGCTGAATCCGATTTCACACGTCGATCTCTTTGGGACGATTATCCTGCCGTTCGCGCTGTATCTGTTTGGCCTGCCCGTGCTCGGCTACGCGAAGCCGGTCCCCGTCAATTTCCGCGTGTTGCGCGGCGGCCGGACGGGAATGATGAAGGTAGCGGCCGCCGGGCCGCTGACGAACTTCGTGCTGGCCGTCGTGAGCGGGCTTGTTCTGCGCGCAATGCCGGCCTTTATGCACGGCTCGCTCGGCCCGACCGTCGCCGAACCGCTTGCCCGGATGATGCAGGCGTCGGTGATTGTCAATGTCGAACTGGGAGTCTTCAATCTCTTTCCCGTGCTGCCGCTGGACGGCGGGCGGGTGTTGTTCGGCATCCTGCCGCTCGCAGCCGCGCACGCCTACGCAAAGACCGAGCGTTATGGCTTCCTTATATTGCTGTTGCTGCTGTATACGCATTGGCTGGATGTCGCGATTTATCCGGTCATGAACATGGCGCTGGGTGCGATCTCCTGGATGGTGCAACTTTGAGCGACGAATCCAACACGCCGCCCAAACTCGGAGCCGACGCCGGGGTCCGCTTCCGGCTCCCGATTTACGAGGGCCCGCTCGACCTGCTGCTGCATTTGCTCAAGCGCGCCGAGCTCGACCCGCACGAAGTCACCGCCAGCGTAATCACCGAACAGTACCTGGCATGGCTCGAATTGCTCGACCAGCTGAACCTCGACGTGGCGGGCGAGTACCTGGTGATGGCGGCGACGTTGCTGTTGATCAAGTCGTTCGCAATGCTGCCGCATCCGGAGCTCGCCGACACCGAGGAAGCCGAGGAGCTCAAGCGCGACCTGATCGAGCGGCTGCTGGAATATCAGCGCTATCGCGAGGCGGCTCAAAAGCTCGCGGAGCGCGCCCTGCTCGGCCGCGACGTGTTCGCCACGCCGGGCGAGAACGCGCCCGAAGACGCGGACGCGAAACAGTACACGGTTACGATTTTCGACCTGGTCGAGGCGATTGGCGCAGTGCTCAAGCGCGTCGCCGACAAGACCCCGCGCGCCATCGAGCTGCGCGATATCCCGGTGGCAGAATGTATCCCGCGCATAATGCGTGCGCTGGAGGGCGCGGGACCAGTCCAGTTCGCCGCGCTGTTCGAGGATGCGGGCGATCGATCGATTGTGATCGCGACGTTTATGGCGCTGCTCGAGTTGATACGCCGGCGCGAAGTTCGCGCATTTCAGGAAGCGCGCTTCGGTCCGATTTTTCTCGAGCGCGCCGCCGCGGGATGAACGGAGGCCGAGTGGAAGAAGAGCGTCTGAAATCAATTCTCGCGAGCCTGCTGTTCGCGGCCGGCGAGCCGGTCTCGCTCGCGCGGCTGGCCGCGGTCTTCGACGACCTCCCGCGGGCGACGGTGCAGAAAGCGCTGGCCGCGATGGCCGCCGAGTACAGCGCCGAAAACCGCGGTATCCTGATCGACGAGGTCGCCGGCGGCTACCAGATGCGAACGCCGAAGGACCACGCCAGCTACGTTCGCAAGCTGCTCGCCGCCAGGCCGCCGCGTCTTAGCCGCCCGCTGATGGAGACCGTCGCGATAATCGCCTATCGACAGCCCATCACGCGCCCGGAGATAGAACAGTTGCGCGGCGTCGACACGGGCGGCGTGCTCGAAACGCTGCTCGAACGCCGCCTGGTCAAGATTGCCGGGCGCAAGGACGCACCGGGACGCCCGATGGTCTATGAGACCACCGATGAGTTCCTCGAATTGTTCGGACTGAAAAATCTCGAAGGCCTGCCCGACCTTTCGGAGTTCCGCGAGATCGAGCGCGCCGTCGAGCAGGCGACAACCGGGCCGGTGGAAGGCATCGAGACTCATCCCGAAGACGTGGTTGCGGTGGATCCCGCCTTATCCGACGAGGTCGGCTCATCAAGCGCGGCCGAAGAACCGGACGAGTCCGGACCGCATCGCGATCCGTCGTCCTCCGACGACGACGAAACCTCGAAGTGACGTGTCGCCGCGCTTGACGGCGAGAAGAAACAGACGATGTATCGATTCCGGCTGCTGGTACTCGTTGCGCTGATTTCGCTTGCGTTCGCACGATCGTCGTTCGCCCAGCAACAGCCGCCCCCGGCGCCGGAAAATGACCCGCTCTACATGCGCGTCGTCGTAACACCATACCCGCCCGAGGCGCAAATCCTCGACGGCGCCGGTCACCGGCATTCAGCCTACGAGTTGTACGTCACGAATTTCGGCAAGACCCCGTTGAAAATCACCAAGCTCGATGTTCAGGGAAAAGACGACGACAAAGTTGTCGTGAATCAGCCGGCCAGCGGCCAGCAACTGGCCGCGATGTTCGTGCCGGCCACGGGCGCCGACGCCAGCAAGCCCAACGATCCGGTCCTGAAGCCGGGCGAGACCGGCATCTTCTTTATCTTTGCCGATTGGATTCCTGACCAGAGCGATCCGGACACGTTCGAGACCGCGATTACGATCGAACAGCATGGCGAGCGCAGCGGCTCAGGAACAATTCATGCCGCCGCGCTCGAAATAAACCAGGACGATCCGATCGTGATTCGCTCTCCGCTTCGGGGAAAGAACTGGCTCGCGGCCAACGGGCCGTCCAACACCTCGGCGCATCGCCGCGCCATGCTGCCGGTGAACGGACAGCCTCACATCGGCCAGCGCTATGCGATCGACTGGATTCAGCTTGGCGGCGACGGCAACTCGTTTACCGGCGACAAGAGCAAGAACAGCAGCTATCACGCATGGGATCAGGAGATTCACGCAGTCGGCGACGGAAAGATCGTCGCGGTCAAGGACGGGATTCCCGAGAACGTTCCCAACAGCGGCAAGATCGCGGTGCCGATTACGTACGAGACTCTCGCCGGCAATCACATCATCCAGGATCTCGGCGACGGACATTTCGCCGCCTACGCGCACCTGCGGCCCGGCACACTCAAGGTGAAGGTGGGCGACACGGTTCGCGCCGGCTCCGTGCTCGCGCATCTGGGCAATACCGGCAATTCATCGGAGCCGCATCTGCATTTCCAGGTCTGCGACGCGCCGTCGTTCCCGGCCTCGGAGGGTCTGCCATTTGCGATCAATACGTTCACGCTCCAGGACTACAAGATCGATAAAGCACAGAACGGGCATCAGGCGCTGCTCGTCAAGTCGTCGCATCCGATGACCAAACAAGAACCGATGGAAGACGAACTCGATTCGTTCTAGTTTCCCGTATCCTCGAAGACTCCGGTCTCCGGCGTGTAGTTCTCGAAGCGGGTGTAGTTGCTGATATAGGTGAGCTTCGCGGTGTCGGTGGGGCCGTTGCGCTGCTTGGCGATGATCACCTCGGCGACGCCGGGCTCCTTGCTTTCCTTGCCCTTGTACATTTCCTCGCGGTAGATGAAGGCGATCACGTCGGCGTCCTGCTCGATCGCGCCCGACTCGCGCAGATCCGCCAGCATCGGACGGCGATTCTCGCGCGACTCGACCTGCCGGTTGAGCTGCGAGAGCGCGATGACCGGGACCTTGAGTTCTTTCGCCAGCGCTTTGAGCGAGCGCGAGATTTCCGCGATTTCCTTTTCGCGCGACTCGCCGGGCCGCGCGGATCTCATCAGTTGAAGATAGTCGACCACTATCAGGCCCAGGTTCTTGGCGCGCTCGCGCTTTAAGCGACGGCATTTCGCCTTGAGCGTGATCGCCGTCGTGTCCGACGAGTCATCGATGTAGATGTTCGACTCCGACAGCCGCGCCGCCGCCTGCGCGAGCTTGGGGAAGTCGCGCTCGCCCAGAAATCCCTGGCGCGCGCGCGCGCTGTCCACCCGCGCCTCCGAGCACAGCATGCGCAGCACGAGCTGCTCCTTGGACATTTCCAGCGAAAAAAACGCGACGCCCACCGGCGGGTCCGCATCCATCGCGGCGTAGGCCGCTATGTTCAGCGCGAGCGCCGTTTTACCCATGCTCGGGCGGGCCGCGATGATAACCAGGTCCGACGGCTGGAAGCCCGCCGTGATGCGATCGAGATCGACGAACCCGCTCGGCACGCCGGTGATCATCTCGCGGTTTTCGTACAGCCGCTCGAGGATTTTCAGCGACTCGCGCGTCAGCTCGGGCATCGTGTGGAACGACGGCTTAATCCGCCGCTCGGAAATCTCGAAGATGCGATGCTCGGCTTCGTCCACGAAGCCGTCCACGTCGGACGGCGCCTCGTAGGAAGAACTTGCGATGTCGGTCGCGATCGAGGCAAGGCTGCGCAGCACGGCCTTCTCGTGCACGATGCGCGCGTAGTGCGCGACATTCGCCGCGGTCGGCACGATCGAAGCCAGCTCCGCGATGTAGGCGGGGCCGCCGATCTGCTCGAGCACGCCCTTGGTGCGCAGCGCGTCCGTCAAGGTGATCGCATCGACCGGCTGGCTGTGGTCGGTGAGCTCCGCCATCGAGCGGAAGATCTCGCGATGCGACTCGCGGTAGAATTCTTCAGCCGCAAGGATTTCGAGCGCGTGGTTAATCGCGTCGTTGTCGAGCAAAATCGCGCCCAGCACCGATTGTTCGGCTTCGAGATTCTGCGGAGGAACGCGCTTTAGAATATCGTCCGACGAAACCGCCACCTGACCACCACCTCCCGACCGCGCGCTCTGATTTCCAGAAGCGCAAATTATTTCTCATTCGATGAACGCTTACAACTATTACTCCAGCCGCACGCCAACGGTTGTCACCACACCGTCCACAGTTAATGCACAATCGGCTGGCGCGATCGTCGCCGGCGCGGACGATTCACCGCGAGCAGCGGGCCAAGCGCTACTCCGAACATGAAGCCGCCGACGTGCGCCCACCACGCCACTCCCCCCATCGCCCCCGCGCGTCCCCCTTCTTCGAGTCCCGCGTAAAGCTGCACCACGAACCAGACCAACAGGTAGATGACCGCCGGAATTTCGACGAACTGAATGAAAATGAAAATCGGGATAATCGTCAGGATGCGCCCGCGCGGAAAGAGGATGAAGTACGCGCCGAGCACGCCGGCAATCGCGCCGCTCGCACCGATCACGGGGACGCTCGACTCGGGCGCGATCCACACCGTCGCGAGCGCCGCGGCGATCCCCGCAGCGAAATAAAAGATTAGGTACCGCGACGCGCCCATCCGATACTCGACGGCGGCGCCGAAGATGAACAGATACAGCATGTTGCCGGCGACGTGCCAGAAGCCGCCGTGGATAAACATCGACGTGACTGTCGTCATCAACGGCGCGAGCGCGCCGAGGTTGCGATGCGCGGCCAGCTCGTGCCATGCGAGTGCGTTGGCCGAGAGCGCGCGCGCGACCGCCGCCGGGACCATCGCGAATCTGCCCACGAAGGCTGTTACGCCCGCGCCGCGTGACAGTTCGTAGACAAACACTGCGATGTTCGCGGCGATCAGCGCGGTGTTGATTGGAGTCAGGCGGCGCGGCGCGGCGTTGTCGCGAAGCGGAATCATCGCAATATCAGGCCGGGCACGCGGATCGATCGACCGGCGGAGCAATACTAGCGGCGCACGGCGGGTCGGCGCGAGACGGCGCTGGCGGCATTGAAAAAGTGAAACTTTCTTATGCGAGCGCCTCGTCGAACTTTCTCACTTGAGCGGGACCTCGTTGTATGCGAGAAAGATCGCCGGGTCGGCGGCGGCGTCAAACGCGATCCGCGATCGCGCCCCGCTCGTCAGCGGACGCCAATCTTTGTCAGGGAGGTTTCATCATGGAAGTCGTCTCGAATGAAGTTTCGATTCGTACCGGCGCCGAGCAGATGCCGGCGCATCTCGCGCGCCCCGCGTCCGGAGGTCCGTATCCCGCGCTGGTCGTGGTGATGGAAGCGTTCGGGCTCAACGATCACATCAGACGCGTTACGAATCGATTCGCGGCCGAAGGCTTCGTCGCGATCGCACCGAATCTTTACTTTCGCCAACCCAACAACGTCGTCAGCTACAACGATTTGCCCGGCGCCTTTCGCCTGATGGGCTCGGTCAACGATGATCAAATCGTCGCGGACATGGGCGCCGCGATCGATCACCTCAAGGCGCTGAAGGAAGTCAAGCCCGCGTTCGGTACCGTCGGATTCTGCATGGGCGGACGCGTCGCTTTCCTGACCGCGTGCCGCAACTCCGCGGTCAGAGCCACCGCGCCGTATTACGGTGGCGGGATGGTGAAGGCGCGGCAGCCGGGCGTGAAACCGCCCATCGAATACGTCGACAGTCTCAACGCTCCGGTGCTGGCCTTCTTCGGCGGCAAGGACGCGCACATTCCGATCACCGAAGTTGACGAATTCCGCGATGCGCTCAAGAAGGCCGGCAAGCCGGCCGAGGTGGTCTTTTTTCCCGACGCCGATCACGGCTTCATGTGCGACGAGCGTCCGTCGTTCCATCCCGTGCATTCCAAAGAGGCGTGGGCCAGGACCGTCGCGTTCTTCAAAGAGTATCTCGGCTGAAACGGCGTGGTCGTGTTTTGTTGAAATCATTGCGGCGGACCGCTCTTCGCCGGCCCGTCTTTTTTCTCGCGATTGCCATCGCTGCGGTCACCGCATGCTATTCGTCCGACTACCATCGCACGATGACGGCGAACGTGTCGCTGCTTTCCGATCTGTCCGACAAGCTGGCGGATTATTGCCGCACTTATTTCAAGCTCGACGATCGCCAACTGTCGTCCGAGGAGATGGGCGAGTTCTACTACGCCTTCAACAAAGCCAACGCGTTCTCATCATCGACGCCCCGCGAGTCGTCGCTGCGCTCGCATCGCGATTTCGTAAAGCTGCTCAACGCCTACGAACGATTCGCGCACGCCGCCGACGAGTACCGCCTCGGCGGCAAATCCGACCCCGCGGTGCTCGCCTCATTGCTCTCGCAACACGACCAGGTCCGGCACCTCGCCGGCAAAGTCACCGAAGATCTTCACGACGAACCGCACTGATACTCCGCGGCAAAAAACGACGCGCCCGGTGATACTCGGACGCCCGTGCGATCGCCGCTGACAATCGCGCCGCGCTCAGCTCTTCCAATGGTTGCCATATTTGTCCAGGTACGCGACCTCGCTCACGGGCCGGCGCTTGATCGGTCCGAACTTTCCCTGCGGATATCCGATCGGCATCAGCGCGTACGTCTGGACTTCGGGCGGCAGCCCCAAGATCGCCTTCACCTCGTCTTCGAAATAGGCGTGAATCGTCGTGAGCACCGTGCCGAGACCCAAGCCGCGGCAGGCGAGAATGATGTTCTGCACGGCGGGATAGATGCTCGAGCCTGAGATCCGCGCCATGCTCTTCATCGCCGCGGCCACCTCGGGCGGAAGCTTGGGCGGCGCTGCCGCCGGCGCGGTCTGTTTCAGGCACGCGAGCAACAGCACCGGCGCGTCGGCCATGTGATCGACAAGGTGGGTCGCCGACGCCCTCAGTCTCCGGTACGCGTCCTCGCTCATGTGCGCGGGTTTGACGCGATTGGCGTAGAGCGCCATCAAAATTCCGCCGCCCTTGCGATACACGTCGCCGATCTTTTTGCGCTGCGCCGCGTCCTTGATGACGATGAACTCCCAACTCTGCTGGTTGCTGCCCGACGGCGCGCGAATCGCCGCGTCGAGCACCTTGGTGATTACATCGTCGGGAACCGGATCGGATTTGAATCGCCTAAGCGATCGCGCCGAGTAAATTGCCTCGAAAAGCCCTATTTCTGCCATCGTTAGGCTGCTCCGGCTGAGGATTGTTACTCGGTCGGCGCCCGGTGCTCAATCGATGCGAATCAGTTTGTGCTTGATCGCGTATCGCACCATCGCTGCCGTCGAGCGCAGCTCGAGCTTCTGCTTGAGGTTGTCGCGATGCGCTTGCGCGGTTTTGACGCTGATGCCGAGTCGTTGCGCGACCTCCTTGGTAGTCGCGCCCTCGCCTATCAGCTTGAGCACTTCGCGCTCCCGTCGCGTCGGGTTCGCCGCGTGCGCCGCGTTCGCAGGCGCGCCACTGCGCAGCCGCGCGAGCACGATCGGCGCGACCGTGGGGCTCAGGTAGCGCCGCCCCGAGTGAACTGCCCGCACCGCGCTCAGCAATTCGGCCGCCGCGTCGGTCTTGACCACGTAGCCCGCGCAGCCCGCTTCGCCAAACGCCTCCAACACGTATTCCTCGTCGTCGTATTGGCTGAGCATCAGCACCTTGCACGTCGGCACTTCCCTGGCGATTCGACGCGCCGCGGCAAGTCCCCCGATTCCCGGCATCCCGACGTCCATCACCACCACATCCGGCTTCAGTTGCGCGGCAATCGCGACGGCCTGTTCGCCATCGGATGCCTCCGCGACCACCTCGCACTCGGCCGCGAGCAACATCCGCAGCGCCTCGCGAAAGATCCGATGGTCATCGGCGAGCAGCACGCGAATCCGCCGATGATTTTCCATCACGCGGACTCCGGGATTTCGGCGACGACGGTCGTGCGGCCTGCCCGCGATTCCACCGTCAAGCTCCCGCCCATCAACTCCAGCCGCTCCCGCACACCCGCCAGGCCAATCCCCTCGCCCTTGAGGTTGGCGCCGATGCCGCAGCCGTCGTCAGTAACCGAGACACGCGCGGCCGCATCGGTGCCGTCGATCGTGATTTGGACTGACTTCGCGCGCGCGTGCCGAATCACGTTGGACAAGGCCTCGCGAACGACCTGGAAGCATAGCTGCTGCACCGGGCGCGAGATTTTCTCCGCCGCGCCATCGTGAACCGAGTGAACTAACTTCGCCCTTATGCCCGCGCGATGCAGCCGCGGGAACTCGCGCTCGATTGCCTCGTCGAGCGAAGCGTCTCCGATCGTGACCGGACGAAGTTCGCGCGTCTTGCGGCGCAACTCCTCCTCGACCTGCTTGAAGATCGATCGCGCCGCTTCGCCCCGGCCCTCGAGCGCAATTTTCGCCGCCGCGATCAACTGCGCCTGATCGTCGTGCAGGTCGCGCGCGATTCTGGCGCGCTCCTCGTCGATCGCGGCAAACATTCTAAGCGCAAGCTGACGCACCAGGAGGCTGCGCCGCGCGGTCTCCCGCTCCATCACCCAGTTCGCTGCCAATGGAGCCAGCCGCTCGACGATCGCCTCCGCCCTGGCCGCGGATGCGCGCCCGTCGCGCGAGGCGAGCGCGATCGCGCCGGCCTCGAACGGGATACACACGTACGAACCAACGAACATTCGGTCTTCGGCAGATTGTTTGGCGCGATCTACGATAGCCGCGTCGCGATCGCGCCATCGCGCAATCACGATACGGCGCCGGAAACTTTCCCAGAGCGCGCTGCCGGTCTCACCCAAATCGAATTCCTTGTGCCCGGACGACGATGCGGCCACCGTCAAAGCGCCACCGTCGGCGACCGCAACCACCCATTGGTCGAAGCCGGCCCCGCCCGCGACGAGTTCGCCGAAGCGGCCGAACCTTTGGTTCGGCTGCGCCCGCCGCGCCGCCGCAACCGCCTCGTCCAGGTGATCGGTCGCCGCCCGCTCTTGCACCAGCTCTTGCTTTGCGCCGACCGCCTGACGGCCGCTCTCGGCGCCGTGGGTCCGCCAGAATTCAAGCGACGCGCGCGCGGTGGCCAGCGCCATCTCGGTGAAAACGGCGCGCGCCATAAGTTCAAGCGATGCTTCAAGTTCGCCGCGGGCCCGATCTGCCCGCGCCACCATCGCGATTCGCACCGCGCTCACGCCGTCGGTGAAGGCCGACGCGGCTATCTGGCGCCCGTCTATTTTTTCGACCCGCACGATTGCGTCGATTTCCCGCGCGCTCAGCGCAACCCGTTCAATCGATTCGATGGAAGCTGGGGTCTTGCGCGCTCGCTTCAACCCGGATCCCGCGACTGCGTCACCGAGCCGATTGTCGAGTGCAACGAGGACCGCATTCACCACCGCGTCCCATCGCGAGTCTCCACGCGGCGCGCACACCACTTCGTAGGCGCCCGCGCCAATTGCGGGAAACGCGATCGCGCATCGCTCGGCCGCGACCGTCCCGGCGCCAAGCTCGGCGATAGCGGCGATCCGATCGCTGAAAGATGTTTGGCGCGCCGCAGGTTGCGCCGCGACAACCGCCAGTTGATTGCGTTGTTTCAGAGCGTTTGCCAACTTGATGGCTCCGCCTTCAGGATGACAGAGCGAAACGGCTCTTCTAAAGGGCGCGCGGGCAAATGCAGCGCGCGTCCTGTTACGCAAAGAACAGTTTGTTGCGAGAGAAACTCTTTCTGTCAGCGATGTCCGGAACTAAATAGCCTCGCCCTGACAGGGAGAGGCCGCGCTTCTGGCGCGGGTGAGGGTCCGCTTTCCGAGGACGCCCTTCCGGAGAAAGCGGATTCTATCTCTATTGATGGCCGGAATCCGACGGCTTCGATAGCTCGGCGCCGAGCGCTTTCATCTCCGCGCCGAACACCGTCCAATCGCCGGCGCGAATCGCCTCCATCGCGCGATTGTAATGCTGCGCCGCGCTCTGCATGTCCGCCTTGGGCGCGCCCGCGCCCTGCGCGATCGACTGTGGCGCTGACTCATTCGCGATCGCCTTGGCGATCGTCGGCCCCGGCGGCGCCTGATTGGTGAACAGCGCCGCCATCGTCAGGTCGAGCGTATCGCCCATCACCACGCGATCGCTGTACGACGCGACCACCCGCTGCAACTCCGGCAACTGGCCGTTCTCGGCGCGGATGAACAGCGGCTCGACGTAGAGCAACGAATCCTGAATCGGTATCACGAGCAGGTTACCGAGCAGAACCTTCGAACCCATCTGATTCCACAGCGAAAGTTGCCGGGAAATTTCGGGATTCTGATTGATGCGCGCCTGGATCTGGTAGGGACCGTAAATGAGTTTGTCCTTCGAAAATGCATACTCGAACAGATGACCGTAATCCGCGCCGTCGCAGCGCGCGGCCATCCACGCAATCATGTTGTCGCGGCCCGACGGCACCATCGGCAGCATCAACATGTATTCCGCCTGCTCCTCACCCGGCAGCCGCATGATCACGTAGTAGGGCTGCATGGGAACCGTCTGCCCGGCGTAGTTTTCGCGCGGGAACCCCCACAGGTCCTCGCGGTTATAGAAAACCTGCGGATCGGTCATGTGATAGGTGCGGAAAGTGTCGGCCTGAATCAGAAAAAAATCTTCGGGATAGCGGATGTGCGCGCGCAATTCCGCCGGCATCGCCGACATCGGCTTGAACATCGCGGGGAAGATGCGCTGCCACGTCTTGATGACCGGGTCTTCGGGATCGGCCACGTAAAAATCGGTGTCGCCGGTGTACGCGTCGACCACCACCTTGACCGAATTGCGGATGTAGTTGATCCCGTCGGCATTGCGCTGCGAGTACGGGTAGTGATCACTGGTGGTGTAGCAGTCAACGATCCACACCATGCGGCCGTTAAGAATCACGGCGTAGGGATCGCGGTCGAGGTTCAGGAACGGCGCGATGTACGCGATTCGGCTTGCGATGTTGCGCCGGATCATGATCTTGCTGTTCTTTACGATGTTCTCGGTGACCAGCAGATTGATGTCGCGATAAAAGATGCTGAACAGCAGCCGGCGAAAAAATCCCGCCACCGGCACGCCGCCCGAGCCGCCGTAATACGAAAAAACGTTGTCGGCGCCCTTGGGATAGTCGAACTCGGGCGTCGCCGAATCGACGATAGCGTAACTGTCGCGCGCCTCGCCAAAGTAAATCGCCGGCTGGTCAATCTTCAGCCCCACATCCGAGACCGCTGGAATATCCTTGATATAGAACACCGGCAGCCCCTCGGTGTCCTTGCGGTTGACCGGGCTCATCGCCAGCCCGGCGCCGTGGGTGAACTTGAGATGCTGATTGACCCAGGTCTGCGCGGTGTCGGGCAACTGGTCGAGATTCATCTCGCGCGCCGACAGCATCACCTCGGTGTACTTGCCCTCGATCCAGTAGCGATCGATGTCGACGTCGCGAAAATCGTAGTAGGTGCGAATTTCCTGCAACTGGCGGTAGGTGTCGATTAGCGGGCGCGGGTCCCACAGCCGGATGTTCTTGACCGTCGCCGAATCCTGCTCGAGCGCCGCAGGCGTGAGCGTGCCCTGCCCCGCAAACGGTTTCACGTCAACGGTGTCGAGCTTGTACGCGTGCCGGGTCGCCTCGATGTTGCGTTGCAGGTACGGGCGCTCGACCCGAAGCTCGTCGGGCTTGACCCACAAGCGCTCGATCACCGGCTGGATAAAATTCATGATGAGCGCGGGCGCGAACACGATAACGAAGGCGGCGACCGGAATCCTCAGTCCGCCCTCGCGCGCGTTGAACATGCAGATCACGGCGGCCGCCAACGACAGCGCCACCAGCAGCCACAGCCCGGGCTGCCACAGGATGCGATCGACGTAGCGCAGTCCGAATACGACGCCGTCGGTATGCAGCAGCAAGTCGAAGCGGCCGAGCCAGTAAGTCATGGCGCGCTGCACGAAGAACAGCCCCAGCAGGACCGACAGATGTCCTGCCGCGCCCGGCGACACGCGCGGCGGCGATTCCTTGAAGTCGAGCGCGCCGCGCGCCCAATAGACTGCGATCGCAATCGCGGCCGCCAGCACGATGATCATCAGGAACAGATCGCGGATTTCCTCGAGCAGCGGCATCCTGAAGACGTAGAAGCCGATGTCGTTGCCGAACGCCTGCTCGGCGATTCCAAACGGCGCCCCGTAGAGACCCTTGAGGTAAGTATCCCAGCTGCCAGCCTCGCCTTGCGCCGCGAACAGCGCCAGCAAGGCCGCGCCGCAGGCGACGATCACGCGCCACGGCACGCGTTCGCCGAGCGCGCGAATCAAGTCGGGCAGATTGACCTCGACCATCTCGTCGGGGCGGCGCACCACGCGCAGCCGCTCGCGATCGCGGCTCGAGCCGATTGCAATCAACCCGCTCACAAAGATCGCGACGAACGCGACCAGCCACACGATCGCGAAGATCGCGATTTCCGCGCCGACGGTTGTATTGAAAACTCCGCCGTAGCCGAGTCTTCCGAACCACAGGTAGTCGACCAGCAGCTGGTCGGCCATGCTCAGCGCCACGAGCGCGACGATAACGACAACGGCGAGACTGATCAGGATTACGCGGGGTCGCATCAGTGTGCTGCGCTATTCGCCACGGCCAATCTGGCTGACGTGTTCCCGCACGACGTCGGGTGGGCATAGCCAGATGAACACTTTGAGCGCGAGGTAGAGGATAACAATCCAGTCGAGTTCGCCGATGATTGGAATCATGTCGAGCTCGAGCGCGGGAGGCGTCAACATCAGCAGCAAACCCATCGCCGGCACCATTTTCGCCAAAATCGGCACTCGTTCGTCGGTGATCAACCGGTAAAACAGACGGACGAACTGCGGCAGAAACATCACCAGCCGGCTCAGTTGCATCGGCCCGAGGAATTGCATGCGGAGTATCGATCGAAACATCAGCTTGACCCGGCAACATCATACTCTAACACAGCGCGGCGCCGAAGATGTCCTTCGGCGGAGTTGTTTTTGTTACAATTAGCGGCAACCGAGGAGGGCGAAGCGGAGTGAAGAGGCACATGGCGCTGGGCGATTTCCTGGTCGCCTACCTGCGCAAGCTTGGCGTGTCGCACGTCTTCGGGATCCCCGGTGACCTCGCGCTCAAGCTGTTCTTCGCGCTGGGCCGCAAGCACGGGTTGGAAATCATTACGCTGTCGCACGAGCCGGGGGTCGGATTCGCAGCCGACGGCTACGCGCGCGCGACCGGGAAAATCGGCGTAATCTGCGTGACCTACGGCGCCGGCGGCCACAACATGGTCAATCCGGTCGCGGGATCGTTCTCGGAACGCGTGCCGATTCTGATTTTCTCGGGCGGCCCGGGCGAGGAGGAACGCAAACTCGGCACGCTGATTCATCACCAGGCCCGCGAGATCGAATCGCAGCGCCGCATCTACAACGAAGTAACTTGCGCGTCGGCGGTGCTGACCGATCCGCGCAGCGCTGCGCAGGAGTTGCATCGCGTCGTGCGCGCCATTTGGGCCGAGCAACGGCCGGGCTACATCGAGATTCATCGCGACATGGTTGACCGGCGGATCGAAGTCCCCGACGCGCTGATCGAATGGGACGGGCGGCTGCATTTCCAGGAATCCGACACGCGCAAGGTCGAGGAGGCGGCGCATGAGACCGCCGCGATGTTCAACGAGAGCCGCAAGCCCGTGCTGATCGCCGGCATCGAGATTCATCGCTTCAAGGCGTCGCATGAGCTGGTGGAACTGGCCGAGCAGATGGGCGCGCCGGTGTTCACGACGGTGCTCGGCAAGGGTGCGTTCCCGATGGACCATCCGCTGTACATGGGCGTGCACGTCGGCCCGATCAGTCCGCCGTCGATCGTCGCACGGATG
>Ga0074045_10001498_pt1 | contig 22460 bp, 18 predicted proteins | sample BogForMeECP23OM2_FD_94442 | JGI IMG/M metagenome (GOLD analysis project Ga0074045, IMG submission 94442) | Bog forest soil microbial communities from Calvert Island, British Columbia, Canada - Bog Forest MetaG ECP23OM2 | ecosystem: Environmental > Terrestrial > Soil > Wetlands ... | reverse complement strand
CTTTGGCCGTTTTCGACGCTGGGTTGGCCGGAGAAGACGGCGGATTTTGAACGATATTATCCGACGAGCTTGCTGATTACCGCCTACGACATCCTGTTTTTCTGGGTGGCGCGGATGATCATGATGGGGCTGCATTTTACGGGGCAAGTTCCTTTTCGCGCCGTGTATCTGCATTCGCTGGTCAGGACGAGCAGCGGAGAGAAGATGTCCAAGTCCAAGGGGACGGGACTGGATCCGGTGGCGCTGAATCAACAGTATGGAACGGATGCGATGCGGTTTTGCCTGGCGGCGATGGCGGCGCCGGGAACGGACATTGTGCTGACGGATGACCGGTTGCTGGGGGCGCGGTCGTTTGCGAACAAGATCTGGAACGCGGCGCGGTTTTTATTTGTGAACCTGGAGAAATTCGAGCAGGCGGGAGCGGGGTTGGAGGAGTTGGCGGCGCCGGAGGTGCGCGAGCGCGCGCCCTATGCGTTTAAGGGAGAAGTACCGCTGATCGATCGCTGGCTGTTTGGGAAGCTGGCAGAGACGGTGGAGATGGTGAATGCCGCGCTGGAGGATTACCGGTTCCATGAGGCGGCTCAGGGGGTGTATCAATTTTTCTGGGGAGATTTCTGCGACTGGTACATCGAATGGGTGAAGCCGGAGTTGCAGAGCGCGGACCGCGAGCGGGCAACCGTCGCGTGGAAGAATCTGTTCGCGGGATTTGATGCGGCGTTGCGGATGCTGCATCCGTTTATGCCGTTTCTGACGGAAGAACTTTGGCACCAGTTGCCGCAGAAAGCGGGGCTGAAGTCGATTGCGTTGGATTCATATCCGACCGCGGAGTGGGCTCACTACCCTGGGTTGAGGGACGAAATAGCGCTGCGCCAATTTGGGTTGCTGCAGGAAGTGATCCAGTCGCTGCGGACGATTCGGTCAGAGATGAAGTTGGACAAGAAGAAGGTGGCGGCGGAATTTTCGAGCGCGGATGCGGGTGCGAGAGCGGTGGTGGAAGCGAACCGCGAAGGAATTACGAGGCTGGCGTTTCTGACGGAGGTTCGGGTGACGGAACAGAAATTGCCGGAGCGTGGAGGAGTAAGGTCCACCGCCGCGTTTGATATTCGGATACCGTATGCGGCGGAGACGGTGGATGCGGCGGGAGAACTGGCGCGGTTGAAGAAAGAAAGTGAAGGGCTGGAGAAGGCGATCGCGTCGAAGGAAAAACAGTTGGGGAATGAGACGTTCCGTAGCAGGGCTCCGGAGAATATTATCAAGCAGCTGGAAGAGACGCTGGCAGGGCAGAAAGTGGAGTTGGGAAAGGTGCAGGAGAGGCTGAGGAGTTTGCAGGGGGCGTAGTGACGTGGGGCCCGAGGGGCTAAAGCCCTCTTCGGCAGGATCGCTTTATGTCGGGGCTGAAGCCCTGCCCCCCTAAAGAGAGATTCCTCGCTGCGCTCGGAATGACAATGGTGGGAGAATGCGGCGCGGGGGCTCGGGGAACACTGCCTGGTAGGGCTACCGACTGAAAAGCGGCGGCTAGCCACCGCACTCCAATGGATATGGATTGGAATTCGGAGGATGTGGCTGAGGTGATTGAGGGGGCGCTGGCGGAAGATGTTGGGGCCGGCGACGCTACGGTTGCGGCTACAATTCCGGCTAGTGCTACGGGGCGGGCGCATATTGTGGCGAAGCAGGAATTGGTTTGTGCTGGATTGCCGCTGGCGGAGATGGTGTTTCGGCGGCTGGATCCGCAGATGAGAATGGAATCGCGGGCGGTGGACGGGCAGTTCGTCAAGACGGGCGAGGATGTGCTGCGGTTGTCGGGGAAAGCGCGAGCGATTCTGACGGGAGAGCGGACGGCGCTGAATTTTTTAGGGCATCTGAGTGGGATAGCGACGTTGACGCGGCGGTTTGTGGAGCAGTTGCGCGGGACGCGGGCGAGGATTCGGGATACAAGGAAGACGACGCCGGGATTGCGGCAACTGGAAAAGTACGCGGTGAAGATGGGCGGCGGGACGAATCACCGGTTTGGGCTGTATGACGCGATTCTGCTGAAAGAGAATCACATTGCGCTGGCGGGAGGAGTGAAGGCGGCGTTGGACCAGGCACATGCGTACGCATCATCGCAGATGAAGCCGCGCGCGATGACGGCGTATGAGGCGGCGGGATCTGAGCCATCAGCAGCGGAGGCTAGTTCCCTTTCGATTCAGATTGAGGTGCGAAACGAGAAAGAATTGAGAGAGGCGCTGGAGGCGGGAGCGGAATCGGTGCTGCTAGATAATATGAAGCCGGAAGAAACGCGACGTTGCGTGGAGATTGTGCGGGGGATTCGCGTGACGTGCATTGTGGAAATATCCGGAGGGATTACGCTGGAGAATGCGCGGGCCTATGCGTTGAGCGGGGCGGATTATCTTTCGTCGGGAGCGCTGACACACTCGGCGAAGAACGCGGATTTAAGTTTGCTTGTGGAGAGCATCAAGGAAAAGTAGGATAGGGTGCGGTCGCCAGGTGCAATGAGGAATTGCATTTCGTCAGGGGGCTAAAGCCTATTTCAATTTGGGTGCATGATGTCAGGGCTAAAGCCCTGACCCCCTAAGCCGCCCGCCTCAGAAGGCGGCCGCTGCATGATGCGTTTGAAGTATTCAGCCAGGGCCTGATGCCGCAACCAGCGTCTTTACCAGGAACAACCGACCGACGACTCGCAGCGCTGCTTACGCTGCTTTCGGAGAACGCTACCATCGTGATCAGCGGGGAGAGGATCGCGCGAGAGATTGGCGTTTCGCGATCGATGGTGTGGCGATGGGTGCAACGATTGCGCGAGCTAGGCGTGCGCGTGAAGGGGCAGACGGCGCACGGATATTTCCTAGAGAAGGTGCCGGATATCCTGCTGCCGGATTTGCTGCGGGGAAGGCTGAAGGGGAACCTGTTCGGAAAGCGGTTCTATCACTTTTTCAAGGCGGATTCGACGAATCGCGTGGCGCTGGAGTTGGGCTACGCCAACGAACCCGAGGGAGCGGTGGTGCTGGCGGAAGAACAGACCGCGGGCAAGGGGCGAGCGGGACGAAACTGGCATTCGGAACGCGGAGCGGGGATCTATGTGACGTTTTTGTTGCGGCCACGGCTGGCGCCGGTACAAGCACCGCTGTTGACGATGATGGCAGGACTTTCGGCGTGCACGGCGGTGCAGCAACAGACAGGGTTAAAGACGGAATTGAAATGGCCGAATGATTTGCTGTTGAACGGGAAGAAGGTTGGGGGAATTTTGACCGAGATGCATGCGGAAGCGAACCTGGTGCGGTTTGTGATCGTGGGGATGGGGGTTAACGTGAACCAGGAGAAGTTTCCCGCGGAGTTGGCGGTGATTGCGACATCGTTGCGGATGGAAAGCGGCAAGGTGCATTCGAGGTTGGAATTGCTGGTGCGGTTGCTGAGGGAATTCGAGAGCGACTACAATCGGTTTTTGCGGGAAGGGCCGGGGTTTGTGACGGAGCGATTTTTGAGTTTGTCGAATTTTGCGAAGGGAAAGCGCGTGCGTGTAGATACAGGGGGCGAGACGTATATTGGAACGACGACGGGATTGACGGCGGAAGGGTTGTTGCAGGTGGAGAAGGAAGATGGGGCGGTGGTGACGGTGATTGCGGGGGATGTGACGGAGGTAAGGTAAAGCGGGCGGCGGTGACGGTGATTGACGGGGGTGGGGTAAAGTGCCCGCTTCAGAAGGCGGCCGCTACAAAGGCAAGAACGCGGACCTCAGCGGCTAAAGCCGCGTTGCGTTAGCGGGAGTTACGGCACGACTGAAGTCGTGCCTTCCCGAGCCGCGGATGTTTCGGGGCTACAGCCGCCGTTTCTTTGGGTGATTTAATGTCGGACCGAAAGGTCCGACCCCTAAAGAAGGGCGAACGTCAGGATTAAGAGCAGGCATGAGATTTCGGCGGCGGGGTGAGATTCAACGGCGGGTTGGCCAAGCATTTGAGTTTCCGGCGCGCATCAGAAGGCGGTCCGTGCAAAGGCAAGATTGCGGCGTAAAGCCGCCGCCACGGAGGCAATGGGTTGGGCGGAAATTTGCAGGTGAACACTCGATGCTGCTGACGATTGATGTGGGGAATTCGAATACCGTGCTGGGGGTGTTTCGCGGGGAAGAGTTGATCGCGAACTGGCGGTTGACGACGGCGCACTCGCAGACGGTGGATGAGTATGGCGTTTTGACGCGCAGCTTGTTGTCGTTGGCGAATCTGGATCAGAAAGCGATTGCGGGAGTGATGATCAGCTCGGTGGTGCCGCCGGTGAACTGGACGCTGGCGGAAATGGCGCGGGTGTATCTGGGGAAGAAAGCGCTGTTTGTGGAACCGGGAGTGAAGACGGGAATGGCGGTGTTGGTCGATAACCCAATGGAGGTAGGCGCGGACCGAATCGTGAACGGAGTGGCGGCGTTCCAGAAATATGGCGGACCATGCATCGTGGTGGATTTTGGGACGGCGATAACGTTTGACGTGATTTCGGCGAAGTGCGAGTACCTGGGAGGGGCGATTGCGCCGGGGATCGGGATCATTTCGGAGGCGTTGTTTACGAGGACAGCGAGGCTGCCGCGAGTGGAGATCAAAGACCCGGGAAAAGTGATCGGGACAAATACCGTGACGCACATGCAGGCGGGACTGTACTACGGGTCGGTGGACATGGTGGATGGAATGCTGACGCGGATCAAGGCGGAGTTGAAGAGCGATGCGGTGGTGGTGGCAACGGGAGGACAATCGCGACTGGTGGCAAAAGGCTCGAAACAGATCCAGCATATCGATGAATTTTTGACGCTGACGGGATTGCGATTGATTTGGGAAAGGAATCAGCATCACGAAGGGCACAAGGAGCCGCGCACCGGGGCTGTCGAAGACGAAGGAACGCACGGAACGAAAAAAACGCAACGCTAACGCGATTGTGAAGCAGCAACCGCCACTTATGGAAGACTGGAACTACTTCAACTATTTCACGGAGATCGAAGAATATTTTTGGAAGAAGCGCGGGGCGCACTTGCTGGTGTCCCCGCTGGACTGGGCGATTATGGAGACGTGGCAGAAGGCGGGAGTGCCGCTCGAGGCTGCGCTGAAGGGGATTGACCGGGCGTTTGAGAGTTACCAGCGTTCGCGACGAGGAGCGGGGAAAATCCTGAAAAACCTGGCGTACTGCACGGATGCGGTGCTGGAGGCGGCAGAAGAGAGCCAGGAAGCGGCGGCGGGAGTGGCGTCAAAAAGAAAGGCTGCGAGAGCGGAGATATTTTCACGCGAGGAATTACGCGTGCACGTGCAGAAAAAGGCCGAGCAGATCGCAAAGGCGGCGGAACGTTGCAAGAAATGCCAACCGGAGCTGGCAGCGGTGCTGGGGAGTGTGAGGGAAACGCTTGGAGGAGTGCAGGTAGTGCTGGACGCGCCGGGCAATATCGACTTGGAAGATCTGGAACGGCGGCTGACGATTATCGACGAAAAAATACATGCGGCGGTACTGACGCACGCGAGCGAAGAGTTGCTGTTGAAGGCGAGACGCGAAGTGGACTCGCGACTGATGGCGTACCGGCGCAAAATGAAAGCGGCGCAATTGGGGATGGTGGAGAGGCAGTATCTGCAGAAGCGTTTGCTGGACGAATATCTTTTGCCGCGTGTGAGCCTCTACTACTTCACTTGATCGAGCGAGGACGGGCCGCGGCTACCACGGGCGATCACACGGGAACAGGACTGGACAATTATGGCTGACGAGTTACTATTATCAATTGAGAAGTTACTATACAAGGGAGACGGCTTGGCTCATGCCGAGGGAAACACGGTGTTTGTGCCGTTCGTGCTGCCGGGAGAGCGGGTGCGCGCGTCGGTAGGGACACGGAAGAAGAACCTGATCCACGCCAAGCTCGAGGAAGTGAAGCAGGCATCGACGGCGCGGATTAAGCCGAGGTGCCCGCATTTTGGAGTGTGCGGCGGGTGCCACTACCAGCACATTGAGTTTGCAGAACAGGTCCGTCAGAAGAAAGAGATTTTGCGGGACACGCTTTCGCGACTGGGAGGGGTGAACTGGACGGGCGAGATTCAGGAGCACACGGCCGAACCGTTTGGATACCGAAACCGTGCGCAATGGGCGTTTCGCGATGCGATGCCGCGGGCGTTTGGGTATTTTTTGCCGGAGAGTGCGCGGATACTGCCGATTGATGAGTGCCCGGTGCTCTCGCCGGGATTGGCGAAGGCGTTTGGACAATTGCAGGAATTGGCGCGGGCGAATTCCCTGCCCCCGGGGATTTTGGAGGTGGAGGCGTTCGTCGATTCGGAGGACGCAAAACTGGCGCTGAACGTGGCGTTCGAACGGTTTCCGAAGCCGGCAAAAGATTTGACCGCGATGTTCCAGGCGGCGTTGCCAGGGCTGGAGAGTTTGCTGTTGCTGGATCAGAGCAAGAACCGTTTTGAGCTGACTGGGCCGGGTTACCTGGAGCACAAGGCCGGGGCGTTTTCGTTTCGAGTGAGCCACCTGTCATTCTTTCAGGTGAACCGATTTCTGATTGAGGATTTGATGAAGACGGTATTGGAAGGAGCCAAGGGCGGGTATGCGCTGGACCTTTACGCCGGAGTGGGATTCTTTACGCTGCCGCTCGCGAAGAGGTTTGAGCGAGTGGTGAGCGTGGACGCGAATCTGGCGGCGACGCGCGACCTGCAGGCTAACGCGGAAGCGGCTGGGGCGCAGGTTGTGTCGAACAACGAGCACACCGAGGAATTCTTGAAGAAGGAGCAGGAAACGCCGGAGTTTGTGGTACTGGATCCACCCCGTTCGGGATTGGGAGCGGACGTGGCTGCGCGGCTGGCAAATCTGGGAGCGGCGGAAATTGCGTACCTGTCGTGCGATCCGTCGACGTTGGCGAGAGACCTGGCGGTTCTAACTGGGTCGGGACGAAAACCAGCGAGCGAACTGGAGCCGACGCATCGCTACGAGATTGCGCAAGTGGATTTATTCGATTTGTTTCCGCAGACATTTCACATCGAGACATTGGTGAGGTTGCGAAGAAGTTCATGAAGATACCGGCCATGGCGCTTGCCGCAGCGTTTGGTGGCGGCATAGTGCTCGGCCTGCAACCGCACATTTCTTCACACACAAATTGAAAGTTGAAAGCAGATTCCTCGCTGCGCTCGGGATGACCGGCGGATTGTTTGCGAGCGATTTCAGGAATTTCCAGGGCCGAAAGATTACGCCAAGAGTGTGACTTGGCGGACGTCCTCAGAAGGCCGTCCCTGCAACCCCAAGAGAAAAGCGCAGAACCCCACACGCAACGGCGGCGTGCGGGCACCCAAAGGCAAACAGTGGAGTCCTCAGGGGCTGAAGCCCAAGCCTTGGATGGATGTTTATGTCGGACCTGAAGCTCTGACCCTCGAAAAGAAAGGCGACGGAAGAACCGAGCAAGGAAAAGCAGCCCAAGAACCGACCTGAAGGTCGGCCACCACAAAAGCAGACTAGGCGGTGTGGATGCGCCAGATGATTATTAGGAGGAGAAGGAGGAGGAGAAAGCCTAAGGCGGCTTGGTGTTCGTGATTTTTTTTGTATTGGGACCAGGAGAAATGGGCGTCGGGGGAGGCGGGCTGACGCGGGGCTGTGAGGTTTGGAAAAAAGAGCGGGACTGATGCGGCGTAGGAGTCGAAGGCGGGGCCGTGTTTTGCGCGGAGTTCGTTTTCTTCCCGGCGCATGACGAAGGTGTAGACCAGGGCGAAGTAGAGCAGGAGCAAGGCGGATGCGATCCAGGAACGCATGGCGATGGCTGCGCCGAGGATGAGGAGAAAGCTGCCGAGGTACAGAGGATTGCGCGTGTGGGCGTAGGGGCCCGTGACGGTGAGGACTTCCTGCTTGTGAAGATAGCCGGCGGCGTAGGCGCGAACGATGAGGCCGACGAAGCCAACGGCGGCACCGAGGAGAATGGAACGGAACGTGGGACGCGCGAGGAAAAGCACAATGACGGCGACGAGATAGCCGAGTCGAACACGCCAGCGCGCGAAAAAGTCGGCGGCAGTCAAGAGAGGGCTCCGAGGCAGCGTTGCACGGCGTCAAAGACTTGATCGACGGAGAGATCCAGAAACGATGGGTCGGTGGATTCGCGGCGCTTGTAGGTGGTAACGGCATTGGGGCTGCGCAGGACAATCTCCCTGGCGGGATACGGGCCATTGCGGGCAGGGTCGGTGGGGCCGAAGAGGGCAACGGCAGGAGTGCCTAGGGCTACGGCGAGATGAAGCGGGCCAGTGTCTCCGCCGACGATGCAGAGGGCGTTGCGTAAGAGAGCCATGAGTTGGCCGAGTTCTCCATCGTAAATGAGGGGCTGAGAATTGCCGCTGGCGGTTTTTACGGCGGAGGCGAGCGCATCTTCGCCGGGACCGTAGTTGATGACGCAGGGAATTCCAAGGTGGTCACGGATTTTCTGGCTGAGCTGGCCAAAGCGATCAGCGGGCCAGCATTTGGAGCGCCAGCCGCCACCGGGGCTGAGGACAACGTAACGAGCGGCGCCATCGTTGATCAATTGTTCGCGAACGAGGGTCTCGTCGGAAACAGGAACTCGAAGCGAGACACTCGCAACCGCGGTGGATGCGCCTGCGCGGAGCGTGAGTTCGCCATTTTGATCGGCGATGTGTTGGGTGCGGCAAGTTATGCGGTCGGTATAAAGAATTGGAACGCCGTACTCGCGCACGGTGGTTGAGGAAAAACCGATACGCACGGGTACGCGGCCGAGGAATGGAAGAAGCGCAGACTTCCAGAGGCCTTGATAGTCGATGGCGGCATCCCAGGATTGCGAACGGATTTTGGCGAGAGAGCGACGAACGTTGGCGAAGTCGCGGGAATCGACAGGCCAGATTTCCGACGCCAAGCCACTGGATTCGACGAGCGAAACCCAACGCGGATGGGTGAGCCAGACGATTTCAGACGAGGGAAACGACTGGCGTAAACCGGCAACGGCAGGAAAAGTGTGAACAATATCGCCGAGTGAGCCGAGACGGACAACCAGGAAGCGCTTCTCAGGCATGCGGAGCCTTGCGGACGGAAGTGAGCAAATTGCGTGTGGAGTGGCCCTTGGGGTCGCCGACGATGGCGACGCGGATGCCTAGCCTTTCAGCAACGGCGCGTTCGGGGACGGTTTCGGCGGTGTAGTCAGTTCCCTTCGCATGGACATCAGGAAGAAATTCCTCGAGCAACTTTTCCACGTTCGGTTCCGAGAAAACCAGGACGAAATCGACAGCGCGAATTGCGGCGACGAGTTGGGCGCGGGCTTGCTCGTTGAGAATGGGGCGGCCGGTGCCTTTGAGGTGACGGAGACTGGAATCGGAATTTACGGCGACGACGAGGATGTCACCTTCGCGCTTGGCGCCTTCAAGATAGCGAATGTGACCGACGTGGAGCGTGTCAAAGCAGCCGTTGGCGAGAACGATGCGCTTGCCAGCTTGCTTGGCTTCACGGAGCAAGGCGCGAAGTTCGTGGCGAGGAACGATTTTGGTTTGGGCTCGGCGCATGGATCAGGGAGTCGTCTCCGAGGCGGAATTGTGAATGGCTTCGAGCAGTTCGGCACGAGAAACGGTCGCAGTGCCGCGCTTCATGACGACGAGGCCACCGGCAATGTTTGCGATGTGGGCAGCCTCGAGTGGAGTTGCATCGCTGGAAAGAGCGAGGGTGTAGGCGGCGAGAACCGTGTCGCCCGCGCCGGTGACGTCGACGGCCTGATCGCTGCCGTAAATGGGGATGTGGACGGGCGAAGAAGATTGTTGGAAGAGCGCCACGCCGTCTTTGCCGCGCGTGACAAGGAGGGAGCGGAGCTTCAGTTCGCTGAGAGTTGCGGAGGCGCAACGTTCGAGTTCGGCGAGATTTTTGCCGATGACGGTGTGATGCAACGCTTCCATTTCCGCTTCATTGGGAGTCGCGGCGGTGATTCCGGCGCGCTTGTAACCGGTGAGGCGGTAGCGGGAATCGAGGGTGACGGGAATGTCTTTTTTGATGCGCGCGATGGCCGTACGGAGATCCTGGAGATTCACGACGCCGAGGCCGTAGTCGGAGATGGCCAGTGCGTCGGCGCGTGCGATTTTTGCGAGGAGCGAGGCACGTAGCTTTTTGCGATCGGATTCGGAGAGAGGGTGAGTGGGTTCGTAGTCGACGCGCAGGACCTGCTGGGCGACGGTGTGGGCCCAGCCGGCAAGGAAGCGCGTTTTGGTGGGAGTGGTCCAGCCTTTGGCGCGAACAATACGGGAAGTATCGATATGGCGTTCACGGAAGGCGTTGATGAGGCGCGCGCCGGCGTCATCGTCGCCGACGGCGGTGATGGGGATGACCTTGGCACCCAGGGAGGCGAAATTGTTGGCAGCATTGCCGCCACCGCCAGGAACGATTTGTGTTTCGCGATGGCGGAGGATCAGGACGGGAGCTTCGCGCGAGACGCGAGTGATTTCCCCGTATTGGAAGACGTCGGCAACAAAATCGCCGAGGAGAAGGATGGTGCGGGAGGGAAAGCGTTCGACGATGTCGGCGAGGGCGACGAGGTCGACGGCGGAGTTCGGGGCGGAGTGTTGTTTTGTGCGTTTCATCGCAAACCTTAGAAAGACGGATAGAACAATAGAGCCAGAGTCCTCAGGGGCTAAAAGCCCATTTGGGGCGAAAGAACATTTGTCGAGGCTAAAGCTCCGACCACCTAAAGAAAAGGCAGACCCCAAGAGCACACGCTTTAAAGCCTGTGTTACCCAGCCCCATCAACCATAACCAGCGAACGAGCCCAAGAACCGACCTGAAGGTCGGCCACTACAAACCCCAAGAGCGGACCGCCTCAGAACGCGGTCCCTACAACGGCAAAAGCAAATGAGAGCGAGAAAGTGCTAGAGGTCACGATACGAAATACTGGGAGGGGATTCAAGTTCGGAGGACCGTCAGCCAAGGATTAACGGCGGCTTCGACCATGTCTGGGGTGAGTTGTTTCATGCAGCGGTGATCGGTGGGACAGCGGCGGAGGAAGCAGGGGCTGCAATAGGGCTTTTGTTGGACGACGGTGCAGCGCGGGGTGACCGGGGCTGTGCCGGAGGGGTCGGTGGGACCGAAGATGGCGACGACGGGCAAACCGACGGCAGCGGCGACGTGCATGGCTCCGGAATCGTTGCCGAGAAAAAGATGGCACTGAGAGAGCAGCGCGCGGAGGTCGGCGATGGTGGTTTTGCCGGTGAGATCGACGGGCTTGCGGCGCATGTTGGCGGTGATGGCGTTGGAGACGGGCGCCTCGGCGGCGGCGCCGAAGAGGATAACGTCGTCGCCGTCGTTGTGGGCGAGAAAGCGGTTGGCCCATTCGGCGAAACGCTCGGGAGGCCAACATTTGGCTGAGCCGTAGGACGCTCCCGCGCCGATGGCGATGCGGCGAGTGTGGGGGCGGACGCCGGCGTCGATCAGGGTCTGCTCGGCTTGGCGTCTGGCGGAATCGGAAACTTGCAAGACGATGTGGTCGACTTGGGGCAGGGCGTCCAGCCAGCCAGCGCGACGAAGGAGTTCGAGGTAGTAAAGCTTTTCGTGGGGAGGAATTTCGCCGGGCCTTGGGACAGCGATAGCTTTGGTGAGGAGAAGGCTGCGGGCGTCACGGGCATAACCGATGCGCTGCGGGATCTGGGCCCGCCAGGCTAGCCACGCGGCGTCAAAGGCGTTCTGCAATAAGAGCGCGACATCGAAGTGCGCTGAACGCAAGGTGGAGATGAGTTTGTTGCGGCCGGTCCAGCCGCGGTGTTCACCGATGGGATCGTAGCTGATGAGTTCGTCGGCGACCCCTTGGCCGCGATAAATGTCTGCAACATAGGGGCGAGCGAGGATGCTGATGTGGGCGTCGGGAAATTTGGAGCGGACGCTGCGCAAGGCGGGGAGGGCGAGGATGGCGTCGCCAACCCAGTTGGTGGCACGGATCAGGAGCTTCATTCAGGCCTCGCGCGGGAAGCTAGTTGCTGGTGAATGGCGGCGAGAAACGAGTTTTCCTGTATAACAACGAGATCGATGATGGCGATGTAGACCGGAAAATCCTGGAAGGCGATATCGGACAAATTGTGAGCATCTTTTTCTGTGGTGATGAGAGCAACGGCATCGGCGTGATGACCGGCCTCGAGGAGTTCAGCGGCTTCGGAATCGGAATAGCGATGATGATCGGGGAAAGCTTGTTTGCCGGCGATGGAGAGTCCCCAGTGCACCAGGTCGGCGACGAACGCGCCGGGGTTGCCGATGCCGCAGAAAGCGTAGAACGGGCCGGGGCCGAGGTCGGAGGCAGTGAGGAGTTGCTGCGATGCGGCGGCCAATTTGCGAAAACCGAGCAAGCGCGTTTGCGCGGCAAAGACCGCAGCGTTCTGCAGTTTCCCGATGGCGATGTCGGTGCCGGGATTGGTTTCGGTGCGAGTGAAAACGAGAAGATCGGCGCGTGACATGGCGGAGAGGGGTTCGCGAAGACGGCCGGCAGGAAGGAGGCGGTCGTTTTCTGCGGGCCGGGAGGAATCGAGGAGGAGGATGTTGACGTCGCGGGCGAGTTGGAGATGCTGGAAGCCATCGTCGAGCAAGAAGATGTCGACGCCGGCTTGTTGTAGGCGGAAACCCTGGGCGTAACGATCGGGGCCAACGCCGAATTGCACGCGATTGGCGAGGCGAGATTTCATGAGTTCAATTTCATCGCTGGTGCCGTCGCTGCCTTTGTAGCCGCGAGTGAGAATAGCGACGCGTTTGCCCTGGGCGAGAAAGCGTTCCGCGAGCCAAATGACCATGGGAGTCTTGCCGGTGCCACCGAGAGTGAGATTGCCAACACTGATGACGGGAGTGTGCAGGCGCTTGGAGCGAAGGACGGCTTTTTCGTAGAGCGAGGCGCGGAGCTTCACGATCGCGGCGTACAAGACGGATAGCGGCCAGAGGACCACCCGCGCCAGTGGCGCAAGATTCATCGCGCGGGACCGCCCAACCGGTTGGCAACTTCGGCCAACGCACGATCGAGAGCACCGCGGCTGGATTCGACCAATTGTCGCGCGGCGTTGCCCATGCGCTGCATTTTCTGTTGATCTTTGAGGAGGTGAATCCACTCGACGCCGGCGTCTTCGGGATTGTCGACTTGGATAGCCGCGCCGGCCTCGAGGAATCGCGCGGCAATAGCAGCGAAATTCTCCATGGAGTCGCCGAAAACGGGGACTTTGCCGAAAGCGGCGGGCTCCAGAATATTGTGACCCCCGGAGGGAACGAGAGAACCGCCGACGAACACACCATCAGCAACGCGATAGAGTGAGGCGAGCTCGCCAATGCTGTCGAGGAGGAGAACCGTGACGTCGTCGGGGATGTCGCGGCCAGCACCGTTGCCGGAGATTCCTGGACCGGGGATGGCGAGTTCGGAGCGGCGAATGAATTTGCGATGAGACTCGTCAATGAATTCGGCGGCAGCAGCGAAACGCTCTGGCTTGCGCGGTGCGAGGACGAGGAGGGCTTTGGGAAAATCACCCTGGACGACACCGAAGGCGATGAGGGAGAGAGGTTCTTCGGTGGCGACGACACTGCCGGCGACAATCACGGGCCAACGGCCGCGGCGCTTGGATTGTTCGGCCAGCCAAGAGGCGAGCGCCGTGGGCGCGGGCAATTCCATGTCGTACTTGAGATTCCCGCTGACGGCGACGCGGTGGGCGGGCGCACCGAGAGCACGAATACGCTCGGCGTCCTGAGGAGTCTGCATGAGGAAAGCGGAGGCGCTGGAAAGAGCGGAGGCGAGGAATGGCTTGAGATAGAAACCGAACAGGCGAAGATAACGCTGAAATCGGGCGAAGGACCTTTCGGAAATGCGACCGCTGAGGAAAACGACGGGCACGCTGCGCTGTTTCGCTTCACGCAGGAAGTTGGGCCAAATTTCGGTTTCGAGAATGATGACAATGGCGGGACGGATGGCGTCGAGAAATTTGCTGACCGAAAAAACCCAGTCGAGAGGGAAATAGATGACGGCATCGGCGAAGGGGATGCGCTCCTTGGCCAACGCGTGGCCGGTGATGGTGGTGGTGGAAATGATGAGTGGCCGCTCTGGATAAGCGTCGCGGAGCCGTTTGGCAAGAGTAACGCCGGAGAGGGCTTCGCCGACGGAAACGGCGTGAATCCAGATGGCACCGGGACGTTGCGCGGACAATTTTTCCAATTCGGGGATGGAAAAGCCGAGGCGCTCCCCGAGATTAGAAAGATATTTTCCGTGGCGCAGACCCTTTATAATCCAATACGGCGCGCTGAGCAGGGCGGCGAGCCCCATCAAAAAGCTATAAACGAAATACACTTATAGTGGCTCCGGTCTGATGCCGGTGACGCAAGTAGATGCGCACCGGCGGCAGGGCAACCCTGCCAGTTCCCCAAGAATCGAAGGTCCCAGGATGCAAACAGTTTATTATAACCTCATGCGAAATCTGGTTGTGTTGGTTGTGTTAGCTGCTGTGGGTTTGTCCGCGGGGGCGCAGAGTTCCACGCAAGATGCGCCGAAGACGACGCCGATGAAGGCGCAATTTACGGATAGCCATGAAGGAATGAGCATCGCAGTGGAACCGTGGACGCAAGCGAGCGAGTACAAGCAGAAGTTTCCGAAAAAGTCGCCGTTCAGCGGGGGAGTGGTGGCGCTGCAGATGACGTTTCGAAACGATTCGGACGAGAGCATCAAGATTGATGTGCAGAGCATACGGCTGCTGTTGTTGATCGGGGAGGACAACCGGCAAGAATTGTCGCCGCTGACGGCGGAAGATGTGGCGGACACGGTTATGTTGTCGAACAATGGAAGGGACCCGACACAGAGACGGAATCCTTTGCCGATTCCGGTGGGAAAACCGAAACCATCGCGGGACAAAAATTGGACGGAGTTCAAGGAGGCTTGCCAAAATGCGGGGGTGCCGTCATCGGTAGTGGCGGCGCACAGCACATTGGCGGGATTGGTGTATTTCGATTTGCGAAGCGAATGGGATTTGTTGCAGAACGCGAAGGTGTATTTGCCGAGTCTGGTGTCGATGTCGACGAGACGGCCGTTGTCGTATTTTGAGATTGATTTGGCACATTAGGAAGGAATCAGGGATCACTAATCAGTGATCAGGAAGCGGTTGGTCGGAATCGGATTGAGGAGAGGCGAGGATCGGCGGGGGTGGAACGGCGCGGACAAAAGTCATCAGTTATTAGTCACCAGTTATCAGTTATGAGTTGAACACCCGCTTTATACGCTGAAGGCTGTGCCACAAAAACCGAAGCACTTCCCTCGCTTCACTCGGGATGACAAATGAAACCATGATTCTCGAGATGCCGGCGTATAGGCGCCTCTACACTAACAAAGCCAAGAACCAGAGGCTGCTACGAACCCCATACGCAACTGCGGCGGGGCACCGCTACCCGCCAAAACCACAGGCGAGAGACAAATTACGCCGGACATAGTGGCGCGATTTAGGTGAAAAAATCCAAAAGAGTGGGTCGAGCGATTTGCTGCGTGCGGCTCGGTCCGTTACCATTAAGTGTCGAACAAATTCCACCCCATACGGATCCATGATCAACTTTTTAGAAGAATTGAATCCAGAACAACGGCTTGCTGCGGAAAGCACGGAAGGACCCGTGCTGATCCTGGCGGGCGCCGGAACAGGGAAAACTCGCGCGATTACGTATCGCATGGCCAATCTGATCGCGAAGGGAGTGCCGGCGGAAGCGATTCTGGCGGTGACGTTCACGAATAAAGCAGCGGAGGAGATGCAAACGCGCGTGGCAGACCTGCTGTTGCGAGCAGGAGTGCCACCGGAGAGGCCGTGGATCTCGACATTCCATTCGCTGTGCGCGAGGCTGCTGCGGCGAGAAGCAGCGGCCGCGGGTCTGGCCAAGGATTTCGCGATTTACGATGACGACGATCAACTGGCCGCGGTGAAGCTGGCGATGGGCAAGTTGCGGATTGAGGACGACGCACTGACGCCGCGCAACGTGCTGAGCCGAATCAGTTATGCGAAGAATCAAGCACAGACACCGGAGCAAATGCGGGCGGAAGCGTTTGGGCCGGACACGAGGAAAGTGGCGGACATTTATGGGGGATACGAGAGCCTGCTGAAGCAGAGCAACGCGGTGGACTTCGACGATCTGCTGCTGCGGACAGCGAAAGTGTTGAGGGAATCCGCAGTGGTGCGGGAGAAATGGCAGAGGCGTTTTCAATACCTGCATGTGGACGAATACCAGGACACGAACCGGGTGCAGTATGAGCTGCTGCGATTGCTAACGAACGAGAAGAAGAACGTCTGCGTGGTGGGAGATGAGGACCAGTCGATTTACCGGTGGCGAGGGGCGGACGTATCGATTCTGCTGAGTTTTTCGCAGGATTTCTCGGCGGCCAAGGTGGTGCGACTGGAGAGGAACTACCGTTCCACGCAAACGATCCTGGATGCGGCTGCAGGCGTGGTGTCGCACAATCCCGACAGGTTGGGAAAGAACTTGCGGGCGGAGAAAGCCGCGGGCACGAATCTGCGCTATTTCGAAGCGCGCGACGCACAGGCTGAGGCGGAGTTTGTTGCCGGCGAGCTGGAACGAATTCTGAATGAAGACCCGGACCGGACGTGCGCGGTGGAATACCGAACCAACTTCCAGTCGCGATCGTTTGAAGAAGTATTCCGGCGGCGGGGATTGCGCTACAAGCTGGTGGGAGGATTCAGTTTCTACAACCGGGCAGAAGTGAAGGATGCGCTGGCGTATGTGCGGGTGATCGTGCATCCGGAGGACGACGTGTCGTTGCTGCGAGTGTTGAATGTACCGCCGCGCGGAATTGGGAAGACGACGGTGGATGCGCTGCGGGAGATCTCGGAAAAAGAGAATCTGTCGTTTTGGGATGGAATGGAATCGTTGATGACCAGCCCGGCATCGAGCCGCGCGGTGGCGCCGCTGCGAAGTTTCCGCGAGCTGATGGTGCGGCTTCAGGAAGCGTATGCGACGAACGAGCCGGCGGAGTTTTTGCGTTACGTACTGGATGAAACGGGTTACATGACGATGCTGAAGGACCGGAACACGCCGGAAGATGTGGCGCGGATTGAGAACCTGGAAGAACTGGTGCGCGCGGTGGCGGAGAGCATGGAAGCCGGGGAGTCCTTCACGGATTTTCTGGATGCGGCGGCGCTGGTGAGCGACGCGGATTCATACGAAGGCAAGCCGGGCGTGACGTTAATTACTTTGCACAGCACGAAGGGATTGGAGTTTGACCACGTGTTTTTGACCGGGTTGGAAGACGGGATTTGTCCGCACAGCCGCAGCGTGAACGAAGAGAAAGGCATCGAGGAGGAGCGGCGGCTGGTGTACGTGGGAATGACGCGAGCAAGGAACACGTTGACGCTGACGAGAGCGGTGTACCGGCGCGTCTTTGGGAACGAGCAGCAAATGCGCGCTTCCCTGCCCTCGCGATTCCTGGGCGAGATTCCCAGTGAGTTAGTGGAAACGGCGCGCGGGTCGATGGCGGATCTGGGTGAAACGCGGCGGTATGAGCCGGACCCGGAGTATTCGTATTCCGCGGATGAATTTTTGCGCAGAGTGCGGGGAGTGAAAACGCCGGCGGCGCAACCGCCAGCGCGGCGAACGGCGCCGACAAGCCCGTCATTTAGCCGGCCGGCGTTGAAGCGGGGAGCGAAGGCGGATCCTTTGCTGGGGACTAAAGTAAGGCATCCGGAATACGGCGTGGGAACCGTGGTTGGTGTGGAAGGCGATGAAGAGGACCGGAGACTGAGCGTGAGCTTTCCGGGTCGAGGGACGAAGAAGTTTGTGGAGCGGTATGCGAATTTGCAGCAGCTGTAGACGCACACCCGCCGTGTCGGATGATATCGTGTGCGTGGTTGAGGTCCTTCGCTTCGCTTCAGGATGACAACGGCGCGGTGCCGGGCTGGATGGTTGGCTGCAAGCAGCGGCGGCGAGCTGCCGCGCTCCAAGTGGCCCCGCCTCGCCCGGTACAAAGGCACCATCTCAAGGCGGGGCTAGCATAAAGGCTAGCGCTACATTGAAGAGACAAACCGGCTCCCGGGCCACATGGCCCGCGCGGGACCCCGCAGAGAAACAGCACGACGGCCAACCTCAGAGAAAAACCGGAACGAGCAACCCAAGAGAAAAATGGAGGAGAAAGTGTTCGGAAACGGACAATGGATTAGGTGGAATTTAGGGGGAATTTATATTGTTTCCCGACTCCACGGAAAAAGACACGTGCGGCTCAGGCGTGGTGGTGGAATTGGCGCACCACGAGTGATCGAGGTGGCGTTGGGCAAACAATCAGGCCTGAAGGCCTGAGCTAGAGGAATTGATGCCGCGGTGGAGGGCGGGCGGAATTTGTTCCCAGTTTTTGCGCGTCGCGGGGCTACGTTACAAGAATTTTGCAAAAAATGAGGTGCCGACGTGAACAACTGGGGGGGATGACTCGTCTATGCACAGTAAGGGAAGGATACAAAAGGGGGCTAAACAGATCGTGCCGCTCTTGGTTTGACGGCCTGAGCGACGGCGACCTCCGGGAAAAGTTTTGGCCTGTGCAGGCCTGCGCTTTTCGTTTAACCCCGCCTCATTTTAGAGGGCTCTCTTCCCGTAAGGCAACTGTGAAGATGACGTAGAGAAATCTACGGCTGGAGGATCCCCATGAGGCACAAGGTATGGGCCCTGCTGCTGATTCTGACGGTGAATTGTTACGGACAAGGAAGGCGCGCGCCGGTGGATCCCGACCATCCCGGTTCGACGCTGGTTGAGCCATTATGGAGTCCGTTCACGGCGGTTTCTCCCGGGCAGCCTATAAACCGTGGGGTCAATGCGCAGCCGGGAACCCCAGGAACGGTCTCTGTCAACGAGCTGCGGATTTCGCCGAAAGTGATGCATGAACTGGAGCAGTCGTTGAAGGCGTACAAGTCCGGCGACCTGCGCGGTTCAGCGACACATCTGGAGAAAGTGCTGGTGATCGACCCGCAATATTATCCGGCGCACAATGTGCTGGGAACACTGTATGTGCGCTTGCATGAATACGAGAAGGCGCTAGGAGAGTTCCAGAAAACAACCAGCGCCGAGACACGGTCTGCGCAGGAGCTGCACAATCTGAGTGCGACTCTGTGTCTGTTGAAGAGATATCCGGAGTCGGAGAGCACCGCGCGAGCGGCGTTGCAGATTGACCCGATGAGGCCGACAACGCGATACGTGCTTGCGAATGCCTTGATAGGGGAAGGAAACGTTACTGATGAGGTGGTAGAGTTGTTGAAGCAGAGCAGCGCGGAGGTGCCGAACGCGAGGCTAGTTCTGGCACATGCGCTGATCAGCCGAGGCAAGAAGGATGAGGCGACGGCGGAATTGCACGCGTACCTATCGACACCCAATGCGCCGGGAAAAGACGAAGTGAAGAGATGGGTGGAGGAATTGGAGAATGAGGCGGAGAAGTAGGATCTCTCGCCGGGCGAGTAGCGGGGATGCGGAGTCCTCAGGGGCTGAAGGCCCTGGATTCAGGTGTGAGGTTATGTCGGAGCCCTTCGAGGCTCATCAGGGTGAGCTGAAGCTCCGACTCCTAAACAATAGCGAAGAACCCCACACGCAAAGACGGCCTGTGGGCACCCGGCCGGCGCCAAAGGCTGAGCGTTTGCGGTGAGTGGACGCCCTGGGAAGGCGGTCCCTGCACGACCCAAGAAGGCCCGCCACGGAAGGCGGCGGCGTTAGGGCGTAAGAACCCACCCTCGAGGTCACTTGTGGGGCACCGTTAGACTGAGAACCCAAGTGGGCGCTACATTCAAGACTTGCTCCCTTCGGGCCCTTGGGGCCCTTGGGGCAGTGCGGTTGCGCGTCGGCGGATATCGCGTTAAAGTGACTCGCTATCATTCCTACATGGCGCATCCGGCCGAAATCAGGGGATCTCCCAACGGCAAATGAAGACATACGGATGCGAGGGCACAGCAAACTGCACCGACAGGAGTGTCTGTGCCACACGATCGGAGCGGCTGGGTGGATTCACAACTTTTTCGATGTAAGAACATCGATCAGCTCATCTCGGACTCGGAACAACCCGAAAAACGATTAAGAAAGACGTTGGGATGGATCAGCCTGACCGCACTGGGGATAGGCGCCATCATCGGTACGGGCATTTTTGTGTTGACCGGGACGGCAGCGGCGGGCGAAGAGGTACTGTACCCTTCCCTGCTGAAAGCGCCGGTGCTGGATGTGATTTTGCACGGATCGCATGCACTGGGAGCTTCCGGGCGGCCGGGAGCGGGTCCGGCGATTGCCCTGTCATTTTTTCTGGTGGCGATTGTGTGCGGGTTCGCGGGGCTGTGCTACGCGGAACTGGCGTCGATGATCCCGATCGCGGGCAGCGCGTACACGTACACGTACGCGACGATGGGCGAACTGGTGGCGTGGATTATCGGGTGGGACCTGATTTTGGAGTATGCGGTCTCGAACATGGCGGTGGCGGTAGGATTTTCGGCGTATGTGAACAGCTTGCTGCATTCGTTCGGGCTTCATTTGCCAGACTCGCTGAGCACGCCAGCCTATCAGCCGGGCATGGGCTGGTTGTTACACTTCAACCTGGTGGGATTTTTGATCGTGATGATCCTGACGGTACTGCTGGTAACAGGGATCAAGGAATCGGCAGCGTCAAACAGCGTGATGGTGGCCATCAAACTCGTGGCGATCTTCGTGTTTGTGATTTTCGCGTCGAAATACATCAAGCCAGTCAACTGGACACCGTTCGCACCGAATGGATTTCAGGGCATTCTGACGGGCGGGGCCATCGTTTTCTTCAGCTACATCGGATTCGATTCGGTGTCGACGGCGGCGGAGGAATGCAAGAACCCGAAACGCGACTTGCCGCTGGGAATTATGACGTCGCTGCTGATCTGCGCGGCGCTGTACGTGGGAGTGGCGGTGGTGCTGACGGGGATCCAGCCGTATCACATTTTCAAAGGCGACGCGGCACCGGTGGCGACGGCGCTGCACAACATCGGGTTGGACAAGCTGCAACGGTGGGTGACGATCGGGGCGCTGATGGGGATGATTTCGTCGCTACTGGTCTACCAATACGGGCAGGCGCGGGTGTGGTTCGCGATGTCGCGGGATGGATTGCTGCCGTCGGCGTTTTCGAGGGTACACCCGAGATTCCGGACGCCGCACTTTGCGACCTGGATCGCGGGAATTGTGGTGGGAATTCCGGCGGGAATTTTTGATATTGGGACCCTGGCGGACCTGTCGAACATCGGAACGCTGTTTGCGTTCGTGCTGGTGGCCGCGGCAGTGCTGGTGCTGCGGAAGACGCAGCCGAACCGCGCGCGGGGTTTCCGCGTTCCGCTGGTGCCGGTTTTGCCAGTGCTGTCGATTGTCACCTGTGTCATTCTAATGGCCAGCTTGACGTTGGAGAACTGGATACGATTTTTTGTGTGGCTGGTTATCGGACTTGTGATTTACTTTGCATATAGCCGCCACCGGAGCACCTTGAACCCAGCGCCCAGGGCTTGAAAAGAAAAGGCATGAAGGTCCGTCATCCACAGAAGTTGAGCAGAGTCGCCGCGCTTCTTTGCACGCTGGCATTGTGTTCGGGGACGTTTCCCGACAAAGCAGAAGCTTGGGGCAACAGCGCGCAACGGGTGATCGCAAGCCATGCGGTGGACACGCTGCCGTATGACATCCGCTATTTTTTTGAAGCGAACCGCCAATACATTATCGAACACGTTGATGACCCGGTCGATTTGATCGACAAACATCCGGCCGAGCGACTGAATCACTTCATTGAACTGGACAAGTATGGGAAGTGGCCATACGAGGCGCTGCCGCGGAACTACAAGGCAGCGATCGCCAAATATGGCAAATCGAAGATTGATGCCACCGGGCTGCTGCCTTGGGCTATCGGTTTGTATAGCCAAAAGCTGACCGAGGATATGAAAGCGGGGCGTTGGCAGGACGCGAAGAAGGATGCCGCATTTCTGGCGAGCTATGTGGCGGAAGCGCACGACCCGTTTAACACGACGGAGAATTTTGACGGGAAGCTGAGCGGACAGAGTGGGGTGAATGAGCGGTTCAACTCGGCGCTGGTGGTGCGATACGGATCGTTTTTTCCGCTGAGTCCGCACGATGCGTCGTTCATCAGCGACCCTACGGATCATGCGTTTGATTCGTGCTTGTCGGCGCATAGCCAGGTGGAGTCGATTTTGCTGGCGGACCGCGACGCTAAGAAGGGGCTGACGTCTTATACGGATGAATACTACGATCGTTTTTACAATTTGACCGCGGCGTCGTTGATCAAGCAGTTGTCGGACGCGTCGACAGATGTGGGGTCGTATTGGATGACGGCGTGGGTGAATGCGGGGAGGCCGGCGTTGCCGAGGTAGTCGTGGGAGATGATGGTTGAGTGATATCAGACGGATCTTCCATCGCTGAATTTTTGAATAATTTAAGTCAAGTGGTAGTGGATGTTGCTTTTACGTCTTTGGTCGCCCCGTTTAGTGTAAGCATGTAATATGCATTATTACCTTGACAGG
>Ga0074045_10001497_pt1 | contig 22461 bp, 26 predicted proteins | sample BogForMeECP23OM2_FD_94442 | JGI IMG/M metagenome (GOLD analysis project Ga0074045, IMG submission 94442) | Bog forest soil microbial communities from Calvert Island, British Columbia, Canada - Bog Forest MetaG ECP23OM2 | ecosystem: Environmental > Terrestrial > Soil > Wetlands ... | reverse complement strand
TGCATATACGGTTTAATCCGTTTAAAAAGATGGGGATTGAACTGAGGAACAGGGACATTGACGGGTATGGACTGACTGATATGGGATGGGAAATACATCCGCGCGGTCTCGAAAAAGTCCTGAGATATGCTTCAAAACTTAATGTGCCTCTGATCATCACTGAGAACGGTATTGCAACCCGTGACGGACAGAAAAAAATAAAATATATGAAAAGGCATGTTGACGCGGTTGAAAAAAGCATCAAGGACGGTATCGATGTCAGGGGCTATTTCTACTGGTCTCTGATCGATAACTACGAATGGCTGCAGGGACTCGATGCCAGGTTCGGACTCTACCGGGTCGACTTCAACACAATGGAACGCAAGCCCACTAATGCTGCGGCATATTACGCGTACATAATTAAAAGCAGGTCATAAAAAAACGTACAGCGTATAGCGTTCTGCGATTAGGACTCTTTGCGCAGTACGCTAAATCGTTTTTCGTAACATAATCTTAATCCCTCCTTAATAATGCTGTAACCAAAGAAATACTAATATATATATGATGCTTTTGTGCGATTTTCATATCCACACCACTTACTCAGACGGTTCCGTGGAGTTAAGACGGACCATCGACCTTTTTGGACAAGCAGCATTTGATGTTATTGCAATTACTGACCATGTGGTGAACGGCGACAACTCCATCGGAAAGTTTGCACAGCGCTTCAACCTTTCAGTAAGGGAAGACAATTTCGACGAGTATATGGGACATATCAGGAGAGAAGCGGAAAGAGCATGGGACAAGTACGGGATGCTGGTGATCCCCGGAGTTGAAATCAGCAAGAATCATCTGACTTCCGAAAAGTCTGCTCACTTGCTACTTATTGATATAAAGGATTTTATTCCTGCCTGCTGGAACTATGAGAAGATATTTCTTGAGGCAAGGGAACAGGACGCATTGATAGTGGCCTGCCACCCTCATTATATGTCGGACGGGAGCCGGGACACGCTTTTTCTCTGGAACAACAGGGAGAAATATGCCAAGTACATCGACGCATGGGAAGTGGCAAACAGAGACGACGTTTTCAATGTTATAAGTCTGAAGAAGTATCCGTATGTTGCTAATAGTGACTTCCATAAGGCACGTCACCTGTATTCATGGAAAACGCTGCTTAATTGCGAGAAAGATACTGCAGCGGTGAAACAATGTATTAAACACAACAAAGGGGTTGCAATCACTCTTTTCAGAAACTAGGGAGGGAGAGGTATGGGTATATTCTGGCTGTTTGCTTCTCTTACTTTTTTAGGTCTTATCGCGTATGGCTTCCAAATATGGGCAATACGCTCATATCTTTCCACTCCCTGTGACTGCGGGGAAGGGCATGCCCTTCCCCGACTTTTTCCTCCAGTTTCGATTCTTAAACCGCTTAAGGGACTGGATGACAATCTGTACGACAACCTTATCAGCTTTTGCAATCAGGACTATCCTGAATATGAGATTATATTCTCGCTCCAGAGTCATAATGATCCCGCATTTAAAGTAGCGAGAAAAATAAGAGAAAAATGCCCTGACAGGAACATCACCGTTATCGTTGAGGAATCCAATGCAGGTCTTAATCCTAAAGTCAATAATCTTCTGCCGGCGTATAAAGCTTCAAGGTATGAATATATCCTTATCAGTGACAGTAATGTCATGGTTGACGAAAAGTATCTCAGAGAAATAACCAGTCACATAGAGAATCCTGCTGCGGGCCATGAAATAGGATTAGTCAGCAATATGATAAAAGGTGTCGGCAGCCGTTCACTCGGCGCAGTATTTGAAAATCTGCACCTTAACTCCTTTGTAATGGGAAGCGTATGTTTTCTTGACAAGTTTTTAAGAATGCCATGCGTGGTCGGGAAATCCATGCTGATGTGCAAGAAGGATTTGGAGGCAATCGGAGGGCTCAAAGCGGTAAAAAATATTCTTGCCGAGGATTATGTCCTTGGTGAAAGAATGCGTAAAAGCGGCAAAAAAGTGGTGCTGTCAAGCTACATGGTGCAAAATGTGAATCAATACTGGGGGATAAAGCGGTTCCTTAACCGTCATACGAGATGGGGCAAGCTCAGGTGGAAACTCGGCGGCGGGAAATATATATTTGAATTATTAGGCAACCCGGTATTTATGTCGGCGCTGCCGATTGTATTCTGGCAATGCTCTAAATTGACCGTGACCTTTGCAATTCTCACTTCCCTTCTTAAGGTGGCCGGCGACTTCTATCTTGGCAAAAAGACCGGCACTGAACTGGACAATCCTTTTCTTTATTTGCTGGCCCCATTTAAAGACCTTCTTATCGGGATCATATGGCCTGTGCCGATTGTCAGCAATACTGTCGTCTGGAGAGGCAACAGGTATAGTATCGGCAAAAATTCCATACTCTCCCCCTACCCTGAAACCGGTTTCTGGTCCCTGCGCTACAGAATTATGGATGCAATAAAGGAGAGATTTGCATAATGAATGAGATTGACGCCCTTATCGAGATTGCTGATGAACCCGGGCCGGAATTTCGTCAACAGGATTCAAAACACGATTGAACGGAAATCAGGCCATGAGAACGAACGAGTGACTAAGCAAATGGGTAAACTGATGACATGAATACAGATATAACGCAGAGCGAAAGATACCATACGATTGTCGGATGCGAGCATAGCTGTCCCTATTGCAATAACGAGAGCGGCATCTGTACGGCCTCTCTGTCACAATTGGCAATCGATACCAGAAGAAGATCTGGCTATTGCAATAATGAAAATTACGACAATTGTCCGATTTTTTTGGCCCGAACCCTGCGAGGGGTCCCCAAAAAATAAAAGACTTTGGGGGAATAGGTCATAGGTTATGGGTAATTGGTCATAGAGGCGTATTGTTTTGCCATGACATATTAGTCATTTGTTACAGTATTGTAACATTCTCTTAATACTCCTGTAACAGAAGTGTTGTTATTATATTAGCAACATGGAGAACATAATGAACATGGAAAGACTTGCAATCTGTCCGCATCTTAAGGGAAGCGCGACAGGTGCGCAGTGCCTTGTAGTTAACAAACTTATCAACGATATGCAAGATGTGAATATAAGAATATGCATGAGCAGGCGTCATGAAGCGTGTTTGGTCTATTTCTGCTCATTGCAAATGATCCAGTTTGGAGGTGCGTATAAGTCGGTCGAGTGCTCTGGAATTTAACACGAAGGTAACAAAGCTGTCATATTATTGTAATATTATTTGTTTAACATATTCATGTGATGGCAGATGCGGAGAAAGAGAGCGTTGAAGCAAAATGTCCGCATTGCAATTTGGATGCTGTATATAAATATGGTAAAACCTGGCAGGGGAAACAGCGGTTTCTATGTCTTATATGCGGCAGGCAGTTTACTCAGGGTACCGGTAGATTTGAAGTCAGGGACAGGCCGGACTGTCCGGTGTGTGGAAAGATAATGCATTTATATAAAAGGGAAAATAAAGTATTAAGATTCAGGTGTTCGGGATATCCGGTTTGTAAGACATTCACGAAAACTTATACGGAGGGATGTAATGAGCTACTACATTCATAATGTGCCCGGGAGACTAAGAATTAAAAGTCCGTCAATAAAAAGGAACGAACACGTGGCTGACGAACTCAAAAAGGCATTGAGTACCATGCATGGGATTGCCACAGTCGATATCAACCTTACTACCGGTAGTCTGCTGGTGAACTATAATCCAAAAATGGCCAGCCATAAGGATATCATAAGCATATTGCAGCGGAAAGGTTATTTCGATACGACAAAAGCGGCTACCAATGATCAGTACATTCATAGCGCCGCCGCGAAAACCGGACATCTTGTGGGCAAGGCGGTATTGGGGGCTTTTGTCCAGGAAGTATTGGAAGGCTCCGCACTGTCGTTATTAGCTGTATTACTGTAGAAAATTAATCATCACAGTTCTCCCCGTTGTACCCTTTATCCACATCTTTCACTTCAAAATAAGATCTCAATTCCAAGCGCAAAAGGCTGTGACCGTATTTGACTTTCCCAAACACAAAAGAAGAGAGCGTTTTCCTGTCCTCCGTGAAATGGTAAAGCGGCGGATTGAAATGAATGCGCGCATCAATCCGGCTGAACCCCAGAAGGTTCCAAAAATGTGGGACAAACTCCATATCTGAATGCCAGGCAACAGCATCAATTGTTCCGGGTGTCACGGGTCTCCAGTCTATATGGGAGTACATAATACTCAACGGCAAAACAGGCGCCTTGCTGTCTATGGGCGCTTTGAAAAAGGTGCTTTTGAAATCTCTGATGGTGACTCCGTCATTGGTAGTTCCCTCAGGGAAAACCACAACACTGATGCCGCTATCGAGACGCTCCTTAATGGCCCCCAATACTCTGACCGCAGCTGTTTTGGATTCCCGATTGACAAAAACTGTCCCTGCAAGCTTTACCAACGCGCCCAGGAAAACCCACGAGGCCACCTCACTTTTTGAGACGAAGACTGAGGGCATTATAGTGCCGATAATGAGTATATCCAGATAGCTGCAATGATTACTCACGATGAAGAAGACATCGTTTTGTTCATACGAGCCGGTGGAAGTAATATGAATCCCAAGGACAAAACAGTTGGCCCGCGCCCACCACTGCATACCATGAGCCCGGAGGTGCATTTTCTTTTCAGGCGCCAGAAAAAATGCTGCCTTTATCAGCATACCGCAGACAAGGAAGCCAAGATTGAGCATAAGGAGCAGAAATAATCTTAATAGTTTTATTATATAGTTACCTGCTATTTTAGTAGGTGGGCTTTATCAGTGACTTCCCAGGGCAACCCTATGTCCATCCTGCCGACGTGTCCGTAGACAGCAAGCTTCCGATAGAAACCGCCTTTAATGGTCGCAGGCAGGCGCCTCAGGCTAAACTGTTTTACAATTCCGGCAAGCCTGAAATCAAAATTCTTCTCGACCATATCGGAAATAATTGTGTCCGGCAGTTTGCCGGTGCCAAACGTCTCTACCTGAATGCTTACGGGACGGGAAAGACCTATGGAATAGCTGAGCTGGATTTCGCACTCCTCGGCAAGCCCGGCTGCAATCACATTCTTCGCCGCGTAACGGGCAGCATACGCTCCGACCCGGTCAATTCTCATCGGGTCCTTGCCGCTGAGTGCCGCACCGCTGTGGCGAGAGTACTCCCCATAGGTATCAATCGCGTTTTTTCTGCCGGTAAGTCCTGAATGGATTGACGGGCCTCCGGTGATAAACGGGCCGTCCGGGTTAACGAATATTCTGGTATTATTATCAGGCTTGATAAATTCATCCAGAAAGACACTATCGATAATCGTTTCCCGTACATCATCGTGCAACTGTTTCAGATCAGGGCCGCCGTGCTTGTTCTGACTTGCAATAACCGTTATGCTGTGTATCCTGTACGGCATGCGGTTCCTGAACTCAACGCCCACCTGGGTTTTTCCGTCCTGGGAAAGATAGGGCAGCATCTTCTGAAGCCTTGCCGAAGTGAGCCGTCTGGCGAGCTTATGGGCCAGCCAAATGGGAAGCGGCATAAAGGCAGGTGTTTGATTACAGGCGAAACCAAAAACCGTAACCTGGTTTTTCACCGGGATACTGTCGATTTCACTCTCAGAAAGTTCCCGTTCATCAAAATTGAAGTCCGCTTCACGGGGCGATTCTTTGAGGCTCGTCAGGATACTGCATGTTTTACCGTTAAACTCATGCTGTTCATAGCCGACCTGAGATATTACCTGGCGAGCTATATAGGGGAAGTCAACACGCGCTTCAGATGCAAACCTCGCAGCAATGAAGAGAATCGACGTCGAAACAGCGCATTCTGCGATAACGCGCGAGTACGGGTCCTGCTGCAGAAAGTGGTCTACTATAGCATCGCTTATCTGATCGCAGAGTTTGTCGGGATGTCCCTCTGTTACCGATTCGGATGTAAACATGAAATCCTTTTTCATATAGCCTCACCTCCAAAAATAAATGCTTAGGTTGAGGTTAAGGGTTAGGTTGAGCATTTTATTTTTTCTTCACCTCAGCCTTAGCCTTAACCTTTAATTAGCCCTTTTCGTAGCTTCATTGGCGACCAGGGGGAGCAGCGCACTTCCCCCGATTACCATGGCATCTGTAAGATTTATCGTTGTTGTTCCGAGCAGGCCCCTGAGTCCTGGCACTGCAATAGTCAAGGCCTGCAGCGCAAGTGACCCTCCCAGTGCCGCATTAAGGTACCTGTTGGAAGGAAGACGCTCCTTGTCAAAGATGCTGAGTTTTTCAGAACGGCAGCTAATAGCATGCAGAAGTTGACCCGTCGTGAGAGTCATAAAGGCCATTGTCCCTGCCCGCGCTCCACGACCGTACCGCGCAATACCGTACCCGTAAGCGCCGAGCGTAGTCGCGCTAATCATAGCCGATTCGAAAGCTATCCTTTTAAGGTCGCTGGTCATAACAATAGGATGCTCAGGGTTGCGAGGAGGCTTGCTGAGCACATCAGGCTCAGGGGCTTCAAGGGCCAACGCCAGCCCCGGGAATATATCGGATATAAGGTTTATCCAAAGCAGTTGCATGGCATTGACCGGCTGGCCAAGTCCTCCGGCAATTGCCGTAAACATGACCATAATTTCACTGAGGTTAGTCGACAGGAGAAAGTGCACTGATTTTCGAATATTGTTATAAATTGTGCGTCCGTGGCTTACAGCAATGATCATGGTCTCAAGATTATCGTCCTCCAGCACGATATCGGCCACCTCACGTGCTACATCCGTGCCGGCATGCCCCATTGCAATGCCAATGTCGGCAGCCTTGAGCGCTGGGCCGTCATTAATGCCGTCGCCGGTCATAGCGACAACTTTCCCCGCACTCTGAAGAGCTTGCACTATTTGAAGCTTATGGGCGGGACTTACGCGGGCAAAAACATGTACACGCTCGGCAAGCGCTTTCATGACATCCGGTTCTATATCGTTAAGGTGGGTCGAATCGAGGATTTCGAGCTGTTCTCCATTGCTCAAATCCAGCTCGTTTCCGATGGCATAGGCCGTAGGAGTCTGATCTCCCGTTATCATAACTGTTTCTATGCCGGCCCGGTGGAAGACGCCGATCAGCTCCCTGACTCCCCTCCTGGTGGGGTCTGCCATACCCACCAGGCCGAGCCAGACGAAACCGCTGCTGATCTCGGACTCGGCGCCGTTGCCGTTTTCAGTATGATGATAAGCGAAGGCGAGGACGCGCAGTGCCTCACCGGCCATTCGCTCATTCTCCGTTTCCATTGCAAGCCTGTCATCATCCGAGATCAAAATCTTTTCGCCGTCCTTTATATGCCAATCGCACATTGCCAGCACTTCTGTAGGGCTGCCTTTTAACGCAATTATCTTGCCCTCGGCTCCGTAGTCATGGTGGGTAGCCATATAATTACGGTTTTCAGCGCGGTAGCCTATTTTGAGAAGCGGGTATATCTTTCTGAGTTGAATGATGTCAACGCCTGCACAAATAGCCATATGCATAAGGGCATTCTCGGTGGGCGAGCCGCGCAGCACATATTTCCCCTCCCCGTTCTCATTATAAGAGTTTTCTCCGGTCAGATCACCCGCATGTTCCTTCACGATAATTTCAGATTCATTGCATAGCACAGCAATATGTATAAGCCTGAGGAACTCGTCAGAGGTATAAGGGTTAACGGTCTCCCTGCCGGCCATAAATTTTCCGTCCATTACCCTTATTCTCTTCATCCCCGTATGGACGGCCACAACCGACATCCTGTTCAGGGTTATGGTGCCGGTCTTGTCCATGCATATGGTCTGCACCGAGCCAAGCGTTTCGACTGCATTGAGATGGCGTATGAGGACTTTATGCTTCCTCATATTCCTGATTCCCAGGGAGAGAGTCGTAGTAGCAACGGTCGGCAGCCCCTCCGGCACAGCAGCGACAGCTAAAGAGATCGAGCTTTTGAGCATCTGCAGGAAACCATATCCTCTGAGCAAACCTATGACGAAAACAAGGCCACAGACCGCCCCGCTGATCAGAACAAGCTGCGTACCCATTTTTCTAAGCTGACGCTCCATAGGAGTATCGGGCGACTCTGCCGCTCCGACCAGTTCTTGTATCTTCCCTATCTCCGTAAATTTTCCGGTAGCAACAACTACAGCAAAACCCTGTCCCCCTGTAACCAGGGTGCCCATATAGGCCATATTGACCCTGTCGGCAAGCGGCACATTGTACGCTGCGATGCTTAACGTAGTCTTCAGGACCGGCATACTCTCGCCGGTAAGCGCGGATTCATCAACGCTCAGGTGGGTTGTCTCAACCATTCTGCTGTCGGCAGCGATATAACTGCCGGGCCGGAGCACCAGGACGTCACCGATTACCACCTCCTCGGCAGGGACCTCTTTATAAATACTATCTCTTATGACAAGCGCCGAGGGCCTGACAAGACTTTTTAGCGAGTGGATGGTTTTTTCCGCCTGGCTTTCGGTAACATAGCCGATAACTGCATTGATCCCTACTACTCCGGCAATGACCAGTGCATCAGCTACACCTCCCGTGAGCACCGATAGACCGGCTGCAACGCCCAGCAGGGCATTGGGGACCGAATTAAATTGATCCAGAAGAATGCTCAAGCCCGACCGCGGGATAGATTCAGGCAGGAGATTGGGACCAAACTTCTTTAGTCTTGCTTGTGCGCTCTCAGTTGCAAGTCCCGCAGATGCCGAGGTATCGAACCGCTCAAGGATTGCCGATGGTTCTGCGGTATGCCATGCCTCAACCGTCTGGTCCTCGGCATGGCTGACGAGGCTTCTTACTTTACGCCTGCTTTTTATCTCTTTAGCCGGAGCAGAAGACAGCCCGGACAGAGGAGCAGTATCTTCCGCCTGCTTGGACCCGTTGCCTTTATGTCCGGAAACAATATTTTGAATAACCATGGCAACGGATTGGGGGGTATTGAGGGAATTGAAATATACAAGAATGCTCCCGGTCAATGTGTTTACAGAGACAAGGTTAATCCCTTCCATGTCTGAAAGGCCCGATTCAAGATGGTTTTTCAGTGATTCCGAACGATAAAGTCCGGACACCTTGTATCGGGCCCTGCCGGGTATGGTAGCGTGTACTGTATAGACCACGTACTGCTATTCTTCCCTTTTTGTTCTGTGCCTCGACGTAACTTCAGTTGCCGCGGATGAACACGGTTTCGGCAGCGCGGAGCCGGCGACTTCTTTCACTCCGGAAACAACACCAACAAGCATGTCCTTCACAGCACGCACAGCCGTATTGCCGATCGCTCCAGCGGCCTCTATTGCACCGCCGACAGCAACAGTAGCAGCTTCTTCAACATTTCCTCCGACTTCTTTTGTTGCTTCAATTACACCGTCCACAGCCCTTCTCGCTACTAGTGCCACATCAGCCCCGACTTCGGCCGCACCCTTGACCGCACCCTTTACAGTCTGCCCGGCAACGGTCAGGACATCACCACCTACATCGCTGACCCCCATTATAATGCCCTTGGCTACACTTTTTGTGCTCAAAATCAAGCCGGTACCGACCTCTTCCGTAGCCTGAATTGCACCCTTCACTACATCCTTCGTTACATCGACACCTTCGTTGGCTACCGATGCCGTCGCCTTCAGCGCATTCGAGACAGTATTTCTCACCAAACTCACGATTTCCGCCTCGATTTCGTTTATTCCTTTCAGACTGCTTACAATGCCCTCTTTCACCTTTGTTCCAGCTGCTCCAATATTGGCAGCACCCCCTGAATTGGCCTTAGCATCACCCTTAGTCATAATAGCAACCCCCTTTTAGATTGTTGTTAACATGTTTTTCCTGATGTGCCATGCGGCGGTTTAACTTCACGGCTGCCGCTACTTGTTTTCCTCATCGGTGGTATGAGACACTGATTTCAGAAATATGTTCAATGAATACCAAAAAGCGGTGTACCATGCAGGTGCGGCAAAGTTTCCCCTGCTGATGTCATATATGCCGAACCCCAGCAGCGTAAGGAAAGCAACTCCGGGGACATCCAGTTCGTTGCCGGTAAATCTTTTTACTCTCTTATCAAAGTCTCTGAAAGATTTCACCACATTGCGGGACAGCGCAGGCGTCCCGGACGCTAATTTAATGAGCCTGAAAAGTAAGTGCTCTTCTGCAAAAAAGGAAATCGCTTTTAAGTCGGCAGCCTGTGTGAACACAACACTGCCTGTAAGGGCGTTTACTTCGACTTCCTTAACTCCCTCAAAACGTGCAAAATTGTCCTTCAGATTAGAGAAATAAACGGCATCACCTTTTCTGGAGGGCACTTTTACCCTGAATCTTCCAGGCGTAGAGTGGCACAAAATCGCTTCCGGTATCATTAAGCGCCCGTTTTATCCTCGGGGCCAATCCCCGTTGACTGTTCATGTGATTCCGCCATTTCAGCCTTCACTTCTGCAACAATATCTTCCATCATTTCTCCGACTTCTGAAAAAGCCTCTTTGCTTTTCTCATATAGAACAAGGCTGCCCTTGATGGCGGCCTTTGCCAGAGGCTTTACCACTCCTGCCAGCGCCGGAATCACCTGAGGGGCAAATAAAGCCGTACCAATGCCGATAGCGAGCCCTGTGACTATATTGCCCTTTAATCCATTATCAAAAAGTGCCATGTCGACCTCCCCTCTTTAGTCAGTGTCTAATGAAAGCTTATAATAAAACTAGTCAGATGTAAATGTAAAAGCATTATACATAAAGTTTTCATTACATACCTACAAGCTGACCGACTATACCTACAACGCTGAAATGTCACAAAGTTGTAACAAACAGTTCATCATATTGTAAGAATTATTATGATTTAATTAACAATATACTAAAAAGGTGAATTGAATGATCAACTATACGGTAGTTCACCATGTCCCGGGACGCATCAGGGTGCATGTGCCTATAATCAAAAAGCTTTCTGTTGCAACTTTAAGTAAATTAGCGAAGATACCCGTACCGGAGGGGATTAAAGATGTCCGGGCCAATCCGGTCACCGGAAGCCTCGTTATTACATATGATCCTGATCATTTTGATATTGAGAGGTACTTAAAAAAAATGATGGCAGACAATGAGATAGTCGCAACAATCGGCATGGGGTGACACTGTAATGCCAACCAGTACGCCAGGAAGGGAACGTGTATTTTCAAAAGTTGAGACCAGGCGACTGAAATGCCCCTATCTTACTAAATGGATCATCTTCACCTGTCAGGCAGGAGAGACCCCTTACATTCCAAGTTTGTTTCAGCTTGAAGAATACTGCAAGAGCAAGCAGCATAAGAAATGTCCGCTCATTTAATTACGAATTTCGCATTATGAATCAAAAAAAATATCATTTTTTTTAATTCATAATTCTTAACATGTAAATCATAATTTGCGGCAAGGAGGTGATATGTAATATATATTTAACACTGGTGTAACATTTATGTAACAATTAAACCTTATCCTTAATTAGTCTGAAATTTTTGCACCCTGGAGGGAACATGAAAGTATTAGTAAGTTTGATTCTATCAGTAGTTTGTGTGCTGACATTTTCAATGGTACAGGCGGAAGATACTTTAACTGGCGCGGGAGCAACATTCCCTGCCCCTATTTATCAGGCATGGGCTTATGATTATAATAAATCAACCGGAATTAAGCTCAATTACCAGCCTATCGGCTCAGGTGGAGGTATCCAGCAGATTAAAAGCAGAACGGTGGAATTCGGCGCATCTGACGCACCCCTGACCCCTGAGGAGCTGAACAAAGACGGCCTGTTACAGTTCCCGGCTGTTATGGGGGGGGTTGTTATAGTGGCTCATATGCCCGGCATAAAGGCAGGCGAGTTAAAACTGGATTCTGATGCCGTATGTAAAGTATATCTTGGCAACATAAAATACTGGGATGATGAAAAAATTAAAGCTCTGAACCCGCAGGTAAACCTGCCGCATAATGAAATTACAGTTGTCCATAGGTCTGATGGCTCCGGTACCACTGCAATATTTACTACTTATCTTTCCGAAACATGTCCTGAATGGAATACAACAGTTGGGCACGGAACTTCTGTAAAATGGCCTGTCGGCATCGGCGGCAAGGGAAATGAGGGAGTGTCCAATTATGTACATCAGGCCCCTGCTGCTATCGGTTATGTTGAATTTGCTTATGCAAAACTCAACAACCTGACCTATACTGCGCTGAAAAACTCTTCAGGTAAGTTCATCGAGCCGAGCTTTGAAGCTTTTGAGGATGCCGCTGCTTCAGCAAACTTTGATCCGAAAAAACACTTCAATCTCTGGCTCGTTAATGCGCCGGGCAAGAATGCATGGCCTATCGCAGGCGCCACCTTTATTCTGCTCGCAAAGGATAACAAGCAGGCCAATATGAAAACCGTAAAGTTTTATGACTGGGCTTTCAATAACGGCGATGCAAAAGCCAAGGAGCTTATCTATGTGCCGCTACCGAAGAGTTTAAAGAACAAGATCCGGGCATACTGGAAGGAGTATGGCATCTATTAGAAGTTAGATGGAAATAAGAGGGTCAGGTATGTATTATATATCCTGACCCTCTTAATTGCCTTTTGTAAACCGGATAGCAATGATTAATTTTGAATGTTCAATGTTGAATTGCGGATAAATAATCATCAAGCTTGGAAGTCTTTCCTTAATTCGGTATTTAACATTCAAAATTTAACTTTTTAAAAGGAGCAGGCAGCTTGCCTATTATTGACAAAAAGAACCCTGTTGATTTCGCATTCTCTGTTATCACGGCGTTTGCCTCGTCACTGGTAGTCATGTTGGTCATAGGCATTTTAATAGTGCTCATACAGGAGTCATCGCTTGCCATCAGTCGTTTTGGCGTGATCGACTTTTTGAAATCTACTGACTGGGACCCTGTAAAGAAATCCTTCGGGGCTGCGACAACCATATACGGGACCGTTGTTACGACAATGCTCTCTCTTGCAATTGCGGTACCTGTAGCCATCGGCATTGCCATTTTTGTCACCGAAATATCCCCTAATTTTTTGAAAGGTCCCATCGGGATCGCCATTGAACTCCTGGCGGCAATACCCAGTATCATTTATGGCATGTGGGGTCTTTTTACTCTCGCCCCTATCATGTCTACGTATATAGAACCAGCTCTTCAGAAGAGCGTCGGAGCACTGCCTTTAGTGGGAATGCTGTTCAAAGGCACTCCGATGGGCATCGACATGCTGACAGCGAGTGTTATTTTGAGCATCATGATTATACCGTTCACCGCAAGCATTTCGAGGGATGCTTTTAACTTGACGCCCGCCGTGGTCAAGGAGTCTGCGTATGCAATCGGGGCCACTAAATGGGAAGTCGTTAAGAACGTTGTGCTCCCTTATTCAAAACTTGCCGTTTTCGGAGGTGTTACTCTCTCCCTCGGCAGGGCGCTGGGCGAGACCATGGCAGTAGCTTTCGTCCTTGGAAACAACCATCAGATTACTGCATCGCTATTTGAAGCTGCCGCAACCATTACCGTATCTCTTGCCAATGAATTTACCGAGGCTGACACAGACATCTACCTCTCGTCACTTTTTTATCTGGCCCTTATACTTTTCATAATGAGCTTTATAGTCCTTGCAATAGCTAAGATCTTTCTGCTCAAGGCTGAGAGGAAATATTCACGATGAACATCGAGCGAAAAAGGAGAATCGAAAGCGTTGCGGCCCTCGCTTTGAGCACTCTTGCCGCCCTTTCCGGCATGTTCTGGCTCGTTTTTATTCTCGGCGATGTGCTTGTACGCGGTATTGGGGCCCTTACGCCGAGTCTGTTCCTTAACGATCCGACGCCGCCCGGTGTAATAGGCGGCGGGTTGCGCAATGCTTTTGTAGGGCAGTTGATGATAGTCGGTTCTGCTACTCTGATAGGCGTTCCCATAGGCATTCTTGGAGGTACGTTTCTTGCTGAATATGCAAGGGGGACCAAGCTTGCCCGGTCCATAAGCATACTTGCTGATATTATGGTCAGCGTCCCTGCCATAGTAGTGGGCACTTTTATCTATTCTGTATTGGTCAGGCCTATCGGGCATTTCAACGGCTGGGCCGGAGCTGCTGCGCTCGCAGTTATAATGATCCCTGTTGTACTCAGAACAACTGAAGACATGCTTTCTCTTGTGCCGTGGACTTTAAGGGAAGCGGCCTTTGCCCTCGGAGCGCCCTACTACAAAGTTATTATCCAGGTGGTGTACAGAGGCGCGGCAACAGGAATACTTACCGGAATACTGCTTTCTATTGCACGTGTCGCAGGAGAGGCTGCTCCGCTGCTGTTTACATCATTTAATAATTCCTTTCTTTCCACTGACATGCGGCAGCCGATTGCGTCATTGACTACTTCAATATTCCAGTACGCTATGGGCCCTTATGAAGAATGGCACATTCAGGCGTGGGGCGCATCGTTTGTAATAACTCTTTTCATTCTCCTGATTACCATAGCGGGCAGGCTTATCATAAAATGGAGGTACAAGTAGTGGCCGATGTAATAGAGATACAAGCTAACGACCTGAATTTTTATTATGCGGGCAACGTCCATGCGCTGAAACAGGTCAATGTGCCTGCTCATAAACATGCAGTGACTGCGTTAATCGGACCCTCCGGCTGCGGGAAGACCACTTTGCTGAGATGTTTTAACCGTATGCATGACCTTTATCAGAAGAATAGATATGAGGGCGAGATAATATACGAGGGCCGGAATATTCTTTCAGGTGATGTCGATGTTATCAAACTTAGGAGTGACATAGGCATGGTCTTCCAGAAGCCCACTCCATTCCCGATGACTATTTTCGACAATATCTCATACGGGCTGAAGTTAAAAGGTATTACCAGGCGTTCAGACCTCTCGGAACGGGTTGAAAAGGCCCTTAAAAACGCTGCTCTGTGGGACGAGGCCAAGGACAAGCTTCATGTCAGTGCTTATGACCTCTCTGGAGGACAACAGCAACGGCTTGTTATTGCCAGGGCTCTTGCGGTTGAGCCTCACGTCCTTCTTTTCGACGAGCCGACTTCCGCCCTGGACCCTATCTCAACGGGGAAGATAGAAGAGCTTCTCGTTCAATTAAAGAATAATGTTACTATAATAATAGTAACGCACAATATGCAGCAGGCGGCCCGGATCTCCGACTGGACGGGCTTTATGATGCTTGGCGAGTTGATCGAATTTGACAGGACCGACAAAATGTTTACAGCTCCGTCTGAAAAGCTCACGGAAGATTATATTACTGGGAGGTTTGGATAATGTCCATATTCGATGAAGAATTGATGCGGCTTAAAGAGAAAGTCCTTATAATGGGATCTATGGTTGAAACTGCCATAAAGGATTCGGTAAGAGCACTCGTCGACAGGGACAACCAGCTCGCCAAGACCGTTATCGAGAACGATCACAAGATAAACACGCTTGATAGTGAAATTGATGAGGAGTGCATAAAGCTCATTGCGCTTATGCAGCCGATGGCCGGTGACCTGAGATTTATCACAACGGCCATGAAGATTACCACTGACCTCGAAAGAATGGGAGATATGGCAGCCAATATTGCCGAGAGGGCCGTTGAACTAAGTGAAGAACCCATTCTGAAGCCGTACATCGATATACCGAGGATGAGAGAAGTTGCCCAGGGCATGACAAGAGACGTACTTGACGCCTTTGTAAAAGGGGACAAAAAATTAGCGATGGATGTCATTATGAGAGATGATGAAGTTGATGACCTGAGGAATACAATTCTTAAAGAATTGGTCTTCTTTATGGTTCAAGACCCATCTACAGTAACAAGGGCTATGAAAATAATCTTTGTGGCTCAATATCTCGAGCGCATCGCCGACCATGCCACTAATATTGCCGAAATGGTAATTTACCTGGTAGCGGGCAAGCTTATACGGCACATGGCACTGCCCGAAACAGAAAAAAAATAAACAATGTTGAATTTTAAATTTTGCAATTCCGGAAGATAATTAATTTTATTTATTAATTCAAAATTTAAAATTCAACATTCAAAATTGTTTACGGCATCGTGATAGCAATATCATAGGTACCCACCCCCACTCTATCAGCAATGCCCTTCTGCCATAACATCTCCATAACCTTTACACTGGAGCTTTTGGGTACCATGACAATAAGTTTGGATCCTGGCTGGGCCAGGCTTTTCCATTTCTCGGCCTTTTCAGGAGTTATGCTGCTTTCAGTTTCCACTTCAACAGCGGCAAGAACAAGACCGTGATTTGACAGGATCATATCAGGCCCTCCTCCCGGATTGACCTTTATTTCAGTATATTCCCTTCTGAACCTATGCCTTAAGTGGTCAACGATTAAATTGTGTACAAGGTGCTCGTTATCCATAGCTAGGTCCTTTCACTCCACGGGGCCGTCTTTCTTTTGTCTCTTTGTAAAATCGACTTTAATGACATTACCCGCAAATACAGAAGCTCCTTCATCCCTGACCGTGCTCTCTGCCTGGAAGTCGTTCATTTTCCCTGACATAGGCAATACCATAAATTGCGTATTGAGATCGGAAGAATAGACAGCTGCGATATCATCCACAGGGATAAAACATTTCTGGGGTGAACTGCCGAAGACAAGCGTGGCGGTAATCCCGTAGTCATCCCACTGGAAGTTCATTCCCTGGTTAAATACAAGAACAATGCCGTTTTCCCTTTCACCCGCAGTAAGGCCGCGGTTTCCCAGCACAACATGCTCGGAATACCTGACGAGTATAAATACCCTGCCACCGATATGCAGCAGCTCGAAAAAAACATGTTTTTTCAGATTATTCAAACCGGCTGCCGTCTCCATATCCACCAAGCGCCTCCCCAATTCCGGCTCCCAATCTTACTTACCCCATTATACATGAAATTGCAGCCTTTGAGACCTGGCCGAATTGAATATAATCAAGTAAGGGCTCGCCCTAAAACAGCCCCTGCTTCAAGGTTCCGTCTTCCAATATATATGCAGGAACACTCGTGATCTCAGCTTTTCCGGCTTCCATAATGTCTTCTTCTACCATTCGTTGGGCCTCCTTAATAAGGTCTGCTTTTTTTACAAGATCTTTTCTGTTATCCTTAAGCCACTCTGCCTGCTCGGCAATTGCTTTATTGGTTGAGCCCGGATGAATCTGCTCTAACGGGAAGTACTTAACTACCACCCTGTATTCGCCTTTATAGTTCTGGAGCTTCTCTCTGGCCTGCTTGCAAAAGGGGCAGTCAGGATCTGTAAACATGTAAACCGTTTTATTTCCCGAGGGATTGTAAACAAACCGGTCCTTTCCAGAGAGCTGAAAATCTATCTTGCCAAGTTCCGGCTCAATTTTTTTAGTAAAAATCGGCTTATTGTTCACATAGACCATTGAATTTGGCACAATATACAGACCATCGTCTGATACAAATAATATAATTGGCATATTTGTCCTGCCCCGTTTTATGTATACAACAACAGCCTTCCAATTGGGAGAACTCGTAGTGTCCACTTCCCTGATAGTGTAATCTCTGATGGGGGTTGCAGTAGTTATGAAGTCATTTGCAACCTTTTTGTAATCCGGTTTGGAACATGACATATTGGCATACACAATCATTAATACTAAAACCCATAATATAATTTTTTTCACGTCTTATCTCCTCGGTAAGTTATTAGCATCGTCAAAAATTATTTTTTCATTTTTCATTATTCTTTTGGTTTTACCTGTTCTTCGCCCTCTTTCTCAGATACAGCAATACAAACCCAGCCAGCAGCATGGACAGACTCAGCACCTGTCCCATAGTAAACATGCCGAGCACATAACCGAGTTGCGCATCAGGCTCTCTGAAAAACTCAGCAGAAAACCGGAAGGCCCCGTACAAAATCAGGAATAGCGAGGTCAGTATCCCCGGCTTATAATGCTTTCTTCTCAATATCCAGAGCACAACAAACAGGACCACTCCTTCCAGAAAGAACTCGTAAAGCTGCGACGGATGACGCGGCCCGGGTCCCCCTGAAGGAAAGACCATGGCCCACGGCACATCGGTCACCCTACCGTACAACTCTCCGTTTATGAAATTGCCCAGCCTTCCGAGACCAAGCCCGATTGGCGCGGTCACAATAATGAGGTCAGCTGTGTTCCAGAAATTAAGCCCGGTTCGTTTGCAGAACAGGTATCCCGCAAGGATGCTCCCCACAAGTCCGCCATGAAAAGACATCCCTCCGTGCCAGACGGCAAACATCTCCAGGGGATGACCCAGGTAAAAGGGAAGATTGTAAAACACGACATAACCCAGTCTTGCACCTGCGAGGAGGCCTAGTACGAGATATGAATAGAGGGAATCGATATCCACCCTGTTCCGGCTCCCGGATTTTTTAAGCTGATACTGCACAAGAAGATATGATGATATAAATCCGATCAGGTACATCATCCCGTACCACCTGACCGCAAATGGTCCAATCCTTACAATTTCAGGATTGATATTTGGATACCGCAGCAACTTGCGCCTCCTAAGGTTGGGAACATCAGATATTATACTATGAATCCGGTCCTTAATTGAGCTACCGCAGGCAACATTATACGGCTTTCAGAACTTTTTAGTTTTTCTTTCTTGTCAATTTATAAATAAGGTAAACGACACCGGCAAAGACGACGCCGGGGAGTAAGAGGAAAGCCAGGGGCAACAAAGGAAAGAACATCGCAAAAAAAATACCAAAAACCATTAAAAGTGCTGCAATAAGTATAAGAGCCGAAGGGATTACAATAACTAACAGCGTCGCAAGGAGAACCAGCGCTAAATACGCTGCGATGAAGCCCCCTACCCCCGTCACCTTGTTGCCGTTCATGACAATAGTTGTTCCTGTAAAATAGTTGATCGCTGTCGCCAGCATTAATATTACAAATATAAGCACCACTATTTTTTTAATATTCATATTCCTTAATTATTTCGCCTTTAAATTTACATATTTCGCATTATAAATGCCGTCTATTTCCTGTAATTGCTTAAGTATACCGCCATTCACCGGTTCGTCTATGTTTAAAATCATTATAGATTCGCCGCCGGCCCGTGCGCGAACTTTTCTTCCTACCTGCATCATGGATATATTTATGTTCTCTTTACTTAAAAGCGTTGCCACCTGAGCAACCATTCCTGGTTTGTCTTTATGAGGCAGAACCAGCATATGTTCAGCAGGCTCAATACTTGTATGATAACCATTAATTCCAAGAATTCTCGGAATATCACTGCCTATAATGGTGCCCGTCGTCTTATTTGTTTCTTTGTCCGTAGTCAGCACAACTTTTAACATACCCATATAGCTTTCCGCATCGGTTGACGTCGATTTCTTGAAGTGTATTCCGCTTTTTTGGGCTAACCTGGGAGCGTTAACATAATTAACTCCCTCACCGCTGCACTCTAAAACCCCTTTAGCAACTGCTACCAACAACGGGGAGATTTCCATTCCGGCGAGTTCGCCGCAGGCAACTATTTCTATTTCGTGTGCTGCTCCGGTTGTAACTTGTCTCACAAGTGATCCAAGGTTTTCAGCAAGCGCCATATAGTGTTTAACAGGTTCAAGTGTTTCGGGCTTAAGGAAAGGAATATTAACAGCGCTTCTTGCAGGCAGACCCTGAGATATATCCCGGATTTGCTCGGCAACATCAACAGCAACATTTGTTTGTGCTTCTTCCGTGCTGGCCCCCAGGTGCGGGGTAAGAACAACTTTGTCCCCCAGCTTCAAAAGTGGAGAACCCACAACCGGTTCTTTATCAAAAACATCGATAGCAGCCATTGCGACATGACCGTTTTGTATTGCCTCCGCCAGGTCAGTCTCGTTAATTATTCCGCCGCGGGCGCAGTTGATTATTTTCACGTCTTTTCTCATTTTGGATATTGTGTCTTTGTTAATTAAATTAAGGGTATCTTTGTTTTTAGGGATATGCAACGTGATAAAATCGGCTGCCTTCCAAATATCATCAAGTGTTGCAACATAATAAGCGCCTGTCTTTTCTACGGTCTCTTTGCCGACAAAAGGATCATACACCAAAACTTTCATGCCCATTGCCCTGGCAGCAGAAGTTACTCTGCTTCCTACCTTCCCGAAACCCACTACGCCTAATATTTTATTAAATATTTCCTTACCTGTCAGTTTCGATCTGTCCCATCTGCCTTCCTTAATAGAAGTGTCAGCTGCCGGTATATGCCTGGTCATGGCCAACATCATGGCTATCGTATGTTCGGCAGCTGATACTGTATTGCCTTCAGGTGAGTTAATAACAATTATTCCTTTGTCTGTGGCCGCATCAATATCGACATTATCTACACCGACACCCGCCCTGCCGATTACCTTCAGTCTGTCAGCAGCCGCAATCAAATCCTTAGTGACTTTTGAAGAACTTCTGATCATTAAAGCATCATAACCTTTGATGATCGCTTTAAGCTCTTCAGCACTGAGAACGGGTTTATAATCAACTTCACACAACGCCTGCAGAATTTTCACCGCAATTTCATTAATATTATCGGTTACCAATACTTTATAACTCATTATTGACCTGCCTCCGGCTAAATTATTTCAGACCCTTATGCTTCAGTCCATAAAGCACTTTAATCAACGTATACCATAGACCCTGTAAAAAGACAACAACCAGGTCAGAGGCTATGAGGAGCGGGACTCCGCGCTGTTTTTAGAAAAGCCTGCATGTGCAGTTACTAACATTTGTTAATAAAGTGTCAGCAACTTCTTATAAATACTTCTGCCGCCGGTCTCTTTTTCGCATGCATAATTTGACTTTTATATGGTATCTGATAGTATCTAAATAAACTGCAACTGATTTAACCGTACGTTGCACTAACTTTTTTAAACTTCGGATTTCAAAGGAGGCTCGTATGTCTTATACCGCAAAAGATTATGCAAAGCTTATTGGCATGGAAGGCTTCAGTGAGACGTTGCTTAAGAACCATTTTACGCTCTACCAGGGTTATGTCACGAACACGAACAAGGTACTTGATTCACTCGCAGCAATGATGAAAGAAGACAAAGGAGGCACGCCTGAGTTTGCAGAAATGAAGCGGAGGCTCGGATGGGAATTCAACGGCATGAGGCTGCATGAGTATTATTTCGAAAATCTCGGCGGCAAGGGCGGAATAAAGAGAGAAGGCAAGCTCGCCGCAAAGTTTTCGGAGGATTTCGGTAGCTATGAGGCATGGGAGAAGCATTTCAGGGCTACAGGCGCCATGAGAGGCGTAGGATGGGCAGTGCTTTACCAGGACCTTTCTAATGGCAAGCTCATCAATTTCTGGATAAATGAGCATGATGCCGGACATCCCGCAGGCGCCAACCCGATAATCATAATGGACGTCTTCGAACATGCCTTTATGATCGATTACGGGCTTAAGAGAGCTGATTATATTGAGGCCTTCTTTAAAAATATGGACTGGCAGGCCGCAGAAGCGCGCCTTAAGTAGGATATTGCTGATGCCGCATGCCGGGTTGATGAACGCTGATGAGCTGGGTCCGGAAGCAGCGGCTCTGATGCAAGCAAGGCTTCACATACGGGGGGGCAAGCGCAGACTAAGACAGGGGAAGACCGCAGCCGGCATAGTAACGCTCTATGATGCTTTGACCAGCGCGACAGAGTGGTTTTTACTTTCCGCCGGGCGGCGGACAGAGCTGCTCCTTAAGGCTGATGACGACCTTAACAACGATAAAACAGTTTTCAATGTGCTGGTCCGCTCCGGAGTAATCGGCAGGGAGTTTGATTACGAGGCCTTCGACCGGATAGTGGAAAAGGCATTGCATGAAAACCTCGCTGATTACAATTATACGGCGCTGCTCGAAGGAATAGAAGCGGTAATGATGCAGCTCGGGGTACTGCCCTTTGATGAGAGTACGCTTCCTCCCGAGGACCCATCGACGTATTGAATGACAGATCACAGCTGTTATGATAAAGTGATCATATCGGTGAACTTTAATTTTATAAGGAAGGGAATATCCGGAAATGGCAACAGGGAAAGAGGACTTGCTTCAGGCACTTGTTGACGCATACCTGATGGAGAAAGGCACACGGGAATTTTACTCGCAGGCTGCCAGGAAGTCGGATGCGCCGGCTGCACGAAGCGCCTTCGAGGAGCTTTCAGCCTGGGAAGAAAGGCATATGGAATTTATTCAGTACCTTTATCAGGCTATCATGGAAGACCATGATGTAAAGAGTTTTGAAGATTTCAAGAGAAGAAGCAGTTCTCCTTTTGCGGAGGGCGGCATTCCGGTTAAAGACCTTGAGGCCAAACTGGAAATGGTTTCGATCGCAAACGATTTGGAAGCGATAACTATGGCCCTGGGAATAGAGGGGAAGGCATATTCTCTTTACTGGCGACTTTCCAAAACCGCTGCCGGCACCAACGCCAGAGTAGTTTTCAAAAGCATGATGGAGCAGGAGATTACTCATATAAGTTACCTCAAAGACATGATGACCCGGATATCCGAAACGGCATAAAGGCAACAGAACCGGAGCAAAAGACTTTTCTCCGGTTCACCG
>Ga0074045_10001496_pt1 | contig 22476 bp, 16 predicted proteins | sample BogForMeECP23OM2_FD_94442 | JGI IMG/M metagenome (GOLD analysis project Ga0074045, IMG submission 94442) | Bog forest soil microbial communities from Calvert Island, British Columbia, Canada - Bog Forest MetaG ECP23OM2 | ecosystem: Environmental > Terrestrial > Soil > Wetlands ... | reverse complement strand
GAGATAGCGCAAGTATTGGAGTAAATCCGAGAGGAGAAAATAAAGGGCGCGAAGCCCGAGAATGGCAAAAACGTTGGACGAATAGACGACGAAGGCATCCCGCGTAATGCCGAAGATGGCGGGGATGGAATCAACGGCAAAGGTGACGTCAGTAATTTCAATGACCAGCAACACCAGAAACAGAGGAGTCGCGAAGAGCTGTCCGGCTTGGCGGATAAAAAACCGCGGTCCGTGATATTCCTGGCTGACTCGCAGATGAGTGCTGGCAAATCGGAAAATCGGGTTTTGTTCGTAATGGACTTGTTTGCCCCGCTTCCACAGCATGTGCAGGCCTGTGTATACGAGAAAGACGCCGAAAGCCGGAAGGATCCAGTGGAACCGCGCGATGAGCGCCGCGCCGGCGGCAATCATCATTCCGCGCATCACGAGGGCCCCGAGTATTCCCCAAGCTAAGACGCGGTGCTGAACCTGCTCATCCACCTGGAAGGTGCGGAAGATCACCAGGAAGACAAACAGATTGTCGATGCTGAGAGCTTTTTCGATGACGTAGCCGGTGAAGTACTCCAGTCCACGCTGCGCGCCGAACCAGTGCCAGACGAAATAACCGAAGCCCAGAGCTAATGAGATCCACACGACGCTCCAGAAGGCAGCCTCACGAATTCTGATTTTGTGGGCTTTGCGATGAAAGACACCGAGATCCAAGGCGAGCGCGAGAAGGACAAATAGATTGAAGCCGACCCACAGCAGGGGTGTGCCCATATTTTGCAGGATAACCTAAGTCCGGTGCATGCCCTAAGGTGTGGTGGAGCGGCGAGTGTCCGTCGCGTTGATATTGCTCAAGTCCAAGTGCGTGGCAGGGCCAACTCTGACGGTGACTGGCACGTCCCAGATGAGCCGCCGATCTCCTGACGCGGCATCCATGCCCAAGGTGCTGACCCAGTAGTTGCCCGGTCGGAGTCCGGTGATCAGGGCCCGCCCATCGAGATCGGTCTCCGCTTTTCCTGCAAGATATTTGAGTTGCGCGGTTTCTGGAGCAATTTGCCCGACCTTGCGTCTGTGCTCGATGTGCAAGGTATCCCACGCAGGTTTGGGATTGACGCCGGTGAGTTCGAGTTCAATGCCTTGAACCGTGGAGGGATGGGTTTCGATGAATTTTCTGGTGGAGGTGAGAAACTCCTCTTTCTGTTTTTGATACTTGTCGGGATTGGCGTCCTTATCGGACGCGCGATACTTTGGCGTAGGCAGGCCTTTGGTGACCCCTCCGGCGTTGGCCCGTTGATAAGCGGCAAAGAACTCAGGAACGTTCATGATGTCGTCGGTGGTGAGGAGCTTGTCCGTGTCCGGTGCAGTCAGGTCAACGATGTCGTGGGCCTTCAGCCAGGTCTTCAGTTCCGGAGAACATTTCAGGCCGTCGATGAATTGATCGCGAGTAGGCAGAATGTCCTGACCGTCGATTTCCTTGACAATGTCCGCATAACTCTTCGTCAGCACGTAGAACTGGAATTGACGTACAGGCTCGGGTCGGGCGCCGGTTGGAGTAATGCGGGCGGACAGATCAATCGCGCCGGTGCTGCCTTGGGCGGACAGGGAAACCGGAAGAATAGAGATAGACGCAAGAGCCAAAGCAATTTTTAGGGAATGTCGCATGTGGCTCATCGTAGCAGATTCGTTTTGCGTGGCAGACGGAAAGCACGCGGTGTTGTCCAATCGGGCTAGGCGTGATGACTCAGTAGAGTTGGAAGCGCGTTTCGACGGTGACCCATCCCGGGACGGGACGTTTGGCGGCGTCTCGACCGGGCGAAAAACGCCAAGTGCGTAGCGTTTCAATGGCCTTTTCGTCCAAACCTAAGCCGAGGCCCTGGAGGATGCGGATTTGCGTGGGTCGGCCATCTGGACCGACCAACACTTCGAGGAGCAATTTGCCCTGCAGTTTGGCCTTTCGGGCTTCCTCGGTGTATCCCGGTTCAGGACAATAAATGCAACTGACAGGGGAGGCTACATTTGCGTAAGGACCGTGCTCATCACCTTCACCTGCTCCGCTGCCACTGCCATTTCCCATGGTGTCTCCGTTGCTATCACCGAAACCGTGGCCGTTGCCGCGGCCGGCGGAATTTGTGTTCGAGTTCATCCAGGGAAAACCGAGATTTGTGACTACTGGTACATTTGCCGGCGCGTCTGCGTCAAAAACTGCTGGAGGAGTTGGCAAGACCGGATGGTCGTTGTGGGTCAGACGAGGAGGAACAAGAGGTATGGAAGAGCCGGGAGCCAAGTTGCCGAAACGCGGAGGTCTGGTATCGCGACCGCCGCCGCTGCCATCGCTTCCAAGGGACGGGCGACCGGTTGCTTGCGGCTGCAGTCGAGGCACATAAGCGAGCAGTTTTCTGATGGGGTCCAAAGGTGTGGCGTGACGGAAGGAGCTGGTGTCCGGTGTCGAAGCGACAGCGAAGACCAGGACAAGAAGAATCGCGACGTGAGCTCCGGCCGAAAGGGTTTGCGCTCCGCCATTCCGCCCTGACAGATCGACCGTATCGAAATGGAACGGAACACCATTTGCGGCGGAAGTCATGGGGAGCCTCCGTGAAAAGACGCCAATAAAGATCGGCGTTCCCTGCACATCTTGTAAGTGAGAATTCAGCGCGAGCCGCGAGGTTGCCTGAGAAATAAAGGAGATGGAATGGAAATGTCCTCTGCTGCCTAGCGAGGGCGCGAGGTTCTCGGCGCGATCCGTTAGTAGAGCCGGAAATTAACTTCGAAGGTGACGATGGTTGGGACGGGCTTGCCGCCCGCGCCGGTTGCCGCCTTACAGCGCCATGTCTTTAACGTGGTGATGGTGTTCTCGTCGAGGCCCAGGCCGGGGCTCTTGATCAACTTGAGATTCGAGAGATGGCCATCAAGATTGACGATCGCTTCGACCAAAACGATGCCAGAGTACTTAGCCTTGCGGGCCTCTTCAGAGTACGGCGGGTTCGGCATATAGAAGCAACTGGGCATGCCGACACCGTTGACGCCAGCGTGAAACGCACCACCGCCGGTACCGCCGCCTTCACCCGGACCAAGTCCGCCACCGCTGCCGCTGCCAATGCCTCCGCCTTCGCCGGAGCCGATGCCGCCGCCACCTCCGGGCCCATTAGACATGTTCACAACGGCTGCCATGGGATCGCCGAAGTTGGAGAGATTCGGATTGGCGACTTTCAAATCCGGTGGCCCAAGCAGCGTAGGATCCATCGCCAGTTTAGGATTCGGATTCTTGATCACCGCAGTTGGCGGTGTAAATTGGGTCATGCTGAAACGCGGAGCCTTGCCTTTGGTTGCAGGCGTTGGCGAACGATCTCCTCCACCACCGCCGCCGCCCGCCTTGTCCGCGCCTGCTGGCAATTTAGCGATGTACGGCGAAATATCCAGCGGGGTCATGTCGAGTTGCTTGTTCACCGCTTTGATGGGTTTCGCCATGCTAATAATGAACGGTGTGATTAGAAGGGCCACTACGCCGGCGTGCACGGCGAAGGCAATCGCTTGGGTCCAGCCGAAATTTTCATCCTTGGACCAGATGTCCTTGACTTTGACCGGTTTGATTCCCGGAGGCAGAGGTGCCTGCTTCGCCGGGTTGAAGAAATCCTTGATGCGGTCGGTAAAGCCACCGAAATTCCCGCCCCAATCCACTTCCAGGCGCTTATTCACAACAGTCTTGGGAGCGGCAGGAGCCGAGAAAAAGAACTTTAGATTATCGCCTAACCCCGAGCCGAAGGAATTCTTGGTGAAGGGAGCATCGGGGCGCTCGATTACCTTGACTGGGCGCTCGAAGAGAAACTGCTTCAGGTTAGACCAGAAATTATCGGCAATCAGGATGTCGGGCGTACCAAAATTTGGCAGCGCCGAACTCGGCACCGGGATAACTTCTTCCGGCCCCTTGCGTTTGGGCTTACTAATTTCATCGGGAAGGAGGTTAATGAATCCAGGCACCTTTGTCCCTCTGTTCATTTAGACGCGGATTGGCCGCCGAATGTTCGCACCAACCGTTATGATTCGCGCGACCCGGGAAAGGTTGCGCGGCCCGACGGCTGACACGGCTTCGGGAAGTATTGTAACATACGTAGTTACACAGCTTTCCGCATTTTCCCGCCGTACAACAGAGGTATGCGACCTTTGCCCGGTCCTTCAGGGGAGTGGCGGCGTTAGAAGGGACATAACAAAGCTAGAGCTATGGCCGAACCACTGGAACTGAAGAAGACCCTGAACCTGCCGAAGACGGACTTTCCCATGAAGGCCAGTCTGCCGCAGAACGAACCGAAGCAGCTTGCGGCGTGGCAAGAGTCGAAGCTGTACGAGCGCATTCTGAAGGTGCGCGAAGGCAAGCCGCTGTTTGTTCTTCATGACGGGCCGCCCTATCCCACGGGGACCATTCATCTCGGAACTGGACTGAACAAAATTCTGAAGGACATGATCGTCAAGTCGAAGAGCATGGCGGCTCATTACGCGCCGTACGTGCCCGGGTGGGATTGCCATGGCTTGCCGATCGAAACGCAGGTCGAAAAGGAACTCGGCGGGAAAGGCAAAGTGCCTCCTGCAGAATTTCGGCAACGTTGCCGGGACTATGCCACGAAGTATGTCGAGCAGCACAAGCGAGACTTTCAGCGCTTGGGTGTGTTCGGGCGGTGGAATGACCCTTACCTAACCATGAGCCATGAGTATGAGGCGACCATTGCCAGTGCGTTTCTGGATTTCATGGAGAAGGGCTACGTGTATCGCGGTCGCAAGCCCGTGTATTGGTGCATCTACGACAACACCGCGCTGGCGGAGGCGGAAGTTGAATACGAAGATCACACCAGCCCCTCGATCTGGGTGACATTCAAGGTTGTGGGCGGCGGAACAGGTGAGGCCGCGAAGATTGGGTCCGATGTTTCCGCTGTGATCTGGACGACGACACCGTGGACGATTCCGCACAACCGGGCGCTGGCCTTCCATCCCGATTTTGAGTACGTGGTGGTGCAAACAGAGAAGGGCAAATTGCTGCTGGCGGCGGATCGCGTGGCGGCGTTGCAATCCGACTGCGACATCAAGCAGGCCGAGGAGTTGGGGCGGTACCAGGGGCTGGATTTTGAGGGTATGAAATTCCACCATCCATTCCTGCAAATACAGGTACCCGGAGTTCTGGCGGATTATGTGACGCTCGATCAGGGCAGTGGAATTGTGCACACCGCTCCGGGACACGGCGCGGATGACTTTGTGACCGGCCAGAAGTATGGGATCGAAATCTACGCGCCGCTCGACGATCGCGGAGTGTATCTGGAAGGCTTGCCGGAATATAAGGGCAAGGATGTGTTCACAGCGAACCCTATCATCGTGAAACTGCTGGGAGAGCGTGGAGCGTTGCTGGCGAACCATCCCTACAAACATAGCTACCCTCATTGCTGGCGATGCCACAATCCAGTGATTTTCCGGGCGACCGAGCAGTGGTTTATCAAGATGGATCAGGCAAAGAAAGGCGCTACGGAGACATTTCGACAGGAAGCGTTGGCGCAGATTCCCACGGTGAAGTGGCTTCCTGCATGGGGCCAGGACCGCATGTACGAAATGATCGAAAACCGGCCGGACTGGTGCGTTTCGCGGCAACGCTTTTGGGGCACGCCCATCATCGTTTTCTACTGCGACGCCTGCGGAACACGGCTGGAAGATTTCGGCGCGTTGCGCAATGTAGTGAAGTGGTTTGAAAAAGAAGGCGCGGACGCCTGGTACAAACACTCGGCGGAAGAGTTGTTGCCGCCGGGAACGAAATGCCATTGCGGCGGGACAAAGTGGCGCAAAGAAAACGACATTCTGGATGTGTGGTTTGATTCCGGCTCTTCCCACTTGGCGGTGTTGAAAGGGAAAGAATGGCCGGCGGATGTGTATTTGGAAGGTCCCGACCAGTACCGCGGATGGTTTCACAGTTCCTTGCTGATCGCCGTCGGAGTCCGGGACAAGGCGCCGTACCGCGGAGTAGTGACACACGGTTGGACGCTCGACGAGCAGGGCCGGCCGATGTCCAAGTCGTTGGGCAACGTGGTACTGCCGACGGAGATCTGCGACAAGTGGGGCGCCGACCTCCTGCGGTTGTGGGTCGCATCCCAGGAATATCAGGCCGATGTAAAGATGAGCGAGCGCGTGATGACGCAACTCAGCGAGGCCTACAGGAAAATTCGCAATACATTCCGGTTTGCCCTGGGGAACCTGAATGATTTTGACCCAAGCCGCGATGTGCTGCCGAACAATCAACTGGATGAGATGGATCAGTGGATGCTCGACCGGACAGCGGATTTGGTCAAGCGTTGCCGAGAGTGGTACGCGTCGTATGAGTTTCACCGGATTTACCATGCGATTCACGATTTTTGCGTGGTGGATTTGAGCGCGTTTTACTACGACGTGCTCAAGGATCGCTTATATACCAAGGCTCCAAACAACAAGTCGCGGCGGTCGGCGCAAACCGCCGTATGGAAAATTACCAGTGCGCTGGTGCGGTTGGCGGTGCCGATTCTTGTCTTTACCGCAGAGGAAATCTGGAAATACTTCCCGAGCACTGTGGGCGAAGGGGAAAGCGTCCATATGACACTTTTCCCGGAAGAGGCGGAACTGCGGACGGGAATCGCGCCCGGCAAAGTGGACACCTGGGAATTGCTGGGGAGAGTTCGGAGCGAAGTGCTGAAAGCGCTGGAAGTGGCGCGTAATGAGAAAAAGCTGATCAACTCTGGATTAGAGGCAAAGGTGCTCCTGAATGCGGACCTGGAGTTGAAGGCCAAGCTGAAACACTATTTGCCGCTGTTGCCCGGGCTGTTCATCGTGTCGCAAGTGGAATTGATTAATGCGGGGGCCGGAGAGTTCAAAGCGGAGACGGTGCCGAGCCTGGAAGTGACGGTGCAGCGCGCCGATGGCAAAAAGTGCGAGCGATGCTGGAATTACTCGACCCGCGTTGGAGAGAATCCGCGCTATCCCACGATTTGCGAGCGTTGCAGCGAAGCCATTCAGGAGATTGAAAAAGGTTTATGAAAGGAAGTAGAAGAGGTAAAGGATGTACAGGCAAAGGAAGTAAAGCAGAAGAAACGGCCGCGACGTCGTTCATATCCTTTTTTTCCTTTATTTCCTCCACCCCCTTTACATCATGATTCTTCCTGCCCGCTTGCGGTGGCTCTGGCTCACATTGGGAGTGGTCTTTCTGGACCGTGCGTCCAAGGCTTGGATTGAATCGCGGCCCGAGGGATATTTTCCGCACACGGTAATAGCCAATTTCATTGAAATTATTCGTTCGCACAATCCTGGCATTGCGTTCAGTTTTCTCGCGGACGGCTCGTCCACAACCGTCCGGTATCTCCTGATTTTCGGGTCTGTGGCGATCATCGGAATTATCGCGTGGCTGCTCGTAGCGAGCCGCCAACTGAGTGCCCCGGGCGCTGCCGGGTTGGCCCTACTCCTGGCAGGTGCCACCGGCAACGTGACCGACCGCATCATCCATGGCGCGGTGACCGATTTTCTGCAGGTGTGGCTACGTTTTTTACCGTGGCACATCTTCAATCCGTGGCCGACGTTCAACGTTGCGGATTCCGCGGTCACTGTCGGTGCGATACTGATTGTCTTCGATGTATTATTCGGCCAGCAGCATCTGGCGAAATCTTAGCTGATAAGACGACTGTCTGTTATGCGGTCAGGCGGAAGGAAGGGCCATGGCTCCACGTATGTTTGGAATGTCTCGCAGAGATTTTCTCGGCGGAATGATTGGTGTAGCGGCGGTGAGTGCGCTGCCCGCTTCAGCGCGTATGCTGCGCGCGTTTCCCGAAACGCACAACGTCTTCGTGCCATATCAGTTCCCAAAGGACTTTGCCTGGGGCGTAGCCACCGCGTCCTACCAGATCGAGGGGGCGTGGAATGTGGATGGCAAGGGCGAATCGATCTGGGATCGTTTCACGCATACGGTGGGTAAGGTCAAGGGAGCGGATACAGGGGACGTCGCCTGTGATTCCTATCATCGTTACAAGGAAGATGTGGGACTGGCGAAGAAACTGAACATCAAGAGTTACCGGTTTTCGATTTCCTGGCCGCGGATTCAGGCGAACGGCACGGGGCAGCCAAATCCCAAGGGTTTGGATTATTACAAGCGAGTTGCCGATGAACTTCACAACGCGAATATTCGCCCCCTTGCCACCTTGTATCACTGGGATCTGCCTCAGGCCTTGCAGGATGCTGGCGGATGGCCCAACCGGGACATTGCCGGGCGGTTCACGGATTACTGCGGGATCGTTACGAGGGCACTGGGAGATCGCGTGACGGACTGGTGCATCTTCAATGAGCCTTGGGTTTTTACATTTTTGGGATATGCCTACGGCACACACGCACCGGCAGTCAGAGACTTTCTAGCGACGATACGAGCTACGCACGTGGTGAATATCGCTCAGGGCCAGGCGTTTCGCGCGATCAAAGCGGCGAACCCAAAATTCAGAGTCGGTACGGCGTTCAGTATGTCCAACTGCGAGCCGGCCACCTCCAGCGCGGAGGACAAGGCTGCCGCTGACCGTGCTCATGCGTTGGGCAACATTTGGTTCGTGAATCCCGCGCTGAAGGGCGAGTACCCGAGGGCGTTTGTCGGAGAAAATCCATATGAGGTGATGGGCGTTAAGCCCGGCGACATGGAATTGTGCAAAGCGCCATTCGATTTTCTTGGGATCAACTATTACCGCCGCCAAATGGTCTCCGCGATTCCAGTTGGGCCGGCCGAGGCGGCCATGGGCATTCACAATTTCGATGCGTTTGAAGGGCCTCTCACGCAATTTGCCTGGGAAGTTTGGCCGGACAGCTTCTACGAACTATTGATGCGGATCACGAAAGAGTACAACAAGCCGGTGCTGGAAATTACGGAGAACGGCTGCTCGTATCTCGATTCGCCGGAAGCGAATGGCAAGATACCCGATCAGCGGCGGATCGAATTCATGCGCGGGTACTTGAGCGCCTTGGGGCGAGCGATGAAGGATGGAGCGGACGTTCGCGGTTGTCATCATTGGAGCTTGATGGACAATTTTGAATGGGCCGAAGGTTTTGCGCAGCGGTTTGGCTTGGTGTACGTGGATTTTCGCGACCAGCGGCGAATCGTCAAGGAGTCCGGATACTGGTATGGAAAGTTGGCGGCGTCCGGCAGCCTGACCTAGGCAATTGCGAAGGTGATGGTCGGCAATGGGTGACGATAGGCCTGTTTTGCCCGAAGGGGTATACTACCGGAAGGCTAGCCATGACGATTGAACGAAAAGTCCTCGAGAAACTGCGCGACCTGCCGCCCGATAAACAGAAGGCGGTCCTCGATTTTGTAGAGTCCTTGAATAAAGAAGAGGGAAAGAAGGGTGCATTGCGCAGCGTTGAGGGGCTCTGGGCGGACTTGGATATTCAGATAACTGAAGAAGACATTGCGGAAGCCCGTCGCGAGATGTGGGGGAATTTTCCGCGAGACATCGAGTTGTGAGCGTAGTGCTCGACACTCACGCAGCTATTTGGTATCTGCACAGTCCGACGACACTTTCTCCGCCCGCTTTACAGGCCATCCGCAGGTCTCTGGCAAACTCTGAGCCCGTATTCGTGTCTGCGATTTCTCTTGTAGAGACGATATATCTAGTCGAACGTGGTCGCTTGCCGCTAGAAGCTCTGCAGCGATTGCAGTCTGCGGTAACATCGGCGTCTTCTGGAATGCTGGTGCAACCCCTGGATGAAGCCGTCGCGGCGGTCACTGGTACTGTCTCTCGAAGCATTGTCCCCGACATGCCAGATCGCATCATTGCTGCCACTGCGTTGTACTTGGGACTGGCTCTAGTCACGCGAGACCGCCGACTCCAATCGGTGGGAATCAAAACCATTTGGTGATCCCGTGGTTGAAGCGGCACTACACCATTTTTCGGTGATGGCGGAGGAGGCTGGAACACGGCTGGACCGTGTCGTGGTGCAGCATTGTCCGGAGCTTTCGCGGACCCGCGTGCAGGAGTTGATCGAGGAAGGACTGGTGCTGCTGAATGGCAAAGTGGCAAAGGACTCGCATAAGGTGCATGCGAACGATGTGATCCGGGTGGTGCCACAGGAGCGGCCCGCGCTACGAGCGGAGGCAGAGGCAATTCCTCTGGAAGTGTTGTATGAAGATGAGGACGTCATCGCCGTCAACAAGCCCGCGGGGATGAGCGTCCACGCCGGGGCCGGCAATTCACATGGCACGCTGGTGAACGCGCTATTGGGGCGGGGGCAAACGCTGTCGCAGCCGGAAGATCCTCTTCGTCCCGGAATCGTGCACCGGCTGGATAAAGAAACTTCCGGGATTCTGCTGGTAGCGAAGAACGATTTTGCTCATGCCAAACTTTCTGAAGCGTTCCGCCAACGAGCCATTCGGAAGATTTATCTCGCGCTGGTTCAAGGAGTCATGGCGGAAGAGCGCGGCCGGATTGAATTGGCCATTGCTCGCGATCCAAACCGGCGCACGCGGATGACCGCAAAGCGCGCGGGGTTGCTGCCGAATTCACGCCCGGCGCGTACCGACTGGCGCGTGCTTACCAAGATCGATACGGCCAGCTTGTTGGAAGTTCAACTGCACACCGGCCGCACCCATCAGATTCGCGTACACTTTTCCGCGTTGCGGCATCCGGTTGTCGGAGACACGTTGTACGGCGCGGCAGGGCAGTTGCACGTTGGGCGCACTACACTGCCTTCGCTAGGCCGCAACTTTTTGCATGCGGCGAAGATTGGATTTGCCCAGCCGCATACCGGCAAGACCATTGAGCTTAGTGCACCGCTGCCGGCGGAACTGCGGGAATATTTAGGGAAACTGGGCGCCGCGGCGGGCGAGGATCCGGGACGAATTGACGTTGCCTTAAAGGGCTTCTTATAATCGGAACACATGCGAACTAAATCACTCGGTCTGCTGTTCGTACTACTGCTGTGCGGGGTTGCGCCCTTTTTTGCGCAGCAGCCGCAGAACCCTCCACCTCCTGCCAAGCCGCCCGCGGCGAATCCCACGGCGGAGCCACAGGTTCAGAAGAGCCAGACGACAATTCCGGTCACGGTCAACCTTGTGGATGTGTTGTTCACCGTATTGGACCGGCGGAACAAATTGGTACCCGGTTTGGAACAGCAGGATTTTAAGATTTTGGACGACAACGTTCCGCAGGATATCCGTTACTTCAGTAAGCAAAACGGCCTGCCTTTGCGAATCGGAATGCTATTGGATACCTCGAACAGCATCCGGGACCGGCTGAAGTTCGAGCAGGATGCTGCCAACAATTTCCTGTTCAGCGTGCTGCGCCGCAATAAGGATGAAGCGTTCGTGATGACGTTCGATGATGAACCGCAACTCCTGCAGGGATTTACCGGAGATGCGGGAGCGCTGCGCGACCGCATCCTGCGAACCAGGGCTGGCGGAGGAACCGCCGTCTACGATGCAATTTATGAGGCCTGCGTGGACCAACTCAGCCATCCTCCCAGACCGCCGGGCGACCAGCCCGACGTCGTTCGTCGCGTAATGATTCTCATCAGCGACGGGGAAGACAACCTGTCCACGCACACGCGGGCAGAAGCCATCGAAATGGCGCAGCGCACCAGCGTGGTCATTTACACAATCAGCACGAGCACGCAATGGATAACGCTGGACGATCCAAGCAAAGAAAAAACTGGAAACCGCAAATACCATCTGACCGAAGGGGACAAGATCCTGCAAGATCTGGCGGACGAAACCGGCGGTCGTTCCTTCTATCCCTATCACGTGGATGATTTGGACCAGTCATTTCAGGACATTGGCGAGGAGCTGCGCAACCAGTATTCTATCGCCTACAATCCCACGAACCATGCGGTGGACGGGCGTTACCACAAGATCAAGATTGAAACTCCGGACCATAAGGGCTACCAGATTCGCGCGCGCCGCGGCTACTACGCACGGCCGAACAAGGACAGCGACGCGAAGCCGGCTGGCGCGGTGAAATAATACGAATGGGGTTCGCCGTTTCCGCGTGCGGCAACTTGCTTTGTAGATTGTGCTGGCCGGATGCCCTGTCACGAACGTGACGATTCGTCAAAGCGGAGCTAGACTCCCGTACTCCAAGGATTATTTGGATTCGTCGTGCAGGAGAACGGCGTCAGATTCCACTGTGCCGGATTCGATGGCGATCTGGGAGCCATCCGGCGAAAAGACGAAGCGGAAAATTTTATCTTTCTTGAAGTGGGTAAGTTGGCGGTGCGGCTTGCCGTCCAGCGGCTGCAACCACAGGTTATCCACGCCCTTCTCCCGCACCACGTAGACAACACCCTTGCCGTCGGGCGTGTAGGAAAGATCATCGGGCAGCGCGCGTTGGTCGACATCGCTATAAGTCATTTTCTGAGTTTCGACATTGTCAATGCGCAGCATCAGCTTGTGGTCCAACTCGCGCAATTCGAAGGAGGCGATTTCCTTACCATCCGGTGAAAGGCCGTAAAAGCCGACGGAGTGCTTTACGACGGTTTCCGGCGCACCACCGTCGGTGGAAACTCGCTTCACATATCGATTATCGGAGTTATCGATGAAATAGACCCAGTTGCCGGTGCTGGGGCAGACAGGTTGCTGGTCGTTCAGGTTGCTGGTGAGTTGTTTTAGGTTCGTGCCGTTCAGATCCATACGGGAGAGATTAGCGGAAGCGACGCTGGTGCCGCCGAGCAGGCGAAAGACTATGTAGCGCCCATCGCCGCAGATGGCAACCTGGTCGGGAACGCGCTTTGGATCGGAGTGCAGCGTGGTCTCCTCACCCTTGGCGGTCACGGCCTTCAGGTTTCCGCCCTGAGGCACGAGCAGGCGGCCGTCGGGCAACCAACTCCAGCGCCAGATGGGCAATTGCGACTGCAGCGGGACCGGATGAGACTGGTCCGGGTCGTTCGCCGGGGCCCAGGCCAAGGTGAAGTGAAGTTTGCTCTGTAGTGCGACCAAGGTTTTGCCATCCTTGGCGATGCCCACCTTACTGTAGTCGTTGGTGTCCGCGGTTATCGCGCGATATTCACCGCCGGGATAATTCACATAACCGATTTGCGTTTGCATATGCTCCGCGTCGGCCTGCACAGCGCTGGCAATCAGACCATTTCCATCGGGCATCCAGACGGGGCCGTGGTAGATGCGATCGGTAGAAACGGCTACCACGTGATCTTGCCCCGTGTCTGGATCAACAGCCAAAAAAGCGCCCAGGGCGTCGCGGCTCGGTTGCACGATGGGAATCACGATAGTTTTTCCGTCCGGGGACCACGCGGGGACGTGGCTATCGCTGACCAAGGTGCGGTTGCGGAAAACGGCCCTTTCGATGGTGCCATCGCTTTTGGCGAGCCATAAATCCCAGTTTGGAGAATCGTGCAGTTCGCGAAGGAATACAAAATGCTGGCCATCGGGAGAGAAGGAGACCGGGCTGTCCACGTCATCGATGATTACGCGCGGGGCACCACCGAGGACCGAAGCGCTATACAACTGGGATTCCGACTCGTTCGATTCATCGCGGCGCAGGAAATAGATATAGTTACCGTCCGGGGAAAAGGACAATCCTTGATAGCGAGTCAGCGCCGGCGCCAGGACTTCCTTATTGGTCATCGAGGGAATGTGACGGAGCCACAGGGACTGCTCGCCATTTTCTTCCAGCGCTTGCAATAGATATTTGCCATCTGGCGAAATTGCCGCCTGGGAGATGTGGCCGTTGTTCGAGACGTTTTCAATGGAGAATTTCTCGAACGGGGCGGCCTTCGGTTTTTGTCCCATTTTGACGAAGGTGTAGACGCCATAGACCGCGGCGGCGGCCACCACCAAGACACCGAGAATGATTGCGCCGGCGCCGATTTTGTTCTTCTGCGCCGCTTCCGCTAGCACCTTGCCACTTCCGGTGCGGGTTTCTGTAACTGGAGCGGCAGACACGGCGGAAGCACTTCCTGTTGGCCCGACCGCGCTGCTTGAGGAACGGGCGGCGACCACCGATGAATCGGAGCTTACGCGGCCAGGTTCCAGTTCCCGTTGCAGACGCTTCAAATCTGCCCGTACTTCCGCGGCGATCTGGTAGCGCAAATCTTTTTCTTTTTCGAGCAGCTTGTTCAGAATGCGTTCCAGTTCGGCAGGAACGTTGCTGTTGAGTTGCACGGGCGAGATCGGGGCGGTGTGCAGGATATTTCCAAAGATCACAGCGCTGGTCGTGCCCGGGAAGGGAAGCGCACCGGTAACTGCCTGATAGAGCACGGAACCAAGGGAGAAAAGATCGCTGCGAGCGTCAAGAACCTCGCCGCGCGCCTGTTCGGGAGACATGTACGCGATGGTGCCGACAGTGGTTCCGGGACTGGTAAGAAAAGCATCCTGAGAAGGAGCGATGGTTTCGCCTTCCAGGGAACCTTCGGGCTCAAGCAGTTTGGCGAGGCCGAAGTCGAGGATTTTTGTGTTGCCGCGATCGGTGATGAAAAGATTGGCGGGCTTGATGTCCCGGTGGATGATGCCTTTTTTGTGTGCGGCGTCGAGGGCGTCAGCGACTTCGATGCCGAGCGTGATGGCGCGAGCAACGGGCAAGGGGCCGCGAGACAAAACCTTTTCCAGGGACTCACCTTCGAGGAGCTCCATGGCGATGTAGGTCTGGCCTTCATTTTCCTCGATGGCATGGATAGTGCAGATTCCGGGATGGTTGAGGGCAGAGGCCGAGCGCGCTTCGCGAAGGAAGCGTTCGACGGCGGCGGGATCTTTGGTGCTGCTGTCCTGAAGGAATTTGAGGGCGACGCGACGGCCCAGTTTGGTGTCCTCAGCTTCGTAAACCAAGCCCATTCCACCGCTGCCGAGTTGGCGGAGGATTCGATAGTGACCGATTGTGTCGTTGACCATAGGGGACATTGCACGGCGCAAAGCGTCGCCTAGCGATACTAGCCAAGGCACCGCTTGCGGTCAACGTGCGGTTGATTGTGGTGTGAATTAAACGCTGGGCGAGGACACAAAGGGCGCGTCAGCCACAAGCGTTGAGCAATGCGGAACGGCGCGATCCAAGGATGACCGTGAGCGGTAGGGATAAAATGTCGGCGCGCCGACGAGAAGGATGCGAAACACCTGGGGACTACGCTAAACTTTCGGAAGGAGCCTTGCAAAAATGGCCTCAACCGTTATTGTCAGTAATCCGGCGATCCTCAGCGGTGAACCTGTCTTCCGCGGGACGCGAGTGCCTTTTAAGTCGCTGACAGACTACCTGGAGCATGGGCGTACGCTTTCTGAGTTTCTTGAGGATTTTCCCAGTGTAACCAGCGCCGACGCTATTGCAGCGATCGAAGAAGCCAGAACCAGCTTGACCGCCACTTTGAAATGAAACTGCTCGTCGATGAGTGTGTCCCCCGGAAGGTCAAATTCCTGTTCGCGGACGGCGGTCACGAATGCGAAACCGTTCGAGACGCAGGATTCAGCGGCAAGGAGAATGGGGAGTTGTTAGCCCTTGCGGAAGAGCACTTTGACGTCCTCGTCACAATCGACAAAAACATTCGATACCAGCAGAACATGATGGGACGGAACATCGCTATCTTGGTCATCCGCGCAGCTTCGAACGATCTCGATGATATCCTGCCGCATATCCCACATGTTCTCGCCGCATTGCAGTCCCTGAAGCCCGGCCAAGTCGTGGAAGTAGGGATGCTGGGATAAACCTGACCACACACTCTCCGACGATGTCACGAAATTCCGGGAGGGGAACGTCCTGTCCGTCCATGGTGTCAGGAAGCAGGCAACGGAGCACTGGCCAGTCGGTTCTCGAAATTCCTGGTGTAAGTCGTTGTTCCCGACGAATTCAACATGGTCTGCGTGTTGCCATCTTGATCGTATGATCCCGTCCGCGGAGATAGGGGGCAGCTCAGAGGGGCACCGGGCTATCGTCTTGAGAGCACTATGCCGAGAAAAACAACGAGAAAGCCTGCGCCGAAGATGACATAAATGCCGTAAGTAAAGATGTATCCGCGAGGATTGTCTTGGTATTTGAGTAACCCGCCACGCGTGTGGACGGGTGCCTTTCTCCTGAAATTATCCGCGACTACCCAAAAGTACGCACAGGCCCACGCAAGTCCGCCCGACAGAATAAGGGGCTTGCTTGCTGACGGCGCGAAAAACATCAACAGGAACGAACACGCACCGAGAACAAACAGAGCGAGTGGGGGGGACAGCCTCACCTTGTTTTAGCCTCCTCTCACCTACGCGGCAGAGAAAACGCTGCTTACCTTGATGACAACCATCATTGAACAACCCGCATAGTGCTCGGCCAGAATTCCAGACTTGAGTTGAGGAGTACGACACGCCGACACCTACGGCGGGCTCCAATTCCAGGGAACCTTGGGCGAACGGCAGCGGAGCCGTTCGGTGGGGGGCACAGACGATTTTCTCCTCAGTAGTTTTTAGCCGCGAAAGCAAGCGGAGAGGATACCATTTTTATAAGTTCCAAGGGAATATCGAGGCGCGGAGGGTGCCACCTGGTGCCCCACCCTTAGGTTGCAAAGGGTGGGTCTAGGGGTTCGCCCATGCCAGAGAGACTCAAACGTTACTACGGCAAGCCGGATCTGCACTTCCTGACTCGGGACCGAACTCGAACTCGCACAACGCCTGTGCCTACTAAGAGCGCGTCAAGGTTTGGGGGTTAGCCGCGGGCTTTGGGGGCGTAGTAGCCTTTGCGGGTTAAAACCTTGTATTCTTTGTCGCTCACGTCGACGCGGATTTTTCGGAACTTGCCATCTTTCGAAGTGTTGCTGGGGTAGTAGCCCAGAGTGTATTGGCTACGAAGTTCCTCGGAGATCTGGTCGAAGGCTTCTTCGAACTTTTTTTCGGAATTGACGGCGATCATGCGGCCACCGGTCTCATCGGCCAATTTGTGGGCCACGTCCGGCCTGCCGCCGCCGAAGCGACGATCCGCCACGTACAGAACGTGAATGACGGTATCCGTCTTTTGCGCCGATTCGATGGCTTCTTCGAGCTTGATGCGGCTGCCCTCATCCTCCGCATCGGTGACAACAACAATGGCCTTGCGGCCGGCCTCGCCATTGAGCTTATCGCCGCAGGCGAGATAGATCGCATCGTAGAGCGCGGTGCCAACCATGTTTTGCCCGCCGACGGGCCCCGGATTGCCAGCGATATAGCCGCCGCCCGGAGTATTGATGCGAGCCTTGTTGATGGCGCGATCGAGGATGCTGCGGTCATCGGTGAAATCGGCCAGGAGATCGACATCCGTGTCAAAGGAGATGACCATGGCTTCATCACCCTTTTTGAGCACGCGATGCAGGAAACGTGCTCCGGCGTCCTGAATCGCGCCGAGCATGTACTGCTCGCTGCCGGAAGTGTCCAGGAGCAGGCCGAGGGTGATGGGCAGGTTCATCTCCTTGGAGAAGAAGGCGATGTTTTCCTCGTGGTTATCCTCAAAAATCTTGAAATTGTCCTGTTTCAGATCGGTGACGATGCGCTTGTTCTTATCGCGGACGGTAGCGAACAAGTTGACCAGGTTGACTTCAGCCTTGATGGTTGGACCCTGGCCCGGCGGCGCTTGCGACTGCTGCGGCTCCGGAAGCGCCGGCACAGCTAGAATAAGGGTTGCGGCACAGGCCACCGCCCGCAAGCCGAGTCTCTTGAAAAAGGCAATCTTCGCGTTCCCGAATCTCACAGTTTGTAGGTATCCTTATTGATGTTCCGTCCGGGTAGATTTACCGGTTCGAGCCTAGCATAGCGCTTCACACCGCTTGGGTGGCATGCATTAATTCGATGCAACGACCCGTGCGCCGGGATGCGTCTCATAAAGCTGCCGGAGTGTGATTGAGCATTCTGGCCTTGGAGAGTTTGGCCTGATAAAAATGAAAAGTCTACGAAAAATCGCATTTATGGCTGTGGGCTCGGCACTGCTTTTCTGCGGGTCGAGGATACAGGGCCAGAATCCAACTCCCCCTCCACCGGCTTCGAACCCGGCCCCGGCAGCGCAGGGCCAGACTCAGGCAACGCCACCGCGAGAGCAAAACAAGATCGTCCTCACGACGATTGAGGTGGTTGTGCCCGTAACGGTGAAGGACCGAAATGGGAACCTGGTGGCGGACTTGAAGCGGGATGAATTCCGAGTGTTCGAAGACGGGGTAGAACAGGCAATCCGGAGGCTGAACACGGACGCGGTGCCCCTGTCGCTGGTGGTGTTGATCGACAACGACCTGAAGCAGAGGGATGAACAACAAGTGGAACCGAGCCTGGTGTCGATCGTCGGGGGATTGAGCCCCAGCGATGAAGCGTTTATCTGCCGGTTCGACCAGTTTTTTCACGAAGGCAAAGGGTTCACCAGCGATCAGGACAGGTTGGTTACGGAGTTGCGGCGCACGGAGCTGGCCTCACGGAGTTCCACTCCACCGTCCGGCGACCCGTTCGGCGGACCGACGATCAACAACGCGCCTGCACCGGGTGCGCCGATGAGTACGGCCAACCCGTCTTTGCTGGCGATCAAGGGACAGCCAACGAAGGCGCTGGACGATGCGGTGTATGACGCGGCCATGCTGCTGAAGGACCGCGACAGCCGCAAGCGGCGGAAGATTATCCTGCTGATATCCGACGGGCAGAACGGGCCGAAGTTCAACACGCACAAGTACGACGTGGTGCGCGAGGAACTGCTGCGGCAGGGAATTACGGTGTACTGCGTGGCTACGGGCTCAGACTATTTGAACCGAAAATGGACCAGGCTGACCAGCTACGCGCATGACACCGGCGGGGACGTTTACTTCGGGGCCAACCAGGATGCCTTCTCCGAATTCTATTCGCGCATCACGGAAGAGGCGCGGAACCAGTATGTCTTGATTTATTCGCCGAGAGGCGACAGCAAAGTGGACTACCACACCATTGAAGTTCGCGTACGCCGCGAAGGGTTGACGGTGCTGGCGCGAAACGGCTACTACGGCGGGACGTTCGCCTCTGTGCCACAGAAATAATCCGGAAAACACCTGAGAATTGCGGAATCTTCTTGACACGTGTCGTGCGTGCCCGTATACGGATGTAACTGGGCGGGGTTGCCGTACGCATCCGACGCTCAAGCAACGAACGTGAGGAGGAAAAGGTAGATGGCAAAGAAAGCGAAGAAACCCGCGAAGAAGGCTCCCAAGAAGATGATGGAGAAGTAGGCCGATCCCGAAACGAAATTGGTTGGTAAGGCGCTTCGATCCCGTCGAGGCGCCTTTTTTATTGGCGATTCAGCCCTAATTCCCGCTCAGGGACTCTTCGTGGGCAGGGCAAATCAGGGCATAGGCGCAGGTACGGCACGCGAAGCCGGGTTTGGCGGGGAAGTGCTTGGCGCGGATATCGGCGGCGGTCTCCTGGATGATTTTTTCGGCTTCCGCGATTTGCTTGGCGCCGCGGGTGGTCACCAGGGTGGAATTGTCCTGTAGATAGTGGAATACCAGTCGAACGGGATTCCATTCAAAGATTTCCTTTGCAGCCAGGGCGTAGATGCTTAGCTGGAGCCCTTTTCGGACCTCTGCTTCTTTTCTGGGTTTGCCGGTTTTGTAGTCCACAATCTCCACGTCGCTGCGGCCGAGCGAGTTCACCTGGTCCATGCGGCCGGCGAGAATCACATCGTTTTCGAGTGGCAACTCGAAAGGTTTTTCCTGCTCCAGGATATTCGGAGGTTGCGCGACGACGGAAGCGTGGAATGCCTTGAGCTGCTCGAGGCCGTCCTTCTTGTATTCCGCTTCCTGATATTCATCTTCGTAGCCGGCGCTGGTCCACTCGGTCGCGTAGATGCGTTGGACTTCCTCAAACGGCAGCACCGTGCCTTTCTTCAGTTGCTCCAGGAAGCGCTTGATGGTGGTGTGCATGACGCTGCCAAAACTTAGTGTGGCGCGCGGACCTTCCTTGAGGCACCAGAGGTAGCTGAAGGCATATTGTTGCGGGCATTTCCGGAAATTTTCGACGGCGGAACTGCTGAGCTTCAACGGTTCCGGCACAGCGGGGTAAAAAGCCTCCGCCCATTTTGCGACGCGGGTGAAAATTTTGGGTGGCGCTTCACTGGCCGGGAAGAGTTCGTTTTCCCCGCCGGGCACTATTGCGGGTTGTTGCTCTTTCTTTTTGACTCTTGGCGCAGAGAGAGAAATATCGCGGCGCTTGAGAGCCGGTTCCATCAGGAGATCTTCAATGAATACCGGGACTTTGTTCTTCTTCTCGGTGAGGGTGGTGATGGTCAAGCGTTCCTGGGCCCGTGTCAACGCGACATAGAAGAGCCGGCGCTCTTCCTGAATATGAAAGTCGCCTTGCGGCAATTCCTCTTTCATCAAGCGCACGGGAAATTCGAACAAGGGCGCGCGATTGCGCGAGGGGAAAGCATGGGAATTCACGCGCAAAAGAAAAACATGGGAAAACTCAAGGCCCTTTGCGCCGTGGACGGTCATTAATTGCACCGCGTCCCCGGGGGCGTCTTCTTCCAGGCTGAGTACACCGCCGGCTTGCTCGAAGTATTCGAGGTATTCCAGGAATTCCGGCAGGCGGCGGGTCTCACTCTTGGGTTCCCAATCCTTGACGAACTGGCCCAGTTGATTGACGTATTTGCGATCCTGGGGGCCGGCGCGCTGAGGTACCTCGAGCCATTCGGTGAGGTCCGAGAGGATTTCGCGGGCGGTGCGACGGCGAAGAGTCTTGCGCTGTTCCGCTAGAAATTCCAGCAACTCCTTGCAGGCAGCGGGAGAAGGATCGAAGGCCAATTCAGCTTGCGGGGCTTGCAGGACATCATGAAGGGAGGTGCCACGTTTTTTTGCGGCGCGCTCGGTTAGACGGACCAAGTCCGGGGCTGTGAGATGCCATGCAGGAGCGGAAAGAACGCGAGCACAGGCGATATCGTCATAGGGGAAAGCGATCAGGCGGAGATAGGCGAGCACGTCGCGGACGAGAGGATGCTCGAGAATGGAAAGCCTGTTGATGATGAAGGGAATCTTGCGCTGAGAAAGCTCTTCGACAAGGAAATCCCGGTGGGCATGCTGGCGGTAAAGAACGGCGAAATCTCTCCAGCGGCGGCCGGCGTTATGCAGGCGCTGAAGCTCGTCGGCAACCCAGATGGCTTCGGATTCCGGGGAGTCCAGTTCGACGATGCGGATTTTTTCGCCTTCGGGTCGGTTGGGGTGGAGTACTTTTTTTGGGAACTCGGGGCTGACTTCGTTCATGCCAATAGCCTGGGTAGCGACGCGGAGAATGTTCGGCGTGGAGCGGTAATTCTTGGTGAGCGATACGCGATACGGCGTGGAATCCTGGCCCTCGGTCCAATCGGTGAAACGCTGGAGAAACAACTTAAAACTGCCAAAGGACGCGCCGCGGAAGCGGTAGATGGCTTGATCGTTGTCGCCAACGACGACGATGTTACGCGAATCGCTGCTGAGCAGGTGGAGGAGTTCGAGTTGGGCGATGTTGGTGTCCTGAAATTCGTCAACAAGGATGTGTTTGTAGCGCTCGCGGAGCTGGCGGAGGCGCTTGGCATCGCTCTTGAGCAAGGCGACGGCTTCGGCGATCGAGCCGTTGATGGCGATGGCGCGTTTATCGCGCAAAATTTCTTCGCTGGCGCGATAGGCGCGGGCGATTTCCTGCTGCAGGGCCACGTGTTCGGCGCGCTCTTTGTAGGTGTCGTCGTCCAGAGTGGGCTGATCGGCTTGCAACTCTGCGGCAAGTTGATCGGCGAAGGCCTGGTACTCCTCGCTGGAGACGAGCTCGTCCTGGCAGCGAGAGAAGAAGGCGATGAAATCGCTTAGGAACTGTCCGGGCTCGGCCAGGCGCCGATATTTTTCGAGTTTCAGGCGAGCCAAATTGCGGCGCAGGAGGATCCAGTGGTCGACGGATTCGAGGACCAGACGATTCGGGTCGACCTCCTTCAGGATGGTTTCGCAAAAGGAGTGGAACGTGGCGAGAACGACATCTTTGCCGCGTTCGCCGACGGCTTTCACCACGCGCGTTTTCATTTCACCCGCGGCTTTGTTGGTGAACGTTAAGCCGAGAATGTTTTCGCCGAGAAGGGAACTATCCGATTCGAGCAGGTGGCGGATGCGTTCGGTGATGACGCGAGTTTTGCCGGTGCCGGCGCCGGCGATGACCAGAAGCGGGCCGTGGCCGTGCGTGATGGCGCGCTGTTGCGCTTCATTTAGCTGCGGCCCGGCGCTTTCGGGTTTGCCCATTTCGAAGAGCGTTTTTTGTGTTGCAGGCATCGTCACTGAAAGGATAAGGCAGATTCATTGCCTTTGACAGGCGACGAAGAAGCCACGTGTGGAAATGCAGTGAAGATTAATGCGAATTTCTGAGATGCGGAGCTGCTCAGGGGCTGAAGCCGAGGCCGCGGCAGGGATTAATGCCGGTGCTCAAGCACCCCCCTCAACGCACTAGCGCTGAGAGGCTTGGCCTGAGGCGACTCGGGTGTTGAACTCGGCGGATTTTTTGCGCGGTATAGTGATGGCGGTCCATTGGCCGGATTTGGCGGCGAAATGTTTGGCGAGGAAGGTGAT